>Ga0105049_10009045_pt1 | contig 11483 bp, 13 predicted proteins | sample MAT06_FD_78087 | JGI IMG/M metagenome (GOLD analysis project Ga0105049, IMG submission 78087) | Freshwater microbial communities from Lake Fryxell liftoff mats and glacier meltwater in Antarctica - MAT-06 | ecosystem: Environmental > Aquatic > Freshwater > Ice > Liftoff microbial mat | place...
ACAAAGGACAATAGCAGTTATCGCCCGGTTGCGTGGAGTGGGCGGTATTTGCAAGTCACGCTCATGTCGATCCCGGTTGGCGGCGATGTTGGGCTTGAGGCGCATCCGGAGACTGATCAGTTTTTGCGCCTCGATGCTGGTAAAGGCCGGGTGCAAATGGGGCCTGCAAAGGACAAGTTAAGCTTTGAGCAGGAGGTCTCCGACGGCTGGTGCGTGCTGGTGCCCGCCGGGGCCTGGCATAACATTACCAATATCGGCGACGTGCCCATGCAGGTTTATGCCGTCTATGCGCCCGCCCACCATCAGCCTGACAAGGTGCAGGCGACGGCAGCGATCGCTAAAGCTGATCAGGATGATGAGCCCGCCGATTGGTCGGTCCAGCCAAAACAGGTGGCGGACAAGCACGGGTGAGTTAGGCAATCGGGCGCAGACCTATCTGGCGACCAGCCCCTGTGCCTCCATCCGCCATTTCATCTGGTCAAACCGGTCCTGCCCGAAGAACGGTTCGCCATCAAAGACCATCAGCGGCACGCCGTAATGCCCACCGATCCGCTGCGCGTCCTGGTTTTCGTTGATGGCGGCGTCGAGCCGGGCGCTGTCGGTCGCGAGCACAGCATCCATTTCGGCGAGGTCGAAACCGGCGGCCGCCAGCGCGTTGGCGAGGTGATCGCCCTCATGCCAGCCGCGCACCGTGCCACCCCAGATCATGCTGCTGACGGTATCGAGAAAGGCCAGGCCGCGCCCGCGTTCGGCAGCGAGCTGGCCAAGCTGGGTCAGCCGGTAAATATAGGGCTGCTCCTTGGGGTATTGGCGCGTGGCCATGTCCATGACGACGGGATCGGGGCTGGGCCAGGCGAAGGGCAGGTCCAGGAACTGCGCGCTGCGGAACATGTCGCGCATGAAATATTGCACCCACAACGGGTCGTTATTGTCGAAAAATTCAGGTTGGCGAACGGCGATCGGATAGACGACGCGGACGGTGCAGGCGATGTCATAATCGCGCTCCAGTTCGACAAGGCGCTTGGTCACGAAATAGCTATAGGGCGAGCGGAACGACCAATAGAGATCGTAGTGGAGCGTCATCCCAGCGTTCCTTTGGCCCTAAATTTCAGCAGATTGACCATCACAAACGGGCCATCCTCTGGCATCGAAAAAAATTCGGTTGCCTGTGCGGGCGTCGGGTGGACCCGATTAAAGACCTTCATGATTCTATCCCCCTGAGTGCAAGATTGCTGATTGTCCCGTGACCTTCAGGATGCAGTCGACAAAGCCTTGCGGGTCGTCTTCCTGGATGAAATGGCCGCCCTTCAGCGTGGTGTGCGGTTGGCCGTTGGTGCCGGGAACGCGGCCCCGGAAAAGCGCCGCGCCGCCGCGTGTGATCGGGTCGCCATCGCTAAAGCAGCACAGGAAGGGCTTTTCCCATTTCTCAAGGACGCCCCAGGCATGTAATTGATCAGGCACTGCGACATTGGCACCAAGTGGCACAAAGCTCGGGAAGATGCGGGCACCGGCCTTATATGCGCTGCTGGGGAAGGGGGCATCATAGGCCGCGATTTCGGCGGGCAACAGCGCCCGTTTGGTCCCGGCATTGATCAGCCGGCCAATCGGAAAGATCGGGCTGTATTTTGAGAATGCCCGCCAGATAGCGAAGGGGCGGGGTGCGGGTTGACCGGCGGGGAGGCCACCATTGGAGAGGACGACGGCGGCAAAGCGATCAGGCATCTCGGCGACGAGGCGCAGGCCGACAAGCGAGCCCCAGTCCTGACAGGCCAAGGTGATGTTCTGGAGGTCAAGCGCCTCAACCCAGCTGCGCACCCAGGCGACGTGTTTGGCATAGCTATAGTCGGTTTTGGCGGCGGGTTTGTCCGATTTGCCAAAGCCGATGAGGTCGGGCGCGACGACGCGAAAGCCCGCCGCGACAACGGGGCCGATCATGTGGCGATACAGGTAACACCAGCTTGGCTCGCCATGCATCATCAGCACGACGGGCGCGTCGCGCGGCCCCTCATCAACGTAATGCATCCGCAGGTCGGGGGTGATCTGGTGATAATGCGGCGCGTAAGGAAAATCGGTGATGCCGGCAAAGGCCGCGTCGGAGGTGCGGAGGATTTTCATCTCAAGCCGCCTTAGGCCAGGTCCGTTGACACACCACGACAAGGACAATGGCGAGCGCCTCGACGATCATCGGGGGGAAGCTGGCGGGTTCGGCACCGTCGAGGGTGAGGGTCAGGGCTCGACCGGAAATGGCGGCGATCAGCAGCAACAAAACGGGCCACAAATAGGCAGCGTTGCGCTTGATGGCGGCATAGACCGAAATAACGCCACCCGTCAGAAAGAAGCCCCCGACATCCGCCCGCACCGTGGCTCGCCCGGCAAGCGTGGTCAGATCAAGCCCCATTTTGCTCGCCAAAGCATCTGTGCCGAACCAGAACCCAAGCGCCAGCAGGACAAACAGCGCGCCCAGCACCCCGATCGAAATGCGTGTCACGACAACCATCGATTCTCCCCGCAAACAGCTCTATTGGCACGGCAAGTGCCATTATGCCACGACGCTGTCAACGCGGCGCGGACCGCTGATTATCGACCAGCCGGAAGCCGATATGGTCAGTGCCAAGTCCGCGTTCCTGAAACTGGCGCGCGGCGGGGCGATAGCGCGCGCAATAATTCGCCGCACACAGATATGAGCCGCCCTTGATGATGTTGACGGGTTCGCTGGCATCGGGCCGCGACCCATTGCTCGCGGTCCATTCCCAGACGTTGCCGATCATGTCGTAAAGCCCATAGCCATTCGCCGCAAAACAGCCGATCGGCGCGCGACCAAGATAGCCGTCGGTACCAAGATTGCGCATCGGAAAGACGCCCTGATAATAATTCGCCTGTGGTTTGCCCGCCGCATTGATCGGCTCGGGCGGCGCGGGCTTGCCACCGCGCGCGGCATATTCCCATTGCATCTCGGTTGGCAGCGCCCTGCCCGCCCATTTTGCATAGGCCTCAGCATCCTGATACGCGATCTGGACGACGGGATCATTGTCCTTGCCGGTAATTGCCTCCGAAGGCCCCGATGGATGCCGCCACTGCGCATCGACCACCCAACGCCACCACATCCGGTTTTCCGGTGTCGGTGCAGCAAATACAGCGGAGCCTGGCACCCGCATGTCGGGTGGCGCGCCGGGCAGGACGGGGGGTAAACGTTCGGCCATCGTCTTGTAGCCCGTTGCCTTCACAAAGGCCGCAAACTGGCGATTGGTCAGTTCATGCGTGTCGATCCAGAAGCCCGGCAGGGAAACGACGTGCGGCGGGCCTTCCTCGGCGTAATGCGGATCATCACCCATCGTGAAGCGACCGGGCGGCACCCAGACCATCGCGTCTGCGGCAAGCCCCGTGCATATTTTCGCTGGCGCTTGGGGTTCGGGCGCTTGCTGGCAGGAAGGTATCAGCAACGCTGCGCCGCTGACTGTTGCCAATCGGCTGACTGTTGCCCATCGGCTAACTGTTGCCAATCGGCCGACCGTTGCCAATCGGCTGACTACCGCCAATCGGGTGTGCCAACGCAGCGACCGAGGCGCAATCACGGCTTCATCTTCGCCGTCACCTCCTGAAGTTGTAGCGCGACTGACATGTCGCCCTCAAGCTTCAGCTTACCCATCATAAACGCCATCGTGCTGTTGAGCTTGCCGTTGGCGAGCGCGATGAAATTGTCGAACGACAGCTTGACCGTCGTATCAACGTCACCGGCGTCATTGCTGACCCGGTTGGCGACGCCGTCAAGCAGGATGCTGCCGTCGCTGCCAAAATCGAACCGCACCCGTTTGCCCGGCACGACCGCGCCCGCATCGCTCATTTTCGTGGTGACTTCCTGAAGTGTCGGCACGGTCTGATCCTCTCATTTTATTGACACTAATAGTGCCATTATACACGCGATGGGCTTTGTTCGGCAACGAGGCTGGATAGGATGGGGGGGATCATCCGGGGAGTTGCGCTCGCCGCCTGTCTGCTCTTTTGGCTATGGTATGACAATTGGCGGGGCGCGCTCAAGCCTGCAGAAATCGACGCCTTCTCGGCCGGGTATGCGGCCAGCGGCCATCATCCGCCCAAACATTTTGGTAGCTTGATCGCCGTGCCGATGATGGCGGTCGTCCTGTGGCATCGCTGCGAAGCCGGGGCTAGCCGTCTGCACTTTTGGCACGTAAGATGCCAATAATATGACGCGATCGCCGCCGCCATGATAGAAGGCCGCGCAACGATTGAAAATCGGGGGTGGGCCAATGAAACGCCGGTGGATGATCCTGGTAGGTGTGGCGTTGTTCGCGGCGGCGGGTTATGGCGCGTTCCAGCAGTATAAAATTTACATCCCCGGCCTGCTTGGCGCCTGGAGGAAGCCGGTTGCCAAGCACCACGCGATCGACTGGGCCAAGGGTCCCGCAAGCGCGCCTGCCGGTCAGCGACCGCCCAATGTCATCCTGATCGTGGCTGATGATCTCGGCATGAATGACATCAGTCTTTATGGCGGTGGCGTTGCCGGGGGCGCAGTGCCGACGCCAAATATCAACGCGATTGCGGGCCAGGGCGTGAGCTTTGCCAACGGCTATGCGGGCAATGCGACCTGCTCGCCCTCGCGCGCGGCGATGATGACCGGGCGCTATCCGACACGGTTCGGGTTTGAATACACCGCGGTCCCGGGTGCCTTTGCGGCAAATCTTGCACACGCTGGCGCTGATTCTCCGGTCAAGCCGATCTATCATGCCGAGCTCAACCATGATTTGCCCAAATATGAAGATATGGGCGTGCCACATAATGAGGTGATGATTGGTGAGGTCATGCAAAAGCGTGGCTATCACACCATCCATATCGGCAAATGGCATCTGGGTGAATCCAGGCCGCTTTGGCCGACTTCGCAGGGGTTCGACGAGAGTCTGGGATTGCTGGCGGGGGGCGGCATGTTTTTGCCCGCCAATGACCCCAAAGGCGTTGATGCACGCCTCGCCTGGGATCCAATTGATCGCTTCCTCTGGGCCAATTTGCGCTATTTCGTGCAATGGAATGGCGACAAACGATTTGAGCCCAAGGGGCATCTGACCGATTATTTTACCGACAATGCGGTTGCCGCGATTGAGGCCAACAAGAACCGACCGTTCTTTATGTATCTGGCGTATAATGCACCGCATACCCCGTTGCAGGCGACCAGGGCCGATTATGATGCCTTGCCGCAGATCAGGGACCACACGCTACGCGTCTATGGGGCAATGATCCGCCAGCTTGATCGGCGGATCGGCGATGTCATGAAAAAGCTGAAGGACACCGGGCTTGATCAGAACACGCTGGTGATCTTCACCAGCGACAATGGCGGGGCCTGGTATGTCGGGACGCCCGATCTGAACAAACCCTATCGCGGCTGGAAGGCGACCTTTTTTGAAGGGGGCATCCATGTGCCGCTGCTGATGCGCTGGCCGGGTCACATCGCCCCCGGCACGGTGCGGACCGACACCGGCAGCCACCTCGATTTCTTTGCAACCATCGTCGGGGCGGGCGGGGCGGCGGTGCCAACCGATCGCACGATGGACAGTGTGAACCTGCTCGATCCTGCCGCGCGCCGCATGACGACCTTCTGGCGTTCGGGCGACTACCGCGCCGTGCGTGATGGCGACTGGAAGCTTCAGGTTTCAAAGCGCCCTGAAAAAATGTGGCTGTTCAATCTGGCAACTGACCCAACTGAACATCGCGACCTTACCGCCGTCGAGCCCCAGCAGGTGGCACGGCTGCGCGCGATGATCGACAAGCAAAACGCAGGTCTGCCCAAGCCATTATGGCCGGGCTTGATCGAAGGACCGGTGCGGATCGATGTGCCGCTCAACGCGAAATATCGAAAGGACCAGGAATATGTTTTTTGGGCAAACTAAGATCCGGTCGGGCTTGTGCTGGCATGGGTTTGCGGCCACCTGATTGCGGTCGATGCCCAACGCCGGAGGCGCTATGTTTGATTTCGGGATTGCTGCGACATCCAAGACCGATCTTTATCGCGAACTCCACGTCGCCCTGGACGCATTGACGGCAGGTGAGCCTGATCCGATCGCCAACATGGCCAATGCTGCTGCATTGATCTGGCAATCTCTGCCCGATTTGAATTGGGCAGGCTTTTATAGGTTGGTCGGGGATGAGCTGGTGCTCGGACCGTTTCAGGGCAAGCCTGCATGCATAAGGATCGCGATTGGTGCCGGGGTTTGCGGCACGGCTGCCGCAACGCTGAGGACCCAGCTGGTTGAGGACGTACACAGCTTTCCCGGGCACATCGCCTGTGATGCCGATAGCCGTTCAGAGTTGGTCGTGCCGCTGATCCGCGATGGCATTCTGCTTGGCGTGCTTGATCTCGACAGCCCCCGCGCGGCGCGCTTCGATGCCGACGACGCGACCGGGTGCGAAGCACTCGCTGCGTTATTGGTCGCGCGCATCTGACCCGAAGTGGGACAGCGGCTGCGCTGGCGGAAAACCGAGAAAAAAGGTAAGCAACTTCTTAAGAATAGGGGTCACGCGTTGAATGCGTGACGATGAAATTGGAGTGTTAACCATGCAAACCCGCACTTTTGCTTTTATTGGACTGTCGCTGATAGCGGTTTCGGCACCTGCTGCGGCGCAGCGAATCGACCCGGGTGTGACCTGGGCACCGCGCGTCGATATGCCGCAAATGGGCGGGCAGATTGGCGTGCCGCAAATCGGCGGTCCGCAGGTTGGTCAGCCATGGGGCGGACAGGCGGGCCAAAACTGGAATGGGCAGGGATGGAATGGCCCGGTCAACCAGGGCTGGAATGGTCAGGTTAATCCGGGCTGGAATGGTCAGGTTAATCCGGGCTGGAACGGTCAAGTCGATCAGGGCTGGAATGGTCAGGGTAATCAGCGTTGGATTGGCGGCCAACAGGCACCCGGCGGCTGGAATGCCTATCGGCGTCCGTCGCGCGGCTGGCGTGTCCCGAACTACTGGATGGCGCCCAGTTTTGGGATCGCCAACTTTTCTGCCTTTGGTCTCGCGCCACCCCCGAATGGCTTTGGCTGGTCGCGCTATTACGACGATGCCGTCCTCATCGACCGCAGCGGTCGCGTGAATGATTGGGTCGGCGGGCTCGATTGGAATCGCAACAACGCTGGCTTTGACAACGGCCATACCGGCGTTTACCCGGCTCAGCCGCAAATTGGCACTGTTTATCCACAACCGGGCGCGGGTTATCAGGGCACCTATTCGGGCACTTACCGCGTTGGCAACAGGACAGGCTATCAGACAGGCGTCCAGTCTGGCGTCTATCAGCCGCCCGTTGCCGCCTTTTCGCCGCAGGTTGCTGTGCCGCCACAAGTTTACAACCAATCCTACTCCACGCAGGGTTTTGCGGGCCAGGGCTATCACGCGGGCGGCTATGGCTATGGCGCTGGTTATGACATGGGAACCAATGTCAATGGCGTGTGGTATCCCGGTGGCACGACGACCACGATCGTGGTTCAGTCAGCCCCTGTCGTTACCACGACAGTGACCGAATATATTGAGGAGACCGTCTACACGGCGCCCGTGCGCCGGCATCGCGCGCCAGTCCGCAAGTGGCGGCCACGCGCACGGCCTTGCTGCTGCCGGTAAAAGGATCGGCCATCGTCCTCATCGGACGATGGCCGCTTGATTAACGCGGGACCGGCCCGGCCAAGACGGGAATGCTTTCCGCACCGCTCGCGCTCAGCGCTGATACCGCAAACAGATGATCGTCGACGATGACGTTCGTCAGTTGCGCGCTTGTCTCACCAACATCGCGCCGCCCTGTCCAGCCAGACAGATCAGTGCGCCGCCAGCGGATGCGATAGCCCGCCGCCCCCGCCACCGGTTCCCACTTCACCTCCGTATCATATGATAGCGCTCCGGCAATCGTCACCCGCCTGGGCGCGGCAGGGGCCGTCGCCAGCCGCCGGATCGCGGCGATATTGATAGCGGTCACTTTGGCGAGATAGCGAAAATCCATCTTGTCGATGGTGTCGCCGTAAACAATGCCGCCTTCGGTGCGCAGGTCCTGATGCTGCTGTGTCCAGTTTTCTGCTCCCACAGAAAAGCGCACGGCGGGATAGCCGAGCCGAAGGAACGGCTCATGATCACCGCCGCGGCCGAACCGGTCAGGCCTGCGGTCCATGAAGACATCAAGCCCGCCGGTGATCGTGTCTGCAATCCCGTCAATCGTCTTGGCAAGCGCGCGCGAGGGGCCATCGTCTTCGCCGCCATTGCCGCGTCGGGCGAACTGATCGGGCAATTCCTCCGACGCGCGAATCCCTTCGGAGAAGACCCGCACCCGGTCAGCGACGCGAATGCCGTTTTGGCCCATTGAATTGCCGACAATATCGTTGTTGAGCATCGCTGAGACTTCCCAGCCGCGCGCCCTGGCGGTTTCGGCAAGCAAGGTGCCACCCCACAACCCCTGTTCCTCGCCCGAAAAAATCGCGTAGATGATCGTCGCGTCAAACTTTTCGCGCGACAATAGTCGTGCCGCTTCCAGAACGAGCGCCACGCCGGAACCGTCATCATTGGCACCGGGCGCGTCCTTGGTAATATCAAGCGTGTCGGTGCCGCGGCTGTCGATATGCGCGCCTACGATGACAACGCGGTTCGCATCGCGGCCCGGCTGAATGCCGAGCACATCGACAACATCAACGCCGTTCGGCGCGCGCGGCCCGGTGAAGATGCGGGAGATTTGTTCTACCTTGATGCAATCGCCGCAACTCGCCCCAATCGCTGTGAACTGCGCCGCTGCCCAGGCGCGCGCTGCGCCGATCCCGCGTTTTGGGTCAGTCGCTGACGACAATGTATTGCGTGTGCCGAACGACACGAGCTTTTCCACCATCGCCTTCATTCGGGCGGGCTCAGGCTTATCAGCGGCCAGGAGCGGGAAGGCGAACAGGAGCGGGGAGGCGGACAGGATGAGCGGGGCAAGGATCAAATAGCGCATGGCAAGATCGTGGCGTTTTGCTTTGGGCAGGGCAAGCGCGATTAACTCAGCCGGTCAATCGCCTCGGGGCTGAGCGAGCCCGGCACGATCATCAGCGGGATGGGCAGGGTGCCCGCTTCGCTACCCGCGAAATGCGATACCAGCGGCCCCGGCGGTCCACTCGCTGCCGCTGCAAGCACCAGCGCGGCAATCTGGTCATTGCCCGCAATTACCTCTCGGATGATCTTGCTCGCGTCCCCCTGGCGGACGGTAATGATGGGCTTTAGCCCTGATTCGGCAATCAATGTGCCAGCGGCTGCTGCGACAAGTGCCTCGGCGTGGTCGCGCGCTTCCTGTTCGATGGTCGCCTGCACCCCGCCCCAGGGGACAAATTCAGCCGTTGGGATCAGCGCCAATATCTCGACACTGCCGCCCGTCTTGACAGCACGTCGGGCAGCAAAGCGCAGCGCGATTTCTGCTTCCGGACTCTCGTCGACCACGACCAGGTAGATGCGCATTGCCGGTTCCCCCCGCGTCTGTTTGACCATTCTTATTGTGGACATGCGTATCGCATCCACCCGCGCGCGCAAGAGGATCGGCGGCGGACCCGAAGGGATGGTCTTGACCCCGGCGTGCGGATAGCCAAGGAAAAGCCCAGTTCGCTGCGGACTCGCTCAAGGACATTTCTTGCCATGACGATCGAGATCAAAATGCCTGCCTTGTCCCCGACGATGGAGGAGGGCACGCTCGCCAAGTGGCTGATCGAGGAGGGCGATTGCGTCGCGTCCGGCGATCTGATGGCGGAAATCGAGACCGACAAGGCGACGATGGAGTTTGAGGCGGTTGATGAAGGCGTTATCACCAAAATCCTCGTCGCTGCCGGGACAGATAATGTGAAGGTCGGCACGGTCATCGCCTTGCTCGCGACCGAGGATGATTCAAGCACCAAGCCTGCGGCTGCGAAAACCGACGTTGCACAGGTTGCGTCGGCCCCAGTCGCTGTCTCGCCCGTTGCTGAGCTGCCGGCTACGCCAGTTGCTGCAACACGGGCGCCGCAGGGTGACCGGGTGAGCGCCAGTCCGCTCGCCCGGCGGATTGCCGCTGAAAAGGGGATCGATCTCAGTGCGCTTGCCGGGAGCGGCCCCAATGGCCGCATTATCAAGGCTGACGTGCTTGGCGCTGAAACCGCCGCTGCCACCGTCGTTGCCGACGTAGCTTCAGCGATGCCAGCCACCGCCCCCGCTCCTAATCCCACCCCTACTCCCGCCCTCGCCCCCGAAGCGCCACCGCGTCCCTCGGCCCCGGTCGCCTGGGATGACACAATCCCGCACAGCATCGACAAACTGTCGAACATGCGAAAGACGATCGCGCGTCGTCTGACCGAGGCGAAGCAGACGATCCCGCATATCTATCTGACCGTCGATGTCCGGCTCGATCCGCTGCTGAAACTGCGCGGCGAGCTGAACAAGGCGCTTGAACTGCGCGGCGTGAAGCTGTCGGTCAATGATCTGCTGATCAAGGCGCTGGGCGTGGCGTTGATTCAGGTGCCGAAATGCAATGTGAGTTTTGCGGGTGACACGCTCGTCAGTTATCAGCGCGCGGATATTTCGGTGGCGGTGTCGATCCCAAATGGCTTGATCACGCCGATCATTCAGGATGCGGCGGGCAAATCGCTGTCAATGATCGCGACCGAAATGAAGGATCTCGCGACGCGCGCCAAGGACGGCAAGCTCCAGCCGCAGGAATATCAGGGCGGCACAGCATCAATATCGAATATGGGGATGTTCGGGATCAAGCAGTTCGATGCCGTTATAAACCCGCCGCAGGGCATGATTCTCGCGGTCGGTGCGGGCGAGAAGCGGCCTTATGTCATCGACGATGCGCTGGGGGTTGCGACGGTAATGTCAGTGACGGGCAGCTTTGATCACCGCGCGATTGATGGGGCGGACGGGGCGCAACTGATGCAGGTGCTGAAGTCACTGATCGAAAATCCGCTGGGGTTGGTGGCATAGGGTGATAATCGCCCCCTCTCCCTCCCACCGCCAATTGGCGGCGGGCCGCGCCCTCTCCCGCGAGGGCGGAGGGGTTCCAAAGCGCGCTGATCGAATACCCTCCCCCCTCGCGGGAGACGGGCAGCTTGCGAAGCAAGCAGGGAGAGGGGGTGCCATCCCTGGCTGACGCTGCCCTATCTATTGGATTCCAATGTTTAACAATGGAAGATGAGCCGATGTTCTTTCGAGATTTAAAGTTAGATTTGTATCCGATTTCGTCGATAAAAAGAATGACTCGTAGAAATCCTTCCTCAAAGGCATCTAATGTTGGAGAGTACGATGTTATTTTGAATGACGAAACGAACTGTCGAGTATCGAATTTTGAAGCTACGAATTTGCTTCGTTTGACATGGAAATATGTGCCGGCATATCCGGGTGTCGTTCTTTTGGAACTAAAAGACTCTCACTCTGATAATGACCCGTTCCATCGAACCGGCGTTTTGGCATGGGCAATTGACGAGGAAGGAGGACTTCAGGCGGTTACAGGTGA
>Ga0105049_10009048_pt1 | contig 11481 bp, 9 predicted proteins | sample MAT06_FD_78087 | JGI IMG/M metagenome (GOLD analysis project Ga0105049, IMG submission 78087) | Freshwater microbial communities from Lake Fryxell liftoff mats and glacier meltwater in Antarctica - MAT-06 | ecosystem: Environmental > Aquatic > Freshwater > Ice > Liftoff microbial mat | place...
GGTCTATCACCATATCAACCCGGTTGAGGAGCGCGCGGCGTTCGAGATTCGAATTCCAGTCGTCGAGAGCTACACGTATGACATCAAGGGAAGCGGGATTACCTGCGACGTATCGAAGCTGGAATCGCTGACGGTCGAGGAAGAGCCGACCAAAGTGTACTTGCAGCCGCAGAAGGGATATCGCGATGTAGATGGGTCAGCGGCCGACAGCACCGATTTTATTGAGCAAACGCGAGAGCAGTTCTACGCGTCGGTACGGCTGCAGCAGATCTTCTTCCGAATCACACAAGACATCGTGGATGACCTTGTCGCGCACGGGGAAGGCACCGGCGTGGAGCGTCTGAAGGGTAGCCTTCTGGCCCGACATACGCTCTTTCCGGAAGTGCTTCGCATCGTGCAGGCATATGTAAAGACGAAAGTTCTACTGGCTCCCGGCGTGGACCTTCGCGAGCTTGCGCTCAAGCAGTACGCGATTCTGCTTCGCGAGCGCATTCGCGATGGCATTGTCGCGGCAGTTGCGCCCAAGGATGCACCGCTCCTGCCCATCACGAACTCGTTTCAGCCGGACGTCTCAACGACCGATGTGTCGGACTACACGTCACGCCCGGTGATGACTCTCAAGAAGAGCCACCTCAACTTCGCGCCTCTGCTAAGCGATTGGGAGCGTCAGGCCATCGAGATATTGGAGGACTCCGAGGTGGTGGAGTTCTTTACGCCGAACATGCGGAAGCTGGGCTTCCAGATTCACTACGATTTCAAGGACGCAACAGCTCACTATGAGCCGGACTTCGTTGTGAAGCTCACCAACGGCACCTTTCTGATTCTCGAAATCAAGGGCAAAGCTGGCGAGATGCACGACCCCAACCGGCTCAGCGCCAAGAGCGAGGCGGCGCGGAAATGGGTGAAAGCCGTGAACAACGCCAAGCGGTACGGTACGTGGGACTTCACCATCTGTCGCGAGATTCCAGCGCTGGCCAGCACGCTGCGTGAACTCGCCGGCGCACCAGTCGATACCAAGGTCCTGCCGTTCCGGATCATTCGCGGTGTGACGTCGGCGCAGAAGTTCAGTAGCTGCGTACCACTCACGTCACTGCGCGCGGCCGCCGGCTACTGGAGTGAGGAGCAAACCAGCATCGAGGGTTTCGAGTCCATCGCCAACGAGTGGGTCGAGTACGACACGTCGACTCGATTTGAGCCAGGCATGTTCATCGCGCGCGTGGTCGGGGATTCGATGGAGCCCCTCATACCGTCAAACAGCTACTGCCTGTTTCGAGAGCCAAAAGCCGGCAGCCGTCATGGTAAGCGCGTCCTGGTATGGCATGGTGGTGTGACCGATGCGGATACCGGCGGTCAATATACGGTGAAGGTCTACGACAGCGAGAAACAGGTTACCGAGGACGGGTGGCTGCACACCCGCATCACCCTGCGACCGCTGAATCCTGCCTACGAACCGATCGAACTGAACCCGAGTGAGGAGGGCGAAGTGCGAGTGCTAGCGGAGTTCGTTGAAGTGGTTGGTGCGGCGCCCACCATCGGGTAGCGGCACGCCATGGCGAAACAGAAGGACGCCAGCGGTCGACGCGACACGCGCCTGCGCTTCGAGCAGTGGGCTCGGAATCCGGCGTGCGCTGCGAATACGCTGTCGGCAGTCCATGGCATATCGATGGCCGAGGTAGCGAAGAGCGAGGGCAGCAAGGTGACCATGGGCCAGTCACCGTTCGCCCTCGCGCGTGGACAGACGTTCGAACGTGGACTCTTTCGTGCCAATGCAGAGCATTTGCGCAATGCACTGGTTGAGGCCGAGGTGCTTGCGGCCGAAGCCCGAGGGTTCGCCGACCTTCGGACCAGAATGAACAGTGGCAAGCTGGCGTCGTTGGACGTGGCGCTTAAGCAGACGGCGGAGCTGTTCAAGTCCCTGGCAAAAGCGAAAGGCCCCGACATGCAACTGTCGATCGCGGCGGCGGCCACCATTTGCATTCCTGAGCGCGTGATGTTGCCCGAAGCGATCCTCGTCATCGATGTGCTGGTCGTTCGCTGGGATGCGACAGCGAAACGACCCGAACTCATGGTTGGCGAGGTGAAGACGTATCCAGATCGTGGTGGCCACACGGATACGGGAGAGTTAGCGACCGCTCGAGCACAAGCGGGCGTATATGTGCACGGGTTGGATGTCACGCTCGCGTCAATGGGTCTTTCAAATCGATTGACAGTAAGCCGAAAAGGCTTCCTGGTGCTAAGTCGACCGGGCTCGAACTTCCCTTCAGTTCGTGCAAACGAAGACCTTCGCTATCAGGCGATGCGTGCGGAGCGCGGGTTTACGCAGCTGGAAAAGGCGGCGAATGTCATTCGCGAAGGTACGGCGAGTGTCGCGTCAGTCTGCGCGGCAGACACCGCGTACGAGTCAGCGTGCATCTCCTTCTGCGATCGTACAGCGACCTGTTTCAAGCGGGCGCTCAGTGCCGGTGATGCGACGGTGCTGGGAGAAGATGTGGCGCGCTTTCTCGGTCCAGTGAACCTCACCCGCGCGATGGAGCTGCTGGATGGTGCCACACCGAAGGATCAGAGTGAGCGAGACGTTTTGGCGCAGCTACGCACCGAATAGCCTTAGAAGCCAGTATGCGACCTGACGAGGCAATCAAGCGGTTGCAGGCATGGCACGCAGGGAAGCCGCTGCCAGCGTACTCAACGCGTCACTTCGCCATTGCCGGCGACGACGATCTCCTGATTGTGGCGTTCGTTCGTATGGGCGGCGAGTCGGCGCCGTGGGGCATCGCGTGGGGAAATCCCGGTCAGCCTCCGAAAGTCCTTACCGTGCCTGAGGCGAGAAACCGCGACGAAGTGGCAGGGATGGTCTCGGACTTTGCCGTGTCGATGCTCGATCATTTTATGAGCCCACTCGTGTATGACTGGCAAGGGGTTACTGAGCGAGACAAGCGCCTGCCGCTGCGCCAGGTGTGGTTGCCAAACGCAGCGCACGTGGCCATGCTGCACTTTCTGGCCTACAGCTATACTTTTACGAAATACGGGGAAAGAGAGCGTTATACGACACTGAATGCCGTGGGCAGATTGGCCGGATGGTTATTCCGCGAGCATGATCGGCCGGGGCAGATGGCGGTCGTGGCCGCGACCGACGCACTGCGGTCGACCTACATCTTCCCGGCTGAGGATATTCGCCAAGCGCACCTGGGTTACCTGCTGGCATGGCTTGAGTCCCCAGGAGATCGCGGAAGGCGGCTGGCCAAAGCACAGGAGGCCGAAGGTCAGTCCATTTCCATCACGCTGGATCCGGTGATCGAGCGCGACGAACTTGAGCCGCTCGTGGCGCAGTGGAATGACAAGACGCTGAGCTTACGAGCGCAATCTGACGCGAAACACAAGATCGACGCCATTCTTGGTCGCGAGCTGCGCACGCGATTCGAGCTTGTGGAGCGCTCGATCAAACACTTGCGCAAAAATGGCCAGCGCGAGAATACCGGTGTCGCACGTCTCTCCGATGCGACAATGGAGGAGCACTGGTATCAGTACTTGCGGATGGAGCTACGGCACAATGACTTGCAGGACGGCATCGCGTTTACGCCGTCACCGGAAACCGATCGCAACCCAGCGGCGGCTGCGTCTCGATACCTCGTGCAGCAGGCGTCGGAGGACTACTATCTGTCGGCCCTCATCCATGACGACGAGGAATTGCAGAAGGTGGCCCTGTTGAGCGGTGATGGGATCCGAGGGAGGTGCGTCGACGTGCGAGACGTTGGGAACGGCCGTAGCATTCGTGCAGTGTGGACACTTGAGGCGCCCGAGCTCGCACCGTTGCGCATCCGTGAGGGATCAAAACTTTGCCGAGTCGGCGCACCCAAGCGTGAGGTGCAGGTTCAATCGGTCGCCAGGAAGGACGCTGACACCATTCGAGTCGAGCTTCTCGTGACCGGCGCTCTCAAGCCGTACTCCGACGATGCCGGACGGTCCCACCCGATAGCGAACAGCACTGCCTACAAGGGACAGGATATGACGCTCGTACCAGTCAGTATGGATCAGATTGCCCGGCTCAAGAACCGAAAGATCTGGGGTACGGCGGGTCCGGGCGCGTGGATCACGCACGCGAAGCCGGCCGGCGCCAAGATGCGTTTGCCGAAAGAGGCCGCCGGCGAAGACGACAACTTGTTTGACAAGTTGGCGGGTCTATGACTTCAAAGAAGGCCTTACAGGCTGATATCGAGGCACGAGCGTCCTCAATTGAGCGAGAAGTCGGAGCGCATGTGGCCGACTACGGGCGACTCGCCGTCATTCAGGCGCCACCGGGGTCAGGCAAGACGTGGCTGTTGCTAAAGACGGTCGACAAAATGTACGGAATTGATCGTCGAGTGGCCATCGCGACGCAAACGAACGCACAGGCCGATGACATCTGTCGGCGTTTCGCCCGCGACTATCCCACGATCCCGATCGTTCGGTATGCGAGTACACAGAGCATTCCGGTTGCTCTGGGCGCCTCGGTAACGTGGGCGACCGAATCGGGCGCGCTCCCAAACGGCAAGTGCATTGTGGTTGCGACGACGGCCAAGTGGGCGCTGGTGAACATCGCAGCCGTTTACGACGTGGTGTTTGTTGAGGAAGCCTGGCAGATGGGGTGGGCCGACTTCATGCTGCTCGGACAGGTGTCCGAACGTTTTGTACTCATCGGCGATCCGGGGCAGATTCCGCCGGTTGTCTCAGTGGATGTCGCGCGATGGGAGACGTCGCCGCGGCCCCCGCACGTCGCCGCGCCCAAGGTGATTCTTGAAGACATCGGGCAACGACCAGAGCGCTGGCAGTTGCCTGCCACACGTCGGCTGCCCATTGATGCGGCGGCGCTTGTGCGGCCGTTCTATGACTTCGACTTCGGGGCGACCGCAGCGGAGGGAGAACGAGCGGTATTGACCGCGCCGGGCAGCAGCAGCGCAGAGGACCGCCTGATCGACTCACTGGCGCACGGGTCGGTCGCAGGCATGACGCTTCCCACACCCGACCAGGGGCCACCACTCTACGCAGACGCAGACATGGCCAAGCACGCGGCTACGCTGGTTCAGCGGTTGCTCAAGCGTGATGCGAGCATTCGCATAGGAAAGATGACCGTCAAGCTCACACCGGACCTCATCGGAATGTGTGCTACCCACCGTGTGATGAACAGCGCCCTCGCTCTCGCGCTGCCGACTTCCCTGCAGGGGAAGATCATGGTGGACACACCGGAGCGGTGGCAGGGACTCGAACGACCGGTCATGATTCTCGTGCACCCCCTCTCCGGCGTTGTGCGGCCAACCAGCTTCGATCTGGAGACCGGACGACTTTGCGTGATGGCGTCCCGACATTTGGCGGGCGCGATCGTTCTGTCGCGTGATCACGTAACCGAGACGCTCGCAAACACCATTCCTTCGGCGACACAGCCCGTTGGGCGTGCGGACGTGAGCGGTCGCGGACTATTCGATAACCTCGCCTTCTGGACGACGATGCGTGATGGCGGCCGGGTGGTATGCGCGTGAACAGCGAAGCGTTGCTTCGCGAGACCGGAGCCCATCTATGCTGACTACAGTCGACCAGTTTCGAACGCGCGTCGATCACAACTGCGCGGAGCTGATCTCCGAGCTGCAGTCACTGACGGGTCGGTATGGCAGCGAGGAGGCCTCGGCGTGGGACCGCTCGCTCAAGCAGATGAGCCGCATCTTTCAGGCGGAGTCGTTCAAACCGCTCCACATGTACTTCGGGAGCCGCGGAAATCTCGCGCTCGAGTACCAGCTGCCGGCCTCGTCCTCGTGGTGCGACGTGGTGCTCTTGGGGAAGCACCAATCAAAGCCGTCGGCAGTTATCGTCGAACTCAAGGACTGGCAGACCGCTGGCGATGAGCCGGGCAGCTATGAAGGTCTCGTCTGGCGTCATGGATCACAGGAGCTACACCCCTCTGATCAGGTGCGGGGGTACACCGAGTATTGCCGGCGCTTTCATTCTGCGGTACAGGACCATCAGGCTGACGTTCATGGCTGCGTTCTGTTCACTCGCGATCGTTGGACAGCCGCGTATACCGCCGAACCCAACGCGAAGCTGGCGGCGGCGTATCCGCTATTTACGACAGATGAGGTGGATATTGCAAAGGCGTTTCCAGCGTACTTTCAGGATCGCCTCACAGCACCCGATGCAGAGTTCGCCGATGCGTTTGAGCGTGGTCACTACCGCCAGAGCCGCGGGTTCATCGCGCAGATAGGCGCACAGATCCTCGATCGGACAAACAGCGCTTTCGAGCTGCTCGACGGCCAGCGCACCGCTTTTGCCAAGTGCCGCACGGTGGTTCGTGATTCGTTTCACGGCTCACGCAAGACACAACCACCGAAGCGTGTGGTGATTGTCAAAGGACCGCCGGGTTCGGGCAAGTCTGTCATCGCGGCAAGGCTCTGGGCGTCGCTGGCCACGGACAAAGGTTTGCCCGAAGGCGTCGTGATCATCACCACCACGTCGGCGAGCCAAAATAAGAACTGGTCGTATCTCTTCGAGAACGCATCGCGTGATCGCGGCGCTCGCGGCGTGGTTCGCAAGGCGACGAACTACACGCCGATCACCACTCAAGACCTGGGCAAGCTGCGCGAGAAGCGCGGCCAGAAATGGCTCGGCAACGCGGGCGAATGGCGCACGAATCTCAAGCTGCTGCGTTCACTCGGCGTGCCGTATCGGGATGGAACGGAGGATAATTCCAACCTCGTGTCCATCGTCGACGAAGCGCACGCGCTCATCAATCCCGAGCACAACGAGGGGCGCGGGCAGTTTGGATTCGTCGTAACCGTTGGGCCGCAGGCGTACCACATCATTCGCAGCTCGATGCTGAGCGTATTCCTCCTCGATCCGAAGCAAGGATTCCGTCAACGCGAGAACACCAGCATCGAGGACATACGAACCTGGTCGCGAGAACTCGGTGCCGGTGATCCAGTGGAGATCAGTCTCGACGACATGCAGTTCCGTTGTGCCGGTTCGAGGGAGTACGTGTCCTGGGTGGAGGCGGTGCTCGCCGGTGAGCCAGCGAAAGAGAACGCCCGACTCGCCGCCACGTTCACGCGGCAGTCGATGGATGTTCAGCTCTTTGCTGAGCCAGAATCGTGGGAAGCGGCGCTTCGCGCGAAAGTCGGCGCCGGCGCTTCGGCTCGTCTTCTATCGACATATTCGCGGCCGTGGAAGACGAAGGGCGTCGCGAGTCCGCATGACCTACCGGACGACGAGATGGATTTCAGTGAGCGATACGGAGGCGGCAAGGAAGCGAAGCGTTGGTCACGCGTTTGGAACTTCGTTCCCCGCGGCGATGACTACACGTGGTTTGTGTCAGCGCATCCGGCTGGACTGATCGCGAAGGACCCGCTGTGCGAAGTTGGATGCCCGTATGCTGTCCGCGGATTCGACTACGACTACATCGGCGTGCTCTGGCTGGACGACCTGGTGTGGCGCGGTAATCGGTGGGAGGTCAATCCACTCAAGGTCCACGAGTCAGGACATTCTACCGTCACGAACGCAGCGAGGCGGGAGGCGAAGGATCGAAGAATCGGTCCGGCGATCGCAGAGCTGAGGACGCGCGTGGCTCAGGCTTATCGCATCGTCTTCACCCGTGGCATGAAGGGTGTCTATGTATGGGTTCCCGATCAGGAGACGAGAGAGTATCTGAGCACATCGCTGGGACGGTAGGGCGCGCAGTGGGCCGAGGGTCGGCAGTCGAGCTCGTTGCGAATCCGGCGTAAGGGATCATGGTGCCGTCGTCCGTCGACCGTCGCGCGCAGCGGTCGCTCGGGCACCCTATCCCAGTGCTTCTCGACCGCGAGGTGGCCGTCGATATTCACGTTGACGATGCGCCAATCGGCAGACTGTACGCGCGTCGCCCGTCGGTCGGCTGGTCGCTCCGCCGCATCGAAGCGGCGACTGCGTATTCCGGAGCAATCCGGCCAGGCGTTCCGGTTCAATCCGGCCACCCATTCCGGTTGAATCCGGCCAAGCATTCCGGTTGAATCCGGCCAAGCATTCCGGATGAATCCGGCCAAGCATTCCGGTTGAATCCGGCCAGGCATTCCGGTTGAATCCGGCCACCCATTCCGGACCAATCCGGCCACCATTCCGGAGGAATCCGGCCAGGTGTGGGGGGCGTCGTTGTATTGAGCCAAGCGGGATCCCATTTCGATGGGCGGGGCGTCATTCCGGGACCCATACCGGAGCGACACCGTGCCACGAGACAAGATACCGATGCGAACGATTCTTGATGTATTACGGTTGCGCCTCGAAGCGAAACTGAGCGAGCGCCACACCGCGCGGAGTCTCGGCGTGCCGCGCAGCACTGTGCAGGACTATCTCGCGCGCTTTCGTGCGAGTGGATTGGCGTGCCCGCTGCCGCCCGAGCTCGATGCGGCCGCATTGGAGCGCGCGCTGTTTGCCGGCGAAGTGCGACGGCCCGCGGCGGAACGCGCCGTGCCCGATTGGGCGACGATCGCGCAGGAGAAGAAACGCAAAGGCGTGACGCTACAATTGCTGTGGCACGAGTATCGGAGTGTCGAACCGACCGGGTACAGTTACAGTCAATTCGCCGAGCACTATCGGCGCTGGCGGATGACGCTCGATCCGGTGTTGCGCCAGGAGTATCGCGCGGGGGACCGCGCATTTGTCGATTACGCGGGAGTGACGGTCGACGTCGTCGATCCACGCACCGGAGAAGTGCGCACGGCCCAGATCTTTGTCGCGGCGCTCGGCGCGAGCAACTACACGTATGTGGAAGCGACGTGGACGCAGCAACTGCCGGATTGGATCGCGTCGCATGTGCGCCTGCTCGAATATTTTGGTGGCGTGCCCGCGCTCATCATTCCCGACAATGTGCGCAGCGGGGTCACGTACGCGTCGTACTACGAACCGGAAATCAATGCGACGTATGCGGAATTTGCGGCGCACTATGGCACCGCGATTCTTCCGGCGCGCGCTGTCCATCCACGCGACAAAGCGAAAGTGGAAACGGCCGTACAAATCGTCGAACGCGAGATCCTCGCGCCGATGCGCCATCGTCGCTTCACGTCCCTCGCGGAATTGAATGAGGCGATCGATGAGCGCTTGGAACAGCTCAACACGCGACCGTTTCAGAAACTGCCGGGCACGCGACGCGCGCTCTTTGCACAGACCGACCGTCCCGCGCTCCGCCCCTTGCCCGCGGACCGCCATGAATACGCCGAGTGGCGCACGGCGAACGTGAACATCGATTACCACATCGCGGTCGACAAACACTTCTCCAGCGTGCCGTATGGGCTCGTGCGAGAAACCGTGACGGTGCGTCCGACGACGACCATGCTCGAAGTGCTGCACCGCGGCCAACGTGTCGTCGCACACCAACGGCGGTACACGCTGGGTGGGTACTCCACCGATCCCGCGCATCGGCCGAAAGCGCATCAACGACATCTCGAGTGGACGCCGTCGCGGCTCGTGCAGTGGGGCGCATCGATTGGCGTCGCGACCGGTGCGGTGGTCACCCACATCCTCGAGAGCAAGCCGCATCCCGAACAAGGGTACCGCGCGTGTCTCGGATTGTTTTCGCTCGCGAAACGTTCTGGCGACGCGCGATTGGAAGCGGCGGCGGCGCACGCCCAACAATCGGCCACCATGACGTATCGCTCCATCCTCTCCATCCTCAAACAAGGACTGGATCACGCACCGGCGGACCATGCGGCGGTGACCCATCTGCCGACTACGCACGAGAACGTGCGCGGGGCGGCATACTACGCGGACGTCGAAGCCCCCGCCGCATCACCTCTCGCCGCACCACTCGCCGCAGCACAACGCTCTCTCATCACCGGGATCGTGTAACCATGCTCGCTCAACAAACCACGGATCTACTGCATCGTTTGAAATTGCCCGCGATGGCGGACGCGCTCGAGGAACAACGACGCCTGCCGGATATCGGGTCGCTCGATTTTGAAGATCGGCTCGCGCTGCTCCTGGAACGCGAACAGCTCGCGCGTGAGAATCGCCGACTCACGCGCCTCTTGCAACTCGCGCGACTGCGTCATCCCGCGTCGATCGAAGATGTCAATTTTCGCGTGAAGCGGGGGCTCGATAAATCGCAACTGCTGCGACTCGCGACGGGCGACTGGATCCAACAACACGGCGTGTTGCTTATTACGGGGCCAACCGGAACCGGCAAAAGCTGGCTGGCCTGTGCGCTTGGCCAAAGTGCGTGCCGACGCGGGTACACCGTGCGCTATCTGCGGCTGCCGCGGCTCTTACCGGAGCTCATCGTCGCGCGGAGCGATGGCACGTACAGCAAACTGCTGACGCAACTTGGCAAAGCCGATCTCTTGATCCTCGATGACTGGGGACTCGCCCCGATTGGTGATCGGGAACGACGCGATCTGTTAGAGATGATCGAAGATCGCACCGGACGGCGTGCGACGCTGCTCACCAGTCAAGTACCGGTCGAACACTGGCACGAATGCGTGGGCGATGCCACGTTTGGCGACGCGATCCTGAATCGATTGGTGCATCATGCGCACCACATCACCCTCACCGGAGGATCCCTCAGAAAACTCGGCGCGAACACCGCCGAGGCAGCAAACCAAACCGCGCAACACTAACCGATCCTGCATGGCTCATCACACCGACACTTTACGCACCCACCAGGTGGCCGAATTGAACCGGATTACCTGGCCGGATTGAACCGGAACGCCTGGCCGAATTGAACCGGATTAGGTGGCCGAATTGACCGGAATGCGCAGCGACCGGCGTCCGTCGCGAGACTGACGTGACTCCTGAAAGCTGATCCAGATATTTTGTTAGTCCTCACCAAGAGGACGGATGCGGAAAAGCCGGTTTGCGGATGAGCAGATCATCGGGGTATTGCACGAGTGGGATGCGGGGGCGAAACTGGTCGATCTGGTGGCAAGCATGGGGTGACCGAGCAGACGCTGTACCGGTAAAAGAAGAAGTACGGCGGCATGCAGGCGACCGAAGCCAAGCGACTGAAGGAGTTGGAAGAGGAGAATCGGCGGCTCAAGCGGTTGTGGCTGACCAGGCGCTCAATCTGCAGGTCGTGAAGGAATTGCTGGGAAAACAGTGGTGACGCCCGAGCAGCGGCGGACGAGCGTACGCTGCTACCTCGGCTTGTGAGGCGAAATGATCTACTCGTATCGCGCGAAATCCTGTTGACTTCCTACAGATAGTCACGCACCAGTTGTGACCTACCGGAGGTTCCTCATGGTACGCAATGGTGGTCAGCGTTCCCGGCTCGCTGTGCTCGACGGCGCAAGGGCATACGTAGAGGAGAAACATCTGAACGTCATAGTACCGAACATCATCGATCACGTATTCGTTGCGCGTGTTGGATGTGATGGGCGCGATGGTGCGTGATCCCACGGTCGGAATCAGCAAATCTGAACTGTTGAAACGCTCTGGCGACAACGTCTGGTCGCGTCGCGTCAATGAGGGCGATCGCTTGGTGTAGGAACTCTCTGACGA
>Ga0105049_10009049_pt1 | contig 11480 bp, 7 predicted proteins | sample MAT06_FD_78087 | JGI IMG/M metagenome (GOLD analysis project Ga0105049, IMG submission 78087) | Freshwater microbial communities from Lake Fryxell liftoff mats and glacier meltwater in Antarctica - MAT-06 | ecosystem: Environmental > Aquatic > Freshwater > Ice > Liftoff microbial mat | place...
GTCAGGTCAGTTTCGAGTGACAGCGCATGAGCACGTAGTTGGCAGTTAGGCAGCTTTGGGGTGTTAGGGCCAGAATCGCCACGGCTGGGAGGATGACATAAGTTCCTGTGACACGAGCATCTCGCGCATGGCACAGGCGAGTTGCGAAAGTGCCTGGGCTGGTGGGCGTTGTGATGGATTGCCCGCATGGGTGCCCTGTGGGTGGGCGGGGAGGATTTCTTCACCAAGATGCAGCGATGCGAGGGCAAGGTGTGGGGCATCTGCCGGCAGTTCGTAGGAGAGAGGTGGGCTTGCCGTGGTGAGGTCGGCCCGCAGATGGATGTTCAGCCGCGGCAGGCGCGCAAGTGCGGGGTAGCAGCGGGCGAAGGCGGGGTGTGCGAGCAACTCGGCGGGGTGTGCGAGTGGTGAGGGTGAGGTGGGGTCGCTTACAGCCAGGATAAGGTCGGCGTGGGGCGCGAGTGAGAGAGCAAGGGCGATCGCGGCCTGCTCAATAGGATCATCGCTCACGCGCAGTCCGGGGCAGTCTATGTAACGTAACGTAAGCCCATCGAGGGTGAGATGAACACCAACATAATCTCGGGTGGTTCCCGGCGCATCGGCGACGATGCTTACAGTGTCACCCGCGAGGCGATTGAGAAGGGTAGACTTGCCGATATTGGGCCTACCCAGCGCCAGTACCAGCGGGGGATAGATGAGCCTTGAGAGTGTTCGGTCGCGAGGTGTTGGGGGTGGAGTGGTTGCGGGTGTAAGTCCCGCGGCGTCAAATCGAGCTGGTTGTGCAAGCAGAAGGTCAATGGCCGCAGGACTTATCGCTTGGGCGAGGGCTTCTGTTATAAGTTGATCAAGCGTGGCATCGGTTGAGAGCAGGGGAGCAGGCAAGGATGGATGCAGGCCCGCGGCGAGGAGGCGGGTTTGTAACTCTGCGAGCAGTGCACACCCGCCGTGGGGCATTAACTGAGCGTGGGTTGGCGACCAGCGGACGATGAGCGCTTGGTCGAGGTTGCAGAGCGTGCGCAGGTAGGGGCGGCCAAGCGGTAGCTGATCGAGGCCGACCGCCGCGGCGAAGGTGGCAAAGTCGCCGATGACATCAATTATGGCAATCGCACCGCTGGCGGTGATTGGGGAAGCGATACGCCAGCAGACCTGCGATGAGAGAGGAGTGAGGGGGTTGGCGGGGTTGAGAGGTAATGTAAGCGACGCAGGGGAGGGCGAAGAGGCGGTTGGCGGTGGTTGAGGTTCGGGCACGGTGTCGCGGGGGTGCTGGGTTGTGGGGAAAGCGATGTTGTAAGCCAGCGAATTTAAGTGAGCGGATATAAGTGAGTCAAGATTAGGGGCGCGAGGCTTACAGAGTGCAGCTAGGGCGCCCAGACATTGGCGATAGACTTATGTTCGTGGACCGGAACGGGAGAGGGAACGGCAGAGGGGGAGGATGGCGACGCCGGGAAGGCCACAGTTTGGGCGGAGAGTGCAATTCGACCCTCGGCCAAGCCGGGGAAGTGCTCGCCCTGCCAGCTTGCGGGATACTTAGGATCGTCCAGGCCGAGCGCCGCCTTGGTGGGGAAGAGAGGCCGGAAGGTGTCACACATCACCGCGAGTTCGCCGGTGTAGGTGGCGGCGAGTGAGGCCTCGATGGTTCCGGGGTGCGGGCCATGGGGGATGCCCTGGGGGTGGGCGGTCATGGAGCCGACTTCGATGCCCTTGCGAGAGCCAAAGTTACCTTCGACGTAATATAATACTTCATCGCTATCAAGGTTGCTGTGGTTGTAGGGAACCTTAATGGCCTGGGGGTGGTAATCCAACATCCGGGGGCAGAAGGAGCATATTACAAAGTTGTGCGCCTCGAAGGTCTGGTGGATTGGCGGGGGCATGTGCAGCTTGCCGGTGATGGGCGAGAAGTCCGCGATATTGAAGGCGTATGGGTAGTAGCATCCGTCCCACCCGACAACATCGAGTGGATGGTAATGATAAGTGTAAGAGTGCACGTGGTTGCGGGCCTTGATGCGCACCTCGTGGTCGCCCCGCTCGTCGAAGGTCATCGCGAGGCTTCGGGAGGGATCATGGATCGGCAAACGTAAGTCGCGCTCGCAGTAGGGGCTGTGTTCCAAAAACTGGCTGGTAGTTTTGGAGACGTAGCGGGGGGGGGGCCCGATGTGCGAACCGTTCGCGGTTTCGATCAGGAGAAACTTGCCAAAGGGCATTGACTCTACCGGGGGCTCACCCTCGATCGCGACGCGAGCATCCCAGACAAATCGGTAGATAACACCTTTGGGAATAATAATATAATCTTTGGGTCCAAAGGCGATAGCTCCCATCATCGTGTAAACGACCCCGCTCCCAAAGTGCACGAAGAAACACTCATCGCCCTGGCCGTTCTTGAAATGATAACCCATCTGCTCGAGCGGATTACAAACCGCCATTTCCGCATCGGCATTCCCGAACAAAACCACGCGCCCCGTGACACTATCCCCCGCTGGCGCGAGCGGCGCGGTCTTGATGTGTCTCATCCGCATCGTGTCGGTTTCGACATACTCCGCAGCGGTAGAGTACTCTTTTTTCCAGCCGTAGACCTGGGTCGGTGGGTGAATGTGATACATCGTCGAGCTAGGCCCGACAAAGCCCTCCGTGCCGAACAGCTCTTCGGAATAGAGCGCGCCGTCGGGCCGGCGAAACTGCACGTGACGTTTTTGCGGCAGCAATCCCAGTTTGGTGTAGTACGGCATTACCCATTATAGAAGCCCGGCTTGGGCCAACACCCCGGTAAAAAAAGCCGCCTGCTATGCGGCCCCAAGTGGGTTTGGCGAGCAGGCGGCTGAGATTACTTAACGCTTTTTGCGAGATCCGTGTGGTGAGTTCGGGATGATCAGCCGCAGCCGCCTGCGGTCCAAACGATGAAGAAGGCTTCCACATCGCCACCGTCGACGCCACCACTTAAGTCAACATCGGCGGTTGCATCCGAAGCGACCCATGCCGAAAAGAAGGCTTCCACGTCGCTGCCATCGACGCCACCGTTCTGGTCAAAGTCCGCTGCGCACGACGAGGCGGCGCAACTACGAGGTGTGCTGCTGAGTGAGCGGGGGTTGGGCTCGACGAGATCAAAGTCCGCAAAGTTCTGATCCGAATCCTGGCACCCATCGAGCTTACGAAGCGCACCCCGACTTACGTTTGTGTTCAGCGTACTGCTCCCGCCCTCGGAGCAGTTGGCGCGCAGGCCGTAACCGACAAAGTCGATGACGGCGGGATTATCGGTAGGGCACTCGGTACCTAAGAGTGTGGTGTTGCTCACTAACGCGAGCTTGCCATCGGTCTGACCCACGCCAAAGCCGGGGTTGAGCGCCAAGTCCGGAATGAAAGGTGCTCCGTACTGTCCGATGGTGCTATTGGCTTGGATCAGATAGTAACCTCCAGCGGGAATGATCGTCCCGCTGTTGAAGATCGCCATGTTGTCGGGCACTTCAAACGCGGCGGAATCGCTGGCATATTGCAGGCTCCAGCCGCCGATATCGACGGGAGCGTCGGTGCGGTTATGGAGTTCAACGAAGTCGCTGTTCCAAGGTGAGCCGAAGTTACCGCCGCCGCCGAAGATCTGGCTGATGACCACCCGCGCGGTCGAAGTGCCGCTGCAGTCGACAACGCTGAATCCTTCGGTATCGGTGCTCGACCGGCCCTGCGCGTCGGTTACAGTTAAGGTTACAGTTTTGGTGCCGGGAGTTACGTCGCCCCCGATCGCGGCGAGGAAGTTAAACCGGCCATCGCCAGCAACCGGATCGCCGTTGGTGCCGTCATCAAATAACTGCTGAGTGGCTGATCCGCCGATGGCTGTGAGGTCGCCGGAGACGGTAATGTCGGTGCTCGGCGGCGAAACGCCAGGGCGGGTATCGCCTTCGATTAAAAGCGTGCCCACGCCGAAGCTGCACGCTGCCTTGGGGAGGGTGTCAGTCTCGACGGTGGGGTTCGATCCCAGGAGGTCTTGCGCGACCGTCACCATATCGAAGCGGGCCCGACCGCCGTTGTTGTAGGGTACCGCCCCGCTGGTCTGGTATTGACTGGTGTTGGGAGCGAAGATCGCGACAATGCGGAACGCGAAGTTGGGATTGTTGCTAACGCCGGAGATAAGCGAAAGGTCGGCGGTGCGACCTTTGTACCAAACGTCGCCGTCGTTGCTCGCCTCAAAGATACCGCTGTTCTCAAGCCCGGTAGTGATAAAGTTGGTGCCGTTGGTGGTGTATTGAAACTGAACAAATCGGGACATTCGGTTGCTGTGACGAATGTCAAACTTAACAACGATGTTCTGGTAGCCCACGGTGCTCGTGGAGAACCTCACACCGTTTACGCCGCTGTTCTGTCCCTGCTGCGCCCAAGGCGAAAGATCCAGGGCCGCGTTATCAAAGTCGGCGGCGGGGTCGCTGCTGCCGCCATCGGCGGTGCCGGAGCGGTAAGCGATATTTGGCGTTCCGAGCTTGATGATGGTGCCCGTCCCGATGTTGGTGCTCAGCGTTCCGATTGTCGGGGAACCGGCGTTGCCGTTTGGGGTATTAAAGTTCCATTGGGTTATAATCTGTCCGGTCGCCGCACCGGCGAGCAGGACGAGCGCCGAAGCGGCGCGAACAATGAGCTTACGAGTATTTTTCATGGTGATCTCTTCCTTAACAGAATCTAATTGTGTTTGAATCCGCGCGTGGCGACTAGACGGGCTCTCCTCGCTGGAGAGCCTAAAAGTCTAATCCGCCCTGGGTCAACCAGCCGCCAAAGACCTTACCTTCAAGTTCATCGTACTTGATAGTCGTAATTCCGTTCATCATCGCGTTGATAGCGTTAAACTGCCCGTCGCGTGTGGAATCCGTGAACGTAGAAACATGACCGTCGGCGAATGCTAAGTTGCCATTGACGCGATCATGACCGAAAAGTCCGCCAACCTTGGAGCTCTTGCCGTGTACCGGGCCCCAGCGGTTGTACGACTGCCTCCCCCACACACGCCCGCGGCCCGGAATCACCGCCTGCGTTGGCCCGTCGGTAAGCGACTTCGCGCCTGGAATTCTTTCGCCGCGATAAATAACATATTCGGTCTGCTCGTTCATCCAAACCGCCCCATCGCCGAAAAGAGGCACCATCGAGGTGGGGGCCTTCGAAAGAGATTTTTCATTCAGCGGTCCGATCACGCTTGCGATGTCTTCAACTTCCACTGCGATGTTCGGATCGGTGCTCTTCATGGCCGTGTAAGCCATGTACCACGACTGGCAATAGTTTGTGTTGAAACCTTCGTCGATCAACGAGTCCACCTCGGCGGAGCTAAACGTCCGATAGACCGGGCCATCGAGGCGCTCTGGGGCAAGCCGATTGCTCGCTTTCGCAGGACTGCTGGGGCAAAGTAACTTTCCCGGGTTCGCGTAACCGCCCAGCAGAAAATCCGCCACCCATCCCTTCTCGTTAATCGCGCCGTAGCCGCGGTTCAGGCGATTATCAAAAGGACCGGTGCAAAAGAATCCTTTCTGATCGTTCGCGTGCGTGAGCCCGGCCATCCCCAACTGACGTAAGTTGCTCATGCACTTGGTCGTGCGTCCGCTCTCCCTCGCGGCCCCGAGTGAAGGGAGCAAGATCCCAATCAAAAGCGCGATGATCGCAATTACTACCAGCAGTTCAATCAGCGTAAACCCCCGTCTCCGCGCAGCAAGCGGCGGACACCAGCAAACCCCTGAGCTCTTCCTTAAATTCACGCGTGACGAGTATGTGTTCATAAATTTTCAGCGACCGAGCAAACGGGCAGACCAGCGAATTCCGCTAAGACCCAACGTATTCCGAAGTACCTGCCGAGACGCCAGAAGCCCAGACAACGGACGAGGTTGTCAATAGCATTGCTAGTGCTGACCCTTTATCCTCTTCGACCCCATTCCCTCGAACTTGTTTCTCCCTTAATTTCCCGCGACGCCTGCACCTCGCATTGTTCAGCAGCGACGACGCTTTAAAGTTCTTCGCCAGCCCTGCCCTTGTCGCCGAAGCTCGCTCCACATTCCTGCAACGTCGCACCACTCCAAGGAGGCTGACCTCCAACCGATCCCCTGTAACGTAACCCGAAACTATAGCAATTTTGCCCGCAAAAGAAAGGGTAAGATTGTTAAGGTTGCGCAAAGATACGCGCACGTGTCACGTCCAAGTAGAAGAGGCTGATCGGTACACGTAAGGGCATCCTACCATCCGTCCATGTGGCACGCGCTTTTGTTAATCCCGCCCCGCCTGGTTTGGCTCTCGCAGGATCTGGTGCAACAGCCGTTGAAATACACACCGGCCGAACGGGACTCGCTGGGCCGCTGGGCGTTGCTGATGCTCGTGCTGATTTTCATTCTACTTTTGACGGTCATCGGGATGCTGTGGGTCGTGCTCGTCCGCCGTCGGATCGGGCGAACCGGCACGCCACGGGCGGAACCCTCATTGCGCGCCGATGCGTGGGCCGAAGCGGGGCGAAGGATGCCAGTTCCCTCCAGCTTGGACGAGGACGACAGTACTGAACGAGCTGCGGGAGGGGCGGCGTTGCGGGCGGATTTGAATGCCTCGCCGGATCCCAGGCAGGTCACGCCGAATGTTTTCTCGGGACGGCGGCCAGTTGCGTTGGTCACAGGCGGGGCCCAGCGGGTGGGCCGGGCCATCTGCCTCGAACTCGCCCGCGCGGGCTGTGACATTCTATTAACTTATAATAGCAGCGAGGCGCAAGCAGAATCGCTCGTGGCGGAGCTTAAGAGCGTGGGGGCACACGGGGTATCGCATCGAGTGAACTTCCTCGATCTTGATGCGGTGGAAGTCTTCGCCGACTCGTTGCGTAAGTCGCTCCCGCGCTTGGACGTGCTTGTTCATAACGCCTCGGTCTACGCAGCGACGCCCCTCCGCGATCTGGCGACGCACGAAGCCATTCAGCAACTGAGCATCAACGCGCTCGCGCCACTGATACTTACATCACGGCTCTCGATTCTGCTGCGGCAGAGCCGCCTGCCGGGAGGGGGAGCAATCGTCGCGCTGGCTGACATCCATGCGATGGGCAGGCCGCGCCGCGGTTTCATCGCGTACTCGATGTCAAAGGCTGCGCTGGTTGAACTCGTCTATGCGGCGGCGCGCGAGCTGGCTCCCCATGTTCGCGTGAACGGCGTCGCGCCGGGGGTGGTCGCCTGGCCAGCGGACGGAGCGGATTCAACGCAAGCGGAGCAGGAGGCATATCTTAAGCGAGTTCCGTTGGGAAGGAGCGGGGTACCGGAAGATGCCGCAAAGGCGGTCCGGTGGCTCGCGATGGAGGCCAACTATACCACCGGTCAGATCTTGCGTGTGGATGGCGGACGGTGGATTACTTAATATTAAGTTAGATAGACCGAGCATACTTGGGCGCGTCAGCAGGCCGAAATCGACCACTGATCAAAGAATGAACCCACATCCCGGCCATCGACGCCACCATCGTTGTTGACATCGGCGATGAAATCTCCATCAGTCCAAGATCCGAAAAACTCTGCCACGTCTTGGCCATCTACTCCACCGTCGCTATTGAAGTCGCTCACGCACGAGGGGCGGACGATCGAGAGCAGCTCGCGCTCTGCCAGCGCAAAGTAGGCATCGTCGGTGAGGTGATTGCGGTCAAAGCCATTAAGCTGATACCAGATGTTGGCGAGCATCTCCGGCGCATTTGTAAGTTTATCAAGCCGGATCGCGCAGGTGCGCGGGTTGGCCAGGGCGACCGCCTCGGCCCGGCTGCGATAACCCCTCAGGCCGTTCTCATCGGGCTCCGCGACCGGATGAGAGGGGGTCAGCAGAAAGTAAAGTTCATCCGCGGGCCATCCGTTCTGGGCCCATGTTCCCCGTATTTTGCTGATGATAAACTGTAAGTTGTCTTCATAGGCCGCTGCCGAACTCCCCGGTAAGAACCCGCGGGCGATCGACGCCTCAGTTTCACTCCGGTCATTCAATCCCGAGTTGATTCTTATCAAGACGGCCTTGGTCTCGCCCTGGGTAGCCCGCACGCTTGAGAAGAAGAGCGACAGCGTTTGATCGCTTGAGGCCTGAAGTGCCGCGGCGACATCACGGAGCGACTGGCTGCCGCGAGCGTAGAGCGTGTTCATCGCCGCGCCGGTCTGGCGCGTTTGGCTCTCGCATCGGACGTAGTAACCAATGAAAGGCCCGACCACGCCGCCGCTCATCGGGGCAGGGCGCAGCGAGAAGCCCCGTGTTCGCGCGGCCGAAGCAGTCAGCGAAATGCTGCCGGTTGCTACCCGGAAAGCGGATGCATCGCCAGTTCGGGTCGTCACGACCGGGCCGGTAAACACCGTGTCAAACGGGTGCGACTCGTACCGCATGAAGGGTTGAAAACTTCCCGCACCACTGCCAGAGAACAACCCGTAAGAGAAGTGAAAACGCAGCGGTCCGTTGAGCGGCAACTGGCTGTTGTCTCTAAGAAGAAAGCCCACGATGCTTCTGGTTGCAACGCTCTGCCCGCTGGGCACATACAGGTAGTTAAGCGGGACGAGTCCCGATGAAAAGCTGTTGAGATACGCATCGGCGCTCGCGGGCGCCCCGTTGTAAGCAAATCCGCCGTTCACGATGCTCGGCATGGACTCATATCCAAAGCCACTGCCCGCACCACCCCCGCTCGCTTCACCAAAGCTAACAACGCCCGTGGCATAGATGCCGTACCTTCGCTCCAAGGCTTTGTGCCACCCCTCATCCCATCCGTTGGACCGTTGCAGTTGATTGGAGTCGCCGATTCCCACCATGTCTACTCGCATTGTCTTCGCGAGGTCGAAAAAGGGCCGAACCGCGTCGCCGTTGATTACCGCTGGCTGCCCCGCCGCCGCGGCCGCCAAAAGCAGAAAGGCCAACCCAGGCAACACGAGGCTCCGCCATCCTCCGTCGCACCGCACGGGTACCGCGGCCCTACGCCCGGGGCCGGGGGTGGCAAACTTAAAAGGTGGGTTGGTCATTGCAATAAGTATCCGCATCGCTGGGGCAGGAGGCGGGCACTCGCCCCGAAATTCGTAGCGAAACTCAAGTCTTCTGTGCAATAAATGGTTCTCGGACCAGTTTGACTTTCTCGGGGTCGCCGGCTTGCCCGCCAGGTGCGATAGCCGTGCGCCCCAGAATCTTGAGCGATGCAGGCGAGCAGGCACGAGCCTCTGCTCGCTCGCTTGGGCGGTCGAACGAGGTGCACGAATAGGCAGAAAACTGGTAGATGTATACAATCGACGCTATTCTTCGTAGGTAACCCTAACTTCGGGGTTATTTTCAGCACACCCGCAGTCTGACCCCCCAGTCCAAACCCCGCAGTCTGACTTCACAGTTTAACATAGTTACTACTCACAACTATCCATGCCGGAACCATCATCACCCAGCTCCGAACATGGCGCATCGACTCCCCCGCCGCTTTCAATAATTGCCTTCGATGATGATGACGACTTTCGCCAATACATCCGTTCCGTGCTCGAAGCCGACGGCCACGAGTGCCGCGTTGTAGGCAGCCAAGAAGAGTTCTTTGAGAGCTGCGAACGACAACTGCCAGAGGTCGTCTTGCTTGATCTCAACATGGGCCGCGAGAGCGGCACGCAGGTACTGACGCAGATCCGCCAGCGATGGCGCAAGCTATGCGTTATCATAATTACTGGCTATCCGACGCTTGAGGGGATGCGTCAAACCTTTAAGCAAGAGGTCTTTGATTACCTCGCCAAACCCTTTTCGGTCGACGACCTGCGTAAGTGCCTGGCGCAGGCGGCCGAACAACTTAATCTTGGTCAGCGACCCCAGGACCGCCTGCGGATGGAGATCGGCCGGCAAGTCCGCCTCGCTCGAACCCAGAGGGGGTGGACGCTCAAAGAGCTATCAGAGGCGGCCGACGTAAGTGTAAGTCAGCTGAGTTCCATCGAGCGAGGGGCCCATCTGCCCAGCATCGAATCGATGGTTGCCATCGCGATTGCGATGGAGCAACGTCCCTCGGATTGGATTCAAGCGGCGGGCCTTTAAGACGTTCATTCCACACACCAAGCCCCGGTGTACAAGCGTTGGCCCTTGGTTGCCCGACTTTGCACAGTGCTTTAACTAGCGTACGCTATGTTCGCCTGCTTACACCAACCGCTAGCACCAAGGCACGCAGCCCCCTCACCCCCTTTGACGCGGCGGCGTTATCCCCTAAAGCCGTCGCTGGCTCACAGGTAAGCGATATGGCTAACCCGCCTGCCGAGCGTGCGGATTTTGCCGCGTGGATTGGGAACAGCGCTGAGCGGCCCAGCTCAACCCCCGCCGGTGCCGAGCTTCCCCAGCAAGCAGGCCCCGCCCAGGGTCCAGTACCAGCACTCCTGTTCACGGCATTTGAGCCGAGCGGCGACGATCACGCCGCGGCGGTGATCACCGAACTTAAGCATCGCCATCCTAACTTAATAATCTACGCCTGGGGTGGCCCCAAGATGGAGAAAGCGGGGGCCACGATTCAGGAGCGAACCGGCGAAGACGCCGTGATGGGGCTTCCGGGCGTTGCCAAGGTACTCGAACACCTCCGCATTAACGCCAGAATCGACGCCTTTATGAAGGCGAACAAAATTACGGTGCATGTGCCGGTTGATTCACCATCTGCGAATATTTCAATCTGCGGCATCGCTAAAAAGCACGGCGCTCGGGTGGTTCACTTAGTAGCGCCGCAAATATGGGCATGGGGGCGTTGGCGGATTCATAAGCTCCGCCGCGTTACGGACATGCTTTTGTGCATTCTCCCCTTTGAGGAAGAGTTTTTTCGTAAACGTTACATCCCCGCTCGATTCATCGGTCACTTTCTCTTTGATAAACCGATCGACACCGTCGCGGCGGACGAGCGTGGCGTCGGATTTAGCGACCAAGGTGAGCCGCGTATTGCGATGATGCCCGGCTCTCGCCCTGACGAACTCAAACGCCATTTTCCCGTTCTATTACAGGCCTTCAGGGCGCTGCTTGCGAAGTACCCCCACGCGCGCGGCGTTGTCGCGGCGACCAACGATCGCGTCGCCACATACTTGCGCGCCATGGCGAGTGAAAACGGCGGTTGGCCCGATCAACTCCGCGTGGTAGTTCAGGATACCGATGCGGTTATTCGTTGGTGCCAAGTCGCCATGGTCAAGAGCGGCACCATCACCTTACAAGTCGCCAAGCAGCAGCGGCCGATGATTGTTTTCTACAAGAAGAGCAATCCGCTGATCTATCTCCTCGCACGCCTTGTGCTGGCAACCAAAGTCTTTTCGCTACCCAATATCCTCGCTAGAAAACGGATCATCCCCGAGTTCATCCCGCATTGGGGCGGCCCAGCTCCGCTTATCCGTGCCGTTGAAGATCTCGTTGATCACCCCGGAACCGCCGACCTCCAGCGATACGACCTCGCGGCGATCCTGAAACCCTACGAAAATATGAATGCCGCGTCGCTCGCGGCGGACAGCATCGAGGAATATGCGGGTTTAAGGCTCCCATCAAGCGGTTACAAGGGCAGGATCACCAGTAAC
>Ga0105049_10009050_pt1 | contig 11480 bp, 11 predicted proteins | sample MAT06_FD_78087 | JGI IMG/M metagenome (GOLD analysis project Ga0105049, IMG submission 78087) | Freshwater microbial communities from Lake Fryxell liftoff mats and glacier meltwater in Antarctica - MAT-06 | ecosystem: Environmental > Aquatic > Freshwater > Ice > Liftoff microbial mat | place...
CAGAGGCCTTCCCATCTGCTCCAAACGCAAGGCTCCCACCAGGTCAGGATACCAAGAAGCGACGACCTTTTACCGAAGCGTTGCCCGAACTACGACGTAATTTGTGCGACGGACCACCAAGATTGACCCACATTGATTCGTCGATTTCACGAACCTCCAGGTCCCGCCAACTTGAGCCCATTTCGCCATTCGCCCTGCTTTCCCAGATTTTTTAACGGAATAACCGGAATGATTCAACCAAACCCACCTCCCCGACCGATAAGAACCGACGACCCATCTTAATCGAGGCGGCCCACGGGCGCCCGATGGGGTCGGCACGGGGGAATGCGATGACGAAGCGACCGAACGATTCTCGACCGAAGTGCGAAGCTCTCGAACTGCGTGAAGCCCCGGCCTCGGTCGCGTCCACTACCAATTACCGGCCCCTGGACTTCCAGATCTCGGGCACCGCTCAGACCAGCGACACGCATCCGTATTCGCCCGCCATCGGCACCTCGACCGACAACTTCACTGGCACTTTCCGGGCGACAGGCCGCATCACGTACGATGCGAATGGCGGACAGAGCGGCTCGGTCGCCTACTCCGCGCAGGGTGGCGGCACCCTCGACTACTTGCCCACCGGAGCCACCAGCCCGAACGACACTGTCTCCGTGGACTACACCGCCACCGAGACGGGTACCCTCACCTTCCGGGACAACAACGGGGTCTGGACGACGACGGCTCCGTTCTCTCGCACTTCCAATCGAGCCGTGGGCGAGGCCGCCCCGAAATTTGAGCGAGTCGTGCTCGGGCCGTCCGGCATGAAGCTGAACTTCGATCCTTCCACCATGAGCGTGACGGGCGGCTGGGCAGCCCAGAACGGGGCGAACGCGACCAACGGCTCCTTCGCGGGCAACGTCACGCAGCCCGGAGCCGCCGCCACGGATCTGTCCGTGAGCGGCATGAAACTCTATCAGACCAGCGCGGGCTACGAAGCGAAGTTCGACGTGAGCGCCAGCGGCGCCCTCATGACTCCGCCGGACAAGACTTCGCCCGGTGCGATCGCGAAAGTGATGTGGACCGACGGCACCGGCCGCACCGAGGACGCGGGCGTGACCGTGAATGTGGCCTGGAACGCCGGGAAGGTGGCCGCGGATGTGACAGGGCTCGAAGCTCCGGCCTGGGCCACGGGCGTCAAGGTCGTGGTCGAGGCGAATGGCTGGGTCGAATCCGCGACGAAGTCGAACAACGCGGGCGCCGCGGACCTCGGCTCCGCGGTCAATCCCAATGCTCCGCCGCCGCCGCCGGGGCCCGATCCCTCGGCCCGCACAGTCACCTTGGGCGGCAACGGCGGCCCGGGCATGGTGAACGTCTACGGGCCCCAAAACGGATTGAAGTTCACACTCTCTCCGTATGGCGCGGACTGGAGAGGCGGAATCAGCGCGGCGGTGGGCGATGTCACGGGCGATGGCGTGGTGGACATCATCACCGGGGCCGGCGCAGGTGGCGGCCCGCATATCAAGATCTTTGATGGCGTCACCGGCGGTGAGATCGCGAGTTTCTTCGCCTTTGATGGAAACTTCCGTGGCGGTGTGAACGTGGCCGTTGCCGATGTGGATGGCGACGGCCGAGCGGAGATCATCGCTGGTGCCGGGCGCGGAGGCAGCGCCCACGTCAAGATCTTCGATGGCATGACGCGCGATCTCCGCCGCAGCTTTCTCGCCTTTGGTGCCGACCGACGCACCGGTGTGTACGTCGCCGCCGCCGACCTTAACAAGGACGGCAAGGCGGAGATCATCACCGGTTCCGGAGCCGGAGAAGTCAGTGAGGTCCGAGTCTTCGGCGACGACGATACCAAACCAAAGGCCGACTTCTTGCCTTACGGCGTCTATCGCACCGGTGCCATCGTCGGCTCGATGAAGCTGGCCGACGGCCGTATTGTGATCCTCACCGGTGCCGAGTCTGGCTATGGGCTGCCGGTGAAGAAGTTCGACATCACAGGCAAAGAGATCACGTAAGAGGTGATTCCCAGGCTATCTCTCATCCGCATTGTGGCACCGGCGAAGCGGCGACGTCAAAGTGGCTGACTCTCCACGCACGTACGTGGTTCGCCATCTCGTCACTAGCTATCGGTTTCGAGCTACGTTAAAGTCTTCTAAACAAGCACGTACGACAGGCACTTACCCCACCGTACGTCATACTCGGCAGTGTGGTCAGGGGGCACAAGTGGCGAAGTTGACTCGGAAAAATTTCAAGGTTTTGTCCTACCGTGCCCTTCGACTGGCCCAGAATGGTCGCCGGTTCTATTTCGCGACCATTCCGGTAGACCAGTTGTTCCCGTACTGTTTCGTGGCGCGGCGTGAGGAAGAGCCGATTGTGGGTTTTCAACGTGCTTTGGGTGAGTCGCGGGCTGATGACATCGCCAAATACTTGGCTAGGGGGACCGGTTCGATCCCCAGCAACATCGTACTTTCTGCCCAGGCGGGGGCCGATTTTAAGGTACACCCCGAAGGCCGGGAGTGTTTCGTTCGTTCCGGCACCATTAGCCTTTCTTGTGCTGGACGGCCAACACAGGCTTTGGGGCTACCAGAAGTGCAAAGTTCGACACCGCGTTCCGGTTGCCATTTACTCCGGGCTGAGCCGTGCAGAGGAAGCCAAGTTGTTCATCGACATCAACACAACCCAACGTGGCGTTCCTGCCGCTCTTCTTTTGGACATTAAGCATATAGCCGAAATCGAGTCCCATAAAGAAGAGATATTGCGCGGGCTGTTCGACAAGCTGAAGTCTGACAGCAAATCGCCGATGGTGGGGAAACTGAGCACCTCGAAAACACTGAAGGGCAAGATTTCACGAGTTACTTTCAACCGCGCCTTATCCGGAGTCTTGGATTCCGGGTTGCTACAAGAAGCGGAAACTGAAGATGCTCGTTACCGGGTCGTTGTGAACTACCTGAACGCCTTCGACGCCGAATTGGATGACAAGTACCTTCTGGTCCGGTCGGCTTATTTTGAGGCGATCTTCGATCTTCGATGTAATGGATGAAGTCGTACGTAGCTCGATAGCCCAATTCAGGGACGCCAAACAGGGATCGCTTCAGAAAATAATCCGGCCGCTCGCGGAGCTCAATTACACAGGCGAACCCGGTGGTGCGCTTCCAACCAAGAAGATCATCGCAAAGGCCATGCAAACCGCGCTTCGGAAAGACGTTATCCTCTCAGAAGATATGCTGTGAGTTTCCCCAAAGGGAACATCTGGCAAGACCTGCGAAGCGACTGCCTTGATGCGATACCGGAGGGGTGCCGTACGAGTCTTGTTGCTCCGGTCAACTTGGCCGAATGGCAGCGACAGGGCCACTACACAGTACAGTACAGGCAGCAACGAATAAGCAGTTCGAGGTGATTACTTCGACCGACGACTTCGGGAGCGCCCTCCTCACCGACGTGGAATACTTGCTAGACAACGCCACAGAACACCAAGTGTCACTTTGGAATCACATCAATTCTCAGCAGTGGATAAGTCCGGCATGGCTGGGGGTGACGGTCTACTACTGGGCCTTCTTTCTAGCCTTAGCCACAACCAGGCTCACCGGTCGTACGTCGTGGTTTCTCACGCCCGAAATTGCGCGAGATTTCAAGCGATTGGCTCCGGTCGGCGCGTCTACGCCTGGAGCCGGTTGTTTCCGCGTTACTTGCGGACAGGCAGTGAGTGCCACTCAGCGAATTGTGATCCTTCGGAGAACTGACACCCGCATTCACGACGAAGTTTGGCGAATCTGGTTCACCGGCTGCTCCGGACGCGTAGCGAAATGCACCGCAGTACCCGGCACATCATTGGAGAAGCCGCTATTTGAGGCGGTAGCCCAGTCGGCAAGGCGACTGGGTGACGATTGGCCGAGCGCATTCCGAAATGCAATCAACCACCGCTCCGGTTTTGCCTACAGCGCTGTTCGTGGCAAGGAAGTATCGAAGTCGTTCGGATACCTCCGGTCGCCAAGCACGTACGACCTGGCTGTGGAATTGGGGCGGTTTAAGAACTCCTTGCTCCTTGCTTATGGCTAAATCCGCCGACCCAATCTTTCGTAACCCACAAATCGTCTTGAGGCTTCTTGTTGACTTAACCTTCATGATTCACTCGCTGGTTACCGAACTCCACGCCGAGTTGATTGAGCGGCACCGCCTCGACAAACGATGGCGCGGCGGAAGGCGGCGGTTTCTTCAGGCCAACGGCCTTTGTTCCGACGATGGGGTTTGGCCACTCTGAGAAGTCGCTCAGCCCGCTGTCTATTGTGCATCCCGGCGCGTCCTTCGTGCAAATCACATCTGGCGTGCAAAGCCGTGGTTGGTGAAATTAACCTATCGTTGCAGCCGTCAACCTGCCGTTGCAACTCGACCCGCCGTTGCAACTCGACCTGCCGTTGCAAAGCCCCCGCCCACCAAGCCGGGCGGGGCAGCTGAATGCGGCCGTTCGGCGGCAAGAGGGCCGAATACGATGAGAACTCGGCACCGGAAGTGCGGTGTGTTGGTACCGCCGGAGGAAGCTTTTGAACAACCAGTCTGATTTCAAGGTCGCTCTCACATCTTTGGGCAAGCAGGCGTCCCTGGCGGGCCAGTTCCCCACGCTCGAGACGAGCACGTCCGAGAACACGGATCGAGATCTCTACCCCGTGAAGAAAGAGCAGCTCAGGGGCCGAATCATCAGAAAGATCCAGGTTCATGAATTCTGTTTGGCCCTCGCGAATGGCCTGAACGCTCAGGTCGAGGCGGCGGCACCCCGATCAGAAGAACTCAAGCAACGATGCCTGAAGATTCAAAAGGAACTGCAAGATTTACAAAGCCCCCAGGGTGAAGGATTTCGGGGACTCGACGCTCGACGCGGATCGCCTGGAGGAATTAAAGATTACTGACCCAACGCCTCGTTCCATGACTTCGTTACCGGCTTCCGCGTTGTTGTCTCCCCCTTTTCGGGCCTATCATGGATCCGCTGCCCAAGCACTGGGACGACTCGAGGCTCTCTCATCTCGATGGGGACGACCCGAGTGGGGCTCTCACTTCTCCGTGCGTACCACCAGCCGATAGTGGAAGTTTCCGCCGCCGAGGTCATTGGCGTCGATCACGGAGAGGAAGAACGGTCCGTCCTTCGGCAGAGTGACAACCAGAGCAGGGTCGGGGCTGGCCACCGTTCCGCTCTCCGAAGCGATCACGGTCCGCCCTGCATCGTACAGCGTCAGCATTGCATCGACCGGCGAGCTGTAACGCGCAGCCTGAATCTCGACGCGGAGTTTGTCGCCCTTCTTCCCTTCTAGCTTGAAAACATCGACATCGCGTTCGTTTTTGATTGACGCTTCCACGGCACTCGGCGCGGCGACGGGCTGAGCCTGCTGGAAGCCATCGTTCGGTTCTTTCTCGGCGACGACGGGCAGATCGTCACGCACCAGTAGCGTGTATGCGTTCGACTCACCGGCGGGGCCGACGGCTGTCAGCTTGACGTCACCCGGCCGCGCGTCCTTCGGCAGTTCGAGTTCCACCTCAACTTCTGAATCGCCAATCCGATCCACGGGGTAGTTGTTTGGCACACTGGCCGCTTTCGCGGCGAGGAACCGCAACTTTGCGCCATCAACTCCGGTTACTTTCACATCCTTGACGACAGCGAGGAACTTGCCGCGAAGCGTGATCTTCTGTTTCTCGCCGGGCTTGGCGATGAGCGGAATCGCGTACAGAACCTTCGGAAGATCCTTCTTTTCTGGAGGCTTCTTGTCCTGTGATGTGGCCGATGTGGCAAACGCGAACGCGAGAACAACGAATAATGAGATGCGGGACATGGCGAACTCCAAACGTCGAGCCGCAGGCGGCTCAACCAATCACGCGAACATTTCCTTCACGGTTTCGCCCTTGTCAAGAATCTCGATGGGGCGGCCGTCCGGCGTCTTGAGTTGCTTGCGTGGGTCGATCCCCATCGCATCAAGGATGGTATAGGCCACGTCGGCTGGGCTCACGGGTCGTTGCGTTGCGAACGCCCCGTGTTTGTCGGTTTTGCCCAGCACAAAGCCCCGCTTGACGCCGGCACCGGCGATCAGCAGCGATGCGGCCTGACCCCAGTGATCGCGGCCCGCGTCCTTGTTGATCTTCGGGCCACGACCGAACTCGCCCATCACGACCAGCATCGTGTCATCGAACATGCCGCGGCCGTCCATGTCTTCGATCAACGCGGACACAGCCTTGTCGAACTCGGGGAGTTTCTTGTCGAGTGCTTCGAAGATCTTCCCGTGGTGATCCCAGCCGCCGTAGTTCACGGTCACGAAACGTACGCCATTCTCGACGAGTCGGCGAGCCAGAAGCATCGACTGCCCCGGTGTGTTCCGACCGTAGCGGTCGCGGAGTTTCTCGGATTCCTTATCGATGGCGAACGCTTGGCGGGCTTGGCTCGAAAGGACCATGTCGCGGGCACGAGCGTGGAACTCGTCGTAAGTCGCGATCTGGTCGTTCCCCTCAATCCGCTTCGCCAGCCCGTCCACGGTTTGCAGCAAGGTCTCGCGACGTTCAGCCTGTTTGACGTTCATACCGCCAGCGGGCTGAAGGTCTTGCACGCGGTAGTTCGCTGAGTTCGGGTCGCCCGCCTTGAACGACTCGAACCGCCCGCCGAGGAACGCCGACTTGCCGAGTTCCCAGGTGAACGACGGGTTGCGTGGCACCGACACATAAGGCGGCACGTTGCCTGTGAACCCGGCCTCGTGTGCGACGACAGCACCGACCGCAGGGTAGTCGCCGAACGGCGTTCCGAACCGGCCAGACAGTACCCAGTTGGTGGCGGTTTCGTGGTGATCATTGTTGTGCGCCCCCGAGCGAACCAGCGTGATGCGATCCATCACCTTCGCCATGCCAGGCAACTTCTCGCTGATTTGCAGCCCGGACACGTTGGTGCCGATGGTGGTGTATTTGCCCCGGATTTCTTCGCCTGCTTCGGGTTTCGGGTCGAAGCTGTCGTGATGTGAGAGACCACCACCCAGGTACACGAGCACCACCGACTTCGCTTTGGACCCTTTGCTCAGCGAACCACTGGCTCGTGCGGCGGCTTCCGCTCGCAGGAGGCCCGGGAGCGTGAGCCCGGCGAGGCCGAGCGATCCTACCTTGAGCACGTCGCGACGTGTCTTGCCATCACAAGAGCGTGTGGAGAAACCTTTGAAGATGATGTCGAGCATCGGTTGTGGCTCCGAACATGGGGGCATTAGCGGGATGAAGTTCGTGTGCTGTACTATTTAGCGGTTAAACAAGAACTCCTTGCTGTTTATCACGGCCCAGAACAGGTCGCGGAACACCTCGTCGCGTACGGCGTCTGCCTTCAGCAACTCCTTCACCTTGGCTCTCTCCGCAGTCGATGGCTTGCGGGCCAGCGCTCGCAAGAACAGCGAATCCATCAGCTTGTCGTCGTCCTTCTCGGCCTGAAGTTGCTTCGCCAGCCAGCCGTTGCCGGCGTTTACCTTGGTGCTTACCGTCTCGCCGACAATCAAGTGCAGCACGCTCGGCAGCGACACATCGCTGGCCCGCTCGCACGCACACGCCGTCACTCGCTCGCTGCGGCCGAACGTCCGCAGGAAGTACGACGCCGTGCCCGGGTCCGGCACCTGAACCGCTCGCACGCCCAGCGGGTAGCCATCGAACTTGTCCGGCACGTTGGTCGCGTCGCAGATCGCGTCGAGCATCACCTCGGCCGGCAACCGACGAGCGTAGTAGTGCGAATAGAACCGCGAGTCCGTCACGTTGGCGGGCCGCGTCGAGCTTGAGAGCTGGTAGGTTCGCGAGTTCAGAATCACCCGCATTAGCGCTCGCATGTCGAACTTCTTGTCCAGGAATTCCTTCTTCAGCGCCGCCCACAGTTCCGGGTTCGTCGGCGGGTTCGTCGCTCGCAGGTCGTCCACAGGTTCCACGAGGCCCACGTCGAGGTAGTGCCGCCAGACGCGGTTCACCATCGCACCCGTGAAGTATTCGTTGCTCGGGTCGGTGAGCCACTTCGCCAGCACAACTCGCGGGTCTTCAGTCGGTTGCACGTCGTTCGGCGTACGGTCGAGCGGTTGCGGTTTCATGAACATGCCGGTCCGCGGTTGACTCACACCCACGGGCTTCTTGTTCTGGTTCTGGTCGGGGTGGCTGACGCTCAACATCGTCGGCCCCATCTTCGCTTCCTTCCTCTCGAACTTCACCCGGCTGAAGTACGCGGCGAAGTGGTAGAAGTCGTCCTGCGTGTGGCGCTCCAGCGGGTGGTTGTGGCAACGGGCACACCCGATGCGAATACCTAGGAACGACTGCGCGACCGACTCCGGAGCCTCCGAACTCTCGCCGTGGCGCTGCTCGCCGACCGTGACGATGAAGTACCCGACGGCGGGGTTCTCGATGTTCGAGCCGGTCGCGGTGAGCACGTCGCGGGCGAGTTCGTTCCACGGGCGGTTCGCCGCGATTTGCTTCCGCAGCCAGTCGTGGAACTGGCGAACGCCCTTCGTGCCGCGGACATCGTGGTCGCGTTCCTTGCGGTTTTGGAACAGGTCGCCGAGGTGGAGCGTCCAGTAATCCGTGAACTCCGGACGGGCCAGAACCGCGTCGACGAGCTTGGCACGCTTCCCCGCGTCCTTGCTTACCACGAACGCCGTCATTTCCTCGGCTGTGGGCAGGATGCCGCACGCATCAAGCAACAGGCGGCGAATGAACTCCTCGTCCGAAGACAGGTCGGATGGCTCGATGCGGAGTTCCTTGAGTTTCGCGAACACGTGCTGATCGACGAAGTTGTTCCCGCCCTCGTACCGCTTGGCTCCGACGATGCGGTCGTACGGCATGCTGAAGACCGTGACCGCGACTTCCGTAAGGAACATCGCACGCACGGCACTCGCACCGTTGCGGACCGCTTTCGCCTTGCCACCGGTCGACACGGTCAGGTATGCGGGGTCATTCGAGTCGAACTTGGTGAGCCACGTGACGTCGCGTTTCGTGCCATCGGTGAACGTCGCGTTGGCGAGGAGTTGCAACTCCTCGCCGGGCTTCAGCACCTTCGTCGACGGCGTGAGTTCGAGCTTGCTGATCTTCACCTCGTCCTTTTGCGGACCGGTGTAGCCGGCTTTGATCCACGCCAACAGCAGTTCGTATTCGCGGCTCGTCTGGCTGAAGAGACGACCACCTTCGTGCGGTGCTTCCGCGGTGGCCTTGCGAAGCAGTAGGCTCGATTCCGGAACGGTGCGGTCGAGGCGGCGCCCATCAAACTCGCGGGTGATCCACTTGTAATCCTGATCAGGGGCGAATCCGCGAAGCGACAGACGGAAGCCGTTTTGGCCTGCACCCTTCCCGTGGCAGGAGCCCTGGTTGCAACCCGCCTTGGTGAGAAGCGGCATGATCTCGGTGTTGAACGAGGGACCGGGTTTTGGCGAGTCAGGGGTATTTACCCCTGGATTCTGCGAAAAGGTGTAACCGGGAAGCACAAGAGCGAGCACGCAGGCGACGGTAAACCGGGGCATGAGTTGGCTCGCGGGGTATTCGTGAAGGACGGCAGAACGCCGGGGGTGGGTGCGTTGAATCTTCATCTGAGCCATCTTTCCCAGATGACTGGGTCTAGGAAAACGGGCACGACTTAGAAATAGTTTATCCTCGTTCTTGATTCTTGTCTAACACTATTCTCCTTGGCATGGCGATTCTGGGCACCCTGCTCTTCGCCAAGTCGCAGATGTCGTGGCGCGTAAGCTACCTGCCAAGATCAACGTCGGAAGAAGTCCTTCCCCTTCACGAGTGGGGCCACCCCCTGCTCGACCGCTCGTCAGCCGCCCCGCTCTGCAGCGGATCACCATGGACCACGAACCGTGCCAGCGAAGCCCGTGTCGTGACGCCGACGTCGAAGCAGCGGCCGTTGACGGAGTACGTGCCGTTCTTTCACCAATCGACGTATCGCGCGAGTTGGTCGGCCAGATCCCGGCCGACCATCTCGATGCTGTGGGCGAGTGCCAGGGCCATGCTGGTATCATCGGTCCACTGGCCGGCGGCGAGGTTGAACGGGCCCCCGCTCCGGTAAGCGGTGACAGGGGTGAAGGAGCCGGGCGGCTGGAACTCGATGGCGGCCCCAAGGGCGTCACCAACGGCAAGGCCGATGAGCGTCCCTCGCTGGCGGTCCATGAGCTTTGTGGCCTGGTGGCGTTTTGAAGACCCTCAGGCGAGGCTCGATAGAACTCGGAGACCCATCCCTCCGTAATCGCGGATTCGGCGTCTGGTAACCGTCGGCCACAGAAATAACACTCGATCTTCATCGCCGCTCGCTTTCGGTTTAAGAGGCCAGTCGCATTTGGATTTGCACCATGCCGGCTCCATTGGCCCGAAAAGCCGTCAATTCACCGGGGATGGCCACCACTGAATTGTCGCTCTTCTCCGGCGAGCAGAGAAGCTCGGGAGTGACCGATTTCGACGTGAATTACGATCTTCACGAGAGCATCGTTTTGAAGTCTGCCCGTTCGATTTCGACCACCGGCGTGAAATATCCGGTATGAAAGACCGAACAGAAGCAGGAACAGATTCTGGGGGTCACGGGCATGCACGAAACGTCATCAAGCTTGGGGTCTGGTTCGGGGGAGGGAGGACGGCCCGAACGGGATCGCATTCGCGAGGCCGTCGAGCGGAACCCGCGAGCCATGACACTTCAACTGGCACGGAACCTCGGCGTGCCCGAAGTCGAGGTTATTCGCGCACTGCCCGGCGGGCGGGCGATTGAACTGGACTCAGCTCAATGGGAAGAAGTTTTTCGGAGTTTCGAGGCGTTCGGTCCCCTTCGAGTGCTGGTGTCAAACGGGGCCACAACAATCGAGGTCGTGGGCCAGTTCGGTGGGTTCAGCACGTCTGGTGAGTTCTTCAACGTCCAGACCGACACTCTGGATATGCACATTCGCTGGCGGCAACTGGCGGCCGTGTTTGCGGTGGAAAAGCTGGGACACATGGACGGCTCGCCCACTCAAAGCATCCAGTTTTACGACCGAGACGGGGCGGCCGCTCTCAAGGTATTCGTGGCGTTCGGCAGGCCCGTCGTGCCACAAATCGCGCAGCGGTTCTCCGAGATCCGCGAGCAATTTCAGCGTAACCTTTCTGCTGAACAAACATGATGATGGATCCGATTTTGGCCTCATCGCGGCTTCACCGCACGGGCGTACTGGATCGGCAACATGCCCATCGCTTTCTCGTCGCCAAGTTTGAGAGCGGCGTGATAAGGCCAGTACGCAGCTTCTTCACGACCGCCCCGCCCACCCCTTCCGCACTGGTGGGGTTCTGTCCGGTAATGAGCAACCCGTCTTCCACGACATACCAAGGCTATCGGGATCGTTCGGTGGTGTCGAAGCCACGGGGATCAGCATCCGGGTTAGACCCTGTGCTGCGGTTCGACGCACCCGAATGCTCAAAGCGGCTCAAGAATTGCATGAAAGATAGGGTTGGGCCGGTTTCCGGTTCGCACGATCAACGCAAGGAGTCTCTGATGAGCAAGCTGTGTC
>Ga0105049_10009052_pt1 | contig 11479 bp, 11 predicted proteins | sample MAT06_FD_78087 | JGI IMG/M metagenome (GOLD analysis project Ga0105049, IMG submission 78087) | Freshwater microbial communities from Lake Fryxell liftoff mats and glacier meltwater in Antarctica - MAT-06 | ecosystem: Environmental > Aquatic > Freshwater > Ice > Liftoff microbial mat | place...
CGGCCACCGTTGGTCCGCCAGATACCGCGCGCACGCTTCCTCATCGGAAAACCGTGCGTCAAACGCCTGGCGGGACATCGGTCTGTCGTTTTTCCATCTGGGCTGGCATAGGCAGAACAATACCAGAACATCACAGGTTGACAAGCCCTGTAGCACTACATCCTGTGCTGCCGGAACGAAGGGAATAAGCCTTCTCTAAAAGAATTTGCCAATGGCGGTGACAACCTGTCTGGGCAGATCGATTTGCTTCTGACCGCCAAAGAATATGCTTCTCGTAATCGCCAGCATCGAGACGCATCTCGGTTAGTCTTGCAACAGCGTACGGAAGGACGCCAAGCTTGCGGGTCGGGGCATATACGCCAGTTCCTTTTGCGACAACGGGGGGCCGAGATTGCACCATCGAACATCGGAATCACGTCGGGGGCGCGAACGCGATGGCCTCGATTTCGACGCGCGCCTCCAACAACAGGCCTGCCTGCACTGTTGATCGGGCGGGACGCGTCTGGGGAAAAAATGTCTGATAGACGGCGTTGAAGGCCGCGAAATCGGCGAGATCGGCGAGCCAGACGGTCACCTTGACGACGTCCGCGAGGGCCGCGCCGTCGAGTGCGAGCGCCCTGCCGATGTTGTCGAGGGTCTGGTGGGTCTCAGCCTCGATCCCCCCGGCAATTATCTTTCCGTCCGGCCCGAAGCCGACCTGGCCCGAGACGAAGATAAAGTCGCCGGCTCTCATGCCCATCGACAGCGGCAAGTTGCGCGGCCCACCATCGCCAAGTGCAATGCCGACCATCACGCAGATCCGATCGCTGCGCGGAAGCGACTCAGGGGTTCGTCAGGTTTCAGAATTTCGTGCCCGGAGAAATTGACGTTGCCGGGATAGCTGCCAGCGTCTCGTTGCCGCAATGTGGAGATGCTTCGCGCCGGGTCCCTCATGGTCAGACTCCTACGATGTTGAGCGAGATGGTCTTGAGCTGAGTCATTTCTTCGAGTGTCGCCATGCCGCCGATCCGGCCTATGCCGCTGCCGGTGCCAGAAAAGCCGCCGGTTGGGGTATGCAACTGCCAGTATGCGGATGTTTCGTTGACATGAACCGTGCCGCACCGCAGCCTTTCCGACATGCGTAATCCCCGCCCGATGCCATTCGTCCAGATCGACCCGTGCAGACCGAGCGTACAGGTCTCGGCGATGCGGATTGCGTCATCCTCGCTGTCGAACGAAATGACCGGCGCGACGGGTCCGAAGGTTTCCTCGCGATTGAGCAGCATCTCAGTGGTGACGCCGCAGATTACCGTCGGCTCGTAATAAAGATCGGTGGCCAGACCAGTGGCGCGCGCGCCGCCGAACAGTATTGTCGCGCCGTTGTCTCGCGCGTCTGTGAGGTGGCTGTCGACCTTGCTGGCGATCGTTTCGTTCGAGACCGGCCCCATCGTCGTGGCAGCATCGAACGGCGAACCAAGTCTAACCTTTCGAGCCGTCTCGACGAGTTTTTCGACGAACCGGTCGTGCACGGAACGCTGCACGAGGATGCGCTCAGTCGAGTTGCAGATCTGTCCGGCATTGGCAAAGCAGCCACCGCCGACTGCCGCCGCCGCGCGGTCAAGATCGCTGTCCTCGAATATGATCGTCGGACCGTTGCCCCCGAGTTCCAGCAGCATAGGCTTGCCTGCGGCGAGCCTTGCAACCGCCAGTCCGGTGCGGGTCGAACCGGTAAGGCCGATCGCCACGATGCCAGGATGGCCGGCAATGGCCGCTCCGACTTCGGATGGGTTGCCAAGCAGCAGGTTGAGCGTGCCCGGCGGCACGCCGGCATCTAAAAATGCCTGCATCAAGTTGCGCGAGGTAAGTGGCGTCCACTCTGAAGGCTTCCAGACCATGGCGTTTCCGGTGGCAAGGCCGGCACCGAGGTATTCGCTAGGGATGGCAAGCGGAAAGTTCCATGGCGTGATGATGCCATAGACGCCGCGGGCCTGCCGAATTGTCATCACGCGGCGCGTCGGGTCGACCGACTGAAAGGTCTGCCCCTGCAATCGTTTCGCGCATTCGGCGGAATCGCGATACATCAGGACCGCAGCATCGACCTCGCCCAGTGCCTCGCTGTGATAGACCTTGCCCTGCTCGAGAGAGATATCGCGGGCGATCGCTTCCCGGCGCGAAGCAAGAACGTCGGCAACCTTATGACACAGCACCGCACGTTCGAACGCCGTCATCCCGGATAGAACCGGCAGCACGGCCTCTGCCTTTCTCACCGCGTCGTCGACGTCCTCGCGCGTTCCCTGCTCGACCAGAGCGATTGCCTCGCCTGTTGCCGGGCTTGTCACCGAGAGCGCGGCCCCACCTTCGCCACGTCGCCACTCGCTGCCGATCAATAGATCTATTCGTCGTGGCTGCACGGGATCGTTCATGTTGTCAGGTCCTTCCGATGAAGCGTCGCGCAAATTCGACGGCGCGGCTCAACGCCAGTGCCACGATCTCTTCGCCAAGTTCCCTTGTTGCGCGGGCGGGATCGCCAATGGCACCGTTCGTTGTCCATTGCCCAAATGGCACCGGGATGTCGTAGCGCGAGCGGGGATCGGCGAGCGCGACGGCAGACACCGAAGACGGGGCTTCGATGCGGTCCGCAAGCACAACATGCGGCGCGATGGCCAGGGCGACCGAGGTCTCGATGTCGCAAGCGTGCGAATGGAAGGCTGTCGCGGCCCGCTCGACAATAAGATCGGCGGCCAGAACGGCCCACATCACGACCGCGACCTCGCTGGTCCCGTCCCGCGCGGCCTCGCGCGCCGCAAGACGAAGCGCGTCCTGGTTGCCGCCGTGACCGTTGACAAGGATCACCCGTTTCAAACCGTGGTGTGCCAGGCTTTCCACGATGTCCGCGATCAGTCCGAGCAGGGTCGGCGCGCGCAGCGTCAGCGACCCTGCGAATGCCAGGTGGTGCTCGGACATACCGATCCTGATTGTCGGGCAAAGGATGGCGTCTGGGCCAAGCGCAGCCGCCAGCCGCCGGGCGAACGCCTCGGCAATGGCGCTGTCGGTATCAAGCGTCATGTGTGGGCCATGCTGTTCGGTGCTGCCCACCGGCACCAGCGCCACCCGCGCGTTGGCGAAGGCGGTCCTCGCGTCGCGCCACGTCATCTGCGACAAATCAGCTACGGGCATTTCGGACGTCCTGCGCGATGTCCTCGGCGGCTAGCCTCAGGGTCGCGGCGACTTCCACAAGGCTTTCACGCGGCAGTCGGGCGGCGGGCGCACTCAGACTGATTGCAGCCCTCGCAGAGAATGGCAACAGAACCGCGACGCACCGGCCTCCGTCCTCGTTCTCGCCTTCGTCTATCGCGAAGCCCTGGGCGCGGACGATGCAAAGCTCGCGCAGGAAGGTATCCGGACTGGTAATCGTCCGCGAGGTCCTTACAGGCATGCCCTCTACGGCAAGGATTCTGCGTACTTCTTCGTCACCAAGCGAGGATGAAATGATCTTTCCCAGAGCCGAGGAATGGATGGGGTCGCTGCTTCCACGCTTGGCGGCAAAGCGCATCGCATTTGTGCTCTCCACAACCTCGAGATAGACGACGCGGTGGCGGTCAAGCGTCCCAAGATTGATGGTTTCCTTGAAGCGGCGACTCAGTTCCTGCATCTTGGGGGCGGCGGCTGCGCAGAGTTGCGCAACTTCGCGCGGACGCATGTAGTCGTGCCGGGCGCCGAGTGTGAAGACGTCACCGTCGCCGCGAACCACCTGACCGCGACGCTCCAACGTCGTCAGATAGCGAAAGACGGAACTCTTCGGCATGCTGACCACCTTGGCAATTGCGACCAGCGTGACGCCGACATCGCTGCACGCCAGGACGTCGAGGATATCGAATGCCCGATCAACGGCCCGGATCGTGTAGCGGCCCGGCGCTTCGACGGCGTTTTCCTGATCGTTTTTCAATCTCTGCTGTGCTTCATCTGATGAAACGCCGACGCGGGCTCCTGAAACCCTAAAGGACTCATATGACTGGGTCAAGAAGAACGATTTTGCCGTATTTCAACGCTTTTCAGCCCCGCCCGGCGTTTACCCTCTTGTCTGGTCAAGCGTCCTATGCTTTATTTATCGAAACAAGGCGCGTTTATCATTCTGCCAGATGAAACCCTATTGGGAGGACCTCAATGACAACTTCTCGTGGCCAATGGATGAACGAGGCGGTGGCTTTCGCCGCATTGAAGCTGCGCCGAGGAGAGATTTCGCGTCGCCACTTCATGCAGTTAACCGCCTCGCTTGGCGCAGCAGCGGCCTTGCCCGCCACCGGGGCGTTTGCGCAGTCCGCCAGCGACAACCTGAAGTTTCTGGTGGGAGAATCGTTCTGGGCGAACTGGCACCCATACAATCACACCGCCCAGATCGGCTATAAAATCCAGCGCAACATCTTCAGCCGCCTTGTAGAGGTGAAGCCGGACATGTCGCTTGAGCCCGGCCTTGCCGAAAGCTGGACGCAGATCGATCCGCTGACCTGGGAGTTCAAGCTTCGCAGGGGCGTCACCTTCCACAACGGTGCGCCGTTCACTGCCGCGGACGTCAAAGCCTCGATCGAGCTGGCGTCGGGATTTGTGCCATCTGATCCAGTGCTTGCGATGACCTCGAACTGGCTGCCGACCGAAGGCATCGTCGTCGATGACGCAACGGTGCAACTCAAAACCGCGTCGCCGTTGGGGCCGATCATCAATACGCTCGCTTTTACCGACATAATGTCTGCGGCGGACATCGCCGCCGGCCAAGCAGCGCTCGAAGCCAGGCCCAACGGCACAGGCGCGTTCATGCTGACCGGCGACGAGCCGAACGTGAAGACCCTTGAACGCTTTGAAAACCATTGGCGTGGCCCGGCCAAACTCAAGACCCTGTCCTGGGAGTTCATTCAGGACGCCCAGACCCGCCTGAGTGCACTTCTTGCCGGCCAGGCCGACGTCATTGATCGTGTCGTGCCGGACCAGCGTGCGCTGATCGACGGCAATGCCGAAGTCAGGTTGATCTCGATCACGGCACCCGAGATCCAGTCGGTTTGGTTCCGCATGGACAAAGAGCCCTTCGGCAGCAATCTCGATCTGCGCAAGGCCGTCGCTTGGGGCATGGATCGGGAGTCGATGGCGGCGATCGTGGGGGGCAACACCCTTGTCGCCGACAGTCACCTTGCCACTGGCATCGAATATCGTGCCGCGCAGTCGCCGCTCTATGGCTTCGATCCCGACAGGGCCAAGGCCGCGCTCGCGGCCGGCGGTGGTGGCGTCGCCTTCGAGCTTGGAGCTCCGACGGGCTTTTATCCCAAGGCCGAGGAGATCTGCCAGCTCATGCAGCAGAACCTCAACGAGGTCGGATTTGACATGAAACTGACGCTGCTTGAACTCGGCGCCTGGATCGACATGCTGTTCGGCGAAAGCAAGCCGGGCGAGGCATTTTATGGTGGCTGGGGCAATATCACGCGCGATCCCGATTTCGCAGTGGCAACCTTGCTCCATTCGCCGGGTGCCTGGACTGGCGCAAGCGATGCGAAATCGGACCAACTGATTGATGCCGGCAAGGCTTCATCGGATCCTGCCGAGCGTAGCAGGATCTATGGCGAGCTTCAGGCCCATCTGTGGAACGACCTTTTGCCGTCGGTGCCAATCCTGTTCAGCGACCTCTCGAGCGGCTATCGCGCCAACGTCACGGGATACGAACTCTATCCTACGGCGGTGCAGGATTTCTGGCCCGTGGAGATCACTTGAACGCAGAAGGCGGAACCTCTTGAGGGCAACAGGATCGGGGCGGAGCGGGGGCGTAGCACGCTTTCTGCTTCGCCGCTTCGCTCAGGCCCTTTTCGTGATCTTTGGGGTTGCATGCGTCACCTTCTTCGTCCTCAGGCTTGTTCCCGGCGATCCCGCGCGCCTTATGGTGCCGCCTGGAAGCAGTGAAGCCGTCGTCGAGGCCATCCGCGTAAAGCTTGGTACCAACCTGCCGCTTCTCGAACAATTCTGGGCCTATCTCGTTGGTCTTGTTCAAGGGGACCTCGGCACGTCCTTCCGCTATGAGCGGCCCGTTCTCGATCTGGTGCTGTCGGTTTTTCCCGCAACGCTGGCGCTGGGAGGAGTCGCGATGCTGTTTTCCTTGTTGGTTGCGGTGCCCTTGGGCATCGCAGCAGCAGCAAAGCCGGGCGGCGTCACCGACCGGATTGTGCTTGTCCTCGCGATAGTGGGTCAATCCCTACCGAACTTCTGGATTGGCGTGATGCTGGTCCTGTTCTTTTCGATCCGGCTGGGGTGGCTTCCGGCGATCGGCAACGAGACGGCGGTCTCTTACATCTTGCCGGTCCTGACGCTGAGCGCGGTTCTGATCGCAACCCTCATCCGGACCGTGCGACAATCGATGCTCGAGGCCCTGTCCGAGGACTATGTGCGCACTGCGCGCGCCAAAGGCGTCCCCTGGAGCCGCATTTTCTTCGTCCATGCGCTCAAGAACGCGGCCATCCCCCTTGTCACCGTGGTCGGCCTGCAGATCGGTTTCGTGCTCGGTGGCGCCTTCGTCGTCGAGTTGATCTTCAACTGGCCCGGGGTCGGTTTGCTGGCGTTGCAGGCGATATCGACACGCGACTTTCCCGTCGTCCAGGGTGTCGTGATGCTTGTGGCGATCCTGTTCGTCGTCGCCAACCTTCTGGTCGACATCGCCTACGCCTATCTCAATCCGAGGGTGCGGCTCGGGGCCGAACAATGATCATGCGTCGTCTCCTGCGTCCCGGAGTCGTGGTCGGCCTTGTGCTGATCGCCTTGCTTCTTGCCTGCACGCTATTTGCCGACTGGATCGCACCGCACAGTCCCACAAGGATGGCACCGGCGCTGAAATACCTGCCGCCGATCTGGCTGGAGGGCAGTGATCCGCGCTACCTGCTCGGCACCGACCAGCTCGGGCGCGACGTTCTGAGCCGACTGATCCACGGCGCGCGGACGTCCCTGTTCATCGCGGTCAGTGCGGTGATGATTGCGACGGCTTTCGGGGTGACGGTCGGACTTCTTGCTGGCTACTTCCGCGGCTGGGTTGACGTCGTGATCATGCGGATCGCTGACATCCAGCTGGCATTCCCATTCATTCTTCTCGCCCTCGCGATCCTGTCGGTCACCGAAGTCAAGTCGGCCCTGACTATCATCATCGTGCTTGCCTTTGCAGACTGGGTGATCCACGCGCGCATTGTACGTGGCCGGGTCCTCGTGGAACGCGAAAAGGAATATGTGCGGGGCGCCAGGGCGCTTGGGGCGTCAAACCTGCGTATCATGTTCCTTTATGTGCTGCCGGCCATTCTGCCTACGGTAATCGTCATCGCGATGATCGAACTCGCGGTGTTGATGCTGGTTGAATCGATCCTTAGCTTTATCGGTCTTGGCATCGATCCGCCCGCGATCAGTTGGGGCACCGCCCTTGCCGATGGTCGTCGCTCGCTTGGCAATGCCTGGTGGATGATGGTCTTTCCCGGCGTAGCGATCTTTCTTGCCGTGCTCGCGATCAACCTCGTCGCCGATGGGCTTGCCGACGTGCTCGATCCGCGCCTGAAACTGTCAGGCATCTATCGCCGCGCCGACAGGTCAAAGGCGCTTGCCAGCCCCCGGACGATGGAACAGAAGGAATCACCCCTGCTTGTCGTAAACAATCTGAGCGTGATGTTCCCGCTGGATGACGGCGGCAGCGTGTCGGCGGTCAAGGCAGTCTCGTTCGCCGTCAAGGCTGGCGAGCGTCTTGGAATCGTCGGCGAAAGCGGCTCGGGGAAATCGGTCACAGCGATGACGGTGATGGGGCTGCTCGACAGCGCGGGCTACATCAGTTCGGGCTCGATACGCCTGAAGGGGCGCGAGCTTGTCGGGTCGAGCGAGCGCGAACTCAATCGCGTGCGCGGCCGCGGCATGGCGATGATCTTTCAGGACGCTTCGACCGCTCTGAACCCGGTCTTCCGTGTCGGCTGGCAGATCGAGGAAGCTATCCTGCTCCATCAGAAGGTCAGCCGCAGTCAAGCGCGGAAAAACGCGCTCGACCTCCTGCGGATGGTCAATATCGCTGAGCCCGAACGCGTAGCTCAAAGCTACCCGTTCGAGATCTCGGGCGGGATGCAGCAGCGTGCGATGATCGCGATTGCCCTGAGCTGCGGGCCGGACCTTCTGATCGCGGACGAGCCGACCACAGCGGTAGACGTCACGACGCAGGCGCAGATCCTGCGCGAGCTCGATGCGCTGATCGCGCGCCTAGGGACCGGCGTCATCCTCATAAGTCACGACCTGGGAGTCATCGCCGAGTTCACCGACCGCGTTCTGGTGATGAAGGATGGCGAAGTGGTGGAGAGCGGTCCGACGGCCGAAATCGTGGCTGCACCCCGTCACCCCTATACGCAGCAGCTTCTTGCCGCTGTGCGGAGCCTTGAAGGCGGAGAACCCACCGGGGAGAAGGCTGTTGTCCATGCTGCGGGTTGACAACGTGGTTAAAGAATATGCCCTGCGCAGCGGCCTGATCGGCGGGACACGTAAAACGATCCGCGCCGTCGACGGGGTTTCGCTCGAAATTGCCGAAAGTTCGACCTTCGGCCTCGTCGGCGAAAGCGGTTGTGGGAAGTCGACGCTGTCCCGCCTGATCTTACGGCTGGAGTCGCCGGACAGCGGCAGCATCGTGGCGGCAGGACGCAACCCGCACACGCTAAGGCGCTCCGCGATCAAGACATGGCGGCGCGACGTTCAGATCATAGCGCAGGACCCTGCGGGCGCGCTTCCTGCTCACATGCGTGCAGCCCGGCTGATCGAGGAGCCATGGCGCATCCACGGCATTGTTCCCAAGGGCGGCCGCGCGGCCGGCGTGCTCGACCTTCTACGTCGTGTCGGGCTTGACGCGCGCCACGGACAGGCCTTTGCACACCAGCTCTCGGGCGGTCAGCGGCAGCGCGTGGTGATTGCCCGCGCGCTCGCGCTTGAACCGCGGCTTGTGGTCTGTGACGAACCGGTTTCTGCGCTCGATGTGTCGGTGCAGGCCCAGGTCCTTGATCTGCTGCGCGAACTGCAGGCCGAGCGTGGCCTCACCTATCTCTTCATTTCGCACGATCTTGGTGTCGTCCGTTCGATGGCCACAGAGATCGGCGTGATGTACGCCGGTCGCATCGTCGAGCGTGGCCCCGTCGCGGCGATTTATGCCAACCCGGCGCATCCCTATACCCGCGAACTACTCGATGCGATGCCGACGATCCGCGCCGCAGACCGTCCACGACGCGTGACACCACCGCCCCGGCCAGCTTCGCTTGCCACCGATGTCCGTGCAACAGGGTGCCCTTACGGCCTGCGCTGTCCCCTCGCCACTACACGGTGCGACACCGAACGCCCCCCTCTGCGCGCGGTTGCGCCTCAACGTTTTGCTGCCTGCCACCGCGCCGAGGACATGCTCGGGCGCACCCTTTATCCGATATTGGAGAACTGACAATGACGATTTCAATTGCCGTCGTTGGTGCCGGCTTCATGGGACAATTATGGGCGCGGGCGCTTCACGAACACATGGGCGCGACCGTCGGGGTTATCGGCGACGTCGACGCCGAACGCGGCAAGGCCCTGGCCGACAAGGTTGGTGCGCGGTTCGTCCATGGTGCCGCCGAGGCGGCGTCGGCGCAGGGGATCGATGCGGTCGTCGTATGCACCCCCGAACACCTGCATCTGGAACCCACCGCGGCCGCGCTTGCCGCAGGGCGGCCAACCTGCGTCGAGAAGCCGACAGCGCATACCGCCGAGATCGCCGACGAGATCGCAGCGCTTGTGGAGAAGACGGGCGTGCCTTTTCTTGCCGGGCATGTCTTGCGCATGGAACCGCGCTACGCGGCAATGAAGACTGCAATTACACAGGGCCGGATCGGCAAGGTGCTTTCCGTCCGCAACGAACGCATCGGATTGCAGGCAGACCGCGCAAGGCTCGGTGCCCGAACGACCCTGGCACTTTATTACGCCGTGCATGAGTTCGACATCGCCCGCTGGTTCGCCGGCGACATAGAGGTCATCCACGGCGAGGGTAACAGCGACCTTCTGTCGGGTGCCCTGCGCTTCAAATCGGGGGCAACCGGCACGATCCAGGTCGGCTGGTGCCTTCCCGACAAGACCCCGGGCTACGGCACGGCTGGCGTGACGGTCGTCGGCGAGAATGGGCTGCTTAGGGTGGGCCAGGGCGACAACGGCATGATCATCGTCGGCGGCGACGGGCTGCTCGATACCGACGTGGCCTATGCACCAGATGTCAACGGCAAGCTTGGCGGGATGCTCGCCCGCGAGGTGGATCATTTCGTCGATGTCGCAATGGGCAAGGTCGTGCCGATCTGCAGCGCCGCAGATGGTGCGGCTGCCGTTCGCGCCGCGCTCGCGCTCGAAACTTCTGCCCGCGACCGCAAATCGGTAGTGCCCTGACGGCAAGATACCATGCCCTGCCAGAATGCGTTGGCATCGCCAGCATCCGGCAGCATCCGCATGTCTGTCTGCCGTGCAACAGAGCTTGCCGATATCAAGGCGTTGGAATCGCCCAGCCGGTCCATGGAATCCGCCGTTTCTGGACCAAGGTCCAGAAGGCATCCGATCTGCCCGATCTCGGATGCCGCTCACCCCTGACGGCCTCCCGACGTGCCATGCTTACGGCATGGCGGTGTCAGCAAACCGTGTTGGCGTGAGTGCCTGACGCGAGCATCAGCCTGAATACGTCGAGATGGCTGTGCCCCACGTTGTCGCGGGCGGCGTGCCATCGGCCGTAAGCTGCGAGGTTCCTGGATGCCGGACCGCAGAACGGCTGCATGAAGCTGCGGAATCGACCGATGAGGGCATTCACGTATTGATGTGATTGCTGCGCAGGGTGCACTTCGAGCGCCGTCCTGCGTTGAGCGCGAAGTATGGGATGCGTTGGTCCTTGGCGATCCGCTCGCAGGTCGCGTGACCGTCCGTGCAGAGCACCGCATCGGGCGCCATTGCCGGCAGCAGTGGGCCCGAGATCGCCGCCTGACCCGCATCCGCAATGGCCTCGAAGGCGCGATGCCCGGCGCGGTCCGTCGCCGCAAGGAGTTTTCGGTCCCAAGCGCGCCAGCCGCCCGGCGGCGCTGTCGCCGACGCGCCAAGACGCCTGTAATCCCGCCAGCGCAGGCGCGGTGGCGCAGACTTGTGGCGCGGGGTGGTTTTTCGGGTCGCGCCGGTGCCGGACCCATTCCTGCGAGCCTTTGCGGCTCTCGCGCTGGTGGGCCTCGTCAGCCTCCACGATGCCGGCAAGTGCAGCCTCGGGCTCCGGCGGCAGAGCGCCGATGATCGTCATGCGCCAACGCCAGGCCGTATGGCGCGAAATACCCAAGGCATGTGCCGCGCGGCGGTACGAGAGCGGCTGCGGCGCCTCCACCATGTCGCGCGCCAGCGCGGCCATCAGATCGGGCCGATGCACCCGCGCGATCGGTGTAACGTTGCGCCCCGACCAGCTCGCCCCGCAGCCCGAGCAGCGCCA
>Ga0105049_10009057_pt1 | contig 11476 bp, 10 predicted proteins | sample MAT06_FD_78087 | JGI IMG/M metagenome (GOLD analysis project Ga0105049, IMG submission 78087) | Freshwater microbial communities from Lake Fryxell liftoff mats and glacier meltwater in Antarctica - MAT-06 | ecosystem: Environmental > Aquatic > Freshwater > Ice > Liftoff microbial mat | place...
CACTTTTTCGATCTCCCCGTCAAGCCCGTGCTCAAGGCGGCTTGCGGGCGCGATGCGGCGAAGGCGCAGGCTTACGCCGACAAGTGGGGCTTTGAGTCGATCGAGACGGACTGGAAGGCGCTCGTGAAGCGCTCGGACATCGACCTCATCGACATCTGCACGCCGAACGACAGCCACGCCGAGATCGCCATCGCGGCGGCGAAAGCGGGCAAGATCGTGATGTGCGAGAAGCCGCTCTCGCTCGATGGCAAGCAGGGCGAGACCATGGTGAAGGAGATCGAGAAAGCCGGCGTGCCAAACATCGTGTGGTACAACTACCGCCGTGTGCCCGCCGTGACCCTGGCCAAGCAGCTCATCGACGAAGGCAAGCTCGGGAAGATCTTTCACTACCGCGCGAAGTTCCTTCAGGACTGGACGATCAGCGCCGAACTCCCGCAGGGCGGCGCGGGCCTCTGGCGGCTGGATGCGAAGGCCGCGGGCAGCGGCGTCACGGGCGACCTGCTCGCGCACTGCATCGACACGGCGATCTGGCTGAATGGCTCGATCGTCGAAGTCACTGCGATGACGGAGACCTTCATCAAGGAGCGCACGCACACGGCTACCGGGAAGAAGCAGAAAGTCGAAATCGACGACGCGTGCGCCTTCCTCTGCCGCTTTGAAAATGGCTCGCTCGCGACCTTTGAATCCACCCGCTACGCCCGCGGCCACAAGGCGCTCTACACACTCGAGATCAATGGTGAGAACGCTTCCGTCGCGTGGGATTTGCACGATCTCCACCGGCTGCAATACTTCGATCACCGCGACGGTGGGCTGACGCGCGGCTGGAGGAACATCCACGTCACCGACAGTGATCAGCCTTACATGAAGCACTGGTGGGTGCCCGGCTTGCAGATCGGCTACGAGCACACCTTCACCCATCAGGTCGCCGACTTCCTCGGCACTCTCGGCGGCAAGAAGTGGAAGCCCGTCGGTCCGACCTTCCGCGACGCGCTCGAGACGCAGTACGTCTGCGACGCGGTGCTGAAGTCCGCGAAGACGGGCAAGTGGGAGAAGGTGAAGAAGCTCAAGTAGCCCGCCCGCATTTTCCGAAAATCAAAAGGCCGCTCCCATCGCTGGGGGCGGCCTTCTTGATTTGCTCTCGGGAGGGGACGGTTACTTGTCTGGATTGCACTTCTTGCAGACTTTGCCGTCCTTGGTGGCTTCCACGCAGCACTTGTGTTCGCAGGTCTTGCCCGCGGCCTTGGCTTTTTCGCAGCAGGTTTCCGCGAAGGCGGGGGTGGCGAGCATCGCAAACGCAAACGCGCCCGCGGTGAGCAATTTGGTGATGTTCATAGGCCCTCCAACTACCATTCCGCGGACGCGCCGCCAATCTCTCGTTTTGCGCGGCACAGGGTGCGGATCTTTGCGGGAAAAATGTCCGTTGCCATCCCCCGAGGGCTGGCCCTAGTCTGCGCGTGCTCATGAAAATCCTCCTCAGTCTCAGCCTCGTCCTGGTGCTTGCGGGCAGTGCCTTCGCGGATATCCAGGATCCCCCGATGAACGATTTTGGCCCGACGCGGAAGCTCGGACGCGCCGTTTCCAATCTTCTGTATGGCATCACCGAGGTGCCCTCCACGGTCGTGAAGATCAATGAGCGCGAGGGCAACTCCGCTGCGGCCAGCTACGGCGTGGTGAAAGGCGTGGGGCGGATGTTCTACCGCCTGCATGTCGGCTTGTGCGAGCTGTTCACCTTTCCCTTTCCGACCGAGCGTGGTTCGTATCGCCCCGCTTATCGGGGCAATATCCCGTGGATTCACGGCGGCTACGAAGAGTTCCCGCCGGAGTTGGGTTTCGAGACGAAGTACCGCTACTCGCGGACCGACTACGGCTACTAGTCTGCGCCCGGCCTTTCCGAAAGAGGCTTCCGTCGTCTGGCGGAAGCCTCTTCTTTTTCCCTGAGATGCATCCCGGCACCGAACTGGAAGTCACCATCCAGGACCTCGCGTTTGGCGGCGCCGGCGTGGCGCGGCACGAAGGGCAGGTGGTGTTCGTACCGTTCACGGCGGTGCAGGAGCGGGTGCGGGTGCGGGTCGTGCGGCGGAAGAAGAACTTCGTGGAGGCGGAGCTGCTCGAGGTCTTGACGCCCTCCGCGGCCCGCGTGTCCCCGGCCTGTCCGGTCTTTGGGCTCTGCGGTGGCTGCGCGTATCAGCACCTCGCCTACCCCGAGCAGCTCGCGCTCAAGCAGCAGCAGGTCGAGCAGACTTTGCGGCGCGTGGGCCGGTTGGACCGCGTGCCGATGCGCCCGATCGTTCCGTCGCCGCGGCCTCTGGGTTATCGCAATCGTATCCGGGTCCATGTCGGAGGGGGAGTGGCGGGCTTTTTTGCCCAGGGCGCCCACACCATCGTGGACGTCGCGGACTGCGCGATCGCGGCGCCGACGGTGAATGCGGCCTTGCGAGAGCTGCGCCGCGCCGCGGTGCCGGAGGGCGATTACGCGCTGCGCGCGTCGGGGGGCGGCCCGTTTTTTGAGCAAACGAATCCCGAGGTGACCGAGGCCCTCGTCGCGCTCGTCGGAGACTCGGTGCGTCGGGGGCAGGCGACGCTCGTGGATGCGTATTGCGGCGCGGGGCTGTTTGCCCGGCATCTCGTGGGGCATTTTGAGGAAGTGATCGGGATCGAGGAGAATGCGAACGCCATCGAACACGCCCGCCGCCGGGCGACCGGGCGCGAACGTTATCTGCATGGCGACGTGGCGGCGCTGCTCGGCGACGTGCTGGCGACGGCCGATCCGGAGCGCACCACCGTGATCCTCGACCCGCCGGCGATCGGCGTGGCACCCAGGGTCATCGAGCTGCTGGTCGCGGCGCGCCCCGCGGAATTGCTCTACGTCTCCTGCAATCCCGCCACCCTCGCGCGCGATCTGGCGCGACTCGCTCCGACCTACGAGATCGAAGCGGTGACGCCGCTCGACATGTTTCCGCAGACTGCGGAGATCGAGGTGCTGGTGCGGGCATCGCCCCGCCCGCGCAACGTCTAGCGGCTCGACCCGGGCTTTCGGCGCGTAGCCTTCGCCTTGGAGGTTCCGCGCTCCGCTGGAGTGGAGGGCAGCTCCGCGTATTCGCTCATCTCGTACAGCATCGGGTCGCGGATCGTGCGGGGCCGCGCCGCGGGCAGCTTCTCCCGAATCTTCTTCAGATCGCCGGAGCGGAGGAGCGAGTCTTCGTCACTCGGTTCCGAACCCAGGGCGTCCGCGGAGTCTCCAAACTCGTCTTCCAGCTTGTCGAGGGCCTCTCCCGACTCGAGCCGGCGCATCATTTCTTCCATCTGCTCGGGCATTTTCTCGCCGCTCAGATGCGTCACGGTCCTCATCATCCGCGCGACATGCCGCGGGTCGGGATGGTCCGGGTCCATCGAGCTAAATTCCCGCTCGACCTCGGCCATCGCCGTCTCCAGTCGCGGATCGTCGGCCTCTTCGGACCCTGCGCCCTCCGGCGCTTCCCTGGCGCGGCCCGTCACCGCGAATCTCGACAGCATCCGCTCCATCCGGAACCGGTTATCGTCCGGGCAACGGGGAGTGAGCGAGGAGTAGGCGAGGCTGCGGGCGAAAAAGGAATAAATTTTGTGGTTATCGGGGCAGAAGAACTCGTAGATCGGCATGGCTCTCCAAAGTGCGCACCGAATGGACGCTGGTCACGCTCTTCGTGGTTGGGAGCGCGTCTTCTTCCACCTGCCGGACCGAGACGCCGCCTGCCGGACATTAAGTGCGACAGGCTGTTAGCCCAAACTTCGCCTCCGTACTTGCGATGCCACGGCCAAAGGCCCGAGTCGATTCACCGCGAGACCGGAAAAAAACTCTAGACACCTTCTGCCCAATTGATAAACCCTTTCGGCGCATCCCCGGGCGGGCCCCTCCAGAAGCCTCGCGTTCAGTAAATCTGGGCGCAGTTCGGTCAATCCGCCCTTGCCAAAGACAAGAAAATCAACCAAGACAACAACCCATGAAGAAATCTAAACGTTCCATCTCAATGGTTCTGGCCGTGGTGGCCGGAGCTTCTGCGTTCTCGATTCTCGCCCCGCTTCGTGCCGCGGCGGACCCGACCGACCTCACGACCATCTGTTTCCGGAATCGCACGATTCAGGTTCCGCAATATCTCCTTAGCCGCTATACGGCGATTCTCGGCACCACTGTCGGTCCCTGCTCGACCACTCCGTGATCCTCCAAGATCTTGCTGGCCTCCAGCATTGATCCGAGTTCAAATCTAAAGCCCCCGGCCACATTGTGACCGGGGGCTTTTTTGTCTTTCTGTAAAGCCCTCAACCTCGACGCGTGCAGTATCTGCTCTCCTTCCTTTTGGTGGCCGCGATCGTCGGCATGCAGATGTTTCGCGGCGGGTGGCTCTTTGCCTCCAGTTTGCCGGCTTATGGGGTGCTGGTGGTGGCCGGACTGTTGAGCTGGTTTCCCATCTCGCGGGTTTTCCTTCCGGCCAAGGCGCGTCTGCCCCTCATCGCGACCGGCGTCTTCTTGGCCTACATGGTGTTGCGCACGGTGTTTTCGCCGGTGGAGTTCATCGCCCGGCCTGATCTCTTCATGCTGCTCGGCGGTGGCATCGTGTACTTCGTGACGGCGTTCTACGCGGTGTCGCCCCGGCTGCGAGCCTGGCTCGTGGCCGTTCTCTTGCTGCTCGGCTGCGCGAATGCGCTCGTCGGGGCGATTCAGTACTTCAAGGGCGAGAACTTCATGATCTTCAGCGAGCTCCCCCGGGCCGATTACGGCAAGCGGGCGAGCGGCTTTTTCGGCAACCCGAATCAGCTCGCGGGATTTCTGGAAGTGGCCTTTTTGCTTGGGCTGGCCGTCGCCTGGTGGGGCCGGTGGAAGTTGTGGGGCCGGCTCATCGCAGGCTATGCAGCCGTGATGTGCGGAGCTTGTCTGGTGCTCACCGGCAGCCGGGGCGGGTACGCGAGCACCGTCGCCGGGCTGATCGTCTTTGCGGCGCTGAGCTTCCTCGTGAGGGAGCGGAAAAGTCACGGGAAGGGCTTCTCCATCGCCATTGCGACCATCGTCGTCGCGGTCACGCTGGCGGGGACGGTCTTCATGGTCGTGAAAGGGAGCGATCTTCTCCGCACCCGGGTCGAGGCGACCTCAAACGACTCCAACTACCGGGCGGCGCTCTGGGGCGCGGCGCTCAAGCAGTTTGCCCTCAGTCCGATGGTCGGCACGGGCAGCGCCACGTATCTCTACTTTGGCCGTCAGTTTCGCGACGTCATGGTGCAGTCCGATCCGATCTACAGCCACAACGACTATGTCCAGCTTCTCGGCGAGTTTGGGCTGATGGGTGCGGCGGGGTTCCTTTTCTTCCTCGGCGCGCATTTGCGGGGTGGGTGGGTGAGCATGGGCCAGCTCGTCCGGCACTTGCGGGGATCCCAACTCGCTGGAGGGAGCAATTCGCTGGCCCTGACCATCGGCGCGATGAGTTCGGTCGGCGCGTATCTGGTCCACTCTGCCGTGGACTTCAATCTGCACATTCCCGCGAACACCCTGCTCATGGCCTTCGTCTTCGCTTTGCTGGCGAATCCCGGCAGCATCCCGACTTCCAACAAGACCGGAGAGCGGGAGCCCGCGTTTGCGCTTCCTTTTCCCTTCCGACTCGTCGCGCCCGCGCTCGGGGTCTGGATGCTCTTCGCGGGTCTGAACTTCGGCTACGGCGCCTACTACTCGCATCGGACCGAGCGCATCCTCTCGGATTGGAAGTTCCTGGATAAACCCGAGATCGCGCGGGAGGCGGAAAAGCTCGCCCGACTCGGCCTCGAGCGCGATCCGAAGAATCTCGATCTTTACCGTGCGCTCGGGGACGCGCTTTATGCGCTGGCGACCCTCTCGAGCCACTTGCCGGAAGTCCGGCAAAAGTACCTCACCGAGTCCATCGAGACCTACAAGCAGGCGATCGCGCTGGCCCCGCGGGATCGCAATCTCATCCTCGGGCTGGCCTGGACCTACGACGAGATCCGCCAGTTTTCCGAATCCGCGCCGCTCTTCCAGCGGGCGCTCGAACTCGACCCCAACGCTGCCCTCGTGCGCAGCGCTTACGCCGGGCATCTCGAGGGGCAGCGCCGACTCGTGGAGGCGAAGCGTGAGTACGAGTGGGCGAGAAAGCACGGATCGCTGTCCGCCTACTACGCTCTCGAGCGCCTGGAGAAAGAGGCGCGCACCCAGCCCACCGGCGGGGAGAACGATGCGCCCCGCCTCGGCCGGTAGCCGCCTTTCTTTTTCCGACGCCTCATTGCCATGCAGGGCGCGGGCGCTAGATTCCGCCCTCACCGATCCCTGCCATGCCTCGCGAATATCCCAACTCCCCGCGCCGTTCGCTGTTCCCGAGCCCGCTCAATTTCCGTCTGATCGCCGCCGCGATCCTCGGCTTGCTCCTCGTCATCGGCGTCCTCGGCTGCATCTACACGGTGCCCACGGATTCCGTCGCCGTCGTGCAACGCTTTGGCGCCTACTCGACCACGGCCAGTCCCGGCCTGCATTTCAAGCTCCCCTGGGGCATCGACACCTTCGAGATCGTGCCTGTCCAGCGCCAGCTCAAGCTCGAGTTTGGCTTTACCACCCGGGGCGCGACCAACCGGTACCAATCCAGCGAGGAGCCGGACGAGGAGAAAGCCATGGTCTCTGGCGATCTGAACTCCGCCCTCGTCGAATGGTCCGTGCAGTATCACATCTCCGATCCGGTCGAGTTTCTCTTTCGCTTCAATGACCCCACCGCCACGCTGCGCGCCGTCTCGGAGTCCGTGATGCGGGGCATCGTCGGCGACCGCACGGTGGACGAGGTGCTCACCATCGGTCGCCAGGAGATGGAAGTGCAGTGCCTCGAGCAGATGCAAAAAATGGTCTCCGAGCTGCGGATGGGCCTGCAGATCGATCAGGTGCTGCTCGGCAATGTGAACCCGCCGCAGCCGGTGCAGACGAGTTTTGACGAAGTGAACCGCGCCCAGCAGGAGAAGGAGCAGCTCATCAATCAAGCCAGCGGTGAATACAACCGCATCATCCCGCGCACTCGTGGGGAGGCGGAACAGAAGGTCAGCGCGGCGGAGGGCTACGCTTCCAAGCGGGTGAACGAGGCCCAGGGCGACGCCGCGCGCTTTCTCGCCGTGCTCAACGAGTACCGGAAAGCGCCGGAAGTCACCCGCAAGCGCATCCATCTGGAGACCCTCGCGGAAATCCTCCCCTCCCTGCCCAACAAAGTCTTCCTCGACGAAAACGCGCCGCAATTTCTCCCGCTCCTGCAGCTCCGGCAGGGGGCGCCCGCCAGCGCCGCACCGACGCCCCGCACCCGACCATGAAAACCCTCACCTCGCCCCTGGCCGCGCTCGGCGCGGCCGCCCTCGCGCTCCTCGTTTTTGCCGGAGCCTACACCGTGGACATGCGCGAGCAGGTCATCGTCACGCAGTTCAGCAAAGTCGTCGGAGCGCCGATCACCGGCGCGGGCCTGCATCTCAAGGTTCCCTTCATCCAGCATGTGAACCGCTTCCCGAAGCTCGTGCTGGAGTGGGACGGGCCCTCCGCGCAGATGCCGACCAAAGACAAGGCGAACATCGTCGTCGATACCTTTGCGCGCTGGCGCATCGTCGATCCGCTCACCTTCTTTCTCCAGTTGCGCGACATCCGTTCCGCGCAGTCGCGGCTCGACTCCATCATCGGCAGCGAGACGCGCAACGTCGTCGCGCGCCACAGCCTCATCGAAGTCGTGCGCAGCACCAAGGATCGGGAACCCGTGGGCGACGCGAATCTGGCCGCAGCCAACGCCGCCGGCTCCGGCGCGCGCATCGGCGTCCTCCCGGCCATTCAGTTTGGCCGCCCAGTCCTTGAGCGCGACATCCTCGCGAGCGCCCGGCCCAAGGCCGCGGAACTCGGCATCGAACTCCTCGACGTGCGCTTCAAGCGCATCAACTACAACCCCGCCGTGACCCGCACGATCTACGATCGGATGGTCTCCGAGCGCACGCAGATCGCCGATCGCTTTCGTTCCGAAGGCGCGGGCGAGGCCGCGAAAATCCTCGGTAACCGCGACCGCGACCTGAAGCTCATCGAGTCCGAAGCCTACAAAAAGATCCAGGAGATCGAAGGCGCCGCCGACGCCCGCGCCACCGAGATCTACGCCTCCGCTTACAATCAAAGCCCCGTGGCCGTCGAACTCTTCGAGTTCATGAAAGCCATGGACACGCTCAAGAAGACGGTGACTCCCGACTCCAGCGTCATCCTCACCACCGACAGCGACCTTTTCCGCTACCTGAAGAGCTCGAGCCCCGGAGCGGCATCCCCGAAGGCGCCGGGGACTCCGGTGGCGCCGCCCGTGCCGACGGCCGCGCCGACGCCAGCACCGCCGTCGATTCCGAAGCCCGCGCCCGCGGTGCCCGCCGCGCCGCCGGCGAATCTGTAGCCTCCGGCCGCGGGTGGAAAAAGCGGGTCGCTCCCGGTGGAGGCTCGCACCGCCGCCGCGCGATCGTCACCGGTCGGCAATAGTTCAGCGTTGTCCACCCGAGCGGTTTGGCGGCAGAGTGCGGCCCATGACGAAGGGGCGAAAAGCAAATCTCCGCGGTCGCGGGCCTGGACGCGTGATCGGAATCACCGCCGCTTTTGCGGCGCTGGCCTTCGCCGGGTGCCAGAAGCCAGTGGCGGATGCACCGCCGGTGCCGGGCGCACCCGCCCCGCCGTCGCCCGCCGTCGCCGAGGCCACGACCCCGCCCGAGAGTCACCGCGCCCCGCCAGGCATCTACTTCCTCGTCGCCAAGGTGTCGGTCGAGACGGACTCTGGCATCACCGGCCTGCCCCCCGGCACGCCGGTGCGTCAGGTCGGCCCCACGGACTTTATCGCTCCGGACGGACAGAAGATCACGCTCCGCCCGGACCAGATCACCGACGATCTCCGCGTCGCCCACCACGTCGCCGGGCTCGATGCCACGGCGCAGAATGTCCTGCGGCAGAGCCTCACTCCACCCCGGGCCAGGGCGCGCCTGACCGCCGCCGACGCCACGCCGCCGCCGGTCGTCAGGACGGCCCCGGCGCCGACCGCCCCTCCGCCGCGCTCCGATGGCGCCGCCATCGGGTCGAGCGGCGTGCTCGGTGGTTCGCATTCGCGGGTGAAGGATGGCTGGGTCTGGGAAAAGATGCGCGATGGCACCTGGGTGAAGATGCGCAAGGTGCGCTGAGCGGCGCGGCTTTTTCCCTGCGCGACAGGCGGGCACGCGGCACTTGCGGCTGCGCCCCTGGCTCCATAGGGTGCCGCGACCTCGCATGGCCGCCACATCCGGATACCTCGCCCTGGTCCTCCACGCGCACCTGCCGTACGTGAGGCATCCGGAGTACGACGAATTTCTCGAAGAGGACTGGCTGTTTGAAGCGATTACCGAGACCTACCTGCCGCTCCTCCAGGTGCTGCACGGGCTGGTCGCCGATGGCGTGCCTTTTCAGCTCACCATGTCGCTCACGCCGACGCTCTGCCACATGCTGCGCGATCCGCTGCTCGTCGCCCGCTACGAGCGCTACCTCGACCGGGCGCTGGCCCTCGCAGGGCGGGAAGTGGAGCGCACCCGGGGCCTCGGCGCGGTGGCGGAGATCGCGGGCTTTTACCAGGAGCGCCTCCGGCAGTGCCGGCACGATTTCGTCGAGCGCTGGGAGCGCGATTTGATCTCCGCTTTTGCGGAGCTGCAGGAGCGCGGCGTGCTCGAGATCATCACCTGCGCCGCGACGCACGGCTTCCTGCCGCTGATGGAAAATTTTCCCGAGGCCGTGCGCGCCCAGATCCTCATCGCCCGGGACGATTACCGCGCCACCTTTGGCCGCGATCCGCGGGGCATCTGGCTGCCCGAGTGCGCCTTCGTCGCCAGCCTCGACCAGATCCTCGCGGAGGCAAATCTCCGCTGGTTCATCATCGACGCGCACGGCGTCATGTTTGGCAATCCGCGCCCGCGCTACGCCATTTACACGCCGGTCTTTACGCCCGCGGGGCCGGCGGCCTTTGGGCGGGATCGCGATTCCAGCCGGCAGGTCTGGAGTGCCGAGGAGGGGTACCCCGGCGACCCGGCCTATCGCGATTTCTATCGCGACATCGGCTTCGATCTTTCGGCGGAGTATCTCGCGGACTTCCTCCCGGCGGATGGCGTGCGCCGCTTCACCGGGCTGAAGTACTACCGCATCACCGGGCGCGGCTTGGAAAAGGAGATCTATCACCGCCCCTGGGCCATGGCCGCCGCGGACGCGCATGCCGGGCACTTCATGGGGGCGCGGGCCGCGCAGCTCCAGCAGCTGCGCGGGAGCATGAATGTGCCGCCGATCGTGGTCAGTCCCTTCGATGCCGAACTCTTCGGCCACTGGTGGTTCGAAGGGCCGGAGTTCCTCGATCTCTTCCTCCGCAAGTCGGTGTACGATCAGCAGGTCTTCACCCTCACCACGCCCTCGGGTTATCTCGCGGCGCACGACACCCAGCAGCTCCTGGTGCCTTCCGCCTCGAGCTGGGGGCACAAAGGCTACTGGGAAGTGTGGCTCGACGACTCGAACTCGTGGATCTATCCGCACCTCCACATGGCCGCCCGCCGCATGACCGAGATGGCCCGCCTGTGGAAGGAAAAGGCCCCGTCGCCGCTCATGGAGCGCGCGCTGCGGCAGATGGCGCGGGAGCTCCTCCTCGCCCAGTCCAGCGATTGGGCCTTCCTCATGAAGACGGGCACGGCGCGCGGCTACGCGACCAAGCGCACCAAGGATCACGTGCTCCGCTTCACCCGGCTCTACGATCAGGTGCGCGCTGCCGACCTCGACCTGGCGTTTCTCGAAAACTGCGAGTGGCGCGACAATCTCTTCCCGGAGCTGAACTGGCGCTACTATGCGTGACGCCATGCCGGTCGCAGTGCCAACGCAGATCGCCGCGCGCCGCTGCCCGCTCCGCTGGCGCGCCCTCGCCGCGCTCGGCCTCGCGGCGCTGGGCCTGCTCGCCCCGGCCGTCGCCCAGGTCGAGATCACTTTTCTCCCGCCGCCCATGGACGGCACGCTCTCGATGGGCATCTACGACAAAAAGGGGAAGCTCGTGCGGGTCCTGCATCGCGAGGCTGGGGAAAAGGAATTCACCGTGGGCCTGAACGGCTTCATCACCCGCTGGGATGGCCGCGACGACAGCGGACGGCCCGCGCCCCCGGGCACCTATGAGGCCCGCGGATATGCGGTCGGCTCGGTCGAAGTCGAGGGCATCGCCATCCATGGCAATGACTGGATGCTGGAGGACGAGGCCGCGCCGCGGCCCGTCGCCATCACCGCGCTGCGTCCGCGCGGTCTCGATGGCGTGGAAGTGATCCTGCAGCTCGCCACCGGAGCCGAGCGGATCGACGTGATCCCGCTCCCGCCGCCGCGCGCGGAGGCCGCCCCGCCGGCGCTCACCGTGCAGCTCACCGGGGGCCAGGTCGCACTCGGGCGTGGCGAAGAGACGCGCCCTTTCCCGCTCGGCGAAGGCGA
>Ga0105049_10009058_pt1 | contig 11475 bp, 8 predicted proteins | sample MAT06_FD_78087 | JGI IMG/M metagenome (GOLD analysis project Ga0105049, IMG submission 78087) | Freshwater microbial communities from Lake Fryxell liftoff mats and glacier meltwater in Antarctica - MAT-06 | ecosystem: Environmental > Aquatic > Freshwater > Ice > Liftoff microbial mat | place...
AGTGGGGCGCGGCTCGTGACCGGCGTGCCTGGACTGTTCGGGCGTTGCGGCGGCTGAGAACGGCCCAGGACCGTCTCCTGCATCTCCTCGGCTCAAGCGTCGAGGCTCGTTCAGGCCTCGTCGTAGGCATGCTTGCGCGGAACGCCAACGAGTCCACCTCGTACTGGTTGCAGCTTGGCGTTTCGATCGGGATCGCGACGCTCGGCCTCGTCGTAGGCAGCGCAGCGGTCATCATCGGTGCGATGCTAGTCGCTCCGCTCATGGGCCCAATCGTCGCCCTGGCCATGGGTCTCGCGACCGGCTCACCGTTCCTGGTGTTGCGCTCGGCAGGCCGAATCGTTCTCAGCGTTGTGGTCGCGATTGGTGGCGCGGCGGCCATCACCGTCCTCCTGCCTTTCCACGAGCTCAACGGCGAGATCGCGGCGCGAACGTCGCCGACCGTTCTCGACCTCCTGACCGCGGGTTTCTGCGCGATTGCCGGCGTCTATGCCTCGCTGCGGCCGGGCTCGGACACGGCCACCACGGCGGCGGGAACTTCGATTGGGATCTCGCTCGTCCCTCCGCTCTGCGCGAGCGGCTACGGCCTGGGGGCGGCGATGTGGCCGGTAGCCGGCGGTGCTGCGCTCCTCTTCCTAACGAATCTCGTCGCCATCATCTTCGTCGGCACGCTCTCGTTCGTGGGAGCTGGATTCAACCGCGTGAACTCGGTGAGCTTGGAGAGGGATGAGCTCACGAAGAATCAGAACGCTTTCGTGACTGCCGCGATCGCGCGCCGCCTTTCTCTACTCTTCGCCTCAAAGGCCGGGCCCGCTCTCCGCTTCCTCATGCCGCTGGTTCTTCTCGCCGTGGTGTACCTGCCTCTTCGTCGGGCACTGGACGAGGTTGCCTGGCAGGTCCGGGTCCGCGCGGCCGTCCAGGATGCTTTGACCCGCGAGCCGCGCGAGATTGTCCAGAGTCGCGTTCGCGTCGAACGGCACGAGGTCGATCTGCGCGTGGTGTTGCTCGGCAATACCGCGGACGGGGAAGCCTGTCGCGGGCGCCTCGACACCGAACTCAAGTCCGCATCCGGCGTCGTGCCTCGCATCGAGGTCCTGGCGATCCCCGACGCGAGGGCGTTCGCTGGTCTCGAGTCCACACTACGCTTGTCCCGGGATCCCTTGCCGCTGCCTCTCACGCCTCCTCCACCGTCGGCTGCAGCGCAGCTCGACATCGGGCGTAGCATGATCGGAACCAGCGTCCGTCGCCTTTGGCCGGTCGCTGCTGCGGGAGAACCGATCGTGATCGAGGTCGGAACGAGTGAGAGCGGACCGCTCCGAGTGCGAGTCGTCCACCTCGGCGCGGCACTCGGCTCAGATGCGGTGGAGAGCCTCGGGCGGGGCCTCGCGGACGCCCTGAGCCGCGAGGTCCAGCTTGTGGACGTAGCGATCCCTACCGAGGCCCTCACGCGCTCCAACGGTGATCTGGCGCTCGTGTCCCGAGTATCCGCTGGGATTCGAGCGACTATTGCGATCGTCAACGTCAACATCTGCGTCGTGGAGCCGTCTCCACCGCGCAACCGCAGACGCGTCGACAAACGCGACAAAGAGCTCTCCGACACCCTTCGCCAGGTGCTCGCCGAGCATCCCCGAGTCACGACCGAAGTCGGCGACGACTGGAGCGTTCGCTTCGTTCGCGGTGCCTGCACGCCAGCTGGAAACTGAGGCTCCCCCCAGTGGCGGCGCGCGGCGGCGAAGCGCCGACCGGGATCACGAAGCCGTCCGGGACCTCGAAGCCCAGCCGCCGCAGCGCGGCGAGGCCTACGGCCTTCTGTCCACAACGCGAGGCATCGGTCGGCCAAGCCGACAGCTCCGTACTTTGAGTAAATTCTAATACCGCAGGACGCCATGCGAAGATGGCGTGACGCTCCGGCAACTTCTCGATGATCCTGCGCCCTGCCGGTTGCTGTGGGTGGAACTCAACAGTATAACGACGCGCACACTATGAACCTTACTCGTCGCTCGGTGCTTGGTTGGGGAACGATGGTCGCAGGCAGCCTCGGTTTTGCTGGCCTGGCGAGTCGTCGAGCGGAGGCTCAGGAGTTTGGTTCTCTCGTGACAGATCCGAATGGCGTGTTGGATCTTCCTGCGGGCTTCTCCTACACGGTGCTTCAGCGCTCCGGGGCTACGATGACCGATGGGGGCACTGTGCGCGGCTCCTTCGATGGGATGGCGGCCTTCCCGGGTCAAGATGGCCAGATCATCCTGATGCGCAACCACGAGCTGGGGGAAAACGGTGGTGTGAGCCGCCTGGTGCTGGCTCCTGGCACGCTCGAGCTTTTGTCCAGCAACGATGTGCTGACAGGCACCGTGGGCAACTGTGCTGGAGGCCCGAGCCCCTGGGGATGGCTGAGCTGCGAAGAGGTTGCTGGGATCGGGGGCGTGTGGGTTTGCCCAACGAATGCAAGCGCTCTGTTGGAAGGCGACAACCGGCGCCGCATTGATGACTACGGCAGCTTCAAGCACGAGGCCGTGTGCATCGACCCCGCCACGCTCGTCGCGTACCTCACGGAGGACGACAGCGACAGCCATCTCTACCGGATGGTCCCGACCAATGCCGCCGCCGATCCATTCACAGGCCAGCTGCAGGCCATGAAGGCCGTCAGCGCAGACGACTTCTTGACCCCAGACATGACCGTGGGGCAGAGCCTCCAGGTGGTGTGGGTGAACGTTAACCCCGCCACGGCTCGCGCGAGTGCCAAGGCGGCACATGCCGCGGTGGTGAGGCGCGGCGAGGGGATCTGGTGGTCCGACGGTGAGATCTACTTCACTGCCACCAGCAACGGGCAGGTCTTCAAGCTCGTGCCTTCGGCGGAAGGCGGGACGTTGACGCTTGTTGCCAACAGCCTTCAGGGGCCTGACAACATTACCGTCGCGCCTTGGGGTGGGGGTGACCTCTTCGTCGCCGAAGACACCAACGGGGACAATTACATCAAGGTCGTCGATGCGCAGGGCAACGTGAGCCAGTTTGCCCGCAACGCTGTCGCGCAGAGCGCGGAGATAGCTGGCGTTTGCTTCTCACCGGACGGCACTGTCCTCTTCGCCAACCTACAAAAATCCGGCCATACGTTGGCGATTCGAGGGCCCTTTCCCGTGGTTAACCCCGAGCCGCCTCCGGGTTCTGGTGGTACGAGTGGCACGGGGGGTAACGGCGCCAACGCCGGCGCCGGCACGCCCACGACGGGTGGTGCCCCGGCGACCGGGGGCCAGGCTGCGTTGCCTGCGATGGGAGGGAGCGAGGCCGTCTTGCCTGCGACTGGCGGAGCCGAAGCGACGCTGCCGGGTTCGAGCGGCGGCACGCCCGCTGCCATGGGCCTAGCGACGGGAGCCGCTGAGGATGCTGGATGCGGCTGCGTCATGGGCGGAGAGCTTGGGGTCGTGGGTGGCCCCGCGGCTACGGCAGCCCTGCTTGTCACGGCCGTCGTTCGGCGTCTGCGAAAAGACGACGGCGACGTTCGGAGCGACGACGGCGACGCTGCCGGCTCGACGAATGGTTCAAGCTTCACCAGACGTCCTCACTGACCTCGTCAGAGGTTTGGCCTTGCGGGGTAGCACCGGGAACAGGAAGCTTCACCGCTCGTCGCATCCTGACAAAACGCCGGGAAACACGCAAATCAGTATCGGATTATCCGACACTGAGAAACCCATGTTGCGCCGCCCGACGATTGAAGCCTTCGACCGCCACCTGCTCGGGCTTGGCCTGCGCTTCGAGGGGGTCGTGATTGGTGGTTCGGCGCTCGGGCTCATGGGCGTCATCCAGCGGCCGACGCGGGACTTCGACATATTCGTGCCCGAGCTGCCTCCGGCGATCGCCTAGGCTGCGCGCGACTTCGCGAAGGCACAACGCAACGCGAGAGTCGAGCGGTTGGAGGTGCAGGACGGCAAAACGCCGACCGGCTCATGCGGCTCGTGGGGGCCCATCCATCCGAGCGCGTCCGCTCGTGCTGGGCGGCCATCGCGACGTGGCTCAAGAAGGATCGTCGTCTCGCCCGACTCGCTGGCGCATACGCGGGAGCACCTATCGAGCTGTTGCCAACAGGGACCGAGTTTCAGATGAAGCGACGCGGCGAGGACGCTCGCTTCATCGGATCGAAGCTGCGCGTGCCGACGGGTGCCCTCCGAGATCGCCACGAGCACGTGCTCTCGCCGGAGACTCTAATTCGACGTCACGCGGGCTACCGAAACTGCGTGCTCATGGGCCCGTCGTTTCGCGCCGACGTGTGGACTGCGCTTGAGCACGCTCCTGACCTGTGCATCGCCGACGTCGCGCGGAAAGCCTCGTGCTCATTCGCGACAGCGTGGCAAACGGCGCCGCCTACGCACAGCCGGCGACAGTAGTGCGCAGAATTCCCCTTAAGCATTCGTCGGGTGCGTGCCGTTCATAGGCTCGAGCAGTGACAAAAATTCTCAGAACACGTCGGATTGCCGAGAAACTCGGCATGGGCGTGTTGCCAGCATTACTTACAATGTGCGCGTTTGGCTATGACTCGTTACCGTTCGACGAACCCAGTTATGGCGGCGCAATCGCGGGTATGCCGGGAGTCGAACCGGCAGGCAGTACGGGCGGTGCTCAAAGCGCCATTCTTCCAGGAACCGGTGGCCAGGGTACTGGCTCGGTGGCTTCGAGTGGAATGTCCGGAGGGAGCAACGGTCAAGCAGCGGGAGGCGTCGGTGGCACTCCGGCCGCTGCAGGTGGCGAGCCCGGAATCGGAGCGGGCGGGACAATGGCCTCAGGAGGAGGAGCGCCTCCGAATGGTGGTAGTGCGACCGGAGGCAGCGGTGTGACAGGAACCAGTGGCGGTGCTACAACCGGAGGAGCCGCAACCGGAGGAGCGCCTGCAAACGCGCCTTCCTCGGTCGCCGTTAGTCGCCAGATCAGGGGAAGTGGTTCGCTTGATGATCTGACAACCACCGTGTGTGTTGACTCCAGCAACAATGTCCAAATTGGAGGCATATTTGACGGCACCGCCAACTTTGGTGGCGGCAATATCGGCTCGGGCAACCAAGGCTCGGACGGATTCTTTGCGAGCTACAATTCGAGCGGTGCGCACCGCTGGTCCACGCATCCAACACTCGCGCGCAATGACGCCACGATGGGCCTGGCGAGCACGGGATCGGGTACGGCATTTGCGATTAGCATCGAGCAGGGAACATTGACGCTCAACGGCCTCCAAGTAGCCACTGGTACCACCGGCGGTGCTGCCGTCGGTGTCATGGACGCCAATGGACAAGCAGTCTGGATGAAGAGGGCTCTGCTCAGCGCTTACTCCTTCGCCGATGCCAATACCGAGGGTGTCGCTGTGGGAGCGTCGGGAAACGTTTTTATGTTCGGGGCACATGAGACGAACCTCACTGTGGACGGCACAGTACTCAACGCGAGCGGCGGCTCGGGCTACTTGGCCATGTTCAACAGCGGGGGCACCTTACTCGCTGCTAGCACCCGTCCGGATTACCATTGGTTTCAAGCGATCGAAAGCACCACGGCCACCTACGCGTTCGGACGCACGCACAGCGCGCCCTTCGACGCCGCAATCGCCACGTACACGCTCGGAGGTGTTTATTCCACAGTTGCAACCTTCGGTGCAGCGGGCGACGACGTTATCACCGACGCGGTCAGGGATGCCGCCGGCAACATTTACATCACTGGCTACTTCACAAACTCCATCAACTTCGGCGGTGCAACGCTCACCACCAAGGGAAATATCGACATCTTCGTTGCCAGCTTCACCAGCACATTGGTGCACCGCTGGTCCGTTGGGTTCGGCTCGAACGGCGCTGACCAAGCAAGTGCAATCGCGGCGGATAAGGATGGCAATATCTATGTCGCGGGCGATCAGATGGGCACGATCAATTATGGCGGAGGCAATCTGAGCATCTCCGATGGTCTATTCCTAGCGAGCTTTACCTCCGGCGGGGTGCACCGTTGGTCGCAGGTTTACGACGCCGGACCAGGTGCGATCACCGCGCTCGCGGTAGACTCAAACTATTCGCTTTATGTCGTTGGGGCGACTGAGAATCTTGGAATCGATATGTTGGGCACGCACCTAGATCCCTTGAATGGCACGGCCTTCTTAGTGAAACTCCTCCAGAACCCCTAGCGGGCGCCCCCGGCCACACGACGAAAGTTCGGGGGTCACTTTCAAGTTGCAAGCGCGTCATCAGAACGGAACTTGAATCGGACTAGTGTGCGCCGTTGGATTCTAAGAGCCGACGGAGGAGAGATGGTCCGCATGAAAGCTTGGCTCAATATAGTTAAGATCTGCGTCCTGCCCGTCGTCGCCCTAATGGGCATGCTCGGGTGTCGTGCCAACGTCTCCGGGGAAAACGTGGACCAAGTCACCCAGGCGCTCGTGCCGAGCAAAGGCGCGCCCAACACGCTCGACGTTGCGAGTTGGAATATCGAGTGGTTTGGGGACGAGACCAATGGGCCGACCGACAAGGATCTTCAACGCCAGAATGCGTATGACGTGATTTTTGGGGTCGATATGGATATCGGGGGCCTCGGGGAGCTCGTGAGTCAGAGCCAGTTCAACACGCTCAAAGGTCAGTTAACCGGCTACTCAGGCTTTCTGGCCAATGATCCGAGCGTCATTAACGGTCCAGCCTATTACAGCGACTTTAGCAACAACGAACAAAAGGTGGGCATCCTCTACAAGTCCTCGCTCGCCAACGTGTTGGAGGCTCGCATCATCTTGACGGCGAACAATTACGACTTCGCCGATCGCCCGCCCATGCAGGTCAAGCTGCGTGTAACGCTGAACGGCAATACTCAGGACGTTGTCGTCATTGTCCTGCACGCGAAGTGTTGCAGCGACAGCACCAGCTACCAGCGCCGCCTGAACGCCTCCAACGCACTCAAGTCTTACCTCACGACCACTTTTCCGACACAAAAGGTTTGGCTCATCGGTGATTTCAACGATGACGTGGATACTTCCATCACCGTTGGCAATGCTTCGCCCTACGCCAACTTCGTGAATGACGCCGCCAATTACGTCTTTCCGAGCAAGGCGCTGTCGGACGCGGGCGTTGCATCGACCACCGGCTATCCTGACATGGTCGATCATCACCTGAATACGAACGAAAGCAATGCTCAGTTGATCTTGGGATCCACCGAAATTTATCGCGTTGATCAGTACATTGCAGACTACGATCTCACCACGAGTGACCACTACCCGCTGCTCAGCCGCTACACCTGGGCGAGCGGTGGAGCACCATCGGTCACGGTGACGGTGACGGTGACGGCGCCACGGCACCAAGCTCAGGCACACCTTCGCGACGGGAACGACGCTGCAGCCGGGTAAGGCCATCGCCGTATTCGGCGCTGTACGCGAGATCCCGGGTGGTCTCGCTAACGCCATCGCAGCTTCCACCGGAATGTCTTCGCTGGCTAACATCGACGGAGTGTCAATGAATCGTAGCCCAGATGGCAGCGCAATCGGGTCGTTCGCGAAGCACACGCTGCTGGCGTCACTGTTCAGTTCCGCGGGAACGCGAGTGAATGGCGCTGCCTGGTAAGCACCAAGATGGACCTCACCCGTGCGATTGAAGGAACGATTCGACCGAGAAGGAATGGCCATTCCGGTTCCAGCGCGAGAAGTGCACGTGCTCACCGGTTGATGTTTTCCCGGAAATCAGGCCTCTTTTAGCTCCTCTTGTAGCCCGGGACCGACCGGGTTAGAGATGAGCCAAAACACATGCTAGAAACAGTACTCGACGTCGTGCTCAACTTGGACACGCACCTTTTGGATTGGTCTACGGCGCTCGGGCCTTGGCTCTACGTCGTCTTATTTTTGATCATCTTCTGCGAAACCGGCCTCGTGGTCACGCCGTTCTTGCCTGGAGATTCGCTCTTATTCGCGGTCGGCGCCATCTGCGCCATCGAGGGCTCTTCGATGAACATCGGCGTCATGATGCCTTTGTTGATCGTGGCGGCGATCTTGGGCGATGCCGTGAACTATCGCATCGGCCATCATTTCGGCAAGAAGGCCTTCGCGGGGGAGTACCGCTTTATCAATCCCCTGCACCTGAATCGGACGAAGGGTTTCTACGAACGCTATGGAGGCCGAGCTATTGTCTTTGCGCGCTTTGCGCCAATTCTCAGAACATTTGCCCCGTTCGTGGCTGGCTTTGCCGAAATGCCGTACCGCCGCTTTTTCGTTTTTAACGTGGTGGGAGGCGTCGTGTGGGTAGTGAGTTTTCTTGTCGCAGGCTTTTGGTTTGGGCAAATCCCTGCCATCAAGCAGAACTTTCACATCGTGATTGTCGCTATTGTTGTGATCTCTCTATTGCCTGCTGTTTTCGAGACGTTTCGGGCGATGCGAACCAAGAACTCCGCCACCAAATAATCCCACTATGAGTGACGAAGTTTCAAGTCCCAAGGCCCACGGGCGAAACCTAGCCGGACTCTCGCTCGGGGCGCTCGGAGTCGTGTTCGGAGATATCGGCACGAGTCCTCTCTATGCATTCCGTGAATGCTTGCACGGCGCGCACGGTGTCGACGTGACTAGAGCGAATGTGCTGGGCGTCTTGTCCTTAATCTTTTGGGCACTGATGGTGATCATCTCCGTCAAGTACGTGGCGTACGTGTTACGTGCTGACAATCAAGGAGAAGGCGGCATCTTGGCGTTGATGGCGCTGGTTACGAACGTTAAAGGCATGAGCAAGCGCTCGTATCAAGTCGCGATTGTCCTCGGGCTGTTTGGCGCGTCGCTCTTGTTTGGGGACGGCATCATCACGCCCGCGATCTCGGTGCTCGGCGCGTTGGAGGGCATCAAGATTGTCACTCCAGACTTTAACTCGTTCGTCGTGCCTTTGGCGGTCATCATCTTGTTCTGCCTGTTTTACGTCCAGAAGCGTGGAACCGGCAGCATGGGGGCAGTCTTTGGGCCCATCATGGTCGTTTGGTTTGTCAGCATTGCCCTTGTAGGAGCCAACCAAATCGCGCTCACGCCGCAGGTTCTGAATGCGATGAATCCTAGTCACGCCTGGTCCTTCCTGACGACCTCGGGGCATCGAGGCTTCATCGTCCTTGGATCCGTTTTTCTCGCTGTAACTGGCGGCGAAGCGTTGTACGCCGACCTCGGACACTTCGGAGCGCGGCCGATGCGCATCAGTTGGTTTTTCGTCGCTCTACCGGCACTGGTTCTCAACTACTTCGGTCAGGGGGCTTTGTTGCTCCGAGATGCGAGTGCCGTTGAGAATCCGTTCTATCGCATGGTACCGGCGTGGGGCTTGATCCCCATGGTGGTCTTGGCGACGCTCGCCACTGTTATCGCATCGCAAGCCCTCATCACCGGCTCCTTTTCCCTGGCGCGGCAGGCACTGATGTTGGGATATTTCCCCCGCGTTAAGATCAGCCACACCTCCGCCGCCCACATGGGGCAGATCTATGTCCCCATCATCAATTGGCTTTTGATGCTGTCGACCATTGCGCTGGTGCTGGGTTTCCGCTCGTCCAGCGCGCTGGCCGCGGCCTACGGCGTAGCAGTGACGCTGAACATGCTCATCACCACGCTTTTGGCCTACGTGGTAGCGCGGCGGCTGTGGGGATGGAAGACGTTGCCAGCGCTAGCCGTGACGGTGTCTTTCCTTATTCCGGAGTCCATATTCGCAAGTTCGAATCTGGCAAAGGTGGCAGACGGTGGGTGGTTTCCGCTCGTGGTTGGCGCCGTCTTGTTCACGCTGTTCACGACCTGGCGTCGCGGGCGCGAAGTCCTCAACGAACGCTTTCTCGAACGCATGGTACCACTTGAAGATTTTTTCGAGCTCATGCGAGTTGAACGCGCGACTCGCGTGCCCGGCATGGCGGTGTTCATGAATGGGAACTCTGAGGGCACCCCTCCAGCCTTACTACATAACTTTTTGCACAATCGAATTGTGCACGAACATGTGGTCTTGCTCACCATCGTCACCGAAAATGTCGCACGTGTTCCTCAGTCTGAGCGCGCCACACTCGAAGATTTGTCGAGCGGCTTTCGACGTGTGGTGGCTCATTTCGGCTTCATGGAAACACCGGATGTGCCCGCGTTGCTGGACCAACTCGAGATACCCCACTACGCGCTCGACTATGTGACGTTCTTTCTTGGGCGAGAGACCCTCCTGCCCACTCACCGCCCCGGTATGGCGCTCTGGCGCGAACGCCTCTTTGCCTTTCTCTCTCGGAATGCACAGCCTGCGACTGCATTCTTCGGCATTCCACCCTCTCGCGTGGTGGAAATTGGAGCCCAAATCGAACTCTAGCTGCGGCCTAACTGGGCCATTTCCTCACTCAAGGCAACTGCACCAGTAGCCTCGCCGCTGGCATCAAGCGTGGACTGGTACCGTTGATCGCCGGCAATTTGATATCGCGACTGCGGTTTTCTATTGCGAATCAGTAGGAAATCCACCTCATGGCCGACCACGCTGCGAAAGTAGCGGAGCTCCATCGCTTCTCCGAGTACGTCTTCCGCAAAATGGCAGAAACGCATCAGGTGCACCGCAATTAGGTTTTCAAAGCGAGCCGCGGAGTTCTCGACACGCGCCCAATCCCAGAAGTAGAGCTTCTGCTCTTTCTTAACGGCCTTGATGCGCGGGCCACCGAACGGTGAAACTCGGAATACGGCGTACGTCCTCTCGAGAATCGACACCCAATTCTTGACCGTTTGGAACGCCACTTCGAGATCTTCACGCAGCGCATTGATCCTCTCGAACCAGCGTTGTCCCATAGGCGCGACGCCTGCGGCTCGAAACCGGAAGCGGCGCGTCCTTGATGGCATCAAGCTCCTTGAGCTCATTGGAGACGCCCATCACTTCGCTCAACGTCAGCGGGTGCAGGTGATGCAGGAAAAACCTACCTTGCATCGAATCGCCACCTTGATGATAGACGTCCAAGCGGGCACTTCCCGTGACGAGAATCTTCCTGTTCTCGCCATGCAGATCGAATTGCCCTTTGAGCCAGTTTCGCCAGCCTCGAAACTAGTGGATCTCGTCGAACATCGCGATTTATTTGGATTGCTAACCTACCGGCACGCTATTCGCCCGTAGCAATAGGTCGCTCCGCCTTCGCGATCACTTGGAGCCACAAAGCAACGCAAGCGTGAGGCTGTTCACGGCTTTGCACATGAGGTTCGTGCAATCCTTGGACGCGCATTCTGAATCGCTCGCACACGCTTGGCCAACCGCACGCGCACTAGCACAGACGTTGCCGCTCGTGTTGCAGTAGGCACCTTCAACGCATTCCTCGTCACTCTGGCAGGTGCCCATAAGGGGCACCAGAGCCTTGCACTTGTGCTCGGCCAAGTCGCAGTAGGCTGAAGTGACACAGTCATAATAATTGCTCGTGCAGGCGCCACCGATGGGCGTCATTGCTTTGCAGCTGGCGCTTGGGCCATCACATTTCAGCCCGTCGTTCACGTGGCACAAGTATCCGGTCGAGGGGGTGGTGTCCGGGAGTCCACTCGAG
>Ga0105049_10009069_pt1 | contig 11473 bp, 10 predicted proteins | sample MAT06_FD_78087 | JGI IMG/M metagenome (GOLD analysis project Ga0105049, IMG submission 78087) | Freshwater microbial communities from Lake Fryxell liftoff mats and glacier meltwater in Antarctica - MAT-06 | ecosystem: Environmental > Aquatic > Freshwater > Ice > Liftoff microbial mat | place...
ATAAAAGTGAACCCGAAAAAGTTACCATTACCTGGGACAAGTTGGTCAGCGTAGCAACCGACGAATTCCATACCTTCCAGGTCGTTCTCCACCGCAATGGCACCATTTAACCATTCGCCAGCTCCAAAGAGAGTTACAAGGCGAAAATGAACGTCTGGAAAAACGGGTAGCCGAGCGTACCATTGCGTTGCGCGAAGAAGTGGAGCAGCGCAAACGCAACGAGGCCGAAAAGAGCAAATTGTTGGATGTCGTCGGCCAGCAAAGTGAACAGTTGCGCGAAATGACCAACTGGTTGATCATGTCACAGAAAAACCACTATGCCAATACCGTGCTCGTTTTGCGCGAACAAGTAGAGCAGAACCTGAGTATGCTCACCTTCCATTTGCAATCACTACATAGCTTCTATCAAGGAAAACTTATTCAAGAACAAATTTATGCGCACTTGACGAGCGCCTTGGGGCTGGTAGAACAAACAGAAAAACAGCTACAATCGATCGTACACAATTTGCATGACCCAATCGAGACACGCCACATTGCCGAGAGCCCACTGCTCAAGCTTTCGACCCGTGAATCTGAAGTGCTGCGGCTAGTTGTCTCGGGTAAAACCAACATCGAAATGGCCGATCTGTTGGGTCTGACCGAGACCACAATCCGCACCTACCGCAGTCGCATTATGCAAAAGTTGAATCTTACGGATCTGCCTTCCCTCACCAAGTTTGCGATCCAACATGGCCTAACCACCCTCCAATAAGTAGCTACAAAATCTCCGCGCAAAATCCGCAAAATCGGCCTCCAAATTTATCATTCCGCCGCCGCGTATCCATAACCAGCATTCAAACAAAATAACGTATAGAGGATTTGTCGCCCTTCATGATATGATAAGCTGGTTGGCAAACCCGTGTTGAAATTGCTTGCTGCTATGGCATGCGCTGGACACGGCATGGCACAGAAATAGGCGGGCCTATAGGTGCTTGATTATTTTGTTCGCCCGCTACTCCTATTGCAAAGGAAGCGTATCCTATGAATACGGTAGTTAAATCACCCACACAAACTGTCCTGATTGGCCCTGATCAACCGTTCGCGATCATTGGCGAACGTATCAATCCCACAGGGCGCAAAAAGTTAGAAGCCGAGATGTTGGCTGGCGATTTTAGTCGCGTTTTGCGCGATGCCCAAGCCCAGATCAAGGCCGGCGCGCATATTCTGGATATCAATGTGGGCGTCACCAGTATTGAGCCACACAAAACCGAGCCAGACCTCATGGTCAAAGTGATTGAGCTGGTGCAATCTGTAACGGACATTCCCCTGTGCATCGACAGCAGTGTGGTCCCCGTGCTGATTGCAGGCATTGGCGTCGCCAAAGGCCGGCCCATTATCAATAGCGTCACGGGCGAGGAGGATCGGCTAGAGACCATCTTACCCGTAGTCGCCGAATATACGGTTTATGCCGCCGATATGCTCATGGGCCACGACCCCAAAATGAATTACCTCATGGCGATGCGCAAACTTGCCGCCCAGCAGAACACGGCTGCGCATGGCACAAGCCCAGTTGCTCCCCCCAGCGCTAGTGATGATCGCCGTGCGGCACGCGATGCACGCCGCAGCGCCCGCCAACGCTAGCCACAAGGAGATTCCACATGACCAATGCCATTGCTCACATCGTCACCGTGATCGAACGCAGCACCTATGAAATCATCAAAAAATTAGAGCAGATCACCGATGAACAACTCAATCGCCCGCTGCCCGTGCCCGACGCCAACTCCCTCTTTGCGATTGCCACGCATACGGTTGGCATGGGTGAATTTTGGGTACTCAGTCTCATTGGTGGGCGTACGGTGGCGCGCAATCGACCGGCTGAATTTCAGGCAGCCGGCCAAGGCACAGCGCTGATCGCACGCTTCCAGCAGTGGTTGCAGGATATCCATGCGGTGTTAGATCCGCTACCAGACGCAGCCCTGCACCAGCAAGTCCAGCCGCCGCGCGAATACAGCATCACCGGCGGTCTAGACGAAGGACCGCTGACCGTATTCGATTGCCTGTTGCATGTGGTAGAACACACCGCTACCCATCTAGGCCATATCCAGTTGACGGTAGATTTTTTGCAGGCAGGCGCGCTCGATATTGATCCGGCAAGCAAATAGCAATACACCTATAAACTTATCAAGCGGAGCGGCAGTATGAAAACCGATTATGACTATATTGTTCTTGGCTGTGGTGGCATTGGCAGCGCCGCGCTCTATTGGCTCGCACGGCGTGCGGGTACCGCGGTGTTGGGTATCGAACAATTTAAACTTTTTCATGTCAATGGCAGTTCGCAGGACTATTCGCGCATTATCCGCCACTACTACCACAAAGACAATTATGCCCGTCTGACGCCACACACCTATGCTGCCTGGGAAACGGTGAAGCAAGAATCGGGCGTACAAATTGTGACCAAAACCGGCGGCGTGGTGATCGCCTATGAAGGCAGTCCCCAGCAAGCCACGGTGGAACGCTACGCTGAATCGCTACATACAATTGATGTAGGCTATGAATGGCTGGACAACGACGATCTAGCCTATCGCTTTCCCAATTTCGCCCCGAGCGCGCGGTCAAGGTTTGTTACCAGAAAGATGCGGGCATCGCCGACCCGTCGCGCGGCAACGCGGCCCATATTGCGTTGGCGCGCGGCTATGACGCAACGATCCTGGACGAGTGTCCGGTGATCAATGTCCAGGCCACCGGGGATGGCGTCGTCGTGCAAACAGCCCAGGGCACCTTCTCCTGCCGCAGACTCATTGTGGCGGCGGGCGGCTGGACCAACCAAGCGTTAAGCGGCGTCGGCTTTCAGATCCCGGTGCGGGTGAGCCAGGAACAGGTGACCTATTTTGCAACGCCCCATTTGAAAGAATTTGCGATTGGCAATTTCCCGGTCTTTCAGTGGAAAACTAATTTTAGCTATTACGGTTTTCCTGTCTATGGCGAAGTGGCGACCAAGGCCGCCATAGACGATACTGGTGCAGAAGTCACCGCCACCACGCGCACATTTGAGCCAAACCGTGCCCGTGAAAATCAACTGGAGAGTTGGCTGGCCGAGCACATTCCCCACTTTAGCGGTCCCAAACTTTATACCAAGACTTGCCTTTACACCATGCCGCCCGACCGCGATTTTGTGCTCGATAGTTTGCCCGAACAGCCCAACATTTTTGTGGCAATTGGGGCAGGTCACGCCTATAAATTCGCCAGCTTTCTCGGCCAGGTACTCAGCGAATTGGCGATTGACGGCCAAACCGTCCATGACATCAGCGCCTTTAGCACACGGCGACCGGCCATTGTAAATCCACAGGCAGCAGGCTTATATCAATATCGCTAGCGAGAGAACAGACAAATTGCCAACGTACCCAACAAGTAAGAGTCAGTACCAGTGACGAAGCCCGTGACAGAGCTGATCCCAGATCAGCCAAGCGTGCCCTTGCCATCGATCAGCGCTTTGTTGCGCATGACCTTTGAAAAATGGTACATGGACAACATTCCGCGCCACGCTGCCGCGCTGGCCTATTACACCTTGTTTGCCGTGGCACCCTTACTACTTTTGGCCGTGGCGTTGATGAGCGCGCTCTATGGTCGCGATGTCGCCGAAGCGCAATTGGTGGCGCAGGTACAACAGTATATTCATAGCGCAGAAGCTGCGGCGCTGGTGCAAACAGTGCTGGACAATACATTGCCCGCATCGAGCAGTTGGTGGGTCACAGTAGCGGGTATCATTGCGCTCATCTATGGAGCGAGCAGTGTCTTTGGCGAACTGCAAGTGGTCCTCAACTTGATCTGGGGTGCGCCGCTCAACCCGCGCAATGATATTTGGGGGCTCATTTTTGGTCGGCTACTGGCAGTCTTGATGGTGGGCCTGAGTGGCTTGGCGATCTTTTTCGCATTGATTGTCACCATCTGGTTTACGGCAGCCAATGATTGGGCGAGCAATTTTTTGCATACCAACGGCAATAGCGAACAGTGGACCTACTTTTTCGTCTTCTTTCTATTGACAACGTTGGTCTTTGCCCTGATCTACAAGTTTGTGCCCAATGTTTCGATTGCCTGGCACGATGTTATGATTGGCGCAGTGGCAACGGCCTTTCTCATTTCGATTGCGCGTCTGCTGATCAGTTGGTATTTGACACATAATCGCATTGGCTCGGTCTATGGCGCGGCGGGTTCACTGGTGGTGCTGTTGCTGTGGGTCTACTATTCGGCGCAGATCTTTTTTCTGGGGGCCGAGTTTACCCATGTCTATGGGCGCACCTATGGTTCGCGCTGGCGTGGCGAGTCGCCGACGTTGCCACTACAGCCAACACCAGACGAATCAAGCCAACAGCCGGAAGCCAGTACTCACCCATCGGCCCAAGAAATGATCATGGCGGCGATCCTGCCGCCGGCTACGCTGCCGTCACCCGCCGAAACAGCCATGCGCACGCTTGAGCTGTCACCCGCCGAACCCGTGGCGCTGGAAGTGTTGAACATTGAACAGACAGCCGAGCACGCCGCGGTGCAAACGCCGCCAACCACCTCACGCCGCACCCAATTCAGCCGCCGCATGCGCGTCATCCGCCGCCGCATGGGCCAACTCATCGCGCTACCGATCAGGGCAACTCGCCCGCTGCGCGAGGTGGTGCTGGCCGTGGGCGTCATCGGCGCGCTGTCGCTGGCCGCACTCTTTGGCATACCCTGGCGCAAACGCCGGACGGAGAGGCCAGAAGCCGCAAAGAAGGATTTGCCCATACCCGAATAATCATATAACCGAGTGTGAAGCCTCGCTTGCGCAGACAGTAGCCATCGGATTGACGTGCGCGCAAGTTGCCAAACCATTCTTGTCATCTTATAATTTCGGCTACATTAACGAAGCCGAACATTGTACAGACGCCAGTTGACCTATCAGTCCAAGGATTGACAATGACTTCCCCCCAGGCCAGCCATACCTACCACAATCCCCATGCCCAGGTGAACCAACTCAACCAGGGCGAAAATACGATCACCAACATTACCGTCCAGAATGTAGGCCAGTTGCAACGGCTATGGACGCCGCCAACGCCCCCTGCGTTGCGCTTCGACGCCGTGCCACGCCAAGAAAAAGCCGATGCGGTCATTGCAGAACTGGAAAGGCGCGGCAGTGTAGCGATTGGAGCGAAGGCGCAAACAGTCGCGCTGCAAGGCATGGCCGGTGTGGGCAAAACCACGCTGGCGCTGCTCTTGGCACAACAACTCCAGGCGCGCTACCCAGATGGTGTGCTCTGGGTGGATGTTGGCCCGACCGTGACCGAACCGACGCAGATGCAGCCAATCCTCAACCAATGGGCGAGCCATGCCTTGGGCACATTGGATCAGCGGCAACTACAGGGCTTGGTCTTTACAGTCGAGGCTGTGCGCGCCCTTCTGGCAGAGCATGCCCAGTTGTTGGTCATCCTCGACAATGTATGGTCCTTGACGGCTATCGCGCCTTTGCGCCAAGCCATGCCACCGGGCGCCCATCTCTTAATGACGACGCGCTCGCGCACCATTTTGCGCGAATTGGGTGGCGGCCAGGTAGAGCTGGCGACGTTGAGCACGGCCGAAGCAGAGGAACTCGTAGCATTGCGCCTGGCGTGGCCAGAAGCGGCCCAGCACACTTGGGTGCAAGCGTTGATTGGTGGTGTGGGGCACCACCCACTGGCGCTTGATGTAGCGTTGGGTCGCCTGCGCCGCGAAGGCGATTACCCAACCGAGTGGCAGATGACGGCCGCGCGCTTGGTAGCCGCGGTGCAGGCAGGTGTGGGCTTTGGCGAGCTACGGCTGGACGCGGCAGATCGGGATCGCCATGTGGAGGCTGTGCTGGCGGCTAGCTACCTGGCGTTGCAGGAAGACGCGCAAACGCGCTGGCGTAGCCTGGGTGCGTTTGCGCTGGATGCGCCGTTTGCCACGCCACTGGTTGCTGCGCTGTGGGGTTGCGACAACGAAACGGCCCGCCGCCAGCTAGTCGACTTTGCCAACGCTGCGCTGTTGACGCGCCTGGATGAAGTACATTGGCAACAACATAGCATTTTGCGTGGCTATGCCCTGGCGCTGGCATACGGCGCAAACGAGGCGGTACAATGGCGTGCAAGCCATGCCACAGTGTATCGGCAAGCCATCCAAATAGCCGACGATGCCCAACGCTACTATGAGCTGTTGCCAGCCCTGCCCCAACTGCGCCATGCCGTAGCCTGGGCCCTTGACCATGATCTGACCCTGGCTCAAGGGTTGATTGCCAATTGCGCAACCCTCTTCAGCGCCTTTGGCTTCGGCCTGGAACGGTTGGCATGGTGCGAAGCAGCGCTGAACCAGGCTAAAGCCCAGGAAGACGGAAGCGCCATGGCACAGGCATGGATTTCATTGGGCAATGCCTTGTCCGATGTCGCCAATCTAGCCAATCAACCGCGTGTAGCACAGCTAGCCCGTGCCCTCGCCGCCTATGACGACGCCTTGCGCTATTATCGCCCAGACACCGCACCCCTCGCCTATGCCATGACCCAGAATAACCGGGGCACCATCCTGAGCGAGTTGGCCAATCTGCCCGACGAAGACCGCACCGCACGCCTGCACCAAGCCCTCGCCGCCTATGACGACGCCTTGCGCTTCCGTCGCCCAGACACCGCACCCCTCGACTATGCCATGACCCAGGGCAATTGTGGACTGCTCTTGCAAACCTTGGCCAGCGAGCCAGGGGAAGACCGCCAAGCGCGCCTACAAGCAGCCTTACAGGCCACAGTTACGGCATTGAGCTATTTTCACCGCATGCATCATGCACCCTATCAGCAATGGGCAGTTCACCGGCTAAAAACCCTGCGTAGTATTAGCGGTGCCGCCTTTGTTGCCATGTGGCAAGCCTTAGATGTGGGCGAAATACCGGATTGGTTACAGGAATGATCCGCTGTGCGCGATCAACGATCGAAACAGAAAAGGAGAAATCGCAATGAACAATGCACAAAAAACATTGGCCGGTGCACTGCTTGTGGGTGGTAGCTTACTTACGGGCAATGCAACTACGCTGGCTGTGGCCGGGGGGCTGGGGGTCAATCTGGCCTCGACCGGACTGGAAGGCATGGCCGCGCGCCTGGGGCAAGCCATGCAACCGGGCACACCGCTGGCCCAGGCCTATGCCCGCTCTATCCGCAAGGCCACGCAAAGCTTGCAACGCGACTATCAACGCGCCCAGGACGACCCAGATGGCTCTGCCTTTACGCTGGTCGCCGCGAGTGCTAACAGCATTGCACAGGCCGCCTATCCACCAATCCTCACCGTGACGACAGCCCAGCAAGCTTTGCACAGCAGCCTCGACGGCCTGTTGCATGGTCATGCGGTTGGGTCACGCGCCTATCTTGAGCAGCATCTGCTAGCCCAGGTCGCGCTCACTTTTCGCGATGAACTGGCCGCAGAACCAGAGGCGTGGCAGCGTTATCATGGCTGGTTGATCGAAGAAATATGGCAACAACTGCGTGCCCAGGGGAGTCCAACCACAGCCAGTGTGCCGGGCACCTTGGCAGACGCCGACGCGCTGCTGCAAGAGATGAGTGCGCGCTGGCAGGCGTTTGAAGCGAATGTCTATGCCTTACATCAGGCAGCGTTGGCCCAGGCGACCGGCAATACCCTCAACACGGCAGGCGGGGCAGTCATCTATGGCAATGTCACCGTCAAGCAGGGTGATTTTGTTGGCCGCGATAAGATTAGCGGCAGCCAGCATACTTACAACAATAGTGGCATAACGGTGCAGGGCAATCTCAATCAAGGCACGAATACCAGCACATCGCGCCCAGGCACAACTGAACAGGATGAGACGTAGAATCTACTGATTTCTCTATTTTGGCCGTGATGTACTTTTTCCATTCGGGCTTCGCCACTGGCTGTGATACACTCAATTGAGCAAGGTCATATACTCAGAAACATAAGTCGAAAGGAACTGACTCATGTCCAAAACGGTGCCCAGCGATATTGAGATCGCCCAAGCCGCCAAGGTTGAACCCATTGAAGCGATTGCCGAGAAGATGGGGCTCAGCCGGCAAGATATTGAACTCTATGGCGATCACATGGCCAAGATCAAGCTCGAAGCTATCGACCGCTTCCAGGATCGCCCCAATGCCCACTATGTCGTCGTGACGGCAATTACCCCCACGCCGCTGGGCGAAGGCAAATCGACGACAACAGTTGGGCTAGGCCAAGCATTCCAACATATTGGCAAAAGCGCGATTGTCGCCATGCGCCAGCCATCGCAAGGGCCCACCTTTGGCATCAAAGGCGGTGCCGCCGGCGGTGGCTACAGCCAGATCATTCCCATGGAGCAATTCAACCTGCACATGACCGGCGATCTGCACGCGGTGACCGCCGCCAACAATCTGCTGGCGGCGATGATCGACAATCATATTTACCAGGGCAACGAACTCAACATTGATCCGCACAACATTACCTGGCGGCGTGTGTTGGATGTGAGCGACCGCGATTTGCGCAATATCATTTCCGGCTTGGGCGGCAAGGCCGACGGCATTGCGCGCGAAACAGGCTTTGACATTAGCGTCGCCAGTGAAGTCATGGCAATCCTGGCGCTGACCACCAGCCTGCGCGATATGCGCGAGCGCTTTGAGCGGATTGTGATTGGGCAGAGCAAAGATCGCAAACCGGTGACGGCTGGTCAACTCAAAGGTGCCGGCGCGATGACGGTGCTGATGAAGGAGGCGATCAAACCCAACCTGATGCAGACGCTGGAAAACGGTCCGGCATTGGTCCATGCAGGGCCCTTTGCCAACATTGCCCATGGCAACAGCTCGATCCTGGCCGACCAGATTGGTATCAAGTGTGCCGACTTCCTGGTGACCGAAGCAGGCTTTGGCGCGGATATTGGCTGCGAGAAATTCTTCAATATTAAGTGCCGCTACAGTGGTCTTACACCGAGCGCGGCGGTGATTGTGGTGACGGTGCGCGCGTGCAAGTTGCATACGGGCAAGTACCGAGTCGTGCCCGGCAAACCGCTGCCCGAAGAGATGGTCAAAGAAAATCCCGATGATGTCTTTGTGGGGGCCAGCAACTTGCGCAAGCAGATCGAAAACATCAAAAAGCATGGCATCAGTCCGGTCATCTGTATCAATCAATTCAGCAGTGATTACCGCAGCGAGATCGATGCGATCTTCCAGGTATGTAAAGATGCAGGTGTGCGCTGCGCCCTTGCCAATCACTGGGCCGAAGGTGGCGCTGGCGCGACGGATCTGGCGCGGGCCGTAGTCGAAGCGGCCAACGATGATAACCAATTCAACTTCCTCTATGATCTCGAACAGCCCATCAAGGCCAAAATTGAGACGATTGCCAAGGAAATTTATGGCGCAGCCGAGGTGGTCTATGAAGCCCAGGCCACGAGCCAGATTCGATCCTACGAAAAGAGCGGCTTTGGCAACCTGCCCATCTGCATGGCCAAGACCCATTTGAGTCTCACCGCCGATCCGTCGGCCAAGGGTGCGCCCACCGGCTTTACCTTGCCGATCCGCGAGGTGCGTGCCAGCGTGGGAGCTGGGTTTATCTATCCCATCGTCGGCGAAATGCGCACCATGCCGGGCTTGCCCAGTCACCCGGCGGCGGAACGGGTGGATATTGATTTTGAAACCGGCAGAGTCGTTGGTCTATTTTAGGCAACCGTACACAATTGGCCGCAGAGGTGCCAGATATCGCTCAATCTTATGGGGTGGGCGCGGCGTTGCGGTCAATTGAATTGCCTATGGGTTAACAAAATATTGGCGATGGAATATTGGTCGTTCTAGTGGCCTCTCTTGTAGAATACCGAGTATCAAAACGTGTGGCGTTACTATTGTTTTAGGAGTGGTTATCAATGAGCTATAGCGAACTGAGCTTGGACGACCTATACTTGCAAATGCAAGACGACCTCTATGATGGCATCAAGGAAGAAATTCCCTTGCAGGTACGCGAAGCATTGGCGCGCGGCAAGACACCCCAGGAAATTTTGGATGATGGGCTGGTGACCGGCATGGACATTGTCGGCGTCGATTTCCGCGATGGCATCCTCTTTGTGCCCGAAGTGCTCATGGCCGCCAATGCGATGAAGGCCGGCATGGAAGTATTGCGCCCCCTGCTCACCGAGACGGGAGCCCAGCGCATTGGCAAGGCCATAGTCGGCACCGTCAAGGGCGATATCCATGACATTGGCAAAAACTTGGTCGCCATGATGTTGGAAGGCGCGGGCTTCGAGGTGATCAATCTGGGTATCAATGTAGATGCCGACAGCTTTCTGGCCGCGATCAAGGAGCATGATCCCGATATCATCGGCATGAGCGCCTTGCTGACGACTACCATGCCCTACATGAAAGTTGTCGTCGATGCCCTGGGCGAAGAAGGCATTCGCGAAACGATTTATGTGATGGTGGGTGGTGCGCCGGTAACCGAAAACTTTGCGCGCGAAGTGGGAGCCGATGCCTACGGACGCGACGCAGCGGTGAGTGTCGAGATTGCCAAACGCTACATGCAGCGCAAAAACCAGAAAGCGCGCGCAGCTTAGACAAATATACCACACCAGTAGGCAGGATGTAGGAGCATGGCAGACTTTTCTATCACCCAAAACGCAGTGCTTCCCAAGCAGCCCCGACCGATTGTCAGCATTGGCGGCGGTGGCATTGTCCACGATGCCCACTATCCAGCCTACCGCAAAGCGGAATTCCCGGTGGTTGGCATTTTTGATGCGAACGTGGAACGCGCCCAGGCCATGGCCGCGCAGTTTGGCGTGCCCGTCGTTTATCCCACGTTGGCGGAGGCAATTGCGCAAGCCCCAGCCCATGCGATTTTTGATGTGGCCGTGCCCGCAGTCAACATCGTAGAGGTATTACAGCAGTTGCCGGCAGGACGCGCCGTACTGATCCAGAAGCCAATGGGCGACAACTTGACTCAAGCCCGGGAAATTCTGGCGCTTTGCCAGGCCAAATCTATAACGGCGGCGATCAATTTCCAGCTGCGTTGGGCACCCTTTATCAGCGCCGCGCGCAGCTTGATCGACCAGGGCGCCATCGGTGCGGTGCATGACATGGAAGTACGGGTCACGGTCTACACGCCTTGGCATCTCTGGCCCTTTTTGCAACGGGTGCCCTACGCCGAAATTCTCTACCACAGCATCCACTATATCGACTTGATGCGATCCTTCTTGGGCGATCCCGCCGGTATCTATGCGAAGACCGTTAGCCATCCCGCGTTGCACCAGATGCAATCGCGCACCAATATGATTCTTGATTATGGGGATCTGTTGCGCTGCAACATCGAGACGAACCACCAGCACGCGTATGGGCTGCGCCATCAGGAAAGCTATGTAAAATGGGAGGGCACGCAAGGCGCGATCAAAATCAAATTGGGCCTGTTAATGAACTATCCCACGGGCGAACCCGATGCGTTTGAGTATTGTGTAGTACAAGAAAATCAGGAACCGCAATGGCAATCTGTCACCATC
>Ga0105049_10009070_pt1 | contig 11473 bp, 10 predicted proteins | sample MAT06_FD_78087 | JGI IMG/M metagenome (GOLD analysis project Ga0105049, IMG submission 78087) | Freshwater microbial communities from Lake Fryxell liftoff mats and glacier meltwater in Antarctica - MAT-06 | ecosystem: Environmental > Aquatic > Freshwater > Ice > Liftoff microbial mat | place...
ACGTGAATTCCGTGTGGGAAACATATTCGAGTCGACGATGTTCGATGAATACTCAAGCCGGCTGGAGCGGCCACTGGTCGATCGATCCGCTCAGTGTCGTGCCAGCGTGGACGAGATAAATCGTGCCATCACTCACTGACAGCTCCAGCTTCATGCGACGATCCAGGCGTGCAACGATTGCGTCGATCAGGTCGCGATCGATCGCATACAGCTCGATCGATTCCGCCTTGTGAATGCGTTCACCGGCTACCTGACGTTGCAACTGTGCTGGATCCTTGTGCGTGTACACCACCACCCGCGGCGCAGCCTTGCTCGCCTTGTGCAGGCGCGCGGCATCGGGCGCACCAATCTCGATCCACACCTTCAACGCCCCGGTCAGATCGCGTACCGCGAGCGACGGTTCATCGGGATCGGAGATGCCGCGTGAAAAGGCGATCCCTTCGGCGTACTCGAGGCAGTAGGCCAAGAGCCTGGCGACGAAGTATTCGGCGGATTCGGACGGATGCATCGGCACGCGCAGCTGCAGCGTTTCGTAGACGCCGCGATCCACGTGTGCAAGCTGAATTTCGAAGACGTACATGGTCGAGGTGAGCGCCATTCAACTCACCTCACGCACGCGCGGCGTGTTCAGCGACATCGGCAGAGCCTGTGAAGCGATCAAGGTGCGCTCACTTGACGTACGTGAGCCAACCGAATGTGTCTTCGGCCCGACCGTTCACGATATCGAGAAACTCCTTCTGCACCTGCAGGGTAATCGGCCCCGGCTTGCCCGCGCCAACGCGAATGCGATCGACGCTGCGCACCGGCGTCAGCTCGACCGCCGTGCCGGTGAAGAACACTTCGTCGGCGGTGTACAACATCTCGCGCGGGATCGCCTGCTCGCGGAACGGGATGCCAGCACGCGCGGCGATATCGATGATGCTGGCGCGCGTGATGCCGGCGAGTAGCGTCCCGTCGAGTGGTGTGGTGATGAGTGTGCCGTTCTGCACGAGAAAGACATTCTGCCCGGCGCCTTCACTTACCATGCCACCAGCGCCGAGTCCGATGCCTTCGGCGTAACCGTTGGCCATCGCTTCCATCTTGATGAGCTGACCGCTGAGATAGTTACCAGCAATTTTTGCAAGCGACGGCACGGTGTTCGGCGACATGCGCGTCCACGTGGAGACGCATGCATCGACACCTTGTGCGAGCGCTTCGTCGCCCAGGTACGCGCCCCACGGCCAGCAGGGGATGTAGACCTCGATGGGGCTATCGTACGGCGCCATGCCGATGGCGCCCAAGCCACGCACAACCATCGGGCGGATGTAGCAGAACTTCACATCGTTCTTCACCACGACGGCACGACAGGCATCGACCAACTCGTCCATCGTGTACGGAATCTCGGTGCGATAGATATGGCACGAGTGCACGAGTCGCTGCAGATGTTCACGCAGACGGAAAATCGCTGAACCTTTCGGCGTGTTGTAACAGCGAATGCCTTCGAACGCCGCGGAGCCGAACTGCACGGAGTGGCTGAGGATGTGCACATGCGCATCGGCCCACGGAATGAACGATCCGTTCTTCCAGATCCACGGCGTTTCAGGAATGGAGCTCATAGCAGCGTCCCCACTTCGCCGCCGTCCACGCAAATGGCCTGACCGGTGACAAAGCCTGCGCGATCGGATGACAGGAACGCGATCATCGCGGCGAGTTCGTCGGGGCGACCAAGGCGTTTGACGGGAATGCCGGCGCGCCACGCTTCGTAGACTGCCTCGCGCGAAACGCCGGTGCGCTTGGTGTTCGCGTCAGCGAGTGCGACCAGACGTTCGGTGTCGGTGAGCCCGGGCATGACCGTATTGACCGTGACGCCATCCACCCCGACATCCGTTGCCAGCGTGCGCAGGTATCCGGTTACCGCGGCACGCAGACTGTTGCTCAGCACGAGCGATGAGACCGGATACTTCACGGCCTTGGAGGTGATAGCGACGACACGTCCCCATTTGCGTTCACGCATGCCGGGAACGAACGCGCGCGTCAGTTCGACCACGCTGCGCAGCAACAGATTCGTCGCCGATTCCCACGCACTCCAGGCATGCTCCATGGGCGCACCGGTTGGCGGACCACCGGTGTTGGCGATGAGAATGTCGGCGCGGCCGTATCTGGCCATCACACCGTCAACCACGGCGCCGATGCCTTCGGTCGTGCTCAGATCGGCAACGATGGAAAGCACCGGCACACCGTGCGCTTCGAGCCGCTTTGCCGCGCTTTCTATCGACGCACCGTCACGCGAACAGATCGCCAGCGACACGCCTTCCTTGGCAAATTCGTCCGCCGTGGCGTACGCGATCCCTTTGCTGGCGCCACACACCAGTGCCACCTTGCCCTTGAGCCCGAGATCCATGGCTATTTGCTCGCGCGCAGGTAGTTATCCGTGCCGTCCAGCCAGTCCTGGCGGGGCGGATTGAAGATGTCCATGTCGAGTGTGTCTTCGAGCGCTTCGGCGCGATGACGCACCATACTCGGAATTACCAGCACTTCACCGGCATGCACATCGGTGTACGTGTCGCCCGGCGCATCGGCATGCGCACCAATCCAGAAGCGCAGCGAACCGGAGAGGATATACGTGAACTGCTCGTTGATATGATCGTGCGCCGGAACAATCGCGCCGTGCTTGAGCACGACGTGTGCCAGCATCTGCGCCTCCGAATAGATCAGTCGACGACTGATCAACGGATTCAGCGCTTCGAGTTGCACATCTTCCCACGCCACTTTACGAACGTCAGTCATCGGACTCAACGAAAAAGGAGTGAACACACGATCAGTCGTCCTACGCGCCTTCGACGTACACCGCTTGCTGCAGATACCGCGGCTCAGTGATCTCCTTCAACAGAAATTGCGCCAGCGTCGCTCGACTCATCCGACTGCGCAAACCAACCGGGAGATCCTTCGCCGCACGCACACTGGTCACTTCGGCACTGTCAGTCAAACGCGGTGGCTTGACCAACGTCCACTGTAGTTTGCTGCCGCGCACCACCCGCTCCTGTGCCGAACGATCGTCTGCCTGCTCGTCATCGCCAATGCGACGGATCGCGAACTCGAGCGTGCGCATAGGGATCGAGAGATTCCCCGCCGAGTCGCCGATCATGGCACCGGTCAGGCAGAGCAGTCGCGTCCGCCCCTGCGCGTGCATGCCGTCGATGATGGCTTTCGTCGCTTTCGCGGTAAACACTTGACGGGTTTTCGGGCGGGGGCCAAAGAGCACCACGACCGCCGCCGCTCCACGCAGCACTTCACGGACCGCAGTGGGGTCGGTAAGCGCGCCGACCACGACGGTCGCGAGTGGGGGGGCCTCATCTTCCGGCGCCGAACGATAGTGCAGTCGCAGTGAGAATCCGGCCGCACTCGCAGCCGCAATGAACGCTCGACCTGAACGTCCGGACGCACCGAACACCGAAATGATCATGGTTGTGGCGGAGACAAATGCGGCGTAAACACCAACACGCCAAAGATGGGACGACCCGTCATAGGTCGCAGGCAGGAAATCGGCATCCACGCAACATGCACCGCGGCCAGCCATGGCGGGAGCACCAGACTCGTCGGGAGCATTACTTCTCTAGCGTCAATTATCCGCTGCCTTCCGAGCGTTGTTGGTCCACCCCGCTCGTTCACGCCCCCACATTCCGGAGTCGCACGTCGTGTTACGTCAGGCCATCCCTTCAGACATCGAGATCGCCCAGCGGGCGCAGATGAGACCGATCACCGCGGTCGCTGCCGATCTTGGCCTCGCTCCGGACGAGATCGACCAGTACGGCCGCTTCAAGGCCAAGCTGCCACTCGCGATCGCCGGACAGCCAGCCAAGGGGCGTCTCGTCCTTGTCACTGCCATCAACCCAACGCCCGCGGGCGAAGGGAAGAGTACGGTGAGCGTGGGCCTCGCACAGGCCCTCCGACGGATCGGCAGAAACGCGATTCTTTGCATGCGCGAGCCAAGCTTGGGACCGGTGTTTGGCGTGAAGGGCGGCGCGGCGGGTGGCGGCTATTCGCAGGTGCTGCCGATGGACGACATCAACCTGCACTTCACCGGGGATTTTCACGCCATCTCGAGCGCGCATTCCCTCCTTTCGGCGCTGCTCGACAATCACCTGCACCATGGCAACGCGCTCGGCGTGGACACCAAACGCATCAGCTGGCCACGCACCATCGACATGAACGATCGTGCGCTGCGGAGCGCCGTGATCGGACTTGGCGGCGGGAATGGTGTGGTGCGCGAAGAACGCTGGGTCATCATCCCGGCGAGCGAAGTGATGGCCATCCTTGCGCTCGCGAGTGACGCCGCCGATCTCGAACAGCGACTCGGCAACATTCTGGTCGGGTCCACAAGTGGCCCGCATCGCACGCCGATACGGGCGCGTGAGTTACGTGCGACGGGGGCAATGGCGCTGCTGCTGAAAGACGCGCTTCGCCCGAACCTTGTGCAGACGCTCGAAGGTGGACCAGCGATCGTGCACGCGGGACCGTTCGGCAACATTGCGCACGGGTGCAACAGCCTTGTCGCCACGCGCACGGCTCTCGCCCTCGGCGATGTCGTCGTCACTGAAGCGGGTTTCGGATCTGATCTGGGCGCGGAGAAATTCTTTGACATCAAATGTCGCGCTGGCGGCCTGAACCCCGAGGCTGCGGTGCTTGTGGCGACGGTGCGTTCGCTCAAGATGCAGGGCGGAGCACCAAAGAACGCGCTTGATCACGAAAACCTCGGTGCGCTCGAGCGGGGACTGGAACACCTCGACCATCATATCGCGAACGTTCAGCAGTTTGGCGTCCCGGTCGTTGTTGCAATCAACGTGCGACTCACTGACACCGACGCTGAACTCAAGATGGTAGCCGATCAGGCGGCGCGCGCCGGGGTCCCGGTCTCGCTGTGCAATGTGTGGGCCGAGGGTGGCGCAGGTGGTGAAGCGCTCGCGCGCGAAGTGTTGGCGCTGCTTGATGGACGTACATCGAACTTTCGACCGCTCTATGACACGTCGCTTCCCATTCGCGAAAAAATCGAAACGATCGCGATGAATGTATACGGCGCAGACGGCGTGGACATTACACCGTCGGCAGCACGATCGATTGAGTATCTCCAATCGATTGGTATGCACGACACACCGGTGTGCATGGCCAAGACACAGTACTCGCTGACCGACGACGCAACGAAGCTCGGAAAACCGCGTGGCTTTCGCATCACCGTGAACGAAGTGTACGGCTCCGCAGGAGCAGGCTTTGTTGTCGCAAAAGCGGGCGACATCATGACCATGCCGGGGCTTGGCAAGGAGCCGGCCGCGGAGAAGATGCGATTGCGGTCGGACGGTACGATTGAGGGGCTTTCGTAAATCTCGACAGCGATGGGAATAGAATCCGCGCCGATACAGCAACGACAACACCAAAACGTTTTCTCGCGGAGGCGCGGAGCAGCGGAGAACAACGTCCGGTGGCTGGCTCAGTGCCACATGGCGATGTCGCCGCCGCACTTAACCCCATTCATTTTTTGCTTTTTGCAGTTCTCTGCGGCTCCGCGTCTCCGCGCCTCCGCGAGAGATGCTGTTTGTGTTTGTTGCAGTTCGTCGGTTCTTAGTCCTCGGCGCGATTTTCCGCGACGATAACCACCTGCCCGCGCGTGATATCCATCACCGCCTGTCGCAGCATGTGGCGGCTCGCGCAACCGGCACACGAATCTCAAAACAAACATTGGCTTCGTATCGCTCGCCAAGCACGTCGACGCCGTGCTGTACGCTTTCACGAGGCCGCCGGTGCCGAGTTTTGTGCCACCGAAATAGCGGGTGACGACGGCCGCGATGTCGCCGACACCGCTGTGTGTGAGCACCGTCAGCATCGGTCGCCCGGCGGTGCCGTGCGGTTCACCGTCGTCAGTCATGCCGATGCGATCGGTGCTGCCGGCCGGACCGAGCACGAACGCCCAGCAGTTGTGCGAGGCGTCCGGGAATTCGACGTTCATTTCGTGAATGAACGCGTGTGCCTCATCGGGTGATGTGGCGGAGGCAAGGGAGCAGATGAATCGACTTCGATCGATTACCTGCTCCGCGCGATGGCGCGAGGCAGGAATCGCGTAGCGTGTCACGTCGGCCATCGGCTCAACGCGTCATGCGCTGACTATCGTCCCGCCCCACCACTCGGCTTGCCGCCACTGGGTTTGCCGGCACTTGGTTTTCCTCCTCGACTCGGGCGAGCGCCGCTCGACCGTGCCCCGCCACCGCTCGCACCACCACCAGCAGTGCCACGCGCAGGTGCTGGCGTGCCGCGCCGCGCGGCCTTCGCGGCCGAACGCGCGCGATCTTCGGCCTTCTTCTTTTTGATCTCGGCGATGCGTTCAGCGAGCGGGACTTCGAGTTTCCCGGCCGGACGTGCGGCGTAATCGAAGCCCGGCACCGTCACCCGCGGCAACTGACGCCCGATTGCCTTTTCGATCTGCTTCAACTCGCCTTCTTCTTCCGGCGACACGAAGGTGAATGCTTCGCCCGTGGACTCAGCGCGCGCCGTACGACCGACGCGATGGATGTAGTCTTCCGCGGCGACCGGCACGTCAAAGTTGACGACGTGGCCGAGTGCTTCCACGTCGATGCCGCGTGCGGCGATGTCGGTGGCCACGAGAACCTGGTACAACCCATCCTTGAAGCCTGCCAGCGCCAGTGTGCGCTGCGACTGTGACCGATTGCCGTGGATGCGTTCGGCCTTGATGCCGTTGGTCACCAGCTGCGATGCGAGGCGATTGGCGCGATGCTTGGTGCGCGTGAACACCAGCGCCTGCGGCATGTCGCCACGCTTGAGCAGCTCGACGAGCAGGGCGCTCTTGAGATCCTGTGAAACCGGATATATCGCCTGTGTTATGCCGACGGCTGGCGCGGCCTTGCGCTGCAGGTTGAGCGTGACCGGCTGCGACAACATCTCTTTCGTGAGTGCCGCAATCGGTGCCGGCATCGTGGCACTGAAGAAGAGCGTCTGCCGCTTTCTCGACGGCAGGTGACGCAGAATCTTTTTGATCTCGGGGAGAAATCCCATGTCGAGCATGCGATCGGCTTCGTCGAGTACGAGATACTCCAGCTGATCAAGCTTCGCGTACGGCGAGCGGAAATGATCGAGCAGACGACCCGGCGTTGCCACCATCACGTCCACGCCGGTGCGAAAGGCGTGCTCCTGCGGCCCCATGCCGACGCCACCAAAGACAGCCGCGCCCGTGAGCGGAGTATGTATGGCTACGTCATTCAGGCTTTCGAGAATCTGGGCCGCGAGTTCACGCGTCGGCGTGAGCACGAGCGCGCGCGTCACGCCGCGCGGCTTCTCGAGGAGCTGGTGCATGATCGGTAACAGAAACGCGTACGTTTTTCCGCTTCCCGTCATCGCGCACGCCAATATGTCGCGCCCCTCGAGTGCCGGCGGAATGGCCTCGCTCTGGATTGGCGTGGGACGCAGGAATCCGAGATCCTTGAGACCGCGTTGCAGGCTCGGATTCAGCTGCAGACTGGTAAACGAAACGGGTGAAGTCAGGGTCGGGTCCGTGTAAGAGCCAGCGTATGACAGCGTATGACAGCGGATGAAATCGAATGAGTGGAACGGGAATGCAGTACGACTAGGCCTTGGCACCAGCGCGTGTGGGCGAGACGGTGGTAAAGTCTTCGCCTGGATTGATGAAACGGTCGCTTTCAAGCTGATACTGCCGGTCGTAGAGATCGCGGTAGCGTCCGCTCAGCGCCATCAGTTCGCGGTGCGCGCCGCGCTCGACGATTTGGCCGTGCTCGAGCACCAGAATCTGGTCGGCGCTGGTAATTGTCGACAGTCGGTGCGCGATGACAAACGTGGTGCGACCAGCGCGCAGACGACGCAACCCTTCTTGAATGAGCTGCTCGCTCTCGCTGTCCAGCGACGACGTCGCTTCATCGAGAATGAGAACGCGCGGGTTGGCGAGAATGGCGCGCGCAATTGCCACACGCTGGCGCTGGCCTCCCGACAACTTCACACCGCGTTCGCCCACGATCGTGTCGTACTGCTGTGGGAAGCCCCGAATAAACTCGTCCGCGTTGGCAATCTTTGCGACAGCGCGCACCTCTTCGTCGGTCGCCCCCGGTTTGGTGAACGCAATGTTCTCCTTCACCGTGCCGTCGAACAGGAAGTTGTCCTGCATCACGACGCCCAGATACCGGCGATACTCCTGCAGCTTGAGCTCCGATAGCGGCGTGCCGTCGATGAGAATGCGCCCTTGCTGTGGCTGCGCAAAGGCCATGATCAGCGAAATCATCGTGCTCTTGCCCGAGCCACTCGAACCGACGAGCGCCGTGGTCGTACCGGCCGGCGCAACGAAACTCACGCCGCGCAACACCGGCGTGTCCTTCTCATACTCGAACACCACGTTCTCGAACGACACGTTGCCTTCGACGCCCTTCACCGAGGCCCGGGATTCGTCTTCCTGATCTTCCGTCACCATGTCGCGCAGTTCACGAATGCGATCGAGACCGGCAAACGCTTCGGTGAGCTGCGTGCCAATGCTGGCGATCTGCACCAACGGCAACGTCACCACGCCGATGAACAACAAGTACGTGGTCAGATCGCCAACGGTCATGCGGCCGGCAATCAGATCGCGACCGCCGACGATGATGATCAACACGCTCACCATGCCGATGACAGCCACCGAGAGCGCACTCGTCGCCGACGTTCCGGTGATCGTCTTTGCAACGTTCGCAAACAGTCGCTGCACGCCGTCCTTGAACACCGCGCGCTCACGGTCTTCCGCCGTGTACACCTTGATCAGGCGAATACCACCGATCGTTTCGGTGAGCCGCCCCGTCACTTCGGCCGTGATGATGCTGCGCTCGCGAAAGATCGGGCGCAGCCGCTTGAAGGCGATCGACATGCCGACGCCAAAGATCGCGAGGAACAGCACCGTCGCACTGGTGAGGCGCCAGTTGAGATAGAGCAGCACCACCAGCGCGCCGATGGCACTCACAAAGCCGCCGACGAGCTGAATCAGGCCGGTGCCAACGAGATTGCGAATCCCTTCCGGATCGTTCATCACGCGCGAGACCAGCACACCGCTCTTGGTGCTGTCGAAGAATCGCACCGGCAACCGAATGAGATGTGCCTGCACATCTTCACGCAGCTTGGCGATCGCCTGCTGTGCCGCCACGCTCACAATCTGCGACAGTGCAAACGACGTGATCGCATTGATGAGCGTCGCCCCAAAACCGACCAGGGCGATCGGCCAGAGCAGTTCGTAACGCTGCTTCGCCATCACTTCGTCAAACAGATATTTCGGCGTGAGCGGCAGCACAAAACTCGCAGCTCGGCTCACCAGCATCAGCGCCAAGCCGATGCCAACCGATCTGCGATGTTCCCAGAGCAACGCGCGAGCTTCCGCCCAGGCGCGCTTCGTGTCGTACTTGGGTTTCTTGGAGAGTGTAGGGACCATACCCAAACTTACTCTACCGCCACATGGCTGTGTCAGCCGTGGCTGCGTTTTGTATCGAAACGGGTCGGACCGACACAGCCGTGCGATCGGGGAGCGTTTCGCGAGCGACGCGCGTATCATTGTTAGTGGTTACCCTACCCGCTCCGCGCCGTAGAATGGCGCGGATACTTCATGCTCGAACTCCCACGGGAATGCACATCCCCGATGCAGATCTGCTCGCCAAGGTCGAAGTCCTGGCCGACCTCGAGCCTGATGTCAACGAACTCATGGAGGCGCACGATGCCAAACGCATCCTGTGGTTCCCCAGCGAGATTCTCGGCGCAGCACCGGATACTGATCCTGATGAGCATGTGCGCCAACTGCGCGAACGCGCGCGCGGAATTACGCTCCCGGGGCGCGTCGCCCTCGCGCTGAATCTGCTCACCGAAGAGGGGTTGCCCCATTTCCATCGCCTCCTCGCTGTCTATCTGGGCAACGAATCCTTCTGGTCGCGTTGGACCAATCTGTGGACCGCCGAAGAAGACCGGCACGGCGCGATTCTGCACGACTACATGCACGACAGTCGCATCCTCGACAATCCGGTGCTCGAGAAGATGCAGTTCGAATACCTCAGGGCCGGCTTTGCGCCGGCGTGGGATCGTGATCCGTATCGCGTGTTCGTGTACACGTCGTTGCAGGAGCGCGCCACGCAGGTGAGCCACGCCAATACCGGTAAACTCGCGAGTGAGTACGAGCCGCTCATCGGCGAAGTGTTGTCCAACGTGGCCAAGGAAGAAGCGCGACACTACGTCTTCTATCGCGCCATCTTCGAGAAGTGTCTCGCGCGCGATCCGAACCGCGCGCTCGAATCGGCGGCGCTCATCATGCCGTCCATCGACATGCCCGGCCTCAGTATGCCACATTTCCGTGAAATGGCCGACGTCATTCGTCGCGCCGGCATTTATGGTCCGCGCGACTACCTCAAGATCGTCGAAGAGCTGATCAAGTTCTGGGCGATCGAAAAGCTGGAAGGCCTGAACGAGATCGGTCGCAAGGCGCAGGAAAAGATCTGTGCGATTCCGGCGCGGCTTGAGCGTGTTGCAGACATGATGGAGACCCGAAGCAAGGCGAAGACGTTCTCGTTTGCGGTCACATTTGCGAAGGAATTTGCGATGGATTAAGCGGCCGGTTTCGGTGCGGTACGTTACTTGCCGTGCTCAACCGAAGGAGTTTTTCCCAGGGACGGGACACGCTTCGCGGTCGGCTTCCTTCAGGAGTACCAGCGCACATGCCACTCGACTCTACGCAGCATCGCGTATTCCCCGCAACGTCACCAGATCGCCCAGCGCCTCCGCAGTCCGGCCACCGACACGTCGCTCGGCTCATTCCGCTACTGCTTGCGTGCCTGATCTGCAGCCCCGCAGCGGCGCATGCGCAGGGGGTGCTCGGATCAGCCCGACGATTCGGAGTACTGGGCGCATCGACAGTAACGAATACCGGGTCGACCACGATCACCGGCGACCTCGGCCTCTACGCGGGCACCTCGATTACCGGGCTTGGGAGCATTACGCTGAACGGCTCGGTGCAGCAAACCAACGGGGTCGCTCAGCTTGGGCAGGCAGACGCGTTTAACGCCTGGCTCGGACTCATGGCGCTGCCCTTCACCACCAACCTCACCGGACAGAATCTTGGCGGCCTGACGCTTACGCCAGGCGTCTACCAGTTCTCGTCCTCGGCACAGCTCACCGGGAACTTGACCCTCGACTTTCTCGGCAACGCTAACAGCGTGTTCGTCTTCCAGATTGGCAGCGCACTCACCACAGCGAGCGGCTCGTCCATCGGCGTGGCGAATGTCGCTACAGGCGCGGGCGTGTACTGGCAGATCGGCAGTTCGGCGACGCTGGGCACCACGAGTGCGTTCATCGGAAACATCATCGCAAATCAAAGCGTGACCCTAAACACGGGTGCGACCATCGACTGCGGTCGCGCGATTGCGCTCGTGGGCGCGGTCACGATGGACGGGAACACCGTGTCTAACGTGTGTCCGAGCCTGGG
>Ga0105049_10009072_pt1 | contig 11472 bp, 5 predicted proteins | sample MAT06_FD_78087 | JGI IMG/M metagenome (GOLD analysis project Ga0105049, IMG submission 78087) | Freshwater microbial communities from Lake Fryxell liftoff mats and glacier meltwater in Antarctica - MAT-06 | ecosystem: Environmental > Aquatic > Freshwater > Ice > Liftoff microbial mat | place...
CGCGAGGAGATGCCCGTCCTCGACGGTGTTGCCATCGATCTGGCAAGACAAGCCGGGCGCGCACTCGACCTCGCTCTGGCAACCGTCACCGGGCTGGCCACTCGCGAGCCTGCAGATCCCCTCGGAGTCGCAGGCGTAACCGTCGCCACACTCAGGGGCGCGAGCGCATCGCGGGACGCACACACCGGTGCTGCACTGGAGATTGCCATCGCAATCGCCGTGCCCGCCGCACGGGTCTCCGATGCCACCGTCACTACCGGGACAACCGGTCAGAACGGAGACGACAACCATGGAGAGAATGCGGAACCGCATCGCGCGCGCCTCTGGTGAGTGTATATAATGACGCCGACTTTCGGGGGATTACCATGCGACTACCTGTGTCTTTGGTGTGCTCGGCTACGGCGCTCGCGTTGGGTGTAGCCGGCGGAGTGGCACATGCCGATGGCAGTGCGGCTCTCGACGATGGCAAAGCGCCTCCTGCCGACGGAGAACCCGTCGCGCCAGGCACTACGACGGGGGAGAAACCTGTCGAGTACGGCGTAGGAATTCGGCTCCGGAATGTCCGCATTCCGAAGGCAGAGCTCGAGCTCTTCCTCGAGCGCGCCGGCGATGACGGGTCGAGCACGCTCGGTCTCGGCGTCGAGTTCATCCGCCGACGTGGCAACGTCGAGCTGCAGCTCGGCTTCGAGTACGAGAAGATCAAGCCGGGCAGCGGCGTGTGGATCGAGAGCGGCAAGAACGTCGCGACCGACGCCGCCGACTTCGTGTTGCCCGATCAGAACCTCGGCTGGTTCACGATCGAGTTCACGTTCCTCAATCACGCGCCGATCAACAAGTACCTGTCGGTGCGGTACGGCGGTGGCGCAGGCATTGGCGTCATCACCGGCGAGCTGCAGCACTACAACATCCTCTGCGCTGCCGGCGCGACGAACGACGTCCCCGAGCCGGGTTGCGCGCCAAACGATCCCCGCTTCAACGGCACGGGTCGGTTCGAGGAGGGCACCGAGACGCTGGTGTCTTACAACCTCCCGCCGGTGTTCCCGGTCGTCAACGCGATCATCGGTCTGCAGATCAAGCCGACCGACAAGATGACGATCAACATCGAGGGTGGCCTGCGCACGTTCCTGTTCTTCGGCGCGAGCGCCGCGTACTTCTTCTAGCGCTTGCGACGGAGATCCCGATGCGGGTCAGCTTCACCGCATCGAAGTGCTCCGCGAGCGGCGGCGTTCCGGGTCGAGGCCTGTTGTTCGGCGCGAGCGGCGCGTAGTTGTTCTAGCGCTTGCGACGGAGATCACCGATGCGGAGCGTCAGCTTCACCGCATCGAAGTGCTCTGCGAGCGGGATTGAGAACTTCCGGGTCGCGGCCGTCAGCTCTTTCCACTGCTGCGCGTCGATCGTCGTGTGCTGTTCGAGAAACGCGACGAGCTTCGCGCGGAGCTCGTCGATCGCGCCGGCGTCGACGTAATAGTCGGGCTTGACGCGGACCACGAGCTTCGCGCCGACCAGCTTCGCGAGCATCGTGTTGATCTGTGGTTCGGTGAGACCCGTGATCCCCGGCAGGTCCTTCGGGCGCGGGGGCTCGAGCTTCCAGCCGACGAGTTGATCGAGGAGCTTCTGCTCGGTGCCGGACAAGGCGGTGCGAGGTGGAGCACTTGCCTTGGTGATCCGATCACCTTGCAGTGCCGCGAGGCCACGCCGCTCGAGGCCGGCGAGGACGGCATCGTACGCGCGTGAGGGCAGGGCGGCAGGCAGGCCGGTGCGCAGGGATTCGCGAGCGACACCATCGGACGACGTCAGCTGCGCGGTGATGCGTGCTTCGAGCTCGGCGACCGCCGCGGCGTGCAGGTAATGCGCGTGATCGCCCTCGCCGGTGGGCATCAGCTCACCGCCGGCGACGAGCGATGCGAGCGCGGGCGCGAGTGCTTCGGCGGGGAGTCCGAGCCGCTGGACGACTTGACCGATGCCGAGCCCGGCGAACGCGGCCGCCTTGGTCTCGACCGAGATTCGCTGCTCGAGCCGCGCCCCGGCGAGCGTGACGACGATCCCCGCATGCTCGGCGTTGGCCCTGGTGCGTGCCTTCGGTGCCTGCACACGAACGATGGTGCCGCCGCCGATCGTCGAGCCTTGCGCCTTGGCCTTCGCAAACCCACGCACGATGAAGTGATCGCCGGGGAGGGCGGCGAGTGGCGTGGTGGCGTCGATCCGCAGCTGGGCGATCGCGCGCTCGCCGGGACGCAGCGCGAGCTTGGTCTTGTCGAGGACGTCGGCGGCGAACGTCGCGAACTCACTCGTCGAGTCGACGGTCGCGGTTCGGTCGACGAGCACCAGCGAGGCGAGCACCTGCGTGGTGCCGTGATGTACGAGCACCTTGCTGCGCGAGGGCAACGGGCCGGGTGCCGAGCGCAGGTAGCGCAGCTCGACGTCGAGGATGTGCGAGGGCGCGATGCGATCCGGATGCGCGAGCACATCACCGCGGGCGAGCTCCTCGACGGCGACCCCACCGAGGTTGATCGCGGCGCGATGACCGGCGATCGCCTTCTCGACGGCAGCGCCGTGGACCTCGATGCCACGCACGCGGACGGACAGCCGCTCCGGCAGCACGTGAAGCTCGTCGCCAACCGCGACCTCGCCACCGAGGATCGTGCCGGTCACGATCGTGCCGAACCCCTTCACCGTGAACACCCGATCGATCGGCAACCGGAACACGCCGATGGTGGCGCGGGGTGGCATCGCGTCGATCGCCGCCGCGATCGCGGTGCGCAGATCGTCGAGGCCCTCGGTGGTCTTCGTGGAGACGGCGATCATCGGAGCACCGTCGAGGAACGTCCCCACGAGGGCTTCGCGAACGTCGAGCTTGACCATCGCGAGCCAGTCAGCGTCGACGAGATCGCGCTTGGTGAGCACCACCAGCCCGCGTCGCACACCGAGCAGATCGCAGATCTCGAGGTGTTCCCGCGTCTGCGGCATCACCCCCTCGTCGGCCGCGATCACCAGGCACACGAGATCGAGTCCGGTGGCGCCCGCGACCATCGACTTCACGAACCGCTCGTGACCCGGCACATCGACGACGGCGATCCGGCGCTCGCCGAGATCGAGGCGGGCAAACCCGAGCTCGGTCGTGATCCCGCGCGCCTTCTCGACGGGCAGGCGATCGGTATCGATCCCGGTCAACGCGCGAACCAGCGACGTCTTGCCGTGATCGATGTGCCCAGCGGTCCCGAGGACGATCGGCCATCCGCCGTGCGCATCAACCACGCGTGCAGCGTAGCCGATGTACCGTCATCGCGATGGCCACGCTGGACGACGTTCGGCGAATCGCCCTCTCGTTCCGTGGCGTCATCGAGGTGGATGGCTGCGTCTCGCGCAGGGCATCGTTGACCGGAAGAGCACGATGCCGATGCTCGCAAACGGGCTGCTTCGAACACAGGGCAAGAACCAGATCTTGGTCGCAGCAACCGAGCTCACCGGCTCGCTGACCGCCGAGCTCAAGAGCACGAACACGGGAGAAGACAAACTGACGCTCGGTGCCAAGAGGCAAAGAGGGTCTGTGTGGCGCGCGCGGGTCCACCCGGAGAATTCAGCGTCGCCGGCGACGACGAAGTCCGAACAGCACCACTCCCGCGAGCCCTGCACCGCCCGCGAAGCCACCCGCCCCCGCATCACAGCCACAACCCTGCGGTTTGCGCTGTACTGTACCGTTCGCCAGGATCGGCGAGCCGCTGAGGTTCGATGCTGGCGAGAGCGCGATCGGCACGCCCATCTTCACGTTGATCTCCGGCAGGTCGCGCTGGACGACGAGCGGGATCTGCATGGTGCCGCGCGGAGCGAATGCGGTGTCCGTCGCACCCTGCGGCGTCGCCATCTGCGTGCCCTCCGGTGGCCCACCCCAGCGCCCACGATGCGGGCTCGGGCACGAGACCGGACCGGTCCAGGCGTGGCGGATCGCGTAGCGACCCTGAAAGTTGTTGTAGCTGTCGGACGTCGCGCCGTGCTCGAGCTCGTTGTTCTCGCGGCGAATCTCGCGCCCACCGACGATCGGCGGTGCTTCCTTGAACACGAGATCGTTCGGCACTTCCTTGCCGTACCGCGCATGCAGCCGCGTCAGGACGTAACCACCACGCCCACCGCGCCCCCCGCGCCGGCCTCGCTTGCGCGGCTGGTTGTCGTCGTCATTGCCGCCCATCACGTCAGCGCCGAGGGTCTGGAAGTCGGTGCCGTCGAGGTTCGGGCCGGGACACGGATCGCACGTCGAGGCGTCCCACGCGTACTCGGTGACGATCGCGCCGGGGTTCTGCTGCACGGTGCGATCGAACAGCGCCGCGTAGAACTCGCCGAACCGCGTGCGGACCTCGTCCTTGACGTCGAAGTTCGTCGGGATGACCACGTTCTTGTAGTTCGCGAGCTCGAACCGTTGACCGGGCGCAAGGATGTTGACGATCAGATCCTGCGTGCCGCTCGAGCTGACGAGGCCGAGGCGGATCGGCAGCGAGAACTCTTCGGTGTCGTAGTGGAAGCGCAACGGCGAGAGCTGCGCCATGCCGTTGACGAACGTGACCTTCGCGGGGTTCACCTTCGCGACGAAGAACTTCGAGCCCGCCGCGACGTACGGCGCGAGCAGCGGCTGGGCACCTTTCGGGATCTGATATTTCTGATCGCGCAGGAAGCGATCGAGCCCCGTCGAGTCCTTCGCCGACAGGATCACGACCTGGTACTCGCCGACGTCGAACTTGGCCTCGACGGTGACGCCATAGTCGCCGCCATCGTCGGCCGACTTCTTTGACATCTTGCGCTTCTCGCGGCGAGGCGAGGCATCTTCCTCGGCATCATCGTCGTCGATCCGACACGGATCCTGCTCCCAGTACTCGACCAGCCGCGGCGAGCTCATCGCATCGACCTTCTTGAACACGTCCTTCGGAAGCGTCTTGACGTCACCTTCCTTGAGGACGACCGGCACCGGGATCACCATCGCGAAGTCCTTCGGCGGCCCCTGGTAGTTGTTCTGCATCGACAGCACCGTGCGGGTGCCCTGGCGCATCAGCACGACCTGCGTCGCGTTGTTCACCATCTCGCTGCCCTGGGCGTCGATGTAGAAGCCGCAGAACGCCTCCGCGGTGGTCGGCGCGGCGATGGCGAGCAGCGTCGCGAGAGCGAAGACGTTGCCGCGAACCGGCGCTTTGATGACGTTCATGAGGTCTCCTGGTCGAAGCTGGCTACCAACGCACGAACCGCGAAGGCGATCTCACAGGTCGCGAAGCTCGCGCTTCAAGATCTTCCCGGTCGGGTTCCGCGGCATCTCGACGAGGAAGGTCACCTTGCGTGGGCGCTTGTAGTCGGCGAGCCCGATCCGGCAAAAGTCGATGACCTCCGCCTCGGTCGCCTGCCTGCCGGAGCGCAGCACGACGAACGCACGCAGCGTCTCGCCCCACTCGGGATCCGGCACGCCGATCACAGCGACCTCGAGCACCGATGGATGCGTGTTGAGGTGATCCTCGATCTCTCGCGGATAGATGTTGACGCCGCCCGAGATCACCATGTCGTGCTTGCGCGACTCGAGGAAGTAATAGCCGTCGGCATCGACCCGACCCATGTCTCCAACGGAGAAGAAGCCCTCCTTCTGGGCCTCGTTCGTCGCTTCTTCGTCATTGTGATAGCCGCTGATCATCGTCGAGTTGCGCGCGTAGAGCTCGCCGATCTGGCCCTCCGGGACCTCGTGGCCTTGCTCGTCGAGCAGGCGGATCTGGTTGCCGCGCAGGCGCTTGCCGATCGTGCCCGGACGAGTGACGTGATCGTGAGGGCCTGCGAGGGTGACCAGGCCGGTCTCCGTCGCGCCGTAGAAGTTCCACAGCTTCGGACCGAACGCATGCATCCACCGTCGTGCGGCCTCCGTCGAGAGCGGTGCCGCGCCCGACATCACCCAGCGCAGCGACTTGGTGTCGTACTTCGAAAGCACGTCGTCGGGCAGGTTCGACATCCGGATCAGCATCGTCGGCACCATCAGCGAGCACGTGACGCGTTCGCGCTGGATGATGGCGAGCGCGGCTTCCGGATCGAAGTGATTCATCAGCACGATCGTCGCGCCGAACGACATCATGATCGCGACGAACGCCGGCGCCGCCGAGTGATAGAGCGGACACACGACGAGGTGCCGATCATTCGCGTGGATGCCCATCTGCAGCACCATGTCGGCGACGCTCTCGAAGCCGGTCTTCTTCCATGCGCGCTTCGCACCCTTCGGCTTGCCGGTGGTGCCTGATGTGTAGACGATGACGCCGCCGCCATCGCCCTCTCCACCGGCGGTCTTCTGCGGCATCTCCGGCGGCGAGCTCGCGAGTGCGCGATCCCAATCGATCTCGTCACCGACCATCGATCCATTGCCGCCGACGACGAACAGCGGCGGCGTGTTCTTCGCCGTCACCCGTGCCTCGCGCATCGCCTGCGCGTACTCGGCGTGCACGATCGTCGCGATCGGCTCCGCGTTCGACAGGATGTACGCGATCTCGGCGGGCTTGAGGCGGTAGCCGATCTGTACGGCTGTTGCCCCGAGTCGAGCCAGCGCCTGTTGTGCGCTCAGATACTCGATGCCGTTCGGCAGCATCAGCGCGACGCGGCCGCCGCCCTTCACGCCACGTGCGACGAGCGCCTGCGCGATCCGGTTGATCGTCGCGTCGAGCTCGCCCCAGGTCAGCCGGCGAACGCCACGCTCGCCGTACTCGACGAGCGCCTCCTTATCGGGATGCGCGGCCGCGTGATACATGACCGCGAGGTGCGGACCGCGGGGAGTGTTGCGTGCGCCCTTGACGAACTGGAGCAGGCGCGAGGGCCGGATCGGGGTCGCGACCCCACTCGCGCGCAGCAACTTGCCGAAGAACACCGCACGATCCACCCGCTTCTTGAGTCGGTCCAGCACGGTCCGAACATAGACCAACCCGCCCACGCAGATCGGTCGTGTGATGAGCTGTTACGGGCCCTTCAGGCTGGTGACGAGCGCCTGCGAGACCTCGTTGTAACGGGCCTGATCCGTGCTCGGCGTGGCGCGCTCCTTGTAGCGGAGCCAGGCCGCGCGGGCCGCGGGAACGTTGCCGAGCTGGCCATACACGCGCCCTCGGAGGTACTGCGCATCGAGATACCACTCGGGAACCTTGCCGGTCGCCTTCTCGACCTTGTCGGCGATCGCGGTCGCGAGATCGAACTCCCTCACCGCGGCGGCGCCCTTATCGCCGGTCTCCTTCTCGTAGTAGAGGTTGCCCAGATAGAAGTGCGCATCGCCGGTCTCCTGGAGCGCGTTGGCGCGCGTGAACCACAGGATCGCGTTCGCGGCTTGCGCGGGCGTGCCCGTCCGCAGCTCGTAGAAGCACTTGCCGACGAGGAACACCACGTCCGCGTTGGTCTGGTCGAGCACGTTCGCGGCCCGCAGCGGCTCGATCGCCTGGACGTATTCCTTGCGCGAGACCAGCAACCGGCCCGTACCTGCGTGCGGGTTGAATAGCTTCGGGTCGATGCTCGATGCGGTCTTGTAGGCATCGAGCGCGGCCTGCTGGAACTTCACCTCGTTCGAGCCGACCGCCTTGGCCTCGTTCGCGCGACCGAGACCGTCGAAGTACTGTGCATCGCGCTCTGCCGCCACGGCCTTGCCGAACAGCAAGCGCGCGTCGTCGAGCTGGTTCTTGACCAGCAGCCCCTCGGCCTTGAGAAACATGCCGGCCGTGTGGTTCGGGACGACCTTGAGGATCGCCTCGCCCTGTTCCCCGGCCTTCTCCTTCTCGCCGCGGCGCGCGAAGAACCGACCCGCACCAGCGCGAATCTCGACGCTCGGATCCTTCGCGGCAGCGAGGAGCTTGTTGTAGATCTCGCCTGCCTGGTCGTCCTTGGCGGCACGTTCATAGGTGCGCGCGAGCTCGATCATCAGCTCGGGACGTTTCGGTGCGAGCTCGATCGCGCGATTGAAGCGCGTGATCGCGTCGTCGATCTTGTCGAGCTTCGCGAGCGCTTTTGCCATCTGGAACTGCCCCTCGGCGTCGTCCGCGCGCGCCTCGTTGAACTTGCGTAGCCACGGCTCGGCCTTCGCGGCATCACCGGCGCGCAGGTACGCGGCACCGAGCGCGAGGGCGATCGCGGGATCCTTGTCGGCCTGCGTCTCGAGCTTCGCGAGCAGCTTGGTCGCCTTGCCGCGTAGCTCGGTCGCCTTCGCCTGATCATCGGACTTGTCGGCGAGCCCGGTGTACTTCGCGACCGCCGCGAGGGTCGGTGCGAGATCGGTGTCCCCGGCCAGCTCGGCCGCCTGGCCGTACAGCTCGGCAGCGTCCTCGTCCTTGCCCGCGGCCTCGGCGAGCCGGCCGGCGGCCATCTTGATCCGTGCCTGATCGAGCTTCGGCGGCGGCGGGTTGCGATTGCCGAGCACCTCGATCCGCGCACGGGCGTCGGGGAGGTCGTTCTTCGCGATCGAGATCTCCGACTGCACGAGCTGGCTGCGCACGTCGTCCTTCGAGATCGCGAGGGCCTTTGCGATCTGATCCGATGCGGCGTCGAGCTTGCCGTCGCGCAGCTCGACCTCGGCGGCACCGGCGAGTGCACCGAGATCGTCGGGGAGCACCTGCAGCGCATTGCGATAGCGCTCGCGCGCGGCATCGAGCCGGCCACCGCGCTTCGCGGCTTCCGCCGCAAGCGACCACGCCTTGACCACCACGCGCGGATCGCCGCCCGCGAAGTCCTTGCGCTCGAACAGCGCGAGCAGATCCTTCTCCTGCTGCTGCGATTGCGACGCCGGCATCGCCGCGGCCTGGCCGACCTGCGCGCCGAGGTGATCCTTGTCGAGCGCGGCGACCGCCTTGAAGTCGGCGTCGGCACCCGGCAGATCCGCCTGGTCGAGCTTCGCGAGCCCGCGGCCGTAGAGCGCGCAGGTCTTCACGTAGTCGGTGCTGTTGGCGATCGCGGCATCGTACGTCTTGATCGCCGTCGTCGGATCCGCGGCCGCGGCGTATGCCCAGCCGAGATAGAGGAGTGTCTGGCCGTCCTTGCTGTCCGGACCGGAGACGCCCTTGAGCAATTCGACCGCGCGGTCTCCGACACCGTTGGTGATCGCGTTGAGTGCCTGCGCGCGGATCAGGTTCGGCCCGGCGATGTTCTCGCTGACCGCGACCTGGATGTGCTGGCGCGCCTGCGAGAGCTTGCCGCCATAGCTCTGACCGTTCGCGAGTGCGGAGGCGAGGCGCGCCTCGGCGGCGATCGCGAGGGCCTCGGCATGCTTCGAGTTCGCCTCGAGCACGAGCGAAGCGGCGCCAGCGGCGCGATCCCAGTGCTCGCGATCGCTCTTGGACAACGCGTCCTTCGCCTTCGTGAGCTCCTCGAAGATCGTGGTCTCGACGGCGCGCTTCGCGGCCCACCGCGAGTAGAAATAGAAGCCGCCGCTGCCGATCATGAGCACGACCAGGCCGGCGAGCCCGATCAGGCGGAGGCGTCTCGAACGTGCACGCGCGAACTCGGGATCGACGGGGTCCGATTTCCGTTTTGGACCGAGCTTTGTCGTCGGCACAACGACATTGCGCGGCTCCTCGAGCTCGAGCGTCGCGGGCGGTCCCTGATCTCGCCGGAACGACGGTAGCGGCGACGCCGGCGGGTTCGGCCGATTGCCGAGTGGGTGTGGCTTCGGCGCATCGATCTTGATGCCCGTCGACGGCATCGACAGATCGAGATCGTCGTACTTGTGCGCCTGCGAGCTATCGAGCCCGAGATCGAGCTCGAGCGCCGGCGCATTGGCGTCCATGCTGAGCCCGAACGGCAGGTTGGCCGGCCGCTGCGAGAGGGGCGCGACCGATTCGGATCTCGACGGCTGCGGGAGATCGTCGAAGAAGCCCACGGGCGCGGGTGCGTTCGCTTGCGAGTGCGCGCGACCAGGGAGATCGTCGAAGTAGCCCTTGGGTGCGGGGACCTCGGGCGCTGCCGCGGCGGCGGCCTTCTGCGCATTCACGCGCCCGGGTAGATCGTCGAAGAAGCCCTTGGGAGCGGGGACCTCGGGTGCTGCCGCGGCGGCGGCCTTCTGCGCATTCACGCGTCCGGGGAGATCGTCGAAGTAGCCCTTGGGGGCGGGGACCTCGGGTTTGTTGCTCGAGACGCGCCCGGGGAGATCGTCGAAGAAGCCCTTGGGCGCCGGGAGATCGGGACCCTTCGACTGCGACGGCGGGTTACGCGCTGGCTGCGGGAGATCGTCGAAGAAGCCCTTGGGCGCGGGGACGTCGGCGATGCCACCCGACTTTGGTGTGGGCAGATCGATGATGCCGCCCTGCTTGGGCATGGGTAGATCGGCGACGCCTGCAGTGCGCGGCGCGGGCAGATTGGCCACCCCCCCACTGCGCGGCGTCGGCAGATCGGCGACGCCCGCACGCGGCGCCGGCAGATCCGAGATCGCGGGACTGCGGACCGGCGCTGGGAGATCGGAGATCGACGGCATCCGACCCTTGGGCGTGGGCAGATCGCCGACGCCCGTCGCGGGTGCGAAAGGACGTGACGGCGGTGCCTTCGCCGAGGGCGTGGGCAGATCGGAGACGGAGGACTGCGTGGGCGTCTCGTGCGCGCGCGAGCGGGGAGCCGAACCGCGGGGAGCCGGCAGATCGGAGACGTCGGCCGCGCGGGATTTCGGCGCGGGGAACTCGGCAGAAGTGTCGGGGAGTAGATCGTCGAGGTCGAACGTGCCCGAGGTGGTCACCGGCGCGGACTGGCGAGCCTTGGGTGCGAGGAGATCGATCTCGGAGATCGCCGATCTCGGCGCCGGCCGCGAAGGCTCGGCTCCGCTGAGCGGACTCTGCCGTTTGGGCGCGGGCAGATCCGAGAGCCCGATCGGGCTACCTGCACCCTTCGGCGGACCACCCGGAAGCGGTGGCGGACGCGATGCCTTCATCGGCGGCAGCGCAACGCGTGACTTGCAACTGATGCAAGGTACGAACTTCGCGCCGGCGGGAACGTCGGCCTCGCCAACGCGATTGATTGTCCCGCACGTGGTGCAGGTCGCCTCGATAGTGGTGCTCATCCCCAGGGCCGGGCGACATCATACCCCGGCGATGTGGCGGGCGCGATGAAACGCCCGGAGGACCCCCGCAGAGAAAGTCGGAAGCCGTACGCATCGTCGCGAGCGCCGCTGAACGGCTCCTCGCCGGTGTGGCATTGTCGTCGACATGCAGCAGAGCTCTCGGCGCGTGATCGCGGATCTCGAGGAGCTCGCGACCCTGACCTCCGACGAGCGTGGCGCCCAGCGCATCGCGTGGGGACCGATCTGGCGCAAGACGCGGGCGTGGTTCACAGCCAAGCTCGAGACCGAGCTCGGCATCACCCCCGAGCGCGATGGCGCGGCGAACCTGTGGGCGACCCTGCGGGGCGCATCGCCGAACAGCCTCGTGATCGGCAGCCATCTCGACTCCGTCCCCGGTGGCGGCTGGCTCGACGGCTGCCTCGGTGTGCTCGCCGGCCTCGAGGTCCTGCGCA
>Ga0105049_10009074_pt1 | contig 11471 bp, 5 predicted proteins | sample MAT06_FD_78087 | JGI IMG/M metagenome (GOLD analysis project Ga0105049, IMG submission 78087) | Freshwater microbial communities from Lake Fryxell liftoff mats and glacier meltwater in Antarctica - MAT-06 | ecosystem: Environmental > Aquatic > Freshwater > Ice > Liftoff microbial mat | place...
CAGCAAGACCGTCTCGTACGTCGTTCGCAACACCGGCGCTGGCTCCCTCAGCGCCTCGGCGTCGGTCCGCGGCGATTGCGCCACCGAAGTCTCGGCCAACTGCACCGTCGCGGTCACCGGCACGGCGGACATCGGCACCTCGGTCACCGACGATGACGGCGTCGTCGTGGTCGGTGCGAACCACACCTATAGCGTCGAAGTCAAGAACCAGGGCCAGATCAACTTGACGAACGTCAAGATGATTGTGACCCTGCCAGCGGACATGGTGTTCGTCAGCTCTGCGGATGGGCGCGTCATGGGCAATAAGGTCGAGTTCTCGTTCGGCACGATGGCGCCGGGCGCGATCAACTCCTCGTCCTTCGTGGTCAAGAGCACCAAGTCGGGCGAGAGGCTCGTGATTGGCGAGACCACTTGCAACGAGCTGAAGACGCCGGTTCGCGACGATGAGCTGACCAACTTCATCGACTGATCGATGAAGCGTTCAGCCGACAGTTCTGTTGAGATTTGAACTTGCCGGGCCTCGAAAGAGGCCCGGCTTTGTTTTTGCATTCGGTGTACTGCGAGCTGCGTATTGCGCGACGCGCGATTCGTCGGCTCAGGGAACCTTGGCAAATCGGTTCAGTCGCTCAAGGCCCTCGATGTCCACCAGCGTCATGCGCGTCTGGCGGCCCGCCAGCGACTTGGCGGCGTTGCGCAGGACGAACTTGCGCACGGTTGTCTCGCCCGGCGCGAGGTTCGAGACTGGGAGTTTCTGTCGCGGGTGGCCGGGGGCGCTGAACTCGATCTGCATCGTGCGGCTGGAGGTTCCGGTGTTGCTGACCGTCGCGATCGCGACGAGGTCCGGCCCTTCAAGCCCTGGCGAGCCGGCGATGCTGACGCTCATGTCCAGGTCCTGCAGTCCGATGAGGATCGGGGCGGTGAGGCGCATGGGGGCGTATTGGCGGTCGGCCGAGAGGCGGACGTTGGCGACCAGCGTGCGCGGTCCGGCCTCTTCGCCGGCGGAGAATGAGAACGCAAATGGCAGGCGCGCGACTTGGCCTGGCGCGATCGAGAATGAGATTGGCGATGACGGCGTGAAGCGCCAGGGCTGGCGCGAGACGCCAACCTGCTGCGCCGGGAGGTGAATCTCGCCAGTGATGCGGACGGGCCATGGGTTGGTCAGAACGATCTCGCGCTCGTGGATGGTCGCGACTGCGGGCACGAAGTTGGGCGTGACTTGGAACCCGGCGGAGAACTGCGCAAGCTCGGTGTCAACGCCTTCGAGGATGAGGGGCGTGGAGGTGAGCGGGATTTCGTACTGGCCGTTGGAGTCAATGGGGCGGATGATGCGCGAGTTGCCGAAGGGATCGAAGGCGGTGAGGGTTTGTTCGTCGCCGGAGAGGTAGCCGCGAAGGAGCGCGCCGGTGGGCGCGTCGCTCCAGGCGATGATGGTGCCCGGCGAGCGTCCGACGGGAATGCTGGGCCCCGCGAGAACGAGGCAGGTGATGCCGGATTCGGGCGCGAGAGTCGTGACCACGCGGCGCCCGCCGAGGCGCGAGTTCAGGTTGGCCCAGACGCCCAGCAGTGGCGAGGGTGTGGATGTCGGCGCGTCGCGATCGAGCGTCGTCCAGGGGTCTTGCAGCGAGAGGCGCGTCATGGAGCCCTCGCCCGAGTTGATCTGGCCCAGTGACAGCGAGGCCCAGAGGAGCGACACGCGCTGCATGAGGTCCGTAGTTCGGTCGAGGTCTGAGATACTCTGGCCATCGCTGCCTTGCTGCGGCTCGACGATGACGTGCAGCTCGAGTGACTCGCGCTGGGCGGTGGCGAGCCACTGCGCAGCCAGGGCCGCGGCGTCGCGCGGGGCGAAGTTTGCCGGGAGCGAGAGCGTGAGGCAATCAACGGGCGGATGGGCGCTGGGGGCAAGGCGTGGGGGCGAGGGCCACGAGACGTGCGCTGACCATGGGAGGGTGAGCCGCACGCTGGGCATGAGGCGCTCCATCTGGGCGCGAAGGACGCCCAGTCGGCGCGAGAGATCGGGCGCGGTCCAGCTCGGGAGCTCTGGGGGCGTGCCGAACTGCCAGCGGGAGATGCGCTGGCCGTAGGAATCGAGGTAGGGGGTCAGGGCGTTGATCCATTGAGCGGGGGGGTGGTCGGCCAAGACCAGCGGCTCAATCGGGTCAACGCGAAGCTCGGCGCCCAAGGCGCGTGAGAGCGTGGGCATGGCGAGTGTGATGCTCGAGCCCCGAGCGAGCAGGCGGTCCAAGACCGGCCGGAGCGTGGCGAGCGAGATGAACTGGTGATCGACGACGATCGGGATCGTGGCGCTGGAAAAACTGAGTCGCTCAAGGATCTCGGGAATGGCGGAGAGTTGCTCAGCGTCGACTGCCGAGAACGCCAAGCCCATCGTGACATCGCGCCAAGAGCGGGAGTCGTGTGGGGCTCGGGCGCCGGTGGCAAACGTGGGGCAGTAGAGCACGGCGCAGCCGGCGCTGCCGACGACCGCGGGGCCGGCGGTGATGTCGAGCGAGACCTCGTACCAGCCGAAGGCCTTGTTGACCGAGGGCGACCAATCGACATCGCCCCCGCCAGGCCCGAGCTGGATGGTCTCGCTGGTGACGATGTCGCCGGCGAGGTCGCGTAGGACGAACTGGGCGGAGATGTCTTCGCCGGTGAGGTCGCGGACGACCGCTGTGAACGTCAGGGGCGACGGCGCGTTGACCACGGGCCCGCCGGACGCGGGCGAGATTGTGAGGCGCGGGAGCTGGAAGACGCCGACGTCGTCAAAGAACGCGGCGCCGGTGAGGTCTTCGTCCCAGACCTGGTGCTTGCCGACGATGGAAGGCGTCTCGAACTGGCGCGGCTGGAGCAGTTCCAGATCGATCTGCAGGAACGCCGCGTCTGACGCGCTGCCGAGAACTTTGATCGCGACGGGGGTCCAGTCCTCGGGGGAGACGATCAGCGGCGAGCGAGCTTCTGTGGAGGCGATGGGGCGGCGTTGGGCGTCAAGGAGGCGGCTGGCGATGGCGGCGCGGGCGACGTTGAGGCCGCTGGTGCGGATGACGCCGGTGACGACGTAGTCAGCCGCGGGGAAGATCGGGAGCATGCCGGCGCTGAGTCGGAGCGAGGTGGAGCCGCCGGCGGTGGGCAGCATGACGGAGGTGGTGCCCGAGCGCGCAAAGCGGTTTGAGAACGTCGCGAGGTTCCAGTTTGGAAAGCCCGCACGCGGGCGTTCTGGTGCGTTGTCCTGTGCGCGAAACCAGTGCTGCGGGACGGGGTCCGAGTTGACGTCTTGCTCTTCGAAGTTAAAGAAGTGAACGACGCGCCCGTTGGCCTGCGCTCGTAGCGGGCGTGTGACGACGGATGGTTCGGGATCGCCCGCCGCCGCTGGCGCTGCGCCGAAGGTCGGCAATGCGAACGCGCCGAGGAGCGTGGACAAAGCCAGAGCGTACGTTACGAGCGAGCGAGCGTGACGCGATTGCGCGAGGCAACGGCGAGCGTGCGCGCGTCGGGGGCGTAGAAACAGCGAACTGACCATTGTGAAGATATCGGTCGGGCGCGCGAGGCGTGTGAGCCCGGACGGGCGGGCGATCGCCCGAACGCGTCGCGCCGTGGATACCGGACGTTACGTGCTGCGTAAGGCGTGCCGGTAGAAGATGGAGCGAGCGATCGCCATCGCCGCCAGCCCAATCAGAACGTGAACTAGCGCGTTGGCGGAGACGAGAGCCAGAAGTTCGGGAAAGCCGCTGACGAAACCTCGGAGAATCCAGCGGCCCCTTGAATCGCTGGCGGCTTCGCACGCGGTGGTGATGGCGATGACGCTGGTTGAAGGAACGTTGAGCACGTTGATGACGAACCACAGCTCCTTGCCGGGGTTGACGCTCAACAGCCCGATGGAAATGGCCGTGCTCACCGGCAAGCCGACCCAGAGCACCGCGGCGAGCAGGAGGTTATTGGTCGCGGCCATGGCGGATCGTCTGGAAACAAGGCTCGTCAGAACGCCGGTGCAGCAGAGCATGAACATCCCGGCGGCGAGCGTGACGGGGGCGATGAGCAATGCCGCGGGGTGGATCGCGCCAAAGAGCGAGACGACGACAAGGTGACCGATGAAGGCCAGCAGCAGGGGGAGGCAGCGGCGCATGGCTCCGAGCGCTTTGGACCAGATGATCTTGCTCGGGGTCAGCGGGGTGCTGAGCAGGGATGACCATGTGCGAGCTTCTACTTCGCCCGCGATCGAGCTCGTCGAGGCGTTTGCAGCGACGAAGAGCGAGAGCAAGCCGAGCATGATCGCGGGAACAATCGCCCCCGGCTGTGAACTCACACCGGCCTGCAAGTACATCATCCCGATGAAGAACACACACACCGCGATGAGGATCCAGCGCGTGATCGGCGAGCGAAATGAGGTCTGGCGGATCTCGCGCCAGAGCACCGGGCGATCCGAAATCGTGCGCGATGTTCCGACCGGACGCGGAACGCTGCTGCGTCGGCGGCGGGCGTCTGCGACGGTGGGCGTAGCGCCGTCGGTCTCACTGATGGTTGTGGCGGAGGCGGTGGCGCCGGCCGCGGCCTTTGCGGCCCGGCGTGATGAGCGGGAGGTGGGCGTCGTGCTGAGCGGGCCGGCGCGGACCATCGCGGGGACGCGCGCGGCGGCGAGCAAAAGGAAGGCCGTCGCGAGCACGATGTTGGAGATGACATTGGCCCAGGTGGGGACGGTCGAAAACCCCATCCCCGTGATGGAGCCGCTGGCGCTGATAAACGCGGAGCCCGGGCTGACGACGGAGAGCCATCTGAAAAAGCCGGGCGCGGCGCGTTCGGTCCATCCGAGGCCGACGAGGTAGAGCAGGGCTGACACCAGCAACGGGAAGAAGTTGGCAATCAGGATCACGATGACACCGAAGCCCGATGCGTTTGGCGCACGCTTGACGAGCGTCGAAGCACAGAGCGCAGCGGCGGCGCCGAGCGCGGCCGATGAGACCGTGATGAGCGTGGCGTCGATGAGGAAGCGGGGCTCGAGGCCGCCGAAGATCCGGAGCATGAGCAGCAGCGGCACGGGCACGATCGCGAGGATCAGGATTGGCACGAGGCGGCTGGAAAACTTCGAGCCGACGATCGCCAGTGACGAGAGCGGGGTCATCGCCAGGGTGTCGAGCGTTCGCTTGGTGCGTTCGTCAACGAAAGCGGGGGCCGCGATGGTGGGCGCCGCGATGTTGAGCATGATGAACTGAACCCACATCACAAACAATGAGAGCATGGGCGCGATGCGCTGCATGCCTTCCATCTGCTGGGTCGCGGACCCGAACTGCGTGCCGAAGATCTGGCCCCAGATGCCGATTGCGCCCATGGCCATCAGCACGAGCGCGAATGAGAAGCGGGCCCAGAACGTTCTCGGCTTGCGCGAGACGATCCGGATGTCGCGCCAGAACAAAGCGCCGAAGAAGATCGTCAGCGGGTTCAACGAACGCCACTGGAGTTGCCGACGGGGGCCAACGTTTGACGATTGCGTCGGCGTTGGCGGGGGAGGCGGCGCTAGCGACCGAGGCGCCGGCGCGCCAGAGGGCGCTGGCTGCTCAGCGGGCGAGATGGGCAATGATGCGTCCACGGGTGATGGCGTCAGTTGAGCTGGCCCTTGGTGAGGCGGAGGAATGCGTCTTCGAGCTTGATGGTGCGCGGGGTGAAGGACTCGATACGGGCGCCGCAGGCGATGAGTTTCTCGATCAGGAAGTGGTGCGAGTGGGCCGCGTTTGCGGAGTCGGGGCGATGCAGATCGATGATGATCTGGCGGTCTTCGACGTGGACGCGCGAGATGCGCGGGTCGCCCTCCAGCGCCAGGGCGGCGCGATCTGGCGAGACCGCGGGCTCGTCGTTCACTGGCGGCTCGAGCGTGACCGCGACGCGATCACCGATGCCGCTGCGGCGCAGGGCCTCGTCCATCGACCCCGCGAAGATCATGCGACCCTTCTCGATGATGCCGATGGAGGTGGACATCTCACCGAGCTCTGCCAGGATGTGGGAGGAGACCATGAGCGTCTTGCCCATCTGACGGAGCGTCAGGAGGATCTCGCGAAGCTCGATCCGGGCGCGAGGGTCAAGGCCGCTGGCGGGCTCGTCCAGGAGCAGCACCTTGGGCTCGTGCAGTAGGACGCGGGCGACGCCCAGTCGCTGGGTCATGCCGCGTGAGAGCGAGTCGACCATCGTGTGTCGCTTCTCGGTGAGGTCGGTGAGCTGGAGGATGGAGTCGATGACGCTGCGGCGTTTGCCGTTGCGCGATGGGATCTCGAATGCGCTGGCGAAGAACTGCAGGTACTCGTCAACGGTGAGGTCGTCGTAGACACCGATGAAGTCGGGCATGTAGCCGATGACGCGTTTGACCTTGTCCGGGTCGCGCCGCGGATCAAGCCCGCAGACCAGGGCCTCGCCGGAGTCTTGCACTAGAAGCCCCGCCAAGATCTTCATGGCGGTGCTCTTGCCGGCGCCGTTGGGCCCGATGAAGCCGAAGAGCTCGCCGGCACCGAGCTCGATGTTCACCGAGTCCAGCGCGACCAGCGTGCCGAAGCGTTTGCTGAGGTTTCGGATGCTGATCACGAGGGCGTCTCCGGCGGGGGTCCGGGCAGGAGCGGGGCAACGGGTGTGCCGGCGCGGAATGAATCTGGCAGCGGGATCGCGACGCGATAGACTGCGGAGCGCAGATGCTCCTGGCAGCCGGCGACGGTGAACGACGCCGGCAAGTCGGTCACACGCAGAAGCAGGATTGCGAAACGCTGGCTTCGATCGCGGAGGCTGAGCGCCGCGGCTCGACTCTCGGCGCCGGGAATCGACAGTGCGCTGGCGCGCACTGGGCCATCGGAGCCGTCTGGCCTCGTGTCGCTGATCATCGTCGCGGCGCGCCCGAGCCGGCTGTTTGTTGGCGCGAACTGATGAAGCGCTTGGTGAAAGTTCGCAAGCGAGCCGTCGCGGCTTCTTTCGAAGCCGGACGGCTCGAGTATTGTGGCGTCGGGCGAACTCTTGAGCGTCAGCGCCGCGCGAGGGAGGAGGAGTTGCGACTGAACAACTTGCGCGCCCTTGGGCAGGTTCGTGATGGTGACGCGTGGCGAATCGGGCGTGCCGCTAAGCGTAAAGCCGGGCGGGGCGGGTGTGGGCGCGTCGTCGATAAACGATCGCAGCGTCGAGCGACGAAGATCAAATTCCAGGGGGAGAGTCGCGCCGGTGGAGTCTTGCGTGACAAGAAGCTCGGGGGTTGAGAGGTCCGACTCGCTCCCACTGACGGAGCTGGTGGTCGACACGCCGCGGAAGTACGTGCTGGGGCCAACCGGCCGCGGGTTGGACCCGCCAGCCGCGGCGAAGATGGACGACACGCCGGCGGTGAACGCAAGAGGCGGGCGTGAAACGCCCTGCGCCGCGACGAGGACATCGACGACTTCCATGCGGTTGGCGCTGCCGGGGATCGGGCGCAGGATGTCCGGGAGGAACCACGCGATGCCGGAAGCGAGCGCAAGCCAAGCGGTCGCGGTCATCCAAGCCATGTGGCGGCGTTTCAACCAGCCGAGGACGACCAAGTCGATCGGACCGATGAGCAGAGCGAGCAGCAGTCCGCCGCCACCGATGACATAGATCATCGCGTATGACGGCACACGGGGCGTGCAAAGGTTTGAGATTGCTTCCTCGATTGCGACGGACGAGGCGTGCGAGCCGCCTGAGCCGGCGGTCACGAACGAATAGCGATCCTCGTCTGGCCGCGGGTCATACTTGACCAGGTGCGTGGAGTCCGTCAGCAGCGATTTCCACACCTGCGCGGTTGCCTCATCAGACAGCGGCTCAGACACGCGCGTTGGGTCGAAGCCGAGCACCAGCATGCGACCAAAGCCGACGGGGCCATAGGCCCCAAGCGAGCCGGCGCTGGGATCTGATGCGGCTTCGCCCGCGTTCAGCGGCAGGATCGTGGTCCACCCGTCGCGTTGGCCGTCGGGCGTCAGGCGGATCGGTCGATAGCCGAAAGCCTGCGCGAGGGAAACGGTTGACGTGGACATGCCGAGGCGCTCCAGCGCCTTGGGGGCCAGCGGCGAAGCCGCTTGCGCGTCACCAAGGGCGAAGGGTTCAGGCAGGTCACCCAGGAGGCGAGCGACGGCGCTGCCGGGCTGATTGGCGACAACGACGACGGTGCCGCCGCGCTGGAGCCAGGCGCGAAGCGCATCGGTCTGGCGCGGCTCAAGGGCGAGGATCGACGTCTCGCGAATGACAAGGGCGTTCAGCGTGTCTAGCGCGGCGGGTGCGAGCGGCATGTTCGTCGGCGAGATCGCCCATACCTGCACAGGGCCGATGTGACGCTCGGCGGGGATCGACACGTGCTCCTTGGTCTTCGGCTGAAGTGCGGTGGTCAGCGCCTGCGGCACGAGCGTCGTCAGTTGCCCGTCAGCAACGACGCCGATGACCAGCGCGTCGTTGCTCAGGGCAAAGGGCAGCGAGCTTGCGTCGTTGCTGGCGCCCGTGGTGAAGCCGATGCTCTCGCGAAACCCTTGGCCGCGGATGGAAACGGTGACCCGATGCGGATGCAGCGGGAGCGCGAGGACAAACGGCAGATCAATGGTCTTGCCGGGGGTGGTGGAGAACGGGCGGACCAGCGTTGTGCGTTGTGTGCCGTCCTGCGAGAAGCTGATGCGGGCCTCGCCGCTGACGGGTGTGGTGCCGCCAGCAATGCGGACCGTCACCGGCATGAGGCGCTCAGCGACCATGACCTTGCCGAGCCCGAACTGCACGTCGGCGATCTGCGCCGGTGGGGGCTCAGCGGTCTGCGCGAGCAGCGCCGGGCAAGAGACGCTCGTGACCAGGACCAGCGCGACCAGCATCAGGCGCAGGAACGATGTGCGGGTGGCAACGCGCGAGCCCGCGTATGCGGGGCGGATCATCCGAACAACGAGTTGGCGCGCTGAGCTGTGCATGAAGTGAACGGCGGAAGTGGCGCGGTTAGATCGCGACCTTCCGGTTGTAGACGTACCACTCGACCAGCAGCACGCCAAGTGCCGCGAGCAAAAGGTAGGGCCAGAGGCGTTGAATGCCGCCGCCGGCGCCTTGCTGCTGCGCCGCGACGACGCGCGACGCGGTCTGAAGCACGGTGCGGGGTGTGACGTCAGACTCAGCAGGGTCTGCGAGGTTGACCGAGACGGCGCGCCGGACCTGGCCGTTGATCGGCGTATCAAGCCCGCCGGCGGGACCGTTCCACGAGAGCGTGTAGATGCCCACGTCGCGGAGCGGGCCGTAGACGACTTCGCCGGAGGGCTGCTGCGTCAGGGGAATGGGGCGCGAGCGGTCCGGTGGCGTGAGCGTGACGCTGCCGACGCCGCGGGGCAGGCGCTGCGTGAGGGTGGCGCCGGGCTGGGCGGTGAGAGACTGAGTGTCCACGGCATCGCGCCCGAGGTAGTCCAGCGACTTGGCCAGGAACACGAGCGACGAAGTCTTCAAGGGCCAGTTGCTGACCAGCGGGTTGAAGGTCACGATGATGGCGCGCCGGGTCAGGTCTGAGGACTCTGCGATGAGCGGCCCGCTGGGGCCTTCTGCCAGCGAGATCGCTGGTGAAGCGCGCGAGATGGTCAGGGCGCGCGAGTCGGTGAACGTCAGGTCCTCCATCTGCACGCCACGCATGACGGGGTGGTCGCGCTTCCAGGAAAGCGCGACGCCCGGCTTGCCCGGGCCCAGATCCTCAAGGCCAAACGGCGGCGGCGGCGCAACGCCGAAGACCAGGAATCGACCGGGCGGCAGGCCCTGTACGCTCGCGCCCTTGTCATCGGCGATGTTCGGGATCCAGCGATCAAGAATCACGACGTCGTACTCGGCGCTCTCCTTGGAGTCCAGGAACGCCTGACCTTCGCTAGTCGAGACAAAGTGCGCCGGGCGGGCCAGGCGCATGCCTTCAAGGCTCAGACGCAGCCAGAGATTGCCATCGGTGATCGCTGCCACCGACAAGCGCCGCGACGGCGGCAGCGACAGGTACCCAATGTCATCGGTTGCCAGCACATCGCCCCGCTCGCCCGGCGTGACCTTGTCCGGGATGATGCGTGCGGTGACGATCGCGCCCTCGGCGCGCTGGACTTGAAAGATGACGCCGCGGGTCTCGGGGTTGATGATGTCTTCTTCGATGGTGGTCGCGTCAAACTTGACGACAGACTTTGATCTTGTCGCGGCCCCGACCTCAACCCGCTGCACGCCGACCACGCTCCCTTCGACCGAGAGCTGAACATCAACGGATCGCGGCTGAGTGGACGTGCTCTGGAGCGACACAAAGATCGTGGCCTTCGCGGCGTCGTCAAAGTCGCGATCGGCGCGCATCGAGATGATGCCGACGTTCCATGAGTCCTTGTCGCCCATGACGTGATACGTCAACTCGTCGCGCTGCGTCACGTCGTTCTGAAGCCGAACCTGATCAAGATCGGGGAGGCGCCCGTCAGAGTAAAGCTGAATCGAAACGCTGCCCTCAAACTGCTCATCCTGTCGCACCGCCCCCGCGCCCTTGTCGCCCGTCTCCTGATGGACGCGCTTGGGCAAGTGTGCCTTGGCGAGCTTGAACGCGTCGGCAAAGGTCGTCCGGGCGTCGGTCGGCTGGATCCCCTCGATCGCGCGACGAAGCTCCGTCTTGTTGTTGGTGAACGGTTGCAAAATGTCCGCCTGCGTGTCAAACGCGATGACCATCGCCTGGTCACCCTCAGAGCCAAAGAACCCCGGCTCGGCCAGCGCCGAGACGAGTTCGAGTGCCTTGGCCTTTGCCGCCTCGATACGAGACCGCGTGGTCGTAGCGTCAGGCCCCGCGTCGGTTGATCGCATTGACGCCGAGCGGTCGATCATGATGATGTGGCGCTGGCCGCTGAGCATCGTCGCGTTGAACTGCGGCTGCGCTAGCGCGAACAGCCCGGCGCAGAGCGCCAGCAACTGCAACAGCAGCAGGATGTTGTTGCGCAGACGCTGGAACGGGGCGTTGGCCTGAAGGTCCTCGATCGCCTTGCGCCACAGCAGCGTCGAGCTGACCTCGATATCGCGACGGCGCAGTTTTAGAAAGTACAAGATCACCAGCGACGGGATGGCAATCCCCGCGGCGATCGCAGCGGTCTGCCAAGTGAGGAAAGTCATTGGCAACCTCCTGGCGTGAGGAGTGGCGAGAGAAGTGGCGAAGTGGCACAGTGGCGAAGTGGCAGAGTGGCAAAGCGTGCAACGGGCGTGGGCGTGGCGTGGACGTCTTGGCTCTCGCACTCGCAAAATTCTGTGCCGACGCGATCACGCGCCCGAACGCCAGCGTCCGCGGCACTCTGCCACTTTGCCACTTCGCCACTTTGCCACTTCGTCATCATCATCATCACGCCAGCATCCCTCTTCGCCTGAGATAATCGAGCACGAGCACGTCCACTGGTGTGCTGCTGGGAACGGTCTGGAGTGTGATCTCGCGCCGGGCGCAGAACTCGCGAAGCCGGGCGCAATAGGCCGCGAGAGTGTCTTTGTATTTCTTGAGCAGCGGG
>Ga0105049_10009077_pt1 | contig 11470 bp, 8 predicted proteins | sample MAT06_FD_78087 | JGI IMG/M metagenome (GOLD analysis project Ga0105049, IMG submission 78087) | Freshwater microbial communities from Lake Fryxell liftoff mats and glacier meltwater in Antarctica - MAT-06 | ecosystem: Environmental > Aquatic > Freshwater > Ice > Liftoff microbial mat | place...
TACCTGTGTTGTAATCTGTGCATTTGAAATAGCCTCAGCTCAGCAATTTCCTCATTATTCCCTTTTTGTTTATAATAAAATGGGATACAATCCTGGATATACTGGCGTGCCAGATGCTGCATGCATACAGCTGTCGCACAGAAGTCAGTGGATAGGACTGGATGGCGCTCCTCAAACTCAAATGTTATCAGCAAACCTTCCGTTTCTTAAAAAGAAATTGGGATTGGGTATGATGTTAACCAACCATAAGATAGGAGTAACGCGCATTGTAAGTGCTGATTTGAATTATGCCTACCACATGAATATTGGAAAAGGACAATTGAGTGCTGGATTGCAGGGTACCGTCAGGTATTATGCAGAAGATTACAATGATAACCGAATTCAGGCAACTCAAGGAACCGGATTAGACGGCAGCATTCCGCTGGGTTTGCAAAACAGATATTTACCCAACGTGGGTTTTGGTTTACATTACTCTACAGATAAGTATTATATTGGGGCATCTGCAATGAGATTAATACCCAACAATATTGATTTTGGCAATAGCGATGTATTTGTTTCTGCTGAAGTTCCCCATTTTTTTGGGATGGCGGGATATTCCTTGACCTTGAATGATCAAGTCAAATTACAGCCACAGGTTTTATTGAAATATGTCAAAAACGCGCCCTTCGATTTGGAGTTTTTTCTTGGTCTTGAACTGCTTGAGAGGTATATGATTGCCTTGAATTATAGAGCTGGTGGCGAAATTTCAACAGGTGCTGGAGATAGTATAGACTTAATTTTCGGCTTACAAATGACTGATAAGTTACTGTTTGCAGTGGCATATGATATTACTTTGACCAAAATACGCAAATACAACAATGGATCAGTGGAGGCAATGCTGCAATATTGCGTTGGCGGCTCTGCAGGTAAAAATATTATTAATCCAAGATTTTTTTAGTGATACACAATGAATTGACCTATAGTTTTCGTTTAAAGTATAATACATAGCCCCCAACATGAAGCTTTTACACCTATTGCTTATTTTATTGTTTTCAAATACTATTATTGGACAGGAGAATGGCAAGTCCAAATCCTCTGCAAAAATTTATGAACGCAATGAAATTAAGGTAGTAGGAGTCAGTGTGAATTTGGTTCCAAAAATAAATACTGCCAACAATGAATTAAGTCCCGCAGTGGCGAACAATAAACTTTGGGTTCTTGCCGAAAACAAAAAGGCTACCGTTTCAAGTTACAAACTCACAACGAGCCTAGTGAACGCCAATGGCACCAATGCTGATGCAGTTGATATGGTGATACCTATGGATTTTCCTCAACCATTTGGACCATTTCATGTCGATGCTGCAAGAAACAAAATCTACTTCACCTCAAGTCCCCTTGGAAACGGAAAACCATCAGCACAGTTTACAATCTATCAAGCGGATATAAAAGGCAGTAGTTTATCAGGTGCAAAAGCAATGGATTTTTGTACACCTGATGCGAATTTTCAACATCCTTGTATGGCGGCCGATGGAAAAATTATTTATTATAGCTCAGATAAAATGGGCGGCAAAGGCGGTTTTGATTTGTACAGAAGTGAGTTGGTAAACGGAAAATGGTCAGCGCCAATCAATATGGGGGACAGCATCAATACCAAAGGCAATGAAGTATTTCCTACCCTTGGCATTGGATCTTCAATTTTGTTTTCGTCCAATCAAAAGGGCAGCATGGGAGGCTATGACATTTTTGTCAGCGATATTAGTGGTGAGAGTCCTGTCCGCAATTTGGGTGATATGATTAATTCTCCAGAAGACGATATGAGTTTGATAGTAGAAAACAATGCAAAATCTGGCTACTTGGTCAGCTCTCGAAAGGGAGGACTTGGAAAGTATGATATCTATAAATGGAATTCTGGCAATACTCCATTGTATAAAATGAAAGTTGGTGAGTTTATCATGACTCAGCCACCAAATAACAAAGGAAAATAATGCCAAGTGATAAGCAAATGCCTTATTGGGGAATTATATAAGGAATAGTGTTAATTTTGTCAAGTACAATTTAATTATGAAGATCAGGATCAATAAGTTTTTATGCTTTACTTTTTTATTTGTTTACATGTTTGTGAATACTTTGCAAGCACAAGAGACCTCCAAGTCGAAGTCTTCAGCTAAGCTATATGAACGCGGAGACATAAAGGTATTCATCAATAATGCCGACAAAATCAATAGCAAAGCCACTGATTATTCTCCTTGCTATTACAACAATGGTATCGTATTTGTATCAAGTCGCCTCAAAAATGGACCTGTTGACAGAAAAACAGGAGAAACATTTTATGAGCTTTTTTATTCAGAATTGGATAATTCTGGACTCCCTTTGCCTCCTGACAAATTCTCTCAATACATCAATACCCCTAACAATGAAGGCCCGGTGAGCTTCAGTAATTTAGAAGATGTTATTTATTTTACAAGCAACAACAATGCATCTGGGCAAGCGAAGTCTGATAAAAAAGGGATAACAAATCTTAAAATATATCAAGCAGTTCGAGGTGACAACGAATGGGTTGCCATCAACGAACTTCCGTTTTGTTCAGATAATTTTTCAACGGCTCACCCATCTCTGTCTGCGGATGGTTCAAAGTTGTACTTTAGCAGCAACAGACCAGGTGGCTATGGCGGTATGGATTTATACGTTGTGGATAAAATAGCGGATAGGTGGTCTGCTCCCAAGAATCTTGGTCCTAAAGTGAATACAGCAGGCAATGAATTATTTCCTAATATTTTCAACAACGATGTGTTGTTCTTTTCATCTTCAGGACATGGTGGTTCTGGAGGCTTGGATGTTTTTTATACAGATGTGAATAGGATTGACGGATTTGAACCAATCGTTTTGCCGGAACCGATCAATAGTACAAAGGATGATCTGGGTTTCATTGTATCAAAAGACGGCACCAAAGGTTTTTTCTCTTCCAACAGATCAGGTGGCATAGGCCAAGACGATATCTATTCATGGAGCACCGAAGGTGGCCCCTTGGTGAACTTTGCTATACCAAAATTCAATATCAGTCTTAAAATATTTGATGAAGCCTCACGTGATTTGGTGCCAGGAGCAGTTGTTTATTTGCTCAAGACAGATAAAAATGGCGCTTCGGACAATGATGCTTTGTATGAAGTGGAATTGATAAACGAGGGCAACAAAGATGACAATCAGGTGCAGATCCAACTTGCCCGAAAAAAGATTTTTAACCTTGACACTCCACTTGGATTTTCAGATGAGAGTGGCAGCTTGACAACTCAATTGGAGCCAAATTCCAATTACTTAATCTTTGTTAAAAAACCTGGGTATTTGTTAAAAGAGCATTATTATACTTCAAGCGCGCCAACCAGTGATCAAGAGATCAGAATACCTCTGCAAATAAAAGATTGCGCCAATGTCAATGGTAAAGTCATCAATCAAAAAACCGGTGCTGCAATTCCGTTTGCTCAAGTCAGTATCAAAACTTCTTGCGATGGCAAAATCATAGATGTCAAAGCTGATGGTGAAGGACATTTTGAATTGTGTTTGGCAGCAGGATGCACTGCAATAATCAGAGCAGAACAACAAGGTTACATCCAAGGTATACTCAATGTAAATAATCCCAAGGGCAATAAAGCTGAACTTCCTGGTGAAGTCAGATTGTTGCCATTTGATAATACACCCGTAGCCTCAATTGAATCTGGTGGATCTGGCTCTATTGCTAAAGGAACTGTCATAGTGCTGGACAATATATATTATGATTTCAACAATGCATACATTCGCGCAGGTGCTGGTCAAGAATTGGACGCTTTATATAAGTTAATGGCAATGTATCCAACAATGAGCATTGAATTGACTGCGCATACGGATTCAAGAGGAGAGAAGGCCTACAATAAAGAATTGTCAATACAACGTGCTATTTCTGCTAAGAACTACCTGATAAGCAAAGGGATCAATAGTGATCGAATTACTACCCAAGGTAAGGGAGAAGAAGAACCGCGAAACAAGTGCAAGGACGATGTAAACTGTACCGAAGAAGAATATCAATACAACCGCAGAACTGAAGTTCGAGTGACGGCTATGGAAGATAAGATTGACGTGAAATACGGGAATAAAGGCCCTGAAGTGATTGATCCAAAACGGAATTGAACCAAACCACCTCCAGAATGGATGAGCCGTTAGGATCCCAAATTCCTCGCATGTCGCGAAAGCTACAATCAAGCGTAGAAAGCTATTTTAGAATCAACTTTAGAAACCATACTGAGTTGAGCTCTATGGCTGATAGTAAAGCACATATCATGATCAGCGTCAATGCCATATTGACCGGTGCGTTAATTTCATTTTCTACGTACCAGAATATTATGGCAGAAGGTTCCAGGCTGATTATTCCAGTTTTGGTTTTTCTGATTTCTAGTCTGGTGTCTTTAATTTTTGCAGTTTTGTCAGCACGCCCTAGAGTTATTTCAATACAATTAAAGGAACTACAAGGTGAAAGTAGAAGGCAAAATCTGACTTCTTTTGCACATTACACTCAATTGGAATTAAATGAATATCTTCAGGAAGTGGGGAATATGTTACAAGATCAAGATGCGATTTTAGATAATTTAAAGCGTGAAATGTATTACAACGGCCAATTGTTGGCCATCAAGTACCGCTTTCTATCAGTTGCCTATCAAATATTCACTGTCGGATTTATAGTCAGTGTCAGCTTATTTGTCTGGGCATTGGCCTTTCATTAAACCTTGTTATTTATTTCTACTCTAATTATCGAATTAACTCAGCAATTGTCTAAGTCTTTGACTTGAAATAGTAACTTTGCAACGCATTATCGAAAACTTGAGATGGCTTTAGATCAGTACGACGTAGATAAAATAGATCAAGGTGGCAAAGAGATGGGATTTCTTGATCACTTAGAGGAGCTGCGTTGGCATCTTTTTCGCTCGGCTATTGGCGTTGCAATAGGAGCTGGTGTGGTTTTTTCATTTCAAGAATGGGTTTTTAAAAATATAATCCTTTATCCCAAAGATCCCGATTTTCCAACTTTCAAGTGGATTTGCAAATTGGGTCCTACATTTTGTTATTCGCCTCCAAAATTTGATTTGGTAACCCGAGAATTGGGTGAGCAATTTTCAGTGAGTATGTATGTGTGTTTCTGGTTGGGCCTTTTGGTAACCTGTCCTTATGTGATATGGGAACTTTGGCGATTTATCAGACCAGGCCTATACAAAACCGAACGTCAGGCCATATCTGGAATAGTTGGTATTTGTACCTTCCTTTTTGTATTGGGCGTATCATTTGGATATTTTATTCTGGCACCTTTCGGGATATCCTTCTTGGCAAGTTATTCTGTGGGAGCGATCAATACGCCTACCTTGAGCTCATATGTTGGTTACCTAACCATGTTGACAATGCCTGTAGGATTGGTGTTTGAAATGCCAGTTGTTATTTACTTTTTAACTAAGATAGGAATTATGACACCTGATTTTCTCAAGAATTATCGAAGGCACGCAGTAGTAATCATTGCATTGCTAGCAGGAGTAATTACTCCACCGGATGTATTGAGTCAAGTTTTGGTCATGATACCATTGTTCCTATTGTATGAAATTAGCATTGGTGTGTCACGAAGAGAGTATAACCGAAAAGAAAAAGCCTTAGCCGAAATATAATATTATGCAGCAGATATCTAGTTCAGCCACTATGTTTTACCGTTTGTTTATACCAACCTTCCTTATTGTATTTTTTATAATAGGTAATATGGCATTATGGATGTCTGAGGTAGAAACCCAAACCAATTTGGTAACATTGAGACTTTTCTTTGCCCTAGGTTTTGTATTGATATTGCTTGTTTTATACAGAACGAGTTATCGTATCATGCGAATCGATTGCGACGAAGATTATTTTTATGTATCAAATTACTTCAGAACTGCAAAATACAGTTACAACCAAATAGCGCGTGTAGAGGAAGGAAAGTTCTTGTTGTTTAACATAGCCCGTATTTATTTGAATGGTAAAGGTGCATTTGGAAGTATAATCCGTTTCAAGCCCAATTCAATCCGTTACAATACTTATTTCAAGCCAAGATATCTCGCATCGGCAGCTATTGAAAAGGCAATTTAAACTATCCACCTACCTACTCACTGCCCTGATAACAGGACAGATCACCTCTTCTAATGATATTCCGCCGTGCTGGAAGGTGTTGGGGTAATAATTCATGAAGTAGTTGTAGTTGTTGGGAAATATTTTTGAATTATATTTGTTTATTGCGTGCATGTGTATTATTTTTGTTTAGTATTAATTTCAACATTATCGAAGCACCTAACTTCCAATGAATATAAACTTACATGCACTGGGGTCCAATTTATAAATCGATTGAATAAATTCTAACAATACTAATATCATGAGATATTTTATTTTCTTTCTTGTTTTGATTTTGGTTTCATGCTATAAGGATCTCGTCAATAAGCAATATACTATAAAGGATTGGACTCAATCGATGACAAGCGATTTGAAGTTGAAGACTGAATTGCGACTTGGCTTTGGGAAAGCCGTTGCAAATGCATTTGGCAATCAAGCATTTCGGAAGTATTTTCATGATATTAGTATCAAAGGACAGGACAGTATGTTTAATGAGATCTTGTTTGCGGTACACAAAGATGACATTGTAGAGAATGGCAAAACGGTTGCGCAGATTATTGGTGAATCCGCTGATAGCGAAGTAAGAGGAATATTTGGAGATTCTTTGGTAGAAAAGGTTCTCCAAATAGACCAATGTGTATGTATGAAGATTCCTGATTTGTTGTTTGAACTAAACTGGAATCCAAAGGATTTTGCACCTTGTGTATATGTAGAGACTCCCCAAAATCTAAATGGATTGTGTGATTATCAAGTTTATCATGAGAGTGGCTATCAAGGATTGATCAATGATTTCGAAGTGAGCTATCCATTACATTACTATGTGATGGTCAAATACAGTGAGGATTATTCATTGATTGACACAGATACATGGTTGAATGAAAAAGGAATTTCCTTTACTGAATTCATGCCACAGTTGGGTTCGGATTGGGAAGAATGGAAAACAAAATTCAAATTAATAGCAGAGGCGAGTCCTTATGGCAAAAAAATCATTTTTATTCCCAAATACAAAGCTTATGAAATGTGGATAGAAAAGAATGCATACAACGGACCTTTTCTAAGTGAATTGCCCGATTGTGGCATGAATTGTTTGAGAAAATGTCATCCATCCTTAAAGTACCCTACAGTTTTGGAAAATTTTAATTCCTTTACACCAATTCTCTTTCATAGTGTTGGTGGGATTTTCAGAGAATCACAAAATTATTTTTTTCAATTTCATTATTTGGGTACAGATACCACATTTTCCTTATTGGCGATTCCTGGATTGAGATCCAAGAAAATTGGCTACAAAGCATCTATATTAGAACTAGACGTGAAACGTGAAGAATTTGACAATTTAGGCGAGGTGATAATACCTTTCTTGAAATCAGATTTTGATTTCACAAGAAAGCAATTGATCAAAACTGAGATAAACTTTCCCATCTTTAATTCATCAACTGAAGCAAGATCCTTTCAAGTAGACTACTATTGGCCAATCTACAATGATATTGTAATTAAGCAAAGCGTTTTTAATTATAGCAATAAACCTTTCTATTTTAATACAACAATTGTAGTTCCAAGAGGCAATGCAACTTATCGTTATTGTTATTCTCCTACAACAATTATTAGTAATGGAAATATGAATTTTAAAATCAACTATTGAAAAACAAGGCTATATCAACAATTTAAACAACATCCACCTACCTACTCACTGCCCTGATAACAGGACAAATCACTTCTTCTAATGATATTCCGCCGTGCTGGAAGGTGTTGCGGTAATAATTCATGAAGTGGTTGTAATTGTTGGGATAGACGAAGAACAAGTCAGGTTTAGCAAATATAAAACTGGAGCTGATATTTGGGGAGGGAAGTCCCACCTTCTTTGGATCACGGATTTCATAAACATCTTTGCGTTCGTATTGCAGATTTCTCCCCACTTTGTACCTTAAGTTGGAGGTTGTTTCTTTGTCACCTATCACTTTTGAAGGATTCTTGACACGTATGGTTCCATGATCCGTTAGGAAAAATACCTGAACTTCTCGCTCTGCCAATTTTTGCAATGCTGCCCAAAGTGGTGAATGCAGAAACCATGACTTGGTCAAAGACCGATAGGCGGTTTCGTCGCCGGCAAGCTCTTTCAAAACTTCCATTTCGGTTCGTGCATGCGACAACATATCAATAAAATTGTACACAATAACCGTTAAATTGTTGTTGAGATAATTCAATACATTGTCTTGCAATGTTTTAGCAACGGCTACATTCGTAACTTTTATGTATTCCGTTTTAACTTCTTTTCTGAAACTTTTCTTGATTGACTCAAGCAACAATGCCTCTTCGAACATATTCTTTCCGCCTTCATCGATGTCATTCTTCCACATTTGGGGGAAGGCCTTTTCAATTTCAAGTGGCATCATTCCGGCAAATATTGCATTTCTGCTATATTGCGTTGAGGTAGGCAAAATGGAATAAAAGGTGTCTTCTTCCTCAATCCTAAAAAGTTCGGAAATGATGGGTTCTATCATTTTCCATTGGTCGAATCGAAGATTATCCAACAATACCACAACTGTAGGAACTGTGTCTTTGACGTGCGGGAAAATCTTGGTTCTCATCACCGTATTGGACATAACTGGGATCTGTTTGTTGCTGCCATTAACCCACGATTCATATTGATTGCTCACAAACTTGGCAAACTCCTGATTGGCTTCCGATTTTTGAGAGGATAATATATCGGCCATGTCTACATTCTGCGCTGCATCGAGTTTTATTTCCCATGCTATTAGCTTTTTGTAAACATCTGTCCATTCTGTAAAGTCAAGTCCACTGTTGATTTGAGTGAAAATCTGACGAAATTCCTGTTGATAATCCGATGATGTTTTGGATTGAAAGAGTCGTTTGTTGTCAATTATTTTTTTGAGTGAGAGCAGTATTTGATTGGGATTGACAGGCTTGATCAAATAGTCAGCTATCTGAGAGCCAATGGCTTCATCCATGATGTTTTCCGCTTCATTCTTTGTAATCATCACCACCGGAATCAGAGGAAAACTATCCTTCAATTTGTTGAGGGTTTCCAAACCAGATAAGCCCGGCATGGATTCATCCAGAAATATGATATCGATTTCTTTATTTTCACGACATTCATCAAGCGCATCATAACCATTGGTCACAGTAATGACTTCATAACCTTTTTGCTCCAAGAAGAGCAGTTGTGGTTTTAGAAGATCTATTTCATCATCAGCCCAAAGAATTTTTATGGTATCCATTATTATGCTTGCATTTAAGAAGTAATAGAACGGTTAACGCAGAAAAAATATTACAGTTGTCATGAAATGAGCAACTGAAGGAAATACTTCTGTCCTTGCTCGTGAAATAATTATTAGCTCAAGTACTTTGCTACAATTGGCAATCTTCTGCCGGCTCCAAACGATTTGTTGCTCACTCGAAGTACAGGTGCTGATTGATGACGTTTGAATTCGTTCATATTGACCATACGCAATATCCGTTTCACAAGTGTTGGGTCATAACCAGCGGCAATGATTTCGTCTGGTCCAAGCATTTGTTCCAAATACATCCTCAGTATTGGATCCAATATCGGATATTCAGGTAAGCTATCCGAATCTTTTTGTCCTGGCCTTAATTCTGCCGATGGCGCTTTGGTAATTGTGTTTTCAGGAATCACATTTTCAGTTGAATTGACATATTTCACGAGATCATAAATCTCTGTTTTGTAAATATCGCCCAAGACGCTGATGCCCCCACAAAGGTCACCATAAAGCGTACCATAACCCACCGCAAATTCTGACTTATTGGTTGTATTCAGTAGAATATGGCCAAATTTATTGGACAAAGCCATCAGTAAAGTACCTCGCACGCGCGCTTGCAAATTCTCCTCCGTCACATCAAACCCCTTATCTTCAAATAATGGTGTTAGTTGACTCATGAAAGATTCATAAACTGATTTGATGGCAATAATTTCATACTTGATGCCCAATCTTTTGGCTAAGTCTTCAGCATCGCTTACCGAATGCCCTGTACTGAACTCTGAAGGCATCAGTATTCCTACTACATTTTCTTTGCCTAGTGCTCGAACTGCGAGAGCTGCTGTCAAGGCAGAATCCACACCTCCACTTAGGCCTAAAATAGCGCTTTTGAAGCCAAGTTTTTTGAAATAATCCTTAATTCCCAATACAACAGCATCATGGATCAAAGCCATTTTGTCCTTTGGTTGCTCAAATTCACTGTGTCCGAACCTTACGGCTTGTAGGTCAAATACCTTAACTTCTTCTTGAAAGTATGACATTTCATGATGGACATTGCCATTGGGTGAAACAACCAGTGAGCCACCATCAAATATCAATTCGGTTTGTGCACCTACACTGTTGGCATAAAATAAAGGAATTCCATAACGCGCTACATTTGCTCTACAAGTATGAATGCGCTCTTGGGCATGGTCAAAACTGAAAGGCGAAGCAGATAAATTAAGAATCAAATCGGGATTTTCATTAATCATTTCATCCATTGGGCAGATGGTGTAGAGTGGATTCGCATTGCCCACGTTCCAGATATCCTCACAAATGGTAATGGCAATCCTTTTTCCTTTGAATTCAATTGTTTTGAATTCTTTGGCTGGTTCAAAATAACGGTATTCATCGAAGACATCGTAAGTAGGCAGCAATGCTTTGTGCGCAATATGCTGTATGACACCATTGTAGAGGAAGAAAGCAGAATTATAAAGATCCTTCCCTTCCACATCTGGATTGATCGTTGGAGCTCCAACTACAATGGCAATCTCTTTTGAAGCTGACAACAGCGTATGAATTACTGCATCACTCTTGGATATAAAGTCTCTGAATTCCAAAAAATCTCTAGGTGGATAGCCGCATGTAGCTAATTCACCAAAGAGAATCAAGTCTGCCTTATCCGCTATGGCTGTCTCGATGGCATCCAACATTTTTTGTTGGTTGGCTTCAAAATTGCCAATATGGTAATTCAATTGGGCTATTGCTATTCGCATTGAGTGGGTAGATTGTTGATACAAAGGTAGTGAAAGCTAAAATCAGCAATAGAAATTTTTGTAGCGGTCAGTCAGTTACAAGGTTCAAAAGACTAATCTGCACCACAGAAGTAATTTGAGCTTCCATTTTCACATCTGGATTCTCTAAAATATAATTACGAGGTTGTTGATAAGAATCTTCACTGTACCACCAACTTTTGGGTAGCCAATACCTGTCCATTTTGGATGATATTGCATAAATATACACCTGATGGCAGATCAGCTAGATTCATTCTATGTATATAACTGTAAGCAGGAATACTGGATTTATAAACTTGCATCCCATAGATATTGGTGATCATAACTTCATAGTCCTGCGCA
>Ga0105049_10009079_pt1 | contig 11470 bp, 10 predicted proteins | sample MAT06_FD_78087 | JGI IMG/M metagenome (GOLD analysis project Ga0105049, IMG submission 78087) | Freshwater microbial communities from Lake Fryxell liftoff mats and glacier meltwater in Antarctica - MAT-06 | ecosystem: Environmental > Aquatic > Freshwater > Ice > Liftoff microbial mat | place...
GTGATGTCGGGCCACTGGAAGAAGACGAGGCGGAGCGTCTTGAGGCTCTCCCATCGCGTCGCGATGAACAGCGCCACCAGCACGACGATCCCGATCGCGACGCCGATCTGACCGAGTCGTTGCGCCCGCCGGGCCCGGTCGAGCCCGGAGACGGTTCCACGCGATGCGACGATGCGACGCTCGGCCCGGCGGCCGAGCACGATCGCGACTCCCGAGAACAGCGCGATCGGCACGAAGAACCCCGCGATGGCGAAACCGAATGCCGGCCCGACGAGCGGGTCACGTCGGGCCGGTGCTTCGGTCTGCAATCGAATCGCCTACGGCAGTGGGATCACCGGGATGGTGGTCGGGTCCTGGCCGAAGGTCGGCTCGAGCTGGGTCTTGGCGAGGTCGGCGATCGTGCCGTCGGCGATCATCTCCTGCAACACCTTGTCGAACTTCTTCAGCAGCTTGGAGCCCTTCGGCAAGACGGCGCCGTACTGCTCACCCGTCTTGAACTGTCCGATGACCTTGAAGGTCTGGCCACCGTCCTGGCCGGCCTGGGCCAGCAGGATCGTGGTGTCGATCATGGCGGCACCGATCTGGTTCGCCTGGAGCGCCGCGAACATCTGCGACGTCTCCGGGTACTGCCGCGGCTCCTTCGTCGGCTCCAGCTCTTCCATGATCGCGTCAGCGGTCGTGCCGGTCTGGATTCCCCACTGGACTTCCTTCGCCTCGGCGTCGGTCGTGATCGGGGTGTTGTCGCCGACCAGCACCATCACGCCCTGGTCGCCGTCGAAGTACGGCTCCGAGAACGACACCGCCTCCTTGCGCTCGTCGGTGATCGTGACCTGCGACAACGCGACGTCGAATCCCTTCGCCTGTCCGGCCACGAGCGAGTCGAACGACACGTTCACGACTTTCACGCCCTTGGTGAGACCGAGACGCTTCGCCGCCTCGACGGCCATCTCGTACTCGAACCCACCGGTGACGTCGCTGGGCGAGTCGCCGTCCCAGAACCCGGGAGCGGGGAGGTTGGTGCCGACGGTGAGTGTGTCGGCGTTGACGTACTCGTAGGCACTCGAGTCGGAGCCCGAGCTGGTGTCGCTGGAGTCGTCGTCGCTGCACGCGACGAGGAGTCCGGCGGAGAGGATTCCGATGGTGAGAAACGTGAACAGTCTTCGCAAGGTGATCCCCCGTGAGTGGTGGTGAGTCCGACCCGAAATTCCAGGCGTGACCCTAGGCCGCGGAACGGTCAGCGTCTCGTTCCGGCCCGGACCGTTCACAGGGCCGTCACGGACGGTGGGCGCCGTCGGCGTTCTCCGTGGCCCGGTTCGCGACGAGTCCGGCCTGGAACCGCGCGAGGAGCTGGGCGAGCTGCGCCCGGTCGCCGGGCGGCCAGCCGGCCAGCGCAGCGTCGAAGTCGTCGACCACCGCCCGGGCGACCCGCGCGAGCAGGCGGTCGCCCTTGCCGGAGATGGTGAGCCAGGCGACGCGACCGTCGTCGGGATCGGTGTCGCGGACTACGAGCCCGAGGGTCTCGAGCGGTCGCAGCTGGCGGCTCATCGTGGAGAGGTCGACCCGGACGCGACGGGCGAGCGCCGACACCGCGATCGGTCCGTGCCGGTCGACGGCACGGAGCGCGGTCAGCCCCGCGCCGGTGATCGGGACCCCGGCCGCCCGCACCACCCGCTCCTTCTGGCGCGAGCTGGCGGCGGCCGCGGCGACGAACTCGGTGAACTCGAGGATCGTGCGCAGCGGTGGGTCGGCGGCGGGCACCGGTTCGGGGGACTTCCGAGAAGGTTGTATGTGTGCAAGTATATGGGTATGCGCACCGACGAGCACTACACGATCATCTCCGCCGACTGTCACGCCGGCGGCAGCCACGAGATGTACCGGGAGTACCTCGAGGAGAAGTACGTCGCCGACTTCGACGCGTGGCGGGAGAAGTACAAGAACCCGTTCCGCGATCTCCAGGACGGCGGCCGGATCCGCAACTGGGACGACGACCGCCGGATCGGCGACCTCGAGGCCGACGGCATCGTCGCCGAGGTCGTGTTCCCGAACACCGTGCCCCCGTTCTTCCCGAGCTTCATCCTCTTCGCGCGGCCGCCCACAGCCGACGAGTACGAGCACCGCCTCGCCGGGATCCGCGCTCACAACCGGTGGATGGCCGACTTCTGTGCGCGGCACCCCGAACGACGCGCGGGTATCGGTCAGATCTTCCTCAACGACGTCGACGACGCGATCGACGACGTCAAGTGGATCAAGGAGCACGACCTGCGCGGTGGCGTGCTCATCTCGTCGATCCCGCCCGACGTCGACTACGTGAAGCCGCTCTACGACCCGGTGTACGAACCGCTGTGGCAGGTGTGCGAAGACCTCGAGGTGCCGGTGAACAGCCACGGTGGCACCGGGCTCCCGAACTACGGCAAGTACCCCGCCGCAGCGTTGCTGTTCATCACCGAGGTGCAGTTCTACTCCCAGCGCCCGTTCGTGCAGCTCCTCTTCTCGGGCGTGTTCGACCGGCACCCCGATCTCAAGTTCGTGATGACGGAGATGGGTGGCGCGTGGATGCCGCCCATGCTGAAGCAGTTCGACTCGCTGCTCGAGCAGATCCGCACCACCGGCCGCACCGGCGAGATGCGCTACTCGGAGGAGCACATCCTCCCGAAGTCGGCGACCGACTACTACCGCCAGAACTGCTGGATGGGGATCAGCCAGCCCGGCCGCGGCGAGGCCGCGGTCGTCGACGAGATCGGCGTCGACCGCTTCATGTGGGGGAGTGACTACCCGCACGACGAGGGCACCGGCCCGTACACGCGTGAACACTTGCGCCAGCTGTTCCACGACACCGACCCGGATCAGCTCCAGCGCATGCTCGCCGGCAACGCGGCCGAGCTCTACGGCTTCGATCTGGATGTGCTCGCCCCCTACGCCGAGAAGGTCGGTCCGACCGTGGGCGAGATCGCGGTCCCGCTCGACCGCCTCCCCGACAAGCCGAACGAAGCGCTCCTGCGCGCCGCGAGCTGACCGGGCCGAAGGCACGAGAAGTAGCGGAGTCGGCGGAGGCGCGGGCGCGGATGTCGGGACGGGCATGCAGAGCTCGCTCCTCGCGTTGCAGAACGGAGTCGAGTACCGCGACCTCGGCGTCGCGACGTTGAACGCGCGGCTCAGCCTCACGCTCGGTGGCCGTGTACCTCGCGGGTATCCCGATCGCCCTCCTGACGATCGCCCTCACGCTCCGGCTGCCGGAGCACCGATTGCGCGATGGTCCACACTTCGACGTCGACGAACCCCATGATGTGGTCGCGCTGCAAGCTGCGGCCGAGACTGGACTCTCCCGATGGCATCCGAAGCTCCTGAGAGCGACCCGTTGGCTCCCGATGCCGTGTTGCTCACCGATCGCGTCGCAGTCGTCACGGGCGCCGCGACCGGGCTCGGCCGCGCGACCGCAACGATGTTCGCCCGCTTCGGCGCGTCGATTGCGATCTGCGACCGGGAGCCCGATGGTCTCGAGTCGGCCCGGGCCGAGATCGAAGCCACCGGCCCAGTGCTCGCTCGCGTCCTCGACGTCCGCGACGGCGACGCCGTCGATGCCTTCCTTGCCGATGTCGCGGCCGACCAGGGCCGGGTCGACGTGTTGGTGAACAACGCGGGCGGGACGTTTTTCGCGCCGTTCGCCGACGTGAGCGTCGGCGGGGAGGCCGCGCTGCTCGCCGAGAACTTCACCCAGGTCACGCGCTTCGTGCGGGGCGTGGTGCCGTTGATGCCCGAGACCGGTGGGTCGATCGTGAACGTGACCTCGATCGAGGCGCATCAGGCGGCTCCGGGCTTCGCCATCTACGGCGCGATGAAGGCGGCCATCGCGCAGCTGACCCGCACGCTCGCGCTCGAACTCGCACCACGTCGGATCCGGGTGAACGCGATCGCGCCCGACGCGATCCCCACCACCGGCGACCACGACCTCCAGGACGCGATGCGCGAGGCCGGTGCGACATTCGAACCGACGGTGCTCCCGCCACTCGGGTACTTCGGCGAGCCCGACGACGCCGCGGCCGTGGCGGTGTTCCTGGCGAGCGACCTGTCGCGCTTCGTCACCGGCACGACCATCCACGTCGACGGTGGCAACTGGGCCGCCGGCGGCTGGCGCCGGACCGACGAGCCATGACCGGGTCGCGCACTCCGCAGCCCACCTTCAGGCACCTCGACGATCCCGACGTGGCCTGGCAGCAGGTGAAGCGCCTGCGCAACGCCGACGGGACGGAGTCGTCGGTGTGGAAGGAGTGGCTCGCGTTCGTAGCGCTGGGTCACGCGAAGTCGAACTGCACGTGGGCGGCCTTCAGGCCGTACACGAAGGCGTTGGGCATCTCCTCGATCACAGTGTCGGGAACCATCCGCATCCCGGTGACGCGGCGCACCAGCTCCTCGAGGAACAGGCGGATCTCGAGCCGGGCGAGCGAGGCACCCAGGCAGAAGTGGGTCCCGAAGCCGAACGCGAGGTGCCGGTTCGGGTAGCGCGTGAGATCGAGTCGCTCCGGATCGGTGAAGTGCTCGGGGTCGCGGTTCGCGGAGCTGTACATGAGCACGACCTGCTGTCCTGCCCGGATCGTCTCGCCACCGAGCTCGACGTCTTCGGTGGCGACGCGACACATGTTGTGGATCGGCGTGACGTAGCGGATGAGCTCCTCGGTGGCGATCTCGAGGTCGATTCCGCTGCGCAGCAGGTCCCACTGCTCGTGGGAGCGGACGAACGCGAGGATGCTGCGGGCGATCACGGTGCGGGTCGTCTCTGCACCTCCGTCGAGCAGGAGCAACGAGTCGGCGATCACCGTCTCGACCGACATCGGGCACCCATCGAGCTCGGCCTTGGTCCAGACCGTCATCACGTCGTCGGCCGGGCACCGGTGCTTCTCGTCGAACAGGTCCGACGACGCCTGCGCGAACTCCATGGCCGCGACGATGCCGTCGTCGGAGAAGTACCGCGGACCACCGCCGAGGCCGATCGTGCGCTCCGACCAGCTCTGCAAGCTCGGCCAGTCGTCGGGGTCGAAGCCGAGCAGCTTGCCGATCATCATCGCCGGGAGCGGCGCGGCGAGATCACCGATGATCTCGGCGCGCCCACCGTTCGCCTCGACGCCGTCGAAGAGCCGGGTCACCGTCGCCCGCGCGTCGGCTTCCCAGTCGCCGACGGCCCTCGGGGTGAATCGGCGGGCGACCAGGTTGCGGCGCTGGCGATGGAGGGGATCGTCGAGACCGATGATCGCCGCGTCGGCCGGGATGTTCGGTCGGTACCCGCCCTTGGTCTGATCGGAGTTGATGAACAGGTCCGAGTGCTTCTCGATGAACTCGACGTCGTCGTAACGGGCGATCCCCCAGAGCTCGTTGGTGGCGTCCCAGTAGACCGGCTGGTTCTCGCGCAGCCACGCGTACGTCGCATACGGATCACCGGTGTAGAAGTCGCCGTCGAGGAGGTCGAGATCCATCGCCGGATGCTACGGCCTACGATCCGGCGGCGCGAAGCTCCGGAAAGATGGACGACAGGGGACACGGATGCAGGCAGCGGTGTTCGAGGCGGTCGGCAAGCCCATCGAAGTCGGCGACGTCGACCTGCGCGGCCCCGGTCCGCGGGAGGTGCTCGTCCGGATCGCAGCGTGTGGGGTGTGCCACTCCGACCTCTCGGTGATCGACGGATCGTTCCCGAGTCCCGTCCCGGTGGTGCTCGGTCACGAGGCCGCCGGGGTGGTCGAGGAGGTCGGAGCCGACGTCACGAGCGTCGCACCCGGCGACAAGGTCGTGCTCACTCCGCTCCCGCCGTGCGGCAACTGCTACTTCTGCACGCGCGGCCAGCCGACCCTCTGCTCGACCTGGGGCGGGTCGCTGTTCACCTCGTTGCTCGCCGACGGCACGAGCCCGTTGTCTCGTGGGGGCGAGATCGTCTACCGCGGCCTCGCCACCGCGGCGTGGGCCGAGCAGGCGATCATGCCCGAGGAAGGTGTGGTCAAGGTCGACGACGACGTGCCGCTCGAGACCGCCTGCGTGCTCGGCTGCGCGGTGCAGACCGGGGTGGGTGCGGTGCTCAACACCGCGAAGGTCGAAGAAGGCGCCACCGTGCTCGTGCTCGGCGCGGGGGGCATCGGCATCGCGGTCACGCAGGGCGCGCGCCTGGCCGCCGCGTCGCGCATCATCGTGAGCGACCCGGTCGCTGAACGCCGAGACGCCGCGTTGCGCTTCGGGGCCACAGATGTCATCGACCCTGCCGACGCCGACGCGGCGCTCGCGGCGTTCGAGCTCACCGGCGGTATCGGCGTCGACTACGCGTTCGAGGCCGCGGGCCAGGCGTCGCTGATCGAACAGGGCATCGCCGCGACCCGCAGCGGCGGCACGATCGTGTGCGTCGGGGCACCGCCGCTCGATCAGGGGATCTCGATTCCGATGGCCGTCGCGTTCACCTCGACGGAGAAGCGCCTCGTCGGATGTCTGCTCGGCAGCGTGCACTCCCAGCGCGATATCCCGCGGCTGCTCGCGTTGTGGCGCACGGGGCGGCTCGACCTCGACGGCATGATCACCGCACGGATGCCCCTCGCGCAGACCGACGCCGCCGTCGGCCGGCTCCGTGACCGCGAGGGCATCCGCACCGTGCTCACCGTCGGCTGACGGAGTGTCGTCGCTGCCGGTGTCTGCGCCCGTCGCTGATCTCACGTTCCCATGGGACGACTTCGACGCACCGGATCCGATCGCGGCGCTCGACGAGGCGCGGGGTCTCCACGGCGACACCTTCGTGGTCGAGTCGGGAGGTGACCGGTACCTGTTCGTGTTCTCGCCCGACGCGCTGCGTGCCTTCTACTCCTTGCCCGAGCAGGTCGCCAGCAAGGGGCTCGCCGACTACCGGATGTTGCTGCGCAAGTTGCCGAAGGAGTTGTTCGCCACGCGCCGGACCTTCGCCCACGATCTGTTCGGCGCGCAGGAGGTGGAGGGCTACCTCGGCCACCTCGACGTGGCCGTCGACCGTCAGGTCCGTGAGCTCGGCGACGGCGGGACGCTCGACGTCTTCGAGCTCTCGCGACGGCTCGGCCACCGGCTCGCGCTCGGATGCTGGATGGGCGACGCCGCCGCCGACGCGCCGATGCTCGACCGCCTGATCAGGGAGTTCGACCAGCTCGACGGCGCCGATGCCTTCGTCCACCCCGAGGACATGCTCTCCGCCCACGACGACCTCGACGTCGTGCCGTTCGCCCGTGAACGGGCTGCGCTCGCACAGGTCGAGGAGATCGTCGCGGGTCTGCTCGCCGATGGCGCGCCCGAAGACGGATTCCTCGCCGAGATCGCCGACCGTTGGGCCGACGTCGACGAGGGGCAGCGCGCCCGGGGCGTCGCGGGCGACGTCGTCCTGCTCCACATCGCCACGATGACGAACCTGTTCGCGGCCTTGGGCTGGACGCTCGGCCTCCTCCTGCTCCACCCGGACGCGAAGGCACGCGTCGAGGCGGGCGACAGCGCGTTCCTCGAACGGTGTGAGCTCGAGGCGATCCGTCTCGGTCAGCGTTCGATCATGATGCGCTCGGTGTTGACCCCCTGCTCGATCACCGCGGGGAACGTCGAGCACCCGCTCGATCCGGGGATGATCGTCGCGACGATGGTGCCGCTGACGAACCGCACCGCCGCTCCCGGGCTCGACACCTACGATCCCGACCGGTGGGACGGCCGAAGGCTGCGCGACGAGGCGACGCTCCCGGCCCGGGAGCTCGTGACCACGTTCGGGCACGGCTCGCATCGTTGCCCCGCGCAGCGGTTCTCGCTGTCGGCGATCGGACGCGCCGTGAGCCGGCTCGTCACCACGTTCGAGCTCGAGCCCGCGTTCACCGCCATCCGTCCGCTCCCGTTGCAGATCGGTGGCGTCGCGCGGCCGGCCCATCCCTGTCTGGTCGGCTACCGCAGACGCTGACGGTTCACGTCACGTGCCCTCGAGGAACTCGACGAGTGCCGACGCGAACGCGGGATCGCGCGGTGCGCCGACGTGGTCACCCGGGACGACCTGCGCCCGGGCGCCGGCGATCCGACGCGCGAGGTCCTCGGGTGCCCCGACGATCCGGTCACGGTCACCGACGAGCACGAGCGTGGGAACCGTGATCGCGGCGAAATCGACGTCGGTGCCCAGCGCCGTCGACCGCTCGAAGGCTGCGAGCGCAAAGCGATCGGCACCCACGCGATCGGCGAAGGCACGGAACGCCCTCCCGACCGGGTGGGTGATGCGCTCGGGGTCGTCGACGAGCAGCGCGGCGGCGAGGCCGCCGTCTCCCGAATCGGTGGAGTCGCGCCGCAGGTTCCCGCCGGCGCCGGCGATCACGAGCGCGTGCACCCGGGGATCGGTCGCGGCGAGGCGCGCCGCGACGAGCGCGCCCATGGAGTATCCGACCACCTGGACCCGTTCGATCTCGAGCGTGTCGAGGATCGCCTGCGCGTCGCGGACCATGGTGTCGCCGGCGTACGCCGTCGGGTCGTGCGGCGTGTCGGATGCACCGTGGCCCCGCGCGTCGAAGGCGACGACGACGCGTCCGTTCACCACGAGCGCGTCGACGATGCCCGGCTCGACCCAGTTGTCCTGGTGATCGGAGGCGAAGCCGTGCAACAGCAGTACCGGGCATCGACCGTCGGCGATCTTCGGCATCGACTGCGCGTACGCGAGTCGGGTCCCGTCGAACGAGTTGACGTGCTGCATCGCGCGCACCGGGCTAGATGAGCGTGAGGCCACCGTCGACCGCCAGAGTCTGGCCGGTCACGTAGCTCGCATCGTCGGACAGGAGGAACGCCACCGCCGCCGCGACCTCCCACGCGGTTCCCTGCCGGCCGAGGGGAATCGGCGTGCGTCCGCGTGACGGTCGGCCTTCGGCGGCGCGGCGACCGAGTGGGGTGTCGATCAGCCCGGGCGCGACCACGTTCGCGCGGACACCCTTCCGGGCGCCTTCGAGCGCAACGTGACGACACAACCCGATGAGTCCGGCCTTCGAGGCGTCGTACGCCGGGAGCCGGCTGCCCGGTTGCAGCCCGGCGACGGAACCGATGAACACGATCGATCCGCGTCTCGCTTCGTCTTCGGCGAGTCGGGGGAGCACCGCCCGGGCGATCAGGAACGCGCCGCGGAGGTTCACGGCGACGGTGTCGTCCCAGTCGGCCGCGGTGGTGTGCGCGAGCCCGCCGCCCTTGCCGATCCCCGCGTTCATCACCACACCGGTCAGGGTTCCCACGCCGCCGGCCGCGGCGGCCAGGGCTTCGCAGTCGTCTTCGTCGGTGACGTCGCCGATCGCGGCGACGGCCCGACCACCGTCGTCGAGGATCTGGCGCACAGTCTCCTCCGCGGCCGCGCCGACCCGGTCGGCACACACGACCGAGGCGCCTTCCTGCGCGGCGCGACGAGCGATCGCACGACCATTTCCCATCGGCGCATCGGGATCGCGGCTCGGCTGTGTCCCCGCTCCGATCACGAGCACGGTGTGGCCGTCGAGGCGTCCACCCCCGAACCCGCTCACGAGCTCGGCCCTGCGCTCGTGTCGTCGGGGAACCCGGGGACGTCCGGCTCACGCTCCACGCCGAACGAGTTCAATGCGCCCGCGACCATGTGGTACTGCCCGATCAGCATGACGACCTCCACCAGCTGTTGGTCGTCGTAGTGCTGCGCGAGCACCTGCCACGTCGTGTCACCGACCCTGTTGTCGGTGTGGAGCTCGTCGGTCGCGTGGAGGAGTGCCCGCTCGAGCGAGGACCAGCCCGCTTCGTCGGGCCGCACGATGCGTTCGATCTCGGCGGCGGTGAGGCCGGCCGCGAGGCCGAGGCCGACGTGTTGTCCCCACTCGTACACCGATCGGCAGCGCCAGGCCGTGCGCAGGATCACGATCTCGCGGTCGCGGGCGGGCAGCGAGCCGGTCAACAACGCGCCGCCGAAGGGCAGCCAGTGCCGCAAGAGTCGGGGATGGCGGACGAGAGTCGTGAAGATGTTGCGCGCGCCGGAGGGATCGGCGTCGCCGATCGGGACGACCCCCGCCCGGCCGAGCAGCTCCCGGGTCCGGTCGTCCCACTCGGATTCCGGGAGCGGTGGGATCCGGGGACTCACTGGGGCTCCGAGGGGACGTCGAAGTACTCCTGGTACCGGCGTGACCGTTCGCGGATCGCACCCTCGTCGAGCCCGGTGGCGGCGAACGAGTAGCGGTGCCCCCCACCCTCGGGCCGGGAGTGTGCGGCGAGGAACTCACGCATTCGCGTCTCGGTCTCCGGAGTCAGCTCGAGGTCGAGGCCGGCGTAGATGCGGTGGATCACACCGAAAGGATCGGCCATGAAGTCGCGGAACGTGACGTCGACGACGCGGTCGGCCGGGACCGTGCCGTCTTCGCGCGCGGTGACGGAACGGTCGAGTCCGTCGATGATGTACTCCGACCACTCCACAGCGATCTCGGAGATGGTCGGATCGTCACAGGTCATGCTGCGCAGCGTCTGCTCCAGCGACGACAACGAAGCGATGATCGACAACGGGTCACGGTGCGTCTGCACCAGGAACGCATCGGGGTACTCGGCGAGCAGCGTGTCGAGGCACCAGATGTGGGCCGGCGACTTGAGCAACCAGCGCGCCGCGCCACCCGGTCCCTCCGGGTGCCTCGACTGGAGGTGCTCGAGGAACTCACGGTGCCAGCGGTACGCGGGTGCCATGTCGGCTTCGTGCATCCACCACCTCCCGTACGACGGCACCCGGTACTGCGTCGGGAAGGTGATGCTGCGGAACGCCGACGCGGTCATGCGCACGCACTCCTGGCTGAGCAGTGCACCCATCGGGTGGATGGAGCGGAATCCGGGAATCAGGAGATCCGTCCCCGCGAGGAGCTCGTCGACCTCGGCGATGCGCGGATCCGACTTGAAGGTGGCCGTCTCCGGGGGCGGCACGGGTCGATCGACTTCCCACGTCAGCGGGACCCGGGTGGTCGGATCCTGGGCGAGGATGTCGAACAGGATGGTCGTCCCGGTGCGGCCCTGGCCGACGATCACGATCGGAGGCGCGATGGGGACGCCGGCGATCTCCGGGTGATCACGACGCCACGCGATCAGCTCGAGCCGGTTGGCGAGCAGCATCACGATCTCACCCGCCGCGATCTGTTGTCCGAGCTCGTTGAGTCGGGCCTCCTCGTCGAGCGCGACGGTGAGGCGGGCGAGCCCCTCGCGCCAGTCGTCGGCCCCGAAGTCGTCGAGGCCGGTCGCGGTCGCCGCCGCCGCCACGAGCCGTTCCATGTCGAGCACGTCACTGGTCATCGGGCGGCATCCTGACGTTCCGGGCACCGCACGCGCCAGAGCCGTGCCCGACTCGGGGCGTCGGCCCACCGGCGGGTCGGCCCATCGGCGGGTCGGATCGCGGCGTGGGCCGGGTGATCGTCGGTTACCTCACCGACGGTGGCCGCGGGGCACCGTTCCGGATGCCACTATGAACGGGTGACAGCACACACGGAAGTCA
>Ga0105049_10009080_pt1 | contig 11469 bp, 10 predicted proteins | sample MAT06_FD_78087 | JGI IMG/M metagenome (GOLD analysis project Ga0105049, IMG submission 78087) | Freshwater microbial communities from Lake Fryxell liftoff mats and glacier meltwater in Antarctica - MAT-06 | ecosystem: Environmental > Aquatic > Freshwater > Ice > Liftoff microbial mat | place...
CAACTATCCGAGACCTTGAAAAATCTTGAAGGTTCCTGGTATCAGGAAACCCGAAATTCGATTACTATTCAAACCGATTTTGAAATCAAGTAAAAAATCTGCCAAAAAAAAGACCTTTGTGCGAGCCTGCCCAGAAAAACGTGCAGGAACAATCTTACAATCCACAAAAAAATGACCGACAACGAACAATTCAACCCGGAAGAACTAGAAATCCCCATTCAGGAAACACCGCCCCCAGCAGCTCCCCCTCCACTAGACGTTGATCCCGTTATGGTTCGCGCCGAACGCGTGAAGGCAGAAATTAGCCAGGTCATCGTTGGGCAGGAGGATATGCTAGAACTGCTCCTCGTTGCACTTTTCACCGGCGGCCATGTGCTCTTGGAAGGGGTTCCAGGTATTGCTAAAACACTGACTGCCAAACTTTTGGCGCGCACGTTGCATACAGAATTCAGTCGCATCCAGTTTACCCCCGACCTTATGCCTGCCGATGTGCTGGGTACCTCGGTTTTCAACATGAAGTCTTCGGATTTTACGTTCAAATCAGGCCCAATCTTCTCCAACATTGTGCTAATTGACGAAATCAACCGAGCCCCGGCGAAGACTCAAGCCTCGCTGTTCGAGGTAATGGAAGAGCGGCAGGTGACCGTAGACGGCAATACTTACCACATGGAAGTACCGTTTTTTGTGGTGGCTACCCAAAATCCTATTGAACAGGAAGGAACCTACAAACTCCCGGAGGCTCAGCTCGACCGGTTCTTGTTCAAGGTTATCCTCGCATACCCTAGCCTTGAAGAAGAGCAAACCATCCTCCGTCGCTTTCGAAACGACTTTTCGGGCGTGCTGCGCGAGACGGTGAAACCGGTGCTTACTCCCGCCGAAATTGCTGATTGCCAGCGTATTATTGAGCAGGTTTATATCCGCGAAGAACTGCTGGATTACATCGCAGCCATTGTACACAGCACCCGCAGTAATGCAGATTTGTTTCTCGGTGCCAGTCCTCGTGCCTCGCTTTCGCTGATGAAAGCCTCCAAAGCCGTGGCCGCTATGGATGGCCGAAATTTTGTTACACCCGATGATATCCGATATGTTTCCTTCCCGGTACTTAATCACCGGGTGATTCTTACGCCGGAGCGAGAGATGGAGGGGTATACAACAAAGGATGTGCTGGATGATATTGTGAAGAAGATTGAGGTGCCGAGGTGAAGGGGAATTTCTAACACTTTGATAGTCTGATGTTATGTCAATCAAAACAAGCGTAAACGACTTTTTTGGTTTCGCGCTACATGGCGCAATCATCCTGTTGTTGCTCCAAGAGAAAAGTATATTACTCGATTTCTGAAGTGGCAAATTTAAACACCTAGCTTCCTAAAACTACTACGGATCTTAAAACACCAAGGAACTAAGGGGCACAAAGAGCGGGTATTCAAAACTTAATGTTCCCTAGTTCCTTAATGTTTTATACCCGGCAGCAGGGTTTTCTCCATACATACACTGTTGTCCACCCCTTCATACTGCCCGTAATTGGGAATAATGTCGTAGCCTGATTTTTGGTAAAGTCGAATGGCTTCGGGCTGCATTTGCCCGGTTTCTAGGAGGCACCGCACGTAGCCCAACTCGGCGGCCCAAGTTTCCAGCTCAGTCAGCACAGCTCCTGCGATGCCTTTTCCGCGGTTTTCGGGTAATACGAACATACGTTTTATCTCTATGGTATCTGAAGCATAAGCCCGAATCGCGCCGCACCCAACGGCTCGAGCGTCTAGATAAGCCAGCACAACGTGTTTGATTTTATCTACTTTGTTGAATTGTTGATAAAAGGCATGGTCCTCACCGTCTCGAATAGCAAGATCCTGATCAAGCAAGACAATTAAGGCCCTAAAATCGAGGTGGTCTGAGTCAGTTCGAATGATTTGCATAATGCTGTGAAGTTGAAAAGCTATGCAAAGGAAAGTAGTTTACCGGCAACTCAAAGTCCGCAAGGTTCAGGATATTTGACCCTGGATGTTTTCTTTTCACCATAGTTAGTGGTGTCAAATATTTCAACGATGAACCGTATAGACCGCCTAATGGGCATCATCACCTTCCTGCAAGCCAAAAAGCATCGCACAATGCCGCAAATTGTTGAGCATTTCAGCATCAGCGTGCGCACCGTATTTCGGGACTTGCGGGCCATTGGCGAAATTGGGGTGCCCGTTTTTTTCGAGCCTGAGCACGGATACTCGGTTGGCAGTGGATTTTTCCTGCCGCCAGTGTCGCTCACGGTCGAAGAAGCCAACGCACTTTCACTGGCAGAACCGCTCATTGTTCGTTTTGCCGACAAGTCGATTCAAAAGCATTTTGGCAGTGCGCTTTCATTTATCGGGTAAAATCGAAGGGGAACAGTACCGTGCTGACCATCACTGAGCGCAACATTGAAACGCTGAAAAAGAAAGTACATGCGGTACAGAGCTGGGGAATATTGATGAAGGAGTTGAAAAAACTAATGGAATCTGAGGAATATCAGGGTTTTATACAGGATGCCGGGGTGAAAAAATTTAAAGCGATGCGTTCGAAGCGGGGGTAGAAAGCCTTAAATTTTTTTGTATTTTACACTTCGATACAATAGCAGGCAATGAAGCGGAAGGTGCAGAAATGAGTATACAAATCCAATACCTTGCGCTTTGACAACTACCTTCGCCCTTCAAAAAACGTCCGCTATGTCACGCGCTGCACGAATATCTGCCCTGCTCTTTGCTCTAGCCTTCTTTTGGCTTTCCGCAACAACCTTCGCACAAAGCCCTGCCGAAGCCAAACGCAATGGGGAGCGAGCCTTTGCTATGGAGGATTGGCGTGATGCACAAAAGTTTCTTGCTCAATACCAGGAAGCTAAGCCCGGCGATCTTGGTGTGCTTACCAAATTAGGCATTGCACTTTACCAGCTCCGACGCGGGGAAGAGGCGCGCCGGTATCTTGAATATGTGGCTGCCAAAGTACCAAACAGCCAAGATTCCGAACTTTTCTATTACCTGGCTCGCACCCGTCATGGCCTGTCTGATTGGGAAAAGGCTATTGGAGCCTACAAATCTTTTTTGCGGGTCAGCAGCGAACGGAACCTGCTCCGCGCAAACGCCATCGACAATATCCGCAGGTGTGTAGCCGGGATGCAAGTGCTTCAAAACGAAGAGATTGCTCTGGTAGAAAACCTCGGCGATCGCATCAATTCGGCAGGGGATGAGTTCGCGCCTATTCCCTCCGTTAACCATGCTGACCGACTTTATTATGCTGCCGCCCATCCTGGAAGTATTGGAGGAGAACGCAATGATGAAGGCTATGAAGACACCCAACGCGGGCATTGGTGCAGTGATATGTTTGCTGCCCAACTTGCCAATAGTGGTTGGGAATTAGAAGGCGGACTGGGTGGGTTGCTCAATACTTCGCGTTTTGAAGTACCAATCGGATTTAACGCCAATGGCCAAATCCTTTACTTTTTTCGCGGGTTTACGCTTTACAGCGGCGAGTTATTTGCAGATACAGCTGCCCGTAAAGATGAATACTCCATCAATGCTCCAGCGTTTAAAAGTCCTGTGCAAACAAAGGAGGGCGACTGCAATCCGTTTTTTTTCAATGATCTAACCATTGTTTTCGCCAGCCGAAGCGCTGGTGGTTACGGCGGACTTGATCTTTGGTCGACGGTGTGGGCAGATAGCACCTGGGCATTGCCCGTCAATCTTGGCTTAGAAGTTAATTCAGCTTATGACGAGGACATGCCCTTTTTGGCCCAAGACGGTGCCACGCTTTTTTTTAGCAGCAACCGAACGGAATCGATGGGCGGGCTGGATGTTTTTAAAACTGTTTTTGACCCTAAAAAAAGGGTTTGGCAGTCCCCGGAAAATCTTGGATTCCCGATCAATTCTCCCGACGATGATGGCTATTTTCGGCTCGCTTCAGATGGTCGTTCAGCTTTTTTCGCCTCGGATCGTTTGGGTGGAATGGGGCAGCGCGATCTTTACATTGCCTATTTTAAAGAAGCTCAACCCGAGCAAAACATTACCCCTCAACCCCCGCTTTTCACTAAAGCCGACCCCAATGCCAGCACGGATCTAGAAATACGGGAAAGTGTAATTCCAACCTTGGCTTATAGCTCGGACAAAGATATTTTGAGTCCCGAAAATCAAAAAATCGTGGATCAAATTGCTGGCCTTGCCCGGAATTTTCCACAAACCGCTGTGCTCGTGACGGTACACACAGATGCTACCGGACAACCTAAATTCGACCTTTACAACGGAATCAAACGTGCCGAAATCCTGGGTAAAGCCCTCCTAGAACGTGGAGTGCCTGCAACCAAAATCTTGTTGCGCAGTGTAGGGGCAAGCTATCCCATTGCCCGTGACGTGTTGGATGCCGCGCCCAATCCTGCCGCACCCGGACTGAACCGCCGTATGGAGTTGAGGTTGACGGCCATAGAGCCATTACCACTCCAATTCCGGGTTGAGCAGCCATTCGTTTCGGAAATCATGGCTGCACCAGGGGTTCAACGCTTGGAAGAAGCAACCGCAGGACTTTCCTTTAAGGTTGAAGCCGCCGCCACACGCCAAATCCTGACCAATGATGCACTCGCCATGTTCGGCGATTTAATGATAGAAACGCAGCCAGCATCAGGCACTTACCGTTATACGGCAGGTTCTTTTAAGCAATATAACGCGGCGGCGCAATTGCGCAAAGACCTTCAAAATCAGGGTTTTGGAGAGGCAGCAGTTGTAGCCTATATCAACGGAATCCGAATATCGAAGGCCGAATCAGTAGCACTTTTGAAAAAGTATCCTGACCTTGCAGGATATGTGAGAGGATAAGGCGTTCAATTATGCCCCTGCCAGTCAAGTCTAGGCAGGCTTAAAGCCTTCGACGGGTAATGGCGATCGGTCAAAAGTTAACAGTCAACAACAAAAAGTGGGAAAGCATCGCATCGAATTCCTTCGGGAAAGCTTACGCAATCTGCGATCAACAGGGAGTGTATCCCCTAGCTCGCGCTTTTTGTGTCGAGCAGTAGCCAATAAGATCGACCCCGTAAAAGCACAGATTGTTGTGGAGCTAGGGCCAGGTGATGGTGCAATTACACGCTTCATTCTCAATCGGTTAAGTCTAAATGCCCGGCTTGTTATTTTTGAAATCAACCCGGTTTTTGTGGAGAAAATCCGAAGCACCTTTGATGACCCACGCATGACCATTGTCCATGATTCAGCAGAAAATATGGGGCAACATTTTCGAGCATTGGGCATCTCTGAAGTGGATTATTTTATTTCAGGAATCCCTTTTGTGATGCTTCCTGAATCGCTGACAGAAAGCATCACAAGAGCCTGCCAAAAATGGCTTGGGGAAGGTGGCAAATTTATCCAGTTTCACTATTCGCCTTTACTCCTGCGGCTCTATCGCCGTGTTTTTGGCAATCTAAGTGTAGAGGTCGTAGCGCTTAACTTTCCGCCAGCCTTAGTGGTGAGTTGCGAAAAGCATACACTTTAACCCATATTTTTAGCCCTTCCAATTGGTATGAAATATTCGCCTATTTTTTTGACTTTCATCGTTTTAAGCCTCAGTGCTTGTGGTCCAGAATACCTTTTTGAGGCTAAAAAAACCATTCCCAACGGGCAATGGGCCTACAGTGACACCTTAGATTTTAAGTTTACCGTAAGCGATACAAGCGCGCTCTACAACATCCATGTTGACTTTGAGTATGCCGATTCTTTCCCCAGTCAAAATATTTATGTGAAATTCTACACGCGTTTTCCTGATGGCAAACGATTGAGTAAACCACTTTCTTTTGATCTTTTTGACCCCATCGGGAATCCCTCAGGCAAATGTTCTGGCAACTCGTGCAGTGCTCAGATTCCCATACAGCAAAATGCTTTTTTTGAAAAGGCAGGCGAATATACCATCACTTTGGAGCAATTTGGCAGGCAAGATCCACTTCCAGGCCTAAAAACCATCGGACTTGCTGTCGAAAAAGCTGGGAAGAAGTAAATAGTAGCAAGTTTCAAGTTTCCAAAATGCCTGGTATTCTTGTCAACTTCATACTCCAACTTCATACTTCATAGTTCATACTTTATAGTTCATAGTTCATACTTCATACTTCATACTTCCTCCAATGTACGCATATTTAAAAGGAGAAATCACCTTCCGTTCCCCAGCTTTTATCACTTTAGAAGTCAATGGGATAGGCTTTCACGTGAACATCCCGCTCAGCACCTACACCGCTTTGCAAGGGCAGGAACGCTCCACGGTGTACACGCATTTGATTGTCAAAGAAGACTCCCACACGCTCTACGGTTTTGCTACTCAGGTAGAGCGAGGAATGTTTGTACAGCTCATCGGCGTGACGGGCGTAGGTGCTACCACGGCCCAGCTTATACTCTCCTCCATGAGCGTAGATGAGGTACGGGCTGCTGTCATCGGAGAACAAGCGCATGTGCTACAAAAAGTGAAAGGAATTGGCGCAAAAACGGCCAAACAGATCATTCTAGACCTTAAAAGTAAACTCACCAAAGAAGCTCCTGACGCGCCTTCGCTCCTGCCTTCTATGGTAGATGGTATCGTGCGGGAGGAGGCACTTTCTGCGCTTATCGCCTTAGGCTTTAACAGAATAGCGGTTCAAAAAGCCATTAATGCGGTGATTCGCGAAAATCCAAATGTAGCTAAAGTGGAAGATTTGATCAAACTGGCACTTAAAGCGTTGGCCGTATAAAACGCTAATTATTCAAAATAGAATCATCTGTAGCCGCTTCGCCAAAATCATTCACGAGCAACAGCACCACTCGGCGGTTCCATTTGCGATTTTCAGGCGCATCGGTCTTGTCATCCCCTTCGTCTTTGTTGGCTAAAATTGGGTTCGCCTCCCCAAAAACCTCCATGAGCATCCGATCTACACGGATGCCTTTGTAGACCAGGTAGTTTCTAGCTGATCGAGACCTGTTGGAAGAGAGCCGCAGGTTTGCTTCTCTGCTTCCAACGCCATCCGTAAAGCCGTGGATTTTGAGTTTGAGCCCAGGATTACTGCGTAATTGCTCATAAAATCGATTGAGTGCTGCCTTTGAATCGGGCGTGAGACTGTATCGGCCAAATTCAAAATAGATCGTGTTGGCTGTTTCCTGACGCTGCAAATCCTTGACATACACCGTCCCATTTCGAAAATAAGGACAACCCGCGCCGCAAAGCACGCGTTGTTCCTCCAAATCAATGATTAGTGCAAATGGAAAACCTTTGGCTGCTACAGCTTTGCGCACCACCTCAGCTTCATCGCGGGTTTTAAAAGCCCCCGCGAAATAGCGGTAAAGCCCGAGTTGGTCGGTTGTTTCCACATAGTCTTCTATGCCACGCTCTTTAAAAAATGAGGGTTTCATGCGCTCTCCGTAGGCGGCTATTTGTACCCTAAAATCTTGTGCTAACAAGTTGCTTTCACAAGTAAAAAAGCACAAAAAGAGAATTATGGCAACAGCTAATCGTGTCATGGGCAAAATTTTGCGGTGAAAAACTGGGCAAAAATACCACAGTTGCAAGGCCCTGAAATTATAGAAAATCACAAGGCTTTGCAAAATATTGCATCAGGACGAAATGATCGTTGGATTGTCACCTTTTCTCACAACCACCTAACCAACCCAAAATCCTGCCGATGTGGCAACAAAGCATTTTTCGGAAAAAGTCGGAACCCATACTCGAATACACCTGCCGTACGCGGCACGAACGAGCACTCAAAAACGACCTCTTTCTCTTTTTTGCTTATCAAATCCATTTCTTGGGCATAAAGAAATTCAAGTTCCTTTTCAGAATGACGTTTGTAAAAAACTACCTCCACGCCCACATCCTCGGGGCTCAAATCCTGAAGGTTCAAGATAGCCTTTGCGTCGAACTTTTCGCCTAAGGGCAAGGAGCGGTTGAAGGTATCGGGCGCTTGTAAATCAATAAGTTCTAGGGCTGGCCAGCTGCTTCGAATGCGCATTTTCCAATCGGCTAGTTCGCGGGCAAGGGCGTAGTCTTTTTGCTTGAGTTTCTCGCTTCGTTTGCCGAGTTTGGAATAAAAACGGTCTTGGTAGTCTTGGAGCATCCGGCCCATCACAAATTCAGGCGCGATGTCCGCAATCGTATTTTTGATATGGCTCACCCACCGCACGGAAACGCCATTTTTGTCCTGATCGTAGTAGCTCGGCACAATGTCGTTTTCGAGCGTATTGTAAATCGTTTCAGCGTCCAGTTCGTTTTGAAGCCCTGGTTGATCGGGATAGGTGTCTTTTTCTGGTAAGGCCCAGCCAGCGCCGGGACGATAGCCTTCACACCACCAACCGTCAAGAACGGAGAAGTTCATCACACCATTCATCACAGCCTTCATGCCTGAAGTGCCCGAAGCTTCTTTGGGGCGAATAGGATTATTGAGCCACACGTCGACGCCTTGCACGAGTAGTTTTGCCATTTCCATGCTGTAGTTTTCGAGGAAAATGACCTTGCCTTTAAAGTCAGGGTTTTTTGTGACGTTGTACACCAGCCGGATAAATTCCTGGCCGCCTTTATCGGCAGGGTGGGCTTTTCCGGCAAAGAGGAAAATGACCGGACGATCGGGATTGTTTACGATTTCAGCGAGGCGTTTTTCATTGCTAAAAAGCAAAGTTGCGCGCTTGTAGGTAGCAAAACGCCGAGCAAAACCGAACACCAATGCATCATCTTTGATGGCGTTCACAATCTCAAAAGTGCTTCGTGGGTTTTCACCTCGACGCATTAGGTCTTCGGCAAGTGATTTGCGCACCCAGTCTAGCAGCCGTTTTTTCAAAAGGCGACGAATCGACATGATGTCGCCATCAGCAACTTGATGGATTTTGTGCCAGAATTTCTTGTCGGTCTGGTTGTCTAAAATCGTTTTTCCTAGTTTCTGCTCGTAAAAATCCAACCATTCTCGGGCTATCCAGGTTGGCAAATGCACTGAATTGGTGACGTAGCCAATGTTGCTTTCTGCAAAATTATAGTCTGGGTTGAGTTCTTCAAACATGCGTTGGCTCACCTCGCCGTGCAGGCGGCTCACGCCATTTATCTCTTGGCTGGTTCGAATTGCAAGGTGACTCACATTGAAAAGTTCGGCATCGTCTTTTGCATTCAAACGGCCAAGACCGACCAATGCTTCCCAGGTAATATCAAGGGCATAGGTGTATTCGTACAAATAATCGCGCAATAAGGCCTCTGAGAAGGTGTCGTGACCCGCAGGCACTGGGGTGTGCGTGGTGAAAAGCTGGGTAGAGCGTACGACCTCCAAAGCCTCCTCGAAGCTCAATCCGGTGTCTTTCATGTAATTGCGCAGTCGTTCCAATCCAAGAAACGATGCGTGGCCCTCATTCAAATGATATAGATCTGGATTGATACCGATGGCTTTGAGCGCACGAAGCCCGCCAATGCCGAGAAGGATCTCTTGGCGGAGTCGGTTCTCATTGTCGCCGCCATAAAGTTGGTGCGTAATGTTGCGATCTTCCCAGATATTGTCGTCAATATCGGTGTCCAGCAGGTAAAGCGGCATACGTCCCACGGGCAATTTCCAGATCTTGGCCCAAACGGTGCGCCCGCTCAGATTGACATGGATTTTTATCCATTCGCCACGGGCATCGCGCACAGGCTGGAGCGGCAGTTGGGTAAATTTGACGGGCTCGTAATTGTGCAATTGCTCCCCATTGTTGGAAATGCCCTGCTGAAAGTAGCCGTACCGATAGAGCAGTCCTACTGCCACGAAGTTGGCATTGCGGTCACTGATTTCTTTTAGGTAATCACCTGCTAAAACGCCGAGTCCGCCAGAATAAAGCCGCAGACTCTGGTGGAGGCCATATTCCATGCAGAAATAGCCAATTTTAGGCCCCGTCAGAGCAGGCGCCTTGTCGATGTAATCGCGGAAAGATTTATGGACACGGTTCATCCGCGCTATAAAATCGGTGTCGGCTAAAAGTTCTTGAGCGCGTTCGATGCTCAGGTCATCGAGCAGGGCCAAAGGATTGTATTGATGCGCGATAAATTGTTGCGCATCAATGCTTTGGAATAGTTCAGTGGCTTCATGATTCCAGCACCACCAAATATTTTGAGCGAGTTCGGCGAGTGGCGAAAGGCCATCCGGGAGTTTTGGTTCGATGAAGATGCGCTTGAGTTTTGCGCCGCCTTGGGTCAAGTTGCCCACCATATTTTTCTAATTGAATTATAGCGTGAAAGATTGGCCTATTTGGAAGTAAAGTTGGGCAAAGGTAGTGCTTTGAGGGGACTTGGTGTAGTATTGACACAGTAGGGACTTTGAATTCACGATCCGAATCATTACTTTTGCAACAAATAGATCTATATGACTAGCGCATCAGTTGCCGACACCCCACGTATTTATACCATCGAGGAGTACCTCGAATTGGAAGAGCGGTCATCTTTAAAACACCATTTTGTCAAAGGAAAACTTATTAATACGCCCGGAGGAACATTAAGACACAACACTATTTCAAGCAATATCATTACAGCAATCAATATTGCACTTCGCCAACAATCGCTTCCTTTTTTGGTAAGCAATAGCGATACAAAGATTTGGGTTCCAGTGATAGGATCTTTTTACTACCCAGATGCCTTGAAAGAGTTCTTGATCGTTCATCAGGATTATCGGGTTGCGCACCTTTCCAGTCGGGTGGAATCCGATCTGTGGCAATTGAGCACCGCAGAAGGGACGGACAAGCAAATTCACCTGCGATCAATTGGTATTTCTATCGCCATGAGCGATATTTACTATAAAACGGAAGGTTTGTAAGTGCCTATTCCCGCAGGCTAAATTCTATTAGCATTTTTACTTTCACAGGCTTATCTTTGTAACTACCAGGCAACCATGTAGGCATCTCCTGGACTGATTGCAGGCACATTTGCAACACCTCTTTGGGTATCCAATCAGGATGTACCTGAGCTGGTTCTGCCTCCGTAATTCGACCATCTTTTTCAACGGTGAATTTGATGCGCACTTGCTTTTGCGGTGCTTCACCTGGCCTTGTGAGCAGGTTGTCGCCCAGCACATTTAACCAATAATCGCCCAAAACTGTTTGCCCTCCAGGGAATTCCGGCGAGAGGTCTGTGACCAGAAAAACCGTTTCGCCTTTATCGTCTATATATGGCGAAAGATCCACTTGATGCGATTCCATGAGCTTCCCTTTGAGGTCATAATAGGTGTCCCCGGGTTTATACCAGCCATTGTTTTCCAACTGCCGCACGCGCTCTGTTTTTTCAGGGCCAGATTTCATGTGGTGGTATTCTTCCGCAGCCATTAATTGCCCGAGGGTTTGGGCTTTTACTGAGCATGCTAAAAGAGGGAGAAGTGAGAAAATTAATCCCGAAAGGAAGTGTTTCAAATCCTTGATCGCCTGGATCCTTTCGGGACCTGGTTTCATTTCATTGTATTCCTGCGCTTTCATAAATTGAGTAACCCGTTGAGCGCTGCCGGCCTCGGGTGCAAAAATTAAG
>Ga0105049_10009082_pt1 | contig 11466 bp, 10 predicted proteins | sample MAT06_FD_78087 | JGI IMG/M metagenome (GOLD analysis project Ga0105049, IMG submission 78087) | Freshwater microbial communities from Lake Fryxell liftoff mats and glacier meltwater in Antarctica - MAT-06 | ecosystem: Environmental > Aquatic > Freshwater > Ice > Liftoff microbial mat | place...
AAGTTTCAAATGCAACAGAGTTAGGTTTTATAACAGCATCATTGTAGAATTCAATAGGTGATAAAAACCCGAGTGATTTTCGAGGTCTGTTGTTTAGATTTCCGCCTCACTTGGTCTTCCCACATGTGCACCTCAAAATCCCATGCCCAACGCCGCGCTTGTGTCTTCCCGACCTTTGGTACGGGACAGGTCTTGACCAAGCGCCCACGCGCGAAGCAATCTCGGTCTAAAATTAATGATTATCAATATTTTAATAGAAGTTAAACAATTGACGCGATGGGTTGCCAAAAAACAATCGCATCCAAAATCGTTGAAAAGGAGGCTGACTATATTTTGGCATCAAAAGGAAATCACGAAACCTTTTATCATGAAGTCATTAAACTATTTGATAATGAGGTGCTTACAAATGAATCTGTGCAAGAAAACAAAGGACATGGGCGATTTGAAACACGAGTTTGTCGGGTGATTTCAGCAAGTCGCTTGCCAGATCCCGCTTGCATCATGCCTGCTTTTGCGGCGGCAGGATCAAATTGCACATAAGCCAATTCCGGCTTCCCGATTCCCGCGCCCAATATCACAGCGGCTTCATTCATACTCAAATCTTCGGCGCCGCCGATAAATCGATGTGTATGCCCTTCAAAATCTAACGCCAAAAGGTGTTTGTTGGCCTCGTGTGCAATGTCATTGGGATGAACCAGTGGCATTTTAAGGTCGCCATTCACGGAGTAACCAAAAATGCCTGCTTGTTTGATAAAATCTACATTGCCATAAAAATTTTGCACAAAAAAGCCCGGACGAAGGCTCAGCACGTCCAAGCCTTTAATCGCCTGGGCTTCTTGCTCAAACTCACCCAGTCGGCTCACCGGACCAGCACCCTGGAGCAGGTGTGCGCCTTGTGAACTCAAAAATGCTACTTGCGTAGCGACTCAAGGTATTGGCAAAGAATTTCCATCGTGGCTTTGAACACTGCCATGCTTTTTTGCACTTTGGCGATGCCATAAGCGCCTTCGAGCGTCGAAAGATAAAAATGGGCTACGGCATCAACGTCTACATCGGCGCGAAGCGTACCAGATGCTTGCGCGCGGCGCAGTGCATTGGCCGAAGAAAGTTGCATACGATCCATCACATATTTGAGGTGCAAACGAAAGGTCTCATCTACCGGGCTCATTTCCTGAATCAGGTTGTTCAATGGACAGCCCAGCGCAATGGTCTCGTCGGTACATTTGCCTGCCAGCATATTTATGTGTGCCTTCAAACTATCCACCGGATGCGCAGATGACTGATCCAAGTCACGGTAAAACGCCAAGTAGTTGGGTTTGATGATTTCGTCAATCACCGCAAGCCCAATACTTTGCTTGCTGGGGAAATAATGGTACATAGCACCTTTTGTGATCTCCAATTCAGCCATCACCTTATCTGCCCGCAGCTCCTGAAATCCGTGTTTGTGGATGTCCGTAAACATGTGAAGCAGTATATGCGCTCTTGTATCTATGTTTTTCACGGAGCAACGATACATACCAGTTGGTATGTGCGCAAGGGATTGTGCTAATTTTTTATGCCTCGCGGTGAGAATTGGGAGAACAGGCTTTCAAAGTCGATGTTGAAACCAATGGCCAGGGCGGTAAAGAGCGACTTTGTTATGCGTAACGAATCTCTGTATACGCGACCCGTACCGCCTCATCCGGCCAATATGGTGTGAATTGGTGCGGCCGATTTTCTAATCGGAAGCATAATTCGATGCAAAAATGCGGTATTTGAAAAGGCCAACAACGATAGCGCCACCAATGCCGTTTCCCAAGAGGGTTAATAACAAGAACGAAAGGTAGTCTGTAATAGATACCGCATCGGAATATAAATAAGCACCAAAAACTTCAATATTTCCGACTATACTGTGGTGAAAGCCAATAAAACCGATTGTTCCGGTAATTATCGTTATAATAACAATCCGCGCAAGCACATCAATGGTGCTATTGAGAAGCCAGGTAAGCAGACCCATGAGCCAACCGGCAAAAATCGCGCTTAAAAAAAGTATCCAATAGCTGTGATCAGATACGTGGATTCCGATCTTTACCATAGTGGTTTGGTTGAAAATACCGAGGTGTTCGGCCAATGACCCGATTGAAAACACGAAAACTATACCTCCAATGATATTCCCGAGAATGACAACTCCCCAGATATTTAAGAGCTCAAGGATGCTTCTTTGACGATTGAGTACAGGCAGCGCCAAAACTGAAGTTTGCTCCGTAAAAAGAGCAGATTTACCTAAAATCACCAGGATAAAACCCAAAGGATAAACGGCAGCAAACATTTTAAATATAACAGATTCGGAAAAACTCCCCTCCATTAAAAAGTACAGAGAACAAATAAGCAAATAGCTAAAACCAATTTCGAGACCTGCTATGCAAGCGCTCAAAAACATCGCTCGTTTCTTTATTTTAAATAACTGCTCTCCTTCGTGAATAACACTGCTAAGGATTTCCGAATATTTTTTCGATTCCTCAACCTCATTCGATTTTTTTTCTAAATCCTTTTGGTGCTTTTCTTGATCCTTTGGGTGCTCTTTCTGGTCTTTATCTTTCATGATCTCGTTGATGTTCGGAATTTATTTATTGTAAATTGAAAGGTCTGTAGATTTTTTTATTGCTTCAAGAATTTGTTCTGGAAGTTTATTCATATCGGTGGGCTTATTGAGATAACTTGATGCTCCTATTTTGCGAAATTCATCTATACTTTCTTCGGAAAAAAAAGTGGAATACATAATGACGGGAATACTATTGAGTTTCTCAACTTTTTTTAATTCCTTTAAACATTCCTGTCCATCCATGCGGGGCATGTTTATATCAAGGAAAATAAAATCGGGTAGCTGTTCTGTTTTTTGTAGTAATTGGAGTGCTTCGATACCGCCATTTGCTTCCAAACATGCAGCGGAAGGAAATATTTCATTTAATGCTTCTTTGAAAAATATTCTGTCGTCCATATCATCATCAATTATCATAAAAAATTTTTCAGCCATCAGTGATATCGATTTTATTTATCGTGGTTGTGTCATTGGAAGTATTACATGAAACGCCGCTCCCTTATTTTCTTTTGCCTCAGCAAAAATTTCTCCGTGATGGTTTTCAACAATTTTTTTTGTGAGTGCTAATCCGATGCCTGTGCCGATGAATGTTTCTTTGTCGTGAAGGCGTTGGAAGATGGTGAATATTTTATCCGCGTATTGTTGTTCAAAGCCGATGCCGTTGTCTTTGAAAATTATTTCAATGTATGATATGAATGGGTTGAAGTCGGGATGCTTGTCAATTTCTTCTGATGACAGGGTGCGGGATGTAATGGTTATAACAGGTGGCACATCTTCTTTAGAATATTTGAGTGCGTTGCTGATGAGGTTGTAAAAAAGCTGGTTCATCTGCAAAGAGATAGCATCAACTGTTGGGAGTGTATCCGTTTTTATTGTAGCTTTTTTTTCGTGTATGAGTAATTCAAAATCGTTTATAATATTTTTAAGTGTTTCGTTTAAATCTGTTTTTGAGAATAATTTATCGTGTTGAAGCAGTCGTGAATAGTTTAGCAGGTCGCGGATAAGATTTGTCATTCGGTTGGATGCGCCTTCAATTTTATTGAGATAAGATTTTACTTCTGTGCTCAATCCGTCTTTGTATTTGTCTTGCAAGCGCATGGAGAAGGTTGTAATTTTTCTCAGGGGTTCTTGCAAATCGTGACTTGCTATATAGGCAAACTGGTCAAGCTGCATGTTGGTTTGCTGTAGTTCTTCGTTGGCTTGCTTGAGTTCAGCCGTGCGTTCTTTTACCTTTGTTTCTAATTCTTCAGAAAATGTTATCAGTTTTTGTGCTGCTAATTTGCGTTCGGTAATATCTTCAATGGCAAGAAGAATTAATTGTTCTGAAGTTTTTTCATTTTTAATTTGCTGTGCATTCAAACGCAATGTGAGTTCACCGATGGAAGGGAATTTGAGAATGATTTCAAAATCGGTGAGGCGTTCGCGTTTAGGAAGAATTTTTTCAAGCAGTGCGCGCATAACAGTATCATCCCACTGTTGATTTTGTATTTCGTACAATAGTTTTCCTTCGGTGTCCTGTTCTTCGACATTGAATTTTTTGTAGAATGCTGCGTTGGCGGTTTTTATGCGCAATGCTTTATCAAGCACAACAAGCGGATGGCGAATCGTTGTAACGATGCTTTCTGCATAGTAACGGGCTGCGTTGAGTTCAGACTGCTTGTCAAGCAACTCCTGGTTTACGATGATTAGTTCTTCGTTGGTTGATTGCAGTTCTTCTTTTGATGTTTCTAATTCTTCGTTCAAGCTTTGCATCTCCTCATTGCTGCTTTGCATTTCCTCGTTTGCGCTTTGCAGTTCTTCATTGCCTGCTTCCATGTCTTCGGTAATGGAGCGCATGTCTTCGCGGGTGCGCGCTAATTCTTTTTCTAATTGCTCATTTAGCTTTTGGGTTGCACTACTTATTATTTTTCCGGAGGCTGATTTTTCTTTTCCCTGTACGACGGGAATATTTTTTTTCTCAAACCGAATTAAGGAATGTGGCTCCACTACATCCGTGAGCGGAATAATTTCTATAGTAACCAAAGATTGTTTGCCGTTTGCCTTGACTGGAATATTTTCTTTGATAACGGTTGCCTGTTCCTTCATTGCTTTGTGAATGGCGTTGCGCAATTCAAATGCTAAACCTTCACGCGACATTTTCAAAAGATTGTGTGTTGGCTTGCCTTGTGGTACTTGCAGAAAAGGTGTGATGTCTCCATGAATGTGCACGATGTCCATAAGTGCATTCACGACCACGCTTGTAGGAGATTTTGAAATCATGATTGCCTCTGCACTTTTTCTGAAATCGGTATGCGTGGCTTCTGCTTTTGTCTCCTGCTTATCTTTTATTGTCAGTGTTTCTTCCCTGCGTTCCGTTGCAACATGTAAGAACCTGCCCGGAACGGCCTTGCGCGAATAAATTTTTTCGTTTTTCTCTATTTGCGTAAACAAATCGGATGATGCACCAATGGTTTCTGATTTTCCCAAGAGCAGAAAGCCGTTTTCTTTGAGCGCGTAATGAAAATTGGAGAATGCTTTCTTCTGCAAAAAAGTATCCATGTAGATAAGCACATTGCGGCAAGTGATTAAATCCATTTTTGCAAATGGGGGGTCTTTCAAAAAATTGTGTGGGGCAAACACACACATATTACGAATGAGCTTGTTCACTTCGTAATCAGCATTATTTTTTCTAAAATAATTTTTCAGGTGCGTTGCTGGAAGATTTTCTACCTCGGCTTTTGTATAAAGTCCTGCTCGTGCTCTGAGGATTGCTTTATCGGAAATATCACTTGCGAAGATTTGAATTTTTGTGCCAGATAATTTCTCTCCCAAAAACTCGTGCAATGCAATGCCAATTGAAAATGCTTCTTGACCTGTGGAGCATCCTGCAATCCATATACGAATGGCTTCATCGGAGGATCTGTTTTTTAGGAGCGCAGGAAAAACAGTTTTGGTTAAGGCGTGAAAAGTTTTCGGGTCGCGGAAAAAAGAAGTAACGGGAATGAGTACATCCTGAAATAAATTTTCCTGTTCGGCTTTGTCGGTGCGCAGAAATTTTAAGTAGTCGGCAAGATTTTTCTTTTTGACTAGGGCAATTCTCCGTGCAATGCGCCTGTGAAAAGTCGGTTGCTTGTAAAAAGTGAAATCAATGCCACTGCTGGTGCGAAGGAGCGAAATAATTTGTTTGAAAATAGCTTCGTCCGCTTTCGCAATAGGTTCATCATCTTCGTCCACAAGCGGGGCTTTGTAGGCGTTGTTAATGTTTAAAAGATGTGCGGGAATTTTTTCGGGCGCTAAAATAAAATCAACCACACCTGCATTCACCGCGCTTTGCGGCATACTGTCGTATGCTGCCGAGTCGCTGTCCTGTGCAATGGTGATGCCGCCGTGTTCTTTAACGGCTTTCAAGCCCTGCGTTCCATCGCTGCCCGTGCCGCTCAACACCACACCCACGGCAAAACTGGTATGCACCTGCGCAAGCGAATTGAGAAAAACATCAATGGAAAGATTAAGAATTGTTTTGTCGCGCACTGCAAGCTGCAACACGCCATCGGTTGAGATAAGAATTTTGTTGGAAGGAATTACATAGATATGGTCGGGTGCAAGGTGAATGTCTTCTGTAATTTCATGCACGGGAATTTTTGTTTCGCGCTGTAAAATCTCTGGCAACATACTTTCGTGCGTTGGGTCAAGGTGCTGCACCAGCACATACGCCATTCCTGATTTTTCGGGGATGGCTTTTAGCAAACGCTTGAACGCATCAAGTCCACCTGCACTCGCGCCTATTCCTACGATTGGGAAGTTTTGCACGGAGGCGGGTGGTTTTTTTTTTGCTTTATTTTTTTTTAGAACAGCCAATAGTTGGAGAAATTAGAGATGCTGCGTGATTAAAATAGGCATTTAAAATGTTGCTGACTTTCTCTGCTTCAAGTTGAACGAAGCCAGAAGGTCAAGAACACGGCACTACTGCCGCGTCAATTGAATGACAAGATAAGTTGGATTTGACCAAATGCCACGCATTAGCTGTTTTTTTTTGTGCCTTTGGAATATTTTGTGCGGACCAGGATTTTTGGGCATGGCTTTGCCCTGCAATTGGGCTTCCCAACATACGGTCATGGGCCTCTGGCTATGAGCAGCAGCGTCCTGCAGGGCGCAATTGCTCGTAGTTTTTGTAGCGGTTCGGTGAGCGCGCTCGTGGGGGTCTGCGACCCGGAGCGCAGTGTTTTCAAGTATTTGACTTGAGATGTTTACCGTCGAGATTCTTCTCGCAAGTCACAGACTTGCAGACAGCACATATCGCGTCGCAGACGCTCGTAAGAGCGCGCGTTGATTTTGGGTTTTGTGGTGGTTGAATCAAAGATTGCGAGCACTTTACGCCAGCAGCTTATTCCACAACAAACTTAATTCTTTCAGAAATCAAAGGCGTGATCACATTCATAATATATATTCCAGCGGGTAAGTTTTGAACTTCAACGCTTGTAATTTGATTGAATAAGCCCCCGCTAGATATCTTGACTCCCGTTAAAGATGTAACCTCATAACGTGTTTGATGACCTATATTTTTAACTTCGAGGTTAATACTTCCGCTGCAAGGATTAGGGTATAACTGAAACAATAAATTGCTTTCAATATTTATGTCATTTGTAGCAGTAGTCGTCTCTGGACAAACGACATTTGTCATGTACTTAGAGGCTGTTGACGGCGTATCAAGGAATAATGGACAATAACAACTATCACCAATTAGGTGGTGTCTTAGCCAGGATATGGCTATTTTTCCTACATCACCTTGCCCTCCGGTTGGATTGTTGGCTACTGAATGCCCCGCGTTGGCTATTTCATAGATTAATTTGTTCGTTGTTGCTGGGGTGTAATTATAATGAATATTAGCATGAGATGCTGGGGGTGCAGTTGGATCTGCTTGACCGCTAAAAATCAAAAGAGGGGCTGGGTGATTGAGGTCAGCGGGTGTAAGTTGGTTCGTGTCTAGCCAAGGACAGAGCGCAACAACCGCTTTTAAGGTTGGATCACTTGCCGCGGCAAGTTGTGCGCCGCCACCGCCCATAGACCATCCGCCTACGGCCATTCTATCGGTGTCGAGATTGCCAATGAGCGGAGAGCCCGTTCGAGTGTTTTCTGCCACGATTGTTACAAGCGCATCCAGGAGCGCATTTCTTCTGTTAAAAGGATTATCAAAGAGACTGTTTGTTCCTATGGTCATTGTTACAATTCCATGAGAAGCCAAGAAAGGGCCCCAACTTTGAATAGAAGATTGAGGCGATACATATCCAGGAACAATTGCGATACTGGCATAAGGGGGTGTTGCGTTTGTTGGGTAATAGATGGTCGCCCCTGCATAGCCTGGGCCATTTCTTATACCATCAGATTCTGTAAGAGAAGCAACATTGTATATGCCAGGATTCGTTATAGCGTCAAGTGCTACAGCATTGCAGTCTTGTGCCGGGCAAAAATTAGAACATATGCAAAGGCATATTAAGAGGTACATTCTGTTTGTGTAAAGTTTCAGATCAATCATTTTTATGAATTTTATTGCCGTTTTTTAAAAAATCAAGTATAGGCTTTAGGCTTTCAACGGGACTTTCTTCCATTGGGACATTCCATTGTTATTCATATAAGTAAGGTTCATTATGATAAGCCATTTTCCTTACATTCTCAAGAACTCGCTTCATGTATGTTTTCCAAAATGTCTTTGCAAATAACCAGTTCAATGGATACAGTAATGGAATATTCGAATGCAAAGCATAGGTGTATTCGACCATTATTTTATTAGGTTCCAGTTCTGTCGTTTCCCATTCACCCACAAACTTGTAAAAGCCCAACATCCATGATTGGAAATCGTCAACCTGAATTTTCCAATACTGATTTTCTTTTCTTTCAAGGACATGGTCAACAGAAGCAAACCCTCCTTTTTGTGAAAAAGATTTTGCCGCGAAGACTTTTTTACTTGAACCTGGCTTACCCCAATTTTCATCATTTGTCACATGCGTTACATTGGGCATAATTCCAAATCCAGTGTGGGCTTTTGAAACGTCACAAAGCATGGGTGTTTTAAATGCCCTTTCTAATGAGCATTCGTAGATTGTAGATACTTTTACTTTTGAAATCATCTGGCAAAGCTAATGCATGTATCTTATTTCTAGGGTGATTCAACAATGGTGCCCGACAAATCGTAAAATGTGTCTTAAAACCTCTAACTTTGTTCAAAATCTTTGACTAATGCAGATCATTGAGATAAAAAAAGGCGTGAAGATTGGTTTTGATGATTTGATCAAAAGCGTATCCCGTATGGATACCGTCGATCTGAAAAAGGTGTTAGAGCAAATCAACCAAGTTTTATCCGTGCGCAGTGATAAACAGCCTAATGAATTTGAAACACAATTGTTGCAGAAAATAAAAGAAGTCGTGCCTTCATCAGTAGTGCGTCGATATCGACAGTTGCACAAAAAGCAACAGATTGCTACTATTACTCCCAAAGAAAGCAAAGAAATGCTTTTGCTGACAGATTTTATGGAGGAAAAAAGTAGTGAACGGGTGATGCTGCTAGGAGCTTTGGCCAAAATCCGAAAAACGAACATTTCTGAATTAGCTGAACAATTGGGCATTCGCGAATTTCATGCGCAGGCGTAAATTCACCCAAACTGAAAGAGCACTGATTACCCAACGTGGAGTTGCTTATGTTGAACCGAAAAGGGCTAGTCAACCTTCGCAAGGCACTTGCACATTTTGGTGTACATCCTCCTTCGGAGTGAGAATACGTATCGGGTCGCAACCTACGCGCGGGGGTTGATTTTGGGTGTTGTAGGTGGTTGGATGAAAAATTGTGGCTCACCACTCGATTGTACCAAGTCGCGAAACGTTATTGCAACTCTATTTTATCGATCAAAAGTTTAAATTGTTCCTTTTTTTTGTTTCCTATCAAAAAAGTGATTTCTTCAATATGATCATCAGAAAAATTGGGTTTGTCAAGTCTTCTTCCCCTAAATGAAGGGTACATGTCTTTTAGTGGAATTTCTACCTCTTGCCATTCTCCTGAAGTTGAAAAGGGTGCTATGTAAGCATAATAATCCTCGGAATTAGTTTTTATCCTACATTGATAATTTTTGCCATCGCCTTGAAGTTTAATAACAATCTTAGTGTATTTCTTTACTTGTATTTTTTCAAATCTATAACGCACAGAAGAGAATCCTCCATTGTTATCCAGCGATATACTGCCTTCGAAAACACCAAAACCATCAGCATTTAACTTAAATGTGCCGGATGATGCTCCCCCCATCACAACATCATCTACAATTACCCAGTCTCGAACGTCTGACTTTTTGTTAAAATCAAAAATTACTTGAGTGGGCATTGAAGAGAATAAAGTCATCATACAAATTAAGCTTTTCATAATGTTCCTGTTTTTAATTTTTAGAAATATCTGTGGCAGATACGCTTACTCCATATACATCCTCCAGAAATATTTTGGTGTTGAAGCTTCCGATAAAGCCTGAACCTCCTATAATACCCACTTTTTTCATTTTACAATTGTTTTAATCAGAGTGTCATCGATGAACATCAAGAGCGCAGGAAGGTTTATTTAATGCAGTATCCTTAGTACATCGATCCGGCAAAGCAACTGCACGTATCTTATTTCCATATTGGAAATCATGCAGTCGTGTCATTCCGAACGCAGCGCGGAACCTGAGGCGTAGCATTGCCGTTCCCCAGGTTCCTCGCTATGCCAGGTTCCTCGCTATGCTCGGAATGACACCGCTGCGGGGCTTTTCAGTGTGATTTGAGAATGCTTCCCTCCAAATAAAAGGTGTCTACATACATTAAGCCATAAACACCAAAAACCCGCAAAGCCAACATGACCTTACGGGTTTCTGAATTTTAAACCTGCACGCTAGTGCCTCACCCAGTAAATATTACAAAGGAAGCCCAAACGCGAAGCCAACCTGAAACCTTGAAACCTGAAACCTTGAAACCCTACACCCTATCACTCCACCACTTCTTCACCTCATACCCCTTCAAGTACATCACCGGAAGGATAATCAAAGTTACAAAAGTCGCGAACCCAAGGCCGAAGATAATCGTCCAGGACAATGGGCCCCAGAACGCTACCGAGTCACCGCCCAGGTATATTTTCGGATTGAAGTGCGTGAACAGGCTTTCAAAGTCGATGTTGAAACCGATGGCCAGCGGGAACAGTCCAAGAATAGCAGCTGTGGCCGTGAGCAATACCGGCGTCATACGGATACGCCCGGCTTCGATGACGGCTTCGCGCACCGCCATGCCCCGTTCTCTAAGTATGTCGGTAAACTCCACCAGCAGGATGCCGTTGCGCACCACAATACCAGCCAAGGCAACAATGCCCACACCCATCATAATCACGGAGAAATCCATGTTGAAAATGGCCATGCCAAGCAATACACCAATGATGGAGAATACGACCTCCGTCAGGATAATGAGCGTTTTGCCAAAAGAGTTGAACTGCGCAACCAGAATTATCAGGATCAGGAACATCGAAATGAGGAGGGAGTTTCCGAGGAAGCTAATGGCGTCCATCAACTCAGCGTCTTCGCCTTCAAAACCGATGGTAACGCCGTCCTGGCTTGGGTAAGCGGCTACGGCTGCTTTCACGGCATCAACAACTTGCGTTTGCTGCGGCTGAAATTCTGACGTGATGTTCGACGAAATGGTGACCAAACGCGTCTGGTCTTTGCGCCGGATACCACCGTACGTATTGGTGTATTCCACCTTCGCCAATGCCGCAATGGGAACGGAGCGCAGGATGCCGCCCATGTTCATGTCGCGGAAAGTGATGTTCATGTTCTCTACCGCATTGATATTGCTGCGCTGCTCCTCTTTCAAGCGGACAATGACGGGTATTTCGTCTTCTCCGTCGCGGT
>Ga0105049_10009083_pt1 | contig 11466 bp, 9 predicted proteins | sample MAT06_FD_78087 | JGI IMG/M metagenome (GOLD analysis project Ga0105049, IMG submission 78087) | Freshwater microbial communities from Lake Fryxell liftoff mats and glacier meltwater in Antarctica - MAT-06 | ecosystem: Environmental > Aquatic > Freshwater > Ice > Liftoff microbial mat | place...
CCAGACGACATTTCTGGTGGTCAATCCCACCAACGTCTGGCCAGGCGAATACCTGTCTCCACGCGACGAAGACGGCCATGGCACCCACACGATGACCACTGCTGGCGGCAACGCCAATTCGCGCGTCACAGTGTCTGGCGTCGACTTTGAAGCCACAGGCGTAGCGCCTCGCGCTCGTTTGGCCGCCTACAAGGTCTGCAACGCCCTCACGCACTCCGACGGCACACGCCGCAATATTTGTTACGAGAGTGACTCGACGGCTGCCATCGAGAAGGCCACGGCTGACGGCGTGGATGTCATCAACTACTCGATCAGCGGCTCGCCGACAGCCGTGACGGGGTTTGTGCAAAACGCCATGTTGGGCGCTGCCAAGGCCGGTGTCTTTGTGGCTGCTTCAGCAGGCAACTCCGGGCCCGGCAACACGGTGGCGCACATCAGCCCCTGGGTGACGACCGTCGGTAATTCTACGCATGATCGCTACTCTGAAGCGGTCGTGACGCTGGGCAATGGCGCCACGGCGCAAGGTGGTTCATGGCAGACCGCCGGCGTGCCCAGTGCACCGCTGATTCTGGCGCGCGACGCAGGGGTGACGGCATATGCTGATCTGAAAACCAGGGCAGACGAATTGGCGCTGCAGCGCTGCTACAACGCGGCCGATCGGGCGACCGACGGCGCGACAGCGGCAGCAGCCATCGACCCGGCCAAAGTGGCGGGCAAGATCCTGGTCTGCATCCGCGGCGGCAACGTCTTTGTCAACAAGGCGCAAGTGGCCAGAGACGCTGGCGCGGTCGGCGTGATCTTCCAGAACGTGACCGCGGCCTTCCCGGCGGCCGGCGGCCCTTCAGCGCAGAGCGTCTTCGCGCTGGCCCTGGTTTTGCCGGCAGTGCATTTGCCCAGCAGCGCTGAGGCGGCAGTCTTGAACTACGCTGCCACCGCAGGTGCAACCGCGAGTTTTGCCGGATCAGTGCCGGTGGCGGGTGTGGTCGCTCCCATCATGGCGGGCACTTCTTCGCGTGGTCCCAACCAGGGTGATGCCAACATCCTGAAGCCGGACATCACCGCGCCCGGCACCGACATCATCGCCGGCTACACGGCCGCAAACGTCACGGCCGCAGAGCGCGCAGCGTTGATCGCGGGCACTGCGGTTGGCGGTCAAGGTGCCGCACTTCTCAGTGGTACTTCGATGTCCAGCCCGCACGTGGCTGGCGCCGCTGCGCTGCTCAAGCAAGCCAATCCGAGCTGGTCGCAAGCGGCCATCAAGTCGGCTTTGATGACGAGCGCCGTGCAGACGGTCAAGCTCGCCAGCGGCGCTGCCGACACCAACCGCTGGGGCTTTGGCTCAGGCCATCTGGAGCCGCAGGGCGCCGTCAGCACCAGCCTGGTGTTTGACATCACGCCGAGCGAGTACGACGCCTATGCGGCTGGATTCTTGAACGGTCGCGAGCTCAACCTGCCGTCGATCACCTTCGGCAACGTGTTGGGTGCAGCCACGACGGTCCGTACCCTGAGCAACCGGGGCAGCAGCGCGGTGACGCTGAACGCGGCTGCATCGCTGCCTGGATTCGATGTCATGGTGACGCCGTCGACTTTGACGATCCCTGCCGGTGGCAGTGCCAACTTCAGCGTGCGGGTGGTCAAGCAAGCGGCAACGCCGTTCAACAGCTATCGCTTTGGCGATGTGGTGTGGACCGGTGGTGTCCAAAGTGTGCGCAACCCATTGACTGCGCGTGCGTCGTCGCTGGTGGCGGTGAACAACATCTCCGACACACGCGCCATAGGCAGCCGCATCTTCACCATCGGCACCGGGTTTTCGGGTCCCATGGTGCTGACCCCTTCGGGCATGGTGCCAGCCACGATCAGCCCGGTTTCCGTGGCGCAAGACGGAGAGACCTGCGTGGACATGGTGGTGCCAGCCGGCGCCTTTGCCATCCGCGCGCAAATCTTCGGCGGCGAAACCACGGCGCCTGACCTCGATCTGGTGCTGTACAACCCGGCTGGCACTGTGGTTGCCACGGGCTATACTGGCAGCAGTGATGAGCTGGTGGGGCTGAATGCGCCAGCGGCTGGCACCTACCAGGTCTGTGTGGAAGGTTACGACACTGGGGCTACGCCTACGGCTGCCGTGCCGTTGAACACCTGGATCATCGCAGCGCCTGCAGGCACGCAGTCTCTGCGTGCAGCAGGCCCACGGGCTGCGGTACTGGGCGGCACGGCCTCGGTCGTGGTCGCTTGGAGCACGGCGCCGGGCACCCGCTCTTTCGGTGTCGTGCGCTACAGCCAGACAGCCGGTGGCCCAACGCTGGGTGCATCAGCTGTGTTCGTCGATACCATGCCTGCTTCCACCAGCGCTGTCGTGCTGGCTCCAGTGGAGCGCAGCAAGCAGCTGCGTTAAGACCGATAGCAAAGCCGGCTGCGCCCCTTGCGGGGCCTGGCCAAAAAGAGGGGAGCCTGTGGGCTCCCCTTTTTACTGGGTCGAACTCATCGGAGCTGCGCTTAGCGCAGCCCGCTCGCCGCACCCGCTCGAAGCGCGCAGTGGCCCAGCTCGTGCAGGCTGTCTTTCAAGGTGCCAGCCGCCACAGGTGCCTGAGCAGGTGCTCTTTTGGGTGCCTGGCTGATCGGTGCCTGACAATACGCGGTGGGCTCAGGCAGCAGCTCGCAGGTCGACATCTCTCCGCTCGCTTCGGCCCTGCGGCGCTGCAGTGCGGTGTAGATGCGGGCCGCGCTTTGCATCGCCTGCCTGTCGGTGGCGCTGACCGACCAGGCCAGATATTGGGCCGGGCCACCGCAGGCGCGCCAGCCGACGGCCAGCGTGCGGCACTCGTTGTCCAGGCGACAGCTTGTGCCGGTCGCTTGTTTCAGCGCCTGCCACGCCTGAGCCAAGTCATCAGGGGTTGGATCGGTCGCCAATGATGAGCCGGGTCTGGATGCTGCATGGCCTGTTGATCCGCTCGACGATCCAGGGCCAGCGGCTGTCTCTGCAGGTGGCGTGCCGCCGGCACATGCCGCCGGCAACGTGATCAGTGCCGACAGGGCCAGCGCGCGCAGCACTGGCGGCAGTTTGCGCTTGTCAGGTCGCATGGCGGGTGCAGGCCCTGCGGTGCCTTCAGCTTTAAGCATGGGTCAGCAGATCGAGGTAGCTGCCAGCCAGCAGTGGCGCCTGGCTCAGACCCAACTGCACCATCAACGCCTGCGCAATGCGGTGCCCTTCTTCGTCAGTCTGCAGACTTTGCAGCACCACTTCGAGTTCCATGAAATCTCCCAGGTCATCGACGCGGTCCAGGTGGACCCGCGTCTGGCCTCGCAACAGCAGCCAGCGCCGCTTGCGCACGCGGCCAATGACGCCGCAGCCTCGGGCCAAGGCTTCTCGCAGCCTGGCGGCATCCGGTACCGGCAGACGCACATAGTCGCTGGCGCGTGCCCCCGCCTGGTCGGGCCGCTGGTAGTGGATCAGCTCGGCGCTGCCATCAGCGAACTCGCGCAGCTTCAGGCGGCCATGAGCCACCGCGAAGAAGGTGTCGTCCTGCACCAGCACCTCTGCAGCCCGGTCCGCCAAGACGGTGGCCAGAGGCAGCAGCGCCTCGACGCTGCTGATGCGGGCCTTGATCTCGATGTTGCGAGGCATGCGGCTGGGGCCCTGTACTTGGCTCAAGCTTCAGCGGCGATTCTGCGCAATGCCTGCTCAAAGACTTCTGCCGGCTGTCCGCCGGAAATCAGGTGCTTCTGATTGATGACCACCGCAGGCACCGACTGGATGCCGGCCTCTTGCCATTGCCGCTCAGCCTGCCGTACTTCGTCGGCACAGCGGCCATCGCGCAACATGGCAGCCGCTTGCTGTGCGTCCAGGCCCACCTCGGCCGCCAGCTCAGCCAACACCTGCGGATCGCTGGGGTTGCGGCCCTCGCCGTGATAGGCCTGCAGCAAGGCATGTTTGAGTGCCCGCTGCCGCTTGGCGCCTTCAAATTGCAGCCCGGCCCAGTGCAACAAGCGGTGCGCATCGAAGGTGTTCCAGACGTGCATTCGATCGCCAAAAGTAAACCCGACCTCGGCGCCGCGACTGCAGATATTCTCGCGGTTCTTGGCCAACTGGGCGTCTCCGATGCCGTACTTGGCTTTCAGGTAGGCTGCTGCGTCAGCGCCTTCTGCAGGCATCGTGGGATTGAGCTCAAAGGGCTGGAAATGCAGATCCACATCGAGCTCCGGGCCAATGTTGTGCAGCGCCTGCTCGAGCGCATTCAGGCCCACGGCGCACCAGGGGCAGGCGATGTCGGAGACAAAATCAATTCTCATCTTCGTTTTCCTCGAGTGTCCCCGCACGCCGCGTCGGCAGCAGGTGGGTGTAGGCCGCATTGACGGTTGCGGCTATGGAGCGGGCACCGGGTCACCCAAGGCCCAGATCCAAATATCATGCCTGAACAGCCTCAAGGCGCCTCGGACGATCCTCGCATGCCTTCACCTCATCCGCAAACCCACGCCGCCAACTCACTGGGTTTCGACACCACGGCCCTGCTCATCAACGGGGTCTGGCGACCCTGTGCCGGCGGCCGGTTGTTGCCATTGCTCAACCCCTCCGACGGATCGCAACTGGCGCAGATTGCACGCGGCGGGCCCGCCGACATCGATGCAGCCGTGCAGGCTGCGCAGCAGTCTTTGCAGGGCGAATGGGGGGCCCACAGCGCTACCGAGCGCGGTCGTGTGCTGGCGCGCATGTCCGCAGCCGTGCTGGCACAGGCCGATGAGCTGGCCCGGCTCGAAGCGCTGGACGTCGGCAAACCGCTGCAGCAAGGCCGCGCTGATGCCGTGGCGCTGGCGCGCTATCTGGAGTTCTACGGCGGCGCGGCCGACAAGCTGATGGGCCAGACCATTCCATTCGCCGCTGGCTACACGGCCATGACGCTGCGCGAGCCGCACGGCGTGACCGGCCACATCGTGCCCTGGAACTACCCGATGCAGATCATCGGCCGCAGCGTCGGCGCCGCCCTGGCGATGGGCAATGCCTGCGTGCTCAAGCCGGCCGAAGAGGCGTGCCTGACAGCACTTGCCTTTGCGCACATCGCCCAACAGGCCGGGCTGCCACCTGGCGCACTGAACGTGGTGCCGGGCTTGGGCGAAGAGGCCGGCCAGGCCTTGGCCAGTCACGCGGGGGTGCGGCATCTGTCTTTCACCGGATCGGTGGCGGTGGGTGCTTTGGTGCAGGCGGCAGCGGCACGCCATGCAATCCCTGTCACGCTGGAGCTGGGTGGCAAGAGCCCGCAGATCGTGTTTGACGATGCCGACCTGGAGGCCGCCTTGCCCTTTCTGGTCAACAGCGGCATTCAGAACGCAGGTCAGACTTGCTCTGCGGCGTCCCGCATCCTGGTGCAGCGCGGCGTCTACCCGCAGGTGATGGCACGCATGGCCGAACGCTACCGCGCGCTGAAAGTGGGCGTGGCGCTGCACAGCCCCGACGTCGGGCCCCTGATCAGCCAACGCCAGCAAGCGCAGGTGAAGAGCTATCTGGCACTGGCCCAACAAGCGGGTTTGACGGTGGTGGCGCAGGCGCTGTTGCCTGCAGACTTGCCGCCGGGCGGCTGCTATGTGGCGCCCACCCTGTTGGCCGATGTGCCTGCCGATCACAGGCTGGCCCAAGAAGAGATTTTCGGCCCGGTGCAGGTGATGATCCCCTTTGACGACGAGGCGCAGGCTTTGCAGATCGCCAACGGCACCGCCTTCGGCTTGGTGGCTGGCGTCTGGACCCGCGACGGCAGCCGTGCGCTGCGGCTGGCGCGCAAGCTGCAGTGCGGGCAGGTGTTCATCAACAACTATGGCGCAGGGGGCGGCATCGAGTTGCCCTTTGGCGGCGTCAAGCTTTCAGGGCACGGGCGCGAAAAGGGTTTTGAAGCCCTGTACGGCTTTTCGACATTGAAGACCGTGGCCATCCACCACGGCTGAACCAGGAGATAAAGAGATGAGCACAGGCAACAGATTGCAAGGCAAGGTCGCGATCGTGACCGGCGGTGGTTCGGGCTTTGGCGCTGGCATTTGCGCCAAGTTTGTGGCCGAGGGCGCGCAGGTGCTGGTGGCCGACATTCAGCTCGACGCAGCGTTGGATGTGGCCGCAAGACTGGGGGCCGCAGCACGCGCGTTGCAGGTCGATGTGGCAAACGCCGCCGATGTGCGCATGATGATGGATGCCGCCCAGTCGCACTTTGGCGACTTCCACATCCTCGTCAACAACGCCGGTGTCGGGCACTTGCCGCAGGCCCTTGAAGTCCTGCCGGAGGCCGAGTTCGACCGCCTCTTTGCCGTCAACATGAAAGCCATCTACCTGGCGATGCGCGAAGCCGTGCCACGCTTCAAGGCGCGCAGCGGCCCCGGCATCAAGGGCGTGGTGCTGAACATGGCCAGTACAGCGGGCGTCAGCCCCCGACCACGCTTGGCCTGGTACAACGCCAGCAAGGGCTGGGTCATCACGGCCACACGGGCCAACGCGGTCGAGCTGGCGCCCCATGGCATCCGCGTCAACGCCCTGAACCCGGTGGCCGGCGAAACGCCCATGCTCAAGACCTTCATGGGCGAAGACACGCCCGAGGTGCGCGCCAAGTTTTTGTCGACGATTCCGCTGGGCCGTTTCTCAACGCCAGAGGACCTGGGCAATGCGGCTTGTTATCTGTGCAGCGACGAGGCCAGCATGATCACCGGCGTTTGCATGGAGGTGGATGGCGGGCGCTGCATCTGAGCCGCGCTTCAAGCGCAGCCGGCCGCGTGGGAGGGTTGGCTGAGGGCCGGATTGCTGACCTGAAAAGTGAGTGGAATGCGGGTAACACCCACTTGCACCAGGGGCACTCTGGACTATGGTGGTGGGGCAAGTTGCAACGCAGGTCCCGGAAAGAACACCACTCACTGCTCTTTTTGTTGGCCGCTTTGAACCGACTTGCGATGCCAGGTTCACCCGTTGTTCACCCGTTGTCCACCCGTTGGATGGCGCCAGAACCGGCAAGAGCCCACAAATTCAACCAGGCGACCTAAAGCGCCCAGGAGACCACCGATGACCGAAGTCCAGAAACTAAATCCCGTTGCTGTTGAAGCCAAACCTGCGCGCCGCCGCTTCCTGGGCAGTGCCGCCACTGCAGCCGTGGCCGCGCCGCTGGCAGGTTTCCCGATGATTGCCGTGGCGCAGTCGCCCGTGGTGTTGAAGATGCAGGGCGCCTGGGGCCCCAACGACGTCTTCAGCGAGATGGCGCAGCAGTACGTGACGCGGGTCAACGAGATGGCTGGCAACCGCCTGAAGCTGGAGTACCTGCCGACTGGCGCCGTGGTCAAGACCTTCGAGATCATGGATGCCGTCAGCAAAGGCGTGCTGGACGGTGGCCACCACGTGTCAGGTTATTGGTACGGCAAGTCCAAGGTGGCTTCGCTGTTTGGCACCGGCCCGGTCAGCGGCGCCACGCCTGAGATCGGACTGAGCTGGATCACCCGTGGCGGCGGCCAGGAGTTGTGGGACAAACTGACGGCCAAGCTGGGCCTCAACGTGGTGGGTTTCTTTGCCTTCCCGATGCCTTCGCAGCCGCTGGGTTGGTTCAAGAACCGTCCACCCAAGACAGGCGCCGAGCTCAAGGGCTTCAAGTACCGCACCATCGGCCTGGCAGCTGACCTGATGCAAGAGTTGGGCATGGCCGTGGCGCAGTTGCCAGGCGGCGAAATCGTGCCTGCGATGCAGCGCGGCGTGATCGACGCTTTCGAGTTCAACAACCCCACTTCAGACATGCGTTTTGGCGCGCAAGACGTGTCGAAGTACTACTCGATGGGCTCCTACCACCAGGCGCAGGAATTCTTCGAGATCCTCTTCAACAAGGACAAGTTCAACGCCTTGTCGCCCGAGCTGAAGGCGATCCTGAAGTACGCTGCCGAAGCCACCTCGTCCGCCAACACCGCTCTGGCGCACGAGAACTACTCACGCGATCTGCAAGAGCTGATCGTCAAGCACAAGGTGCAGGTCTCGCGCACACCAGAAGCGGTCTACAAGGCCCAGCTGGTGGCCTGGGACACGGTCACAGCCAAGCTCGAAAAAGAGGTGGACATGTTCAAGGAGGTCAACGACTCCTTCAAGTCCTGGTCGCGCCGCGTCGGCTTTTACCACTACACCAACGAAGCCAACTACAAGCTGGCCTTCGAGCACGTGCAGAAGATCAAGTTGCCGACCTGAGTTCAATGCGGAGGTGTTTCATGACTCGGGGCCTGGCCCCTCGTCATGGGGCGTGAGCCGCGCCGCAGTACCGGCCGTCGAACGAAAACTCGACGGCTTTCTTTTTGCCAGAACGAATCGAAGTCTGACGCCCATGGACAACTGGATCCGATCGATCGACATTTTCAGCAAAGCCATCGGGCACGCGTTTTCCTGGTGCGTGCTGGTGCTGACCGCCAGCACCTGCTTTGAAGTCTTCATGCGCTATGTGTTGAACAACCCCACCGTGTGGGCCTTTGACATGAGCTACATGTTGTACGGCACGCTGTTCATCATGTCGGGTGCCTACGCCTTGTCGCGCGGCTCGCATGTGCGCGGGGACTTCATCTACCGCAAATGGAGGCCTCGCACCCAGGCCCGGGTCGATCTGGTGCTGTACATGATCTTTTACTTTCCGGGTATTTTTGCGATGGTCTTCACCGGTGCGCGTTATGGCTGGGATTCGGCGCGCATCCTGGAGTCCAGCGTCAACAGCCCGGCCGGTGTGCCGGTGTGGCCGCTGAAAGTGATGATCTTCGTGGCCGGCCTGACGTTGCTGTTTGCCGGCATTGCCGAAGTGCTGCGCTGTCTGGTTTGCCTGCGCGACGGCAAGTGGCCGCCACGCGGAGAAGACGTCGAAGAGCTCGAAAAAGTGCTGCAGAAAAAGCATGGCCAAGGAGCCCAGGCATGAGTGATGCGCTGTTTTTTGACCTGCTGGGGGCCGAGCGCCGGGCCGCTCCCAAGCCGGCCCGCATCCCCTCGGGGGATCGGCCGAAATGCCCTTCGGACGAGGGGCTGTCATGACCGATCCGGCCATCGCACTGCTGATGCTCGGCCTGTTCATCGCCGTCATCTTTCTGGGCTTTCCGATTGCTTTCACGCTGATGGCGATGGGCATCGGTTTTGGCTTTTACGCCTACTTCACACCTGGCGAGGCCTGGTGGGACAACCGCATCCTGTACCTCTTCACGCAGAACACATTCAGCGTGATGAACAACGATGTGCTGATATCGATCCCGCTGTTCTTGTTCATGGGCTACATCATCGAACGCGCCAACATCCTGGACCGGCTGTTCCACAGCCTGCAGGTCGGATTGCGCTTCTTGCCCGGCTCGATGGCGGTGGCCGCGCTGATCACCTGCACCTTGTTTGCCACTGCCACCGGCATCGTGGGCGCCGTCGTCACGCTGATGGGGCTGATTGCGCTGCCTTCAATGTTGAAGGCTGGATATGACCAGAAGCTGTCCTGCGGCGTCATCACCGCCGGCGGCACGCTGGGCATCCTGATCCCGCCTTCGATCCTGCTGATCGTTTACGCCGCCACCGCCAGTGTCTCGGTGGTCAAGCTGTACGCAGCGGCGCTGATCCCGGGCATTTTGCTCGCCACCTTGTATGTGCTGTACGTGATCATCCGCGCCACCCTCAACCGGCGCTGGCCCCCAAGCCCAAGGATCTGGGCGAGTTCTCGGTGCTGCAAAGCATTCTGCTGATGCTCAAGGCCTTCCTGCCACTGGCGGCACTGATCATGTCTGTGCTGGGCTCGATCCTGTTCGGCCTGGCCACGCCCAGTGAAGCGGCCGCGATGGGCGCGCTTGGCGGCATCATCCTGGCCATCATCTACCGCGCTTTCACGTGGGACCGGTTGCGTGAGTCGGTCTATCTGACGGCGCGCACCTCGGCGATGGTGTGTTTTTTATTCGTCGGCGCCGCCACCTTCTCGTCGGTGTTTTCGTACCTCGGTGGCGAGCAGGTGATCAAGGAAGCGATGCTGGGGCTGGACCTGAGCACGGTGCAGTTCTTGCTGCTGACGCAGTTGATCATCTTCATCCTGGGCTGGCCGCTGGAGTGGAGCGAGATCATCGTGATCTTCGTGCCGATCTTTCTGCCGTTGCTGGTGTACTTCGATGTCGATCCGATCCTGTTCGGCATCCTGATCGCCATCAACTTGCAAACTTCTTTCTTGACGCCGCCCATGGCGATGTCTGCCTACTACCTCAAAGGCGTGGCACCGCCAGGTGTGGAGCTGTGGACCATCTTCAGGGGCTGCTTCCCGTTTGTCGGCATGGTGCTGGTGACGCTGGCGCTGACCTACATCTATCCGCAAATGGTGACCTACCTGCCCGACAGGTTCTTCAACCAGCCCACCTCAGTGCCGATCGATCTGACCGATCCTTCGGTGGTCAACCCCGACATCTTCAAGTGATGGTTGCGCAGAACTCTCCACCCACACCCGGTGCGCCGTCAGCCGCTGCGTTGCCGCAGACGCTGCAGCAGTTCAGCGCCGTGCAGTGGCGCGACTATCTGCAATCGGGAGCGGCAGACCTGCCGGCACTGAGTGGCCAGGCGCTGAGCTATGCGCAAGCAGCCGACCAGCGCTTGCATGTTTTCGCCGATCTCGATCAGCGGGTGATTGAGCTGCAAGCAGATCATCTGCACCAGCAGCGCATGCGTGGTGAGCCAGCGGGCCCGTTGTTTGGTGTGCCCGTGGCCGTCAAGGACATCATTGACACGGTGGACTTCCCGACCGCGTACGGCAGCCCCATCCACAGCGGCCGCTACGCAGTGGCCGACGCCACAGTCGTGCGCAGGCTGCGGGGTGCCGGAGCGATGATTTTCGGCAAGACCGTGACCACCGAATTTGCGACCTTTCATCCCGGCCCCACCTGCAATCCGCACAACCCGGCGCACACGCCAGGCGGCTCGTCCAGCGGCTCGGCTGCTGCGGTCGCGGCGGGGCTGGTGCCGCTGGCGCTGGGCACGCAGACCAACGGCTCGGTGTTGCGGCCGGCTTCCTTTTGCGGTGTTTACGGTTTCAAGCCCACGCGCGGTGTCTTGCCACGCACGGGAGTGTTTGAGCAGTCACCTGCGCTGGACCAGTTGGGCGTTTTCTCGCGCACGCTGGAAGACGCGGCGCTGGCGGTGGAGATCATGTCGGGCGACGACGGTCAGGACGAGGCAAGCCGAGCCATCGCGCCACGCCGTTTGTGGGCCACCTGCATGGCCGAGCCGCCCGTGACCCCCAAGTTCTGCTTTGTGCGCACGCCCTGGTGGTCACAGATCGACGCCGAGGCGCGTGAAGCCTATGAAGAGTTTCTGAGCTTGATGCGCGGCGTGGTGGTGACGGCCGAGTTGCCCCCGGTGGTCGAACAAGCGGTGCTGTGGCACCAAGCGGTCAACGAAGCCGAGTTGGCTTTTGCGTTGCAGCGTGAATACCTGCACCACCCACAGCAGCTGAGCCCGGCCCTGCGCGAGCGGGTGGCCCAGGG
>Ga0105049_10009084_pt1 | contig 11466 bp, 8 predicted proteins | sample MAT06_FD_78087 | JGI IMG/M metagenome (GOLD analysis project Ga0105049, IMG submission 78087) | Freshwater microbial communities from Lake Fryxell liftoff mats and glacier meltwater in Antarctica - MAT-06 | ecosystem: Environmental > Aquatic > Freshwater > Ice > Liftoff microbial mat | place...
AAGCCCGCTTGTTCGAAGTGGTGGTCGCCGGTGAGGGCTTCAGAGAGGTTCCGTTGTTGCATGACGGCGAACGAAATGCAATCGGTCAGCGACCATTCCTTGTCGGGGCGGGAGCGGTAGAGTGTTACCCCGGCCTTCCAAATCGCTTCGTCGGCGGGACAAATCTCGATGTCCGGATCCGTGGAGATCACGTCCAACACCGTACTGAAACCGGATCGCGATCGCACGGAACACATCGCATCGCCGAGTTCGGTCAGTACCCAAGCCGTCGTGACGATCTTGACGCCGAGGCCGGCGCTGTAGAGCTTGGCTCGGGCGTGCTGGCGATCCGCCCGATTCAAAAGTGCGAGGAAATAAAAAGTGTCCGCGAAGAGTGTCTTCATCGCTTCGGCGTTCCGTGCAAATAGTGGTCGTGCTGCTCGGCCAAGTCATCCGGGCCGTCGTCGATGAGGCCGGCCAAAGCGAGGAGCCGGTCGCCGACGGTCGATTTCGGTTCGGCTTTCAAAATCACTTCGACCCGCGCACCGTCCGGTAACGTGCAGAACTCATCAAGGACGATTGAGCCGTTGTGAACGGTTCCTTCGAGTAGCATCGCAATTCCTCATGGGATAAATTTTAGCTTACCATGGTATCCGACGCGAAACAATCGCTCTCCGCGCTTGCATTGCCGAAGGAATTGCTTCATTCTTCAACAGTCATCCGCCTGCCCGGAGCCTCCCCGATGCCCCGCCTCCTCTCTTTGTTCGCCGTCGCACTCCTCGCTTTGCCCCTGCTGGCCCAAGGGTTCACCCCCGAGCAAGCCGTCAAACGCATGACCCTGCCCGAGGGTTTCTCGGTGCGCGCCGTAGCCACGGAACCGATGATCCGCCAACCGCTGAGCATGAGCTTCGACAACCGCGGCCGCCTCTGGGTGCTGCAGTACCTGCAGTATCCGAACCCCGCAGGGTTGAAGCCGGTGAAGCAGGATCAATACCTGCGTACCGAGTGGGACAAAGTCCCCGAGGCGCCGCCGAAAGGGCCGAAGGGGTTGGATCGCATCACCATCTGCTACGACCCGGACGGCAACGGCGTCTTCCGGAAGTCGAAGGACTTCCTCACGGGGTTGAACCTCGCTTGCGGCTTTTGCTTGGGGCACAAACGCGTCTATGTGGTGCAGCCGCCGTACTTGCTCGAATACGAAGACCTCGACGAAGACGACGTTCCCGATGGCGACCCGAAAGTGCTGCTCACCGGCTTCGGGATGAACGACACGCACAGCCTCGCGAATAATTTACAGTGGGGCCCGGACGGCTGGCTCTACGGCGCCTCCGGAAGCACGAGCACGAACAAGATCCGCGTGGCGACCTTCAAAGAGGAACCGGTCGAGTTCCAACAGGGCATTTGGCGCTATCACGTCCAATCGAAACGATTCGAACTCTTCAGCGAAGGCGGCGGCAACACCTACGGCCTCGACTTCGACAAGGACGGCCAAGCCATCGCGGGGACCAACTTCGGCGGCGTCGCGATGCTGCACCAACGGCAGGGTGCTTACCACATCAAAGGGTTCAGCAAGCACGGGCCGCTGCACAATCCATACGCCTACGGCTACTTCGACCATGTGCCGTACAAGAATTTCCAAGGCGGCCACGTCACCTGCGGTGGCATCGTCTACCAGTCCGATGTCTACCCGAAAGAGTTCCGCAACCAGTACATCGCCGGCAATTTGCTTTCGAACTGCGTGAACTGGCACAAGCTGACGCCGAAGATGTCGAGCTTTACGGCCGAACATGGCGGGACCTTGCTCGACAGCCACGACACCTGGCACCGGCCGGTCGATTTGATCCAAGGGCCCGACGGCTGCGTCTACGTCGCCGATTGGTACGACAAGCGCGCCGCGCACCTCGACCCCCTCGACGACTGGGACAAAACCAACGGCCGGATTTACCGCATCGAATACACGGGGTGGAAGAAGCAGGAGCCATTCGACTTGCGAAAGAAGTCGGTGCAAGAGTTGGTAGAGTTGCTGAAGCACGAGAATGTCTGGTGGCGGCGGGAAGCGCGGTTAGAACTTTCCATACGGCCGGACCGAGCTAAGGTGCTCCCCGAATTACAGAAGTGGCTGAAAGAAGAAACGGGCCAACTCGCGCTCGAAGCCCAATGGGCTATCTACGCTTTGGGCGAGGTGCCGATCGACAAATCGACCTATGAGCACCCGAACGAATTCGTGCGGGCGTGGGCCATCCGCTTGGCCGGCGACTTGCCAACGGCGCGTGAGCAAGAGGCCCATCGCGATTTCCTGACCCAAGCCTGGGTCCGATGTTTCGTCGATCGGGAACAGAGCGCCGCCGTGTTGGCGCAGTTGGCCTGCACCGCGAAGCGCATCCGCTCGGCATTCGGGGCCGAACTGGCGATGCGGCTCGTCCAACTCGAGACGATGCCCGACGACCCGGCCATCCCGCAGCTAATCTGGTGGGCGGCCGAATCGCACGTGACCACGAAGATGCCGGGCTCGGTGGCTCGAAAAGAGTTCTTCCAGATCGGCCGAGACCGATTCGCCCCGCATCAGCGGTTCGTCTTCGAGCGCTACGCCCGTCGCGTCGCGGCGGAGCCGAAGGAGTTCGCGGATAACTTGTTGAACGTGCTGCTGTTGAAATTCAGCGAGAACCCCGAGAAGTTCATCGCCATCTGCACCGGCATCGAAATGGGCCTCGCGGCGGAATACCCCGAAGGCCCGACGGCGGAATTGATCCGGGCGTTGAAGCACCACCCGGCACGCGACAAAGCCCCGGAACTCGTCGCGCGGTTGCTCGTGCGCTTGGGGGACGCGGAAGCCAGGACGCAAATTTTGAACGACATCCGAGACGACAAGCAACCCGAAGCCAAGCGAATCGCGGCCCTAAAGTTGTTGACGAGTTTGCGGGCCGCCGAGTTGGGCCGACTCGCCCCGGAGGCACTCGCCATCGCGAAAACGGACGCGGTGCGTTCTGCCGCGATCGCCGCGCTGGCCGCGACCGGCGACGATAAAACCGCCGGCGTGCTACTGGCACGCTACCCGGAAGCGTCGGCGGACGTGAAGAGGCAATCGCTCGCCGCGCTGCTGTCGCGGCAACCGTGGGCCGCGGAACTATTCCGCGCTTTCGACACCGGTAAATTCCCCAAGATGGACGTGACCAACGACCATGCCAAGCTCGCGCTCGCGTTCAATGACAAGGCGTTGACAGCACTCGTCGAAAAGCACTTCGGCAAGATCGCCGCGGCGACCCCGGGGGAGAAGCGGGCCCGCATCGATTCGCTGAATGCGATGCTCGGCCGCACTCCGCCGGGCGATGCGGCTCTCGGGAAAGTGCTGTTCGCCAAGCAGTGCGCCGCGTGTCATCAACTGCATGGCGAAGGCGGCAAGATCGGCCCCGACCTGACGAGTGCCGAGCGCAAGAACCGCTACTTCCTGCTGACGCAGATTGTCGATCCTAGCGCCCACATCCGCCCGGAGTTCGTGAGCCACAAGGCGACAATGCTCGATGGCCGGAGCATGACCGGAATCGCCACGGCCCAATCGGCGGAGTCGCTCACGCTCTCGTACTTGGAGAACAACAAACCGGAAGTGCGGGCGCTGAACCGCAAAGAGATCGACACCATCGACGCACTCGGCGTCTCGCTGATGCCGGACAAACTACTCGATACCCTGAGCCACGACGAGATCTGCCATCTTTTCGCTTACATTCAAAGCGAACCCGCGAAGCCGAAGAAGGACGCCAAGTACAAAATCGCGCTCATCTCCGGGTCGCTGGAGTACAAATCGGACGAATCGCTGATCGCCTTCCAGAAGATGTTGGAAGAAAAATACTCTGTCGAGTGCGTGCGGATGTTCCGCAAGACCGACACCGACATCGACGGCCTCGACAAACTAGCCGAGTGCGACCTCGCCGTCTTTTACACGCGGCGGCTGAAGCCCGATGACAAGCAGTTGTCACTGATCAAGAAATATTGCGACAGCGGCAGGCCGATCCTCGGCATCCGCACCGCGAGCCACGGCTTCCAGAACTGGCTCGAGATGGACAAAGACGTCTACGGCGGGAACTACAAGAACCACAACCCCGGCGGACCGAAATGCGAGGTGAGCCTCGTCGAGAAGCAGAAGGATCACCCGATACTCAAGGGTCTGAAACCGTTCAACTCGTCGTCGAGCCTGTACAAGAACACCGGCCACGCTCCGGATGTTACGGTGCTACTGACGGGGGCGATCCCCAAAGAGAACGAACCGCTGGCGTGGACGCGGGAGCGCAAGATCGACGAGAAGACACAGCGTATCTTCTACACCTCGCTGGGCCACACCGACGACTTCGCCGAGGCGTCGTTCCAACGCCTCGTGATCAACGCCATCGCTTGGTGCCTGAACGATGGCAAATCTTTTGCGAAGTGAGGTGCCGATGCACAATCGGTAGCGAAAGGGTTTTCGAAGTGTGAACGTCTCCGCACAAGCCGGAGGCCGAAAGTGTATCGATCGCAGTCGAATCGGAATTCCGTGACAATTCCGATTCGACCGATTTTCGGTTATCTCCCCAAGCGCTTGCCATCCTTGTCGACCCAAGAAAACGGACGGACTACGTCGACCGGCTTCGTGGAGACCTTTTCGCCCAAGATATTCTCGAAGACGGAGCCGTACATCGTCTCGATTTTCTGCATCGAGTGGGCCGCGAGCAGTTGGTGCACGATGGCTTGATTATTCACCACGACGTTCCGCACACCGCCACCTTTGCCGACGACTTCTTGCCTGCGGGCGCCGGGTGCGGCATTCGCGTTCTTCTGACGGTCGTTGAATTCCTTGTCGCTCAGGCGGACATCCGGCCCGTCGATGGGCGGCGGCGGGAGCTTCGGGGCCAGCGGCCGGCCCGAGGGATCCTTGTATTGCAAGGCGTCCTTGTCGGTGGTCGTTTCGACATCCCACGTGATCGGCTCGACCTTCAAACCGGTTTCGTTCATCAACTTCTCGGCGTGGGCCTTGCGGAAGGCTTCTTTGAATTTCGCGCCTTCGCCTTTGCTACTCGTATTCGCCGCGAGCAAGGTATCGACGACCCACTGGGCTTCGCGCAGGAACGTGGCCGCATCGACCGGCCCAGCGACGCAGTGCAGCACCCGGCCGTCCGGAGCGCAGAAGTAGCTGGCGACGTTGCCGCCCTGTTTGTTATTGCCGACGATCTTGAACGTGCCGACCTTTTGATAAGAGGTTACGAAGTTATCGTTCACGAACTTGCCGACCTTTTCGTCCGTCAGGGCGCCCACACGGAGCGCTTCGGCGTTGTTTCAGGTCAGGCTCGCATCTTCGAAATGCCCGCTGATGTGCAGCACCAGTACGAGCTTTTCTTCCTTCTTCGCCTGTGCCGCGGCTTCTTTGGGCGACTCCACGAAGTCGATGGTCGTACCGTGGCGGGCGCAGGTGGTCGGTTTCTTGGGCAGGTCGATGGCGAAGGCCGGCAGAGCCAGCACCGCGATCAGCAAGAGGGTTCGCACGGGTTTGAACTCCGCAAAGTTTCGGACGGGATCATCCGAATCCAACATATCTCGAGCGCGCTCACTCCACACCTGCGAAGTCGGAACTCGTTACATTTCAGTTGCGCAAATTCGGCTCGTTCGTGCTTTCTTGGGCGAAGGGCATGACTTGTATTCTCGCACGAATCAATGCCATTCCAAATCGGTTCGCCGAATGATCTCCCGATGCGACCCGCCGAGCACGAGTTCGTAGACACCCGGCCGCTCGAGCGTTTCACCCGGCGTCACCCGGCACGTCCGCTGTTTTTCGCAGGCTCGTTCCAAGTGGCTTCTCAGGCAACCGGCACAACTGAGGAAATAGGTCTTCAATTCACGAGTCGGGCCGTCGCTCCACTCGGAGGCGATTTTGAACTCGGCCGGGGACTGGCAATCGCACTGCACCGGGTACGGTGGCATCTCGGGCATGGTCGCACCCTCAGCCGGAGACGGGAAAGGGCGGATCTCGACCTTCGATTTCCGCCAGGGCATTTATCGCGGCTTTGATCTCGGCGTCTTTCTTATTGCGCCCCCAGACCGGTTCGTATTGCACGCCGTCGATTTCCGCGGCGATCTTGAAGCACTTGTCGTGATCCGGCCCTTGCTCGTCGAGGATGACGTATCGCGGCGTGCTGCCGAAGTCGCGCTGGGCCACTTGTTGGAGTTGTGATTTCGAACTGCTGGCCAAAGCTTCTTGGGCCACCCGTTCGATTTCCGGCCCGATGAATTGCAAAATGAACGCCTTCGCCGCGTCGTAGCCGCCATCGAAGAAGATCGCCGCGACGAGGGCTTCGAACACGTCGGCCAACAGATTCGCCGGCATCTCGCCGTTCTGGAGCAAGCCTTTTCCGAGGAATACATAGTCGCCGAGTTTCAACGCCCGGCTGAAGTCGGCGCAGGTTTTCCGGCTGACAACGACCGACTTCACTTTGGTCAGGTCGCCTTCTTGGAACTCCGGGAAGCGGCCGTAAAGTTGTTCGCACGTCACGAGGCCCAACACGCTGTCGCCGAGGAACTCCATGCGCTCGTTCGAGGCTTGCCGGGTGTGTGCGCTCGAGGTGTGCGTGAGGGCGGCCCGAAGTAATTCGGGGCGTTGAAAGCGGTAGCCGATGGACTCTTGACATCGTTCGAGAATGGACTGTTCCCGAGACAATTTGGGTGGGGCCGATGCGGGCATGCGAGCACGAACTGGGGATAATTTGAAGTTGTCAACGTAACCCGTCGTCGCCGATCCGTCAACGCTCCGCCGAGTTTCGTTGTTTCGCGGCCCGGTCCGCTTTAGAATCTTCCGCAATCCCTATCCTCCAGTATCCCCGAGTCTCCGATGTCCGCGGCCACCGATCTCAATTTGCTGTTCGGCATCTTGGCGCTGCAGGCCGATCTCATCTCGCAGGAGCAGTTCGCCGAAGGGTGCGCCGTCTGGTCAGCCAAGAAGAATCAACCGCTGGCGGACATCTTGGTCGAGCGCGGTTGGCTCGCCGCGGACGACCGCGCCCTCGTCGATCGGCTCGTATCGCAAAAGTTGAAGAAGCACGGCGGAGACCCCGCGGCGTCGTTGGCCGAAGCCGTGTCGCCGGCAATCTTGCAGTCGCTCGCCGCGATCGGCGACATCGACATCGACTCCACGCTCGCCCCGGAAGGCCCGCAGCGGTTGGCGACGCTCAGCGGCACCGGGGAAACTGTCCGCAGCAAATACACCATGACACGGTTGCACGCCACCGGCGGGCTGGGCCGCGTCTGGTTGGCCCACGATGCCGGGTTGGATCGTGACGTCGCCCTCAAGGAACTTCTGCCCAATCGCTCGCAGAGTGCCGAAGCCTTGGCCCGCTTCCTCCGCGAAGCCCGCATCACGGGTCAGCTCGAACACCCCGGCATCGTGCCCGTGTACGAGTTGATCGCCGATCCGAATTTGCCCAGCCCGATCTATACGATGCGGTTCATCCGCGGGGCGACGCTGGCCGAAGCGTTCGCCGGGTATCACCGCAATCGGGCATCGGGCCGGGTCGGGCCGCTCGAACTGCGCGAGCTCCTCGGGGCGTTCGTGTCGATCTGCCAAGCCGTGGCGTATGCCCACTCGCGCAGGGTCATCCACCGCGACCTCAAGCCGGCCAACATCGTCCTCGGCGACTTCGGCGAAGTCATGGTGCTCGATTGGGGTATCGCGAAGATCCTCGGCGAAGCCGACCCGCGCGATCCCGGCGCCACCCGTTTGGCCACCGGATCGGTCACGGCTACCGCCGAGGAGGACATCGCAGCGACGCGGGCCGGGTCGGTTCTCGGTACACCGAGTTACATGGCCCCGGAGCAAGCCGAAGGTCGAATCGACGACATCGACGAACGCACGGATGTGCACGGGCTCGGGGCGATCCTGTATGAATTGCTGACGGGGCGTACGCCATTCGAAAGGGCGAGCGTCACGGAAGTGCTGGCGAACGTGATCGGGAAAGTGCCGGTTCCGCCGACTTCGGTTTCGCCCGACGCGTCGAAAGCGCTCGAAGCGATTTGCCTGAAGTGCCTGCAAAAGAAGCGGGAAGATCGCTTCGCGGGGGCCAAGGAAATCGCCGGGGAAGTGCAGCGCTACCTCGCGGACGAACCGCTGCTTAGCTACCGGGATTCCGCACGGGTGCGCGCTGCTCGATGGATTCGCCACCATAAAACGGTCGCCGCGAGCTTGGCCGTCGGCATCCTCGTGGCTCTTCCCGTGCTGTCGCTGGCGCTCATTCTCGTTTCATCGGCGGCCTCGAGCGAACGCGAGGCGCGCGTGCGTGCCGACGAATCCGCCGCCCGCGAGAAGGCGGCGCGGGCGACGGCCGAAGACAACTTCCAGAAAGCGGTGCGTTCGGCGGAATTGGTGAGCGACGAACTGGCCCGTGGCATCAAACCGATCGCGGGGACGCAATCGCAAACGGTCGCCGACATCCTCGGCCGCGCGGAGAAAGTCTACGATGAACTCCTACAAAGCCCCGATCCGCCGGCGCGGGTTCGGGCGAGCAAAGCCAAACTCCTGGTGCTGCTGTCCGAAGTGTATCGGGGCATGAACCGGTTGAAGGACGCGGAAACGCGCGCGGACGCCGCGATCCGAATCTACGACGAATTGCTCGCGGTGAAGTCGGCCGAAGAACGGGAGTACCGAATCGAACTTGGCCGGGCCCACCACCGCCGGGGCTGGGCGATTTGGGATCGCGGTTTGGGGCGGAAGGCCCTCGTCGATCTCGAGCGGAGCGCGATGTTACTCCAAAGCGCGGACCTGAACGCCGACGGGGATACCGACGCCCTCTTTTCCATGGCCAGCGCGATCACCATCAGTGCCAATATCCATCTGGATTTCGGCGATACCGCCACCGCCGAGCTCCTCTACGAACGGGGGCTGAAACTCCGCGAGGACTTGTTGGCGCGGTCGCCAGACGATCCGACCGCGCAAGTTCAAGTCGCGATCAGTTGCGAACGATTGGGCTTACTGCTGACTTCCCCGGATCGGTCGGAAGCGGGAACCAAGCTGCTCCGCCGGGCGGTGTCGTTGGCCGAGAGCGCGTTCTCGAAAGACCGTAGCAACCACGAGAACGCGCGCCATTCCATTCGCTCGCTCAGCACGCTCGCGCAGACCGTAGGCACTACGGAGGAAGCGGACAAGCTCTCGGCCACGGCGCGGAACTTGGCGGAGACATTCGCTCGCCGCGATCCCGATGACAACATGTGGGAACGGGAAAATCTGAGGCAACAGTTCATTGCGGTCGGCGGCGAGAAAAAGAAATGGGGGTCGATGACCGAACCCCAGAAGATCGATCTGACGCGGCGGATGCTCGCGTTGCTCCACAGTATCTTCGCGGTTTGCGAAAAGCGGTTGACCGTCTCCGCGGACAGCGCTTTGTGGATCAGCGACCGAGGGAACATCGCGGGGAGATTGGCCGACGAATATTTCACCCTCGCCCGACTCGGGGTCGAACGCGAGCTGAATTTGAAGCGCGGGCTCGAGCTCACCGATCTTTCTGCGGAAGTGTATCGGCAGAGTCTCCTGCGAGAACCCGAGTCGCACGAATTGGCCGTCGGGTTGCACTACGCCCTTTACATCGCGACTAATATTGCGCTGGCGATTCGCGCCGATGCGGACGCACTCCGTCGGCACTGGTACTACCTCGCGACGATCAACCGACATTACGACGCGGTGGCGCGGAAGTTTCCCGACAACAAGTTCATCGCGCGGGAATCGTCGCTGATGTCATTGCGGTGGTGGCTACCGCAGAATTTCAAAGGGGACTGGCGCGAACTGGCCGACGAGACCGCGCTCGGGCATCTGTTCGATTTGCTCGAGACGATTCCCGATCCTGCGCAGGGCGAAGACGAGGCGAACCGTAAACGGCAAGCAGGCAAACGGGAGCACGCCGCCGACTTGCTGCGAAGATACGAAGAGAAAAAGCCGCTCCCCGAGCGCGGCCGGAAACTGCTCGAGCGATTCTCGAAGCCGACCGCTTGACCGCTCCCCCGAGGACAGGCCGTGCCCCCTCCGATCACCTTCCGAACCATCCCTGGGCAAGGCGACCTTTCCGAAGTCGCGCGCGATCTTTCGTTCCACCCGCGCGCGAATGCGGCCCCGAAAATTCTGACGCCGGGCCAGATCGACGCCTTTAACCGCGACGGTTACCTCAAACCGATCCGCCTATTCGACGGCGCCGAAATCGCCGACCTCCGCACCTACTTCGACGGGCTGCTGGCGGCATACACCGCCGAGGGCCAAGACAGCTACTCCATCAGTTCGGCCCACCTCCGGCACGGCCGGGTTTGGGACATCATCACGCATCCGAGCATCGTGGCGGTCGTCGCGGATTTGCTCGGGCCGAGCGTCATCGCGTGGGGCTCGCACTTCTTCTGCAAGATGCCCTGCGACGGCAAGCGCGTGAGCTGGCACCAAGACGCGAGCTACTGGCCACTGACGCCTTCGAAGGCGGTCACCGTCTGGCTGGCCATCGACGACGCCGACCCGGACAACGCCAACATGCGCTACATCCCCGGCACGCATGTCCTCGGTCACCTCACGTGGAAGCTCAGCGAAGTCGATGAGGCGAACATCTTGAACCAGACGGTGCCCGATGTCGAGCGCTACGGCGAGCCGTTGGATGTGCAGTTGCAAGCTGGGGAAGCGGCGATCCACTCCGACCTCTTGCTCCACGGCTCGGAGGCGAATCGATCCAACCGCCGCCGGTGCGGCCTGTCGCTGCGGTACACGGCGGGGGACGTGCGCGCGTATCTGGGCTGGGATGAGAAGGGAATCGTCGTCGCCGGCGACCCGCCGGCGCACTGGGGCAATCGGGCGCGACCGGAAGCCCCTTGAAATGGCGTCAGCCGGATCCGCGGATCGTCGAGAAGCCGAATTGCCCCGAGCTTTCGAGGGCGGTGTTGAAGTTCTTCCGCTTGGCCCACAGGAGTTCGACAGCCCGCGGTGTAATCCGGTTCGACGAGACATCGAGCGCGTCGAGTCGGGTCATCAATTCGGAAAAGGCCAACCGAGCCGCGCCGGGATCGCCGACGCGATTGTGACCGAGATTGAGCTTGCGGAGCCGTCCGAGAAACTCCGACTCGGCGAGGGCGATGACCCCGTCGTCGCGGAGTTGGTTGCCGCCGAGGTCGAGTGCCCGCGCCGAAGCCATCGCGAGGGACGCCGCCAAAGCCGTGGCGCCGATGGGGCCGATGTCGTTCTCGCGCAGATCGAGTCGGCCGGAGCGTTTCAGCATTCGACCGAGGAGATCGGATTGCGCGAGCGCCGCCACGCCGACGTCGCCGATGCGGTTGGCGTGGAGCCGCAATCGATTCAACCGCGAAAGCGTCGGGCTTTCGATCAGCGAGACGAGGCCCGCATCGGCCACATCGTTGCCTGAAACATCGAGCGTGCGGAGTTGCCCGAAGAACGGCGAGCGCGCGAGCGAGCGTATTCCATCGCAGCCGATGGTGCGGTTGTCGTTGAAGTGGAGC
>Ga0105049_10009089_pt1 | contig 11461 bp, 12 predicted proteins | sample MAT06_FD_78087 | JGI IMG/M metagenome (GOLD analysis project Ga0105049, IMG submission 78087) | Freshwater microbial communities from Lake Fryxell liftoff mats and glacier meltwater in Antarctica - MAT-06 | ecosystem: Environmental > Aquatic > Freshwater > Ice > Liftoff microbial mat | place...
CATGTCATCAATGGGAATTGTTCAAATTGCTGCAATTATGGGAAGCTGCGTTGCGGGTGGAGCTTACTTGCCAATTATGAGCGACGAAGCAATGATAGTTGATAAAACTGGAAGTATTTTTCTTGCGGGTTCTTATTTGGTAAAGGCTGCAATAGGAGAGGACATAGACAATGAAACTTTGGGTGGTGCAACAACTCAGTGCGAAATAAGTGGAGTTACAGATAATAAATGCAAAGACGATAAAGATGCCTTAAATAAAATCAAAAATATTTTTGATAAAATGGGGCAGTTTCAAAATGCTGGATTTAATAGAGCAGAAGCCAAAGAACCAAAAGAAAATCCTTCTGAAATTTATGGAATCCTTCCTTTAGCCAGAGACAAGCAATACGACATGCACGAAATTATTTACCGATTGGTTGATGATTCTGAATTTGATGAATACAAAGAAAAATATGGACAGTCTATAATTTGCGGAACAGCAAGAATAGATGGCTGGGCAGTTGGAATTATTGCAAACCAAAGAAAAGTTGTTAAAAGCAAAAAAGGAGAGATGCAATTTGGCGGTGTTATTTATAGCGACAGTGCCGATAAAGCAGCAAGGTTTATTATGAACTGTAACCAAAGAAAAATTCCATTGGTTTTTGTGCAAGATGTAACCGGTTTTATGGTTGGCTCACGTTCGGAACAAGGCGGTATTATAAAAGATGGAGCCAAATTAGTGAATGCTATGAGCAATTCCGTAGTACCTAAATTTACTATAATTGTTGGAAATTCTTACGGTGCTGGTAATTATGCAATGTGCGGAAAAGCTTACGATCCAAGATTAATTGTTGCGTGGCCAAGTGCACAAATTGCTGTAATGGGAGGGTCGCAAGCAGCAAAAGTACTGTTGCAAATTCAGGTGGCGTCTTTAAAATCTCAAGGTAAGGAAATAGAAAAAGCCGAAGAAGAAAAAATGTTACAAGAAATTACTGAAAGATACACCAGTCAAACTACCCCATATTATGCTGCAAGCAGATTGTGGGTTGATGCAATAATTGACCCACTTGAAACAAGAAAAACTATTTCGATGGGTATAGAAATGGCAAATAATGCACCAATAGAAAAGAAATATAACGTAGGAATAATTCAAACCTAATATTGAAAAAATTAGCTTTTACATATTTAATAATTCTAATTTGCAATGTTTCATTGCTGGCAGCTGGGCTTACAATAGAATGTGAAGGCTATTTTATAAGAAAAGGCGCTAAAGATTCCGTTTACGCCAAAATCATTGTTCCTGTGGATGCAGATAAAAGAATTCAATTTAAAAAATTGCAATGGAAAGTAACAATTAAAGACAACTTTTCATTTATAGATTTTGAAAAGGAGCCACAGGAATTAAAAGAATTTGGATTTACATACAACAAAAGAAATTATGTTTATTGGGGCGTTCCAAACCCTTTTGAGCTCTCAGGTCCAAGTTTAAATAAAGTATATAATTATATATTTCTAAGATTGCGGAAACCTGGTTTTTGTAAAATATTTTCGGGTTACACTTATGAAAAGGGTCTTCCTCCAACAGAAGGAAGGCAAGATGAAGATATAATTTTAAAAGCTAATAATAAAGAATGGATGGTAGTAAGAAGTTCAGAATTTATTTCAGATATTAATTATTACTTTTCTGATTGTAAAGAATTAATTGATAAAGTAAACAACAAAACATACAATGAAAAAGATATAGAAAAAATTGTAGCAGAATACAATTTATTTAAGTCAACTAAAAAATAAAAATTATGGAAACAGTAGCAAGCCAAACAACTACGTTTACAAAATCCTTAGCCGGGCTACATTTATTGATGATAATAGCAGAAAGCGATGGATTGGTAAGTGTTGAGGAAGAGAAAATTATTAAAAAATACATTAAAACTAATTACTCTTTTTTATCAGATTTAACTTCCGAATCGGCTATGCTGCTTAACTTGCCCAAAGAATTGTACTTACAACATTTTACAAAAGCAGCAACAGATTTTTTTGCTCAATCAACAGAGAAAGAAAGATTAGAGTTTATAAATTTTATGTTCAAATTAATTAAAGCCGATAATCAAATTAGTAGAGAAGAAAATAGATTTTTAAACGAGTTATATAATCTTTGGGGATTGGATTAATGTTTAATTTTATTTCTGCAAAAAAAGCTTCGGAATTACTAAAAAACAAAAAAGTTGTTGGCATTCCCACCGAAACTGTTTATGGATTGGCGGCAGATGCCACAAGTAAAAAAGCAATAAACAAAATTTATAAAATAAAAAATCGTCCTAAAGACAATCCCTTAATTTGTCATTTTTTTAGCGTTAAACAAATTATTGAATGGGGATTTATTTTAAATGATGTTGAGAAAAAAATCCTAAAAAAATTCTCTCCAGGGCCTATAAGTTTAAAGTTACAATTGCCGATTAATTCAAAGTTAAATGTTGCTACTGCTGGCTTAGATTCAATAATTGTAAGAATCCCATCCAACAAGATTTTTAGAGAAATTATTAAAACAACCAATAAGCCCTTAGCAGCTCCATCTGCCAATACGTCTGGTAAATATAGCCCAACAACTGCAAAAATGGTTTGGGAAGATTTAGGAAAAAAAGTAGATGGAATTGTTGATGGAGGCAAATGTAAATACGGTTTAGAAAGTACAATTATAGACTCGAGCAACCCAAGGCTTATAAAAATATTGAGGCCTGGACCAATAGGAATTTTTGAGCTTAAAGAATTATTAGGAAGTAACGTAAAGGTAGAAACCGTTAAAACAATTTCTGCAACTCCTGGCAGCAAATACAAACATTATGCTCCCAGAGCTATCGTAAATTGGTTTTCTATTTCAAATAAACTAAAGATTAAACCCAATTCAGTTTTGCTGCTTACCAACGAAGATTTAATTAAATGGAAAACCAGTAAATACTTTGATAAAAATATAAAAGTAAACTCACTTGGTAGCATTTCCGAACCCGATAAAATTTCAAAAAATATTTACAGAAAGTTTTTTGAAATAGATCAGAAGAAGTTTGATTTTATTTATTTAAGTAAAATTGATTTTAATTCGTTTTCAGATAAAGGCTCAGGAAAGGCACTTGCCGAAAGGATTAGTAAAGTATTAAGCAAGTGATGTTTTTATTTTGGAGATCTAAAACATCCAAATTTGGGTATGCCTAATGGCTAAAAATATTTTCGTTTTTTGTTTCAATAGAAAATACACTTTTAGTAGTTATTTTAATTCCCAAATTAATTTGATGAAAAATTTATGCATTTTTATCAGTGGTGTTTATCCTTGCCATCATAAAATGTAAAATTATAAATTATTTTTTCTTGGGTTTTAGATAATTTTGAATGGCCTCAACATAAGCCTCAAAGGCTTTTACACCAGTTTTTGTAATCTTACAAACTGTTTGAGGATAATTGTCTTTAAAGGATTTTTCTATTTCTATGTAGTTTGCTTCTTTTAATTTTTGAAGTTGCACGCTAATATTACCAGCAGTTGAATTTGTTTTTTCTTTGAGGTAAGAAAATTCTGCTTGCTTTACTCCAACCAAAATAGAAACAACTGCCAACCTAAGCTGCGAATGAAGAATTGGATCTAATTCTTTAAGCATTTATTTCTGATTTATGTTGGTTTCTTAGCATGTGTCCTGGAATAATATAGCTGCAAATTAATGAAAGAGAAATCCATAATAGTTGTTCTGAAGTTCCAAAATAGTTTGATGCTAAAGCACAAGCAAAAGCTAAAATGCTCCCTATAATTAATGGTCTAAAATTTAAGATTCCTCCAGAAACCATTGTTGCAAACCCATACAATACCATTAAGAAAAAATAGGTATTTTTTATTCCATTTTCGGACATACTTATTAGTACAATTATTAAAGAAATTCCAAATGCAATCCATAAATACTTTAAATAATCATCAACATAAGTTTTTACAGTATCTTTTTTGTTTTGTTTAATTGCATAAACCATCGAAAATATTCCGCCTAAAGGCATTAATGCCCAAACATATTCGCCCCCTTTAAAATTTAATTTTATAAATACATAATGAAATAATGAACTAAAACAGACTAACCAACCCCAAAATATAAATAGAAATCCATCATCAGCAAGTTTGTTCTTTGCGATGCTAATCATTGCATTAATTGTTTCAAAACTTTTTTCGGCACTTAAGTTTTCGCTTAATTCTGATTGTAATGTTGTTTTCATAATTTAGTTTTTTATTTATTGTAAATATGTTACAAACATAAAGTAGTTTATAACATAAACCAAATATAAAATCTTTATATTAATTTAAATTATTGTTTATGAGAGTATTAAAATTTATTAAATAGTAATTTTTTTACTTATTTAATAAAATATAAAACATTTTTTTTAAATCTTTTGTTTCATTTTCCCAAATTAATTCATTGGAAGCTTTTAAAGTATTTTCTTTTAACTCTTTGTATTTAATTTCATCTAAAATAATTTCGTTCATCTTTTGTGCTAGATTTTTTGAATTGAAATCAATAATTATTTCACCAATATTATATTCGTCTACAACTTTTTTAAATTCAATTAAATTAGTTCCTAATACAGGAATTCCTGCTTGAATATAATCGAAAATTTTATTGGGCAAACTGTATTTATAATTAATGTTTGTGTCCTTATCAAGTGTAATTCCCATATTACAATTTGTTGTGTATTGCATTAAATCTATAAAGGGAATTTTGTCTATTATTACTATTTTATTTTGAAGATTTAGCTCTTTTATTTTTGATTTTAATAATGGAAAAATATCGCCACTACCAATGATATAAAGAATACCATTTACCCACTGCATTGCCTCTATAGCTTCATCAGCGCCTCTATCTATGTTTATTCCTGAACCTTGAAGTATAAAAATAAATTTATCTTCGGGCATGTTCAACTCGTTACGTGTTTTTTTTAAGTTGAAATTAAATTTACGGGGAACATTTCTTACAACAAGCCATTTGTTTTTATACTCTTTTCTAAAAAGTTCAGCTATAGAATCATTAACGGTTAAACAATAATCTAATTTTGGAACAATAAACTTTTCTATCTTTTTCCATATAGATTTTTTAAAGGATGAATTTTGCAATTCAGGAACTTCCGTAAAATATTCGTGACTATCGTAAATAGTATATTTTCTTCTAATTCTAGAAATTAAAAAATTAGGTAAGAGTGTATCTAAATCGTTAGAAAAATAGATGTCAGCTTTGTTAGTTAATAAGAATAAAAATAAACGTACTTGAAACTCTGCATAAAAAAATAGACCTTTAGAAAATATAAGATTCATTCTTTTTGTTTGATAAGGTCTATCTGTTAAAGTCAAACTGTTTTTTAATATTCTACCAACAAGCGTAACCTCTGCGCCGCAATCCATAAGCAACAAACAAGTTTTGTGCACTCTTTGGTCTGTTGCCAAATCGTTTATTACCGAAACTATTACTTTTTTCTTCATTTTAGAATGGCTAAAAATAAGATATTTGCAAAAACAAATTTTATTTCTTTTTAAAAAATGAATTCCATCAAAGAAAATACTTCATTAAAACCTTTAAATACATTTGGTATTGACGTAAATGCTGAACTTTTTTCTAAATTTTCCTCAATTCAAGAATTACAAGTTTTAATAGCGGAAAATAAAACTCAAAAAAGGGAGGTTCTTATTTTAGGCGGTGGGAGCAATATTTTGTTCACCAAAAATCCTTCACAATGGATTTGGCAAAATTGCATCAAAGGAATTGAAGTAGAATATGAAGATGAAAATTCAGTAGAGCTAAGAGTAGGAGCAGGCGAGAATTGGCATGATCTTGTTATTTTTTGCGTAGATAAAAATTGGGGAGGAATAGAAAATTTATCATTAATTCCAGGCTGTGTGGGAGCAGGACCAATGCAAAATATTGGTGCTTACGGTGTGGAATTAAAGGACACTTGCGTTGCAGTAGAATGTTTGGATAGAACTAGTGGGGTGGAAAATAAATTTTCGGCAATAGAGTGTGAATTTGGATATAGAGAAAGCATTTTTAAGAGAAAAGTTAAAGATAAGTTTATTATAACTTATGTATATTTTAAACTCTCAAAAAATGCAAAAGTAAATACACAGTATGGCTCAATAAAGGATGAGTTAAACGCTATGAAAGTTTTAACTCCTACAATAAAAGATGTAAGTGAGGCTGTTATAAATATTAGAAAATCTAAATTGCCAAATCCTGCGGAACTAGGAAATGCAGGTAGTTTTTTTAAAAATCCTGTTGTTTCAAAACCAGCATTTGATGTTTTAAAAGAAAAATTTCCTGATGTTGTTTTTTATCCTGCTGGAGATTCAAATATGAAATTGGCAGCAGGGTGGCTTATTGAGCAGTGTGGGTTAAAAGGCTACAGGCAAGGAAATGTTGGAATACACTCTAAACAAGCTTTAGTGATAGTAAATTATGGTGGTTCTAAAGGTTTTGAAGTTTGGGATCTATCGGAAAAAGTAATTCAAACCGTTAAAGAAAAATTTGGAGTGGAATTAGAAAGAGAAGTTAATATTTTTTAGAGTATTTTTTCTTTTAAAAATACATTTCTAATTATCTTTTGATTGTAAAACAAAATAGAAAAAATAACCAAAGAATAAGCCACCCATTGATACCAAAATGTTTTTTCGTGGTAATAAAAAAAGGCAACAAAAAAGTTTACAATAGGATTGATGTAAAGCAGTATTCCTATTGTTGAGGAATTTAATCCTTTAAGTGCATATAAATTTAAGAGCAGTGGCACAATCGTAAACAAAACTGCAATTAAAGCAATCATCCAATAAAAGAAATCTGTTTTTAAAATATCAGAAACTAAAACTGGAAAAAAAGGAAGAATTACAAGTGCTGCAAATACAATTTGAATATTTAAAACTAAAAGTTTATTGGTTACTTGGTTTTTTCTTTGTGAAATAAGATACAAAGCATAAGTTAGGGCAACAATTAAACTAAACAAAGCATCATAAGGCGAAAAGAAACCCAAAAGAATGCAACTGCAAAAAATTACACCAATTGCAATCCACTGAAATTTTTTAAGTTTTTCATTTAAAAGTAAGGCAGCAAGAAGAGTAGTAATTAACGGACAAATAATATAAGCAAATGCAGCCGCTTTTATGCTGATGTGATTGGTTACATAAATAAAAATAAACCAATTTACTGTAAGTAAAAGTCCGCCAATTAATGTAAAGAAAATGGTGTTTCGTTTGTCAGTTTTTGTGTTTGTTTGCCAATTAACAATTTCTGCATAAATTTTTTTTCTACCAAAAGCAAGATTAAAAATACTAAGAATTGTAGCGGCAAAAAATATTCTGTAGTATAAAATATCCATCGAAGGAAATGATGTTAATGACTTTAATGCTAAGCTAAAAACTCCCCAAATAACAAAAGCAACAACTGCTGCCATATAATAACTTGATTTATTTTTTACGTGGCTCATTTTTTTAACACTGCTTTGTGCTTAAGTATTTTCTTCTTACAAAATATAAATTGTAATAAATCATTCTTTTGCAGTAATGTTTGTATTTGACTCTAAGATATATTTTTTTACAAAAGAAATCATAATTTGTTTGTTAGCAATTACAATTTCGTCGTGTAATGTTTTTAAAAAGATAGAAAAGAGCAAAACATTAAAAAACGAGAATTCAAAAATTGCAAATGTTGTTTTAGCCGAAGCAAAATCATACAATGGAACTCCATATAAATTAGGCGGAAACGATAAAAAGGGAATTGACTGTTCAGGCTTAGTAAAGAATAGTTTTAAGAAAGCAGAAATCGAATTGCCGAGGAGATCAATAGAACAACAAAATGCTGGAAAAATAATTTGTGTTGATGATTGCAAATTAGGAGATTTAATTTTTTTTAATACATTAAAAAATAATGGAAAAGAAGTAAATCATGTTGGAATAATTTCACAAATTAAAAAATCAGAAATTCTATTCATACATGCTTCCACCAAAAAAGGTGTAACGGAAAGTAGTTTAGAAGAACCTTTTTTTAAAAATACTTATGTGAAAATTGTAAGAGTTTTTTAAAAAACCGCCTTCGCAATTGATTTAACCGCCTCGGATTTTCCCATCGTATAAAAGTGCAAACACGGAACACCTTTTGCAATAAGTTCTTTGCTCTGTTCAATTCCCCATTCAATTCCAATTTGTTTTGCTTCTGCATCTGTTTGTGCGGCATTCATCAATTCAAACAATTCAAAAGGTATATCAATATTAAAAATTTTAGGTAAAATTGTTAATTGCTTTTTATTTACAATTGGTTTCAATCCTGGAATTATTGGAACATTTATTCCTTCGTTTTTACATGCTTCAACAAATTTAAAATAAGCTTCATTGTCATAAAATAATTGAGTAACAATATATTCAGCTCCTGCATTAACTTTTGCTTTTAAGTAATGTAAGTCTGCTTTAAAATTAGGTGCTTCAAAATGTTTTTCAGGATAACCAGCAACGCCAATGCAAAAAGGGTTATTTGATTCTTCAAATTTTTCGCCGTCCAAAAATTCACCTTTGTTTATATTTATTATTTGCTCCACTAATTCCACTGCATATTTATTTCCACCTGGCTCAGGAATAAAAGTTGTCTCTGTTTTTATTGCATCTCCACGCAATGCCAAAACATTGTCGATACCTAAATATTGTAAATCCAATAAAGCGTTTTCGGTTTCTTCTTTAGAAAATCCTCCACAAATAATATGAGGAACAGCATCAATTTTATACTTACTGATTATACCTGCACAAATTCCTACTGTTCCCGGACGTTTTCTAATGGTAACCTTTTCAAGATATCCGCCTTCTCTCTTTTTATAAATATATTCTTCTCTATGATAGGTAACGTTTATAAAATTTGGGTCAAATTCTAAAAGTGGATCAATACTTTCGTATATCGAATTAATACTTTTTCCTTTTACTGGTGGCAAAATTTCAAAAGAAAACAATGTCTTTCCTTTCGCTTTGTTTAGGTGTTCAATTACTCTCATCTATGTGTTTTAAATTTTCTTATTTTTCTTTTAGCATTAAATAAGTTTACAAATATTGGTAATATTAAAAAAATAATGAAACTTTGAACGCAACAAAATGTTTAAATAATTCATTTATTTTTTTTGAAAGAGTATCTAGAAATACTTTCTGTAGTATTATTAAGTTCAGTAAAAATGGGTATTGGTGGCATTCCTTTATCTTTTGTTTACAAATTTTCTGTGCTAAAATCAATTACAACTACTTCTTTTGGAGGTTGTTTAGGAGCATTTGCATTTGTTAATCTTAGCGATGGTATTTTAAAATTACTCGCTAAATGGGGGCTTTTTAAGCCAAAAGAAAAAGTAAAAAAGAAATTTACTTTCACCAATCGTTCTGTTGTAAACATCAAAAAAAAATTTGGTTTGTTAGGCATTTCTGTTATAACACCTTTGTTTCTTTCCTTTCCTTTTGGGTGTTTTTTAGCAGTTAGGTATTTTAAAGACAAAAAGAAGATTACAGCCTATATGTTTGGCTCCACAATTTTTTGGTCTGTTACCATTTCATTAATAAAGACTTTTTTATAAGTTTTAATTCATTAATTAATGCTACCTTTGCGGCCTTAAAAAAAATTAATGCAGTTAATCAGAAACATTGCCATTATTGCTCACGTTGACCATGGCAAAACAACTTTGGTAGATAAAATTCTTCACCAATGTAAATTATTCAGAGACAATCAAAGTTCTGGAGAATTAATACTGGACAATAACGATTTAGAAAGAGAAAGGGGAATAACCATTCTTTCTAAGAACGTTTCAGTAAACTATAAAGACGTAAAAATAAACATAATTGACACCCCTGGCCACAGCGATTTTGGCGGTGAGGTAGAACGAGTGCTAAACATGGCCGATGGCGTTTTGCTTTTGGTAGATGCTTTTGAAGGTCCAATGCCTCAAACAAGATTTGTTTTGCAAAAAGCACTTGCATTGGGTAAAAAAGCAATTTTAGTTATTAATAAAGTGGATAAACCAAATTGCAGACCAGACGAGGTTCATGAACAAGTTTTTGATTTGTTTTTTAACCTTGGTGCAACTGAAGAGCAATTAAATTTTGCAACTATTTATGGTTCATCCAAGCAAGGGTGGATGTCAACAGACGTTAATAAGCCTACAGAAGATATTACTCCTTTGTTAGATTGTGTATTAGAAAATATTCCTGCGGCTCCAGTTAGCGAAGGAACTCCTCAAATGCAAATTACCTCATTAGATTATTCTGCCTACATTGGTAGAATAGCTGTTGGTAGAGTAATTAGAGGAACATTAAAACCTAATATGCCAGTTTCTATGGTAAAAAGAGATGGCTCAATAGTTAAAACACGTTTAAAAGAAATTTTTACTTTTGAAGGTCTTGGAAAAATTCCCGCACAAGAGGCACTTTGTGGTGATATTTGTGCATTAACAGGAATTGAAAATTTTGAAATTGGTGATACAATTGCCGATTTTGAAAATCCCGAAGGTTTGCCAGCAATAAATATCGACGAGCCAACAATGTCAATGTTATTTTGCATTAACAACTCTCCATTTTTTGGAAAAGATGGTAAATTTGTAACATCAAGACATTTAAGAGACAGACTTTTTAAAGAAATTGAAAAAAATCTTGCGCTAAAAGTTCAGGAAACCGATTCTGCTGATAGCTATTTAGTTTATGGAAGAGGTATTCTTCACCTATCTGTTCTTATAGAAACAATGAGAAGAGAAGGTTTTGAATTACAAGTTGGTCAGCCACAAGTATTGATAAAAGAAATTGACGGTAAAAAATGTGAACCAATAGAAGCTCTCACAATTGATGTTCCAGAGCCAGTTGCAGGAAAAGTTATAGAGCAAGTAAATCAACGCAAAGGCGAAATGTTAATCATGGAACCCAAAGGCGATCAAATTCATTTAGAATTTACAATTCCATCAAGAGGCATAATTGGATTAAGAAATAATATACTTACCGCCACAGCAGGTGAAGCTGTAATGGCACACAGATTTTTAGAATATCAACCTTGGAAAGGAGAAATTACGGGAAGAATTTCTGGTTCATTAATTTCTATGGAATTAGGAACTGCAATTGCATATTCTATAGATAAATTGCAAGACAGAGGTTCATTTTTTGTTGATTCAGGAGAAGAAATTTATGGTGGACAAGTTATTGGAGAACACACACGTCCAGACGATTTAGTAATAAACGTTACTAAAACTAAAAAGCTTACAAACATGAGAGCCTCAGGAACTGATGATAAAATGAGAATTGCACCAGCAATAAAATTTTCTTTAGAAGAAGCAATGGAGTATATTCAAGAAGACGAATACGTAGAGATTACGCCAAAATCCATACGAATGAGAAAAGTTTTTTTGGATGAAAACGAAAGAAAGAGAAGATCAAAAACTTTGATAGCTCAATAAATACTAAAATTACTTTTACAACAAGCTC
>Ga0105049_10009090_pt1 | contig 11458 bp, 8 predicted proteins | sample MAT06_FD_78087 | JGI IMG/M metagenome (GOLD analysis project Ga0105049, IMG submission 78087) | Freshwater microbial communities from Lake Fryxell liftoff mats and glacier meltwater in Antarctica - MAT-06 | ecosystem: Environmental > Aquatic > Freshwater > Ice > Liftoff microbial mat | place...
CGCCCTGAGCCTCGCTCTGCGACTGCTTGCGAGTCGGGTCGGGCGCTTCACGGAAGACTCCCTCTGGCACGAGCGCATGGGCGTGCGGGTAAAGACGAGCGCCATCCGCGAAGCGCTGAATTTTGGTAACATGCCTGACCAAGATTTCCGGAGCTCGTTCCGCCGCCACCGTTTCCAGGCTCGGCGCAAGCGAGGGCGGGGACGACTATTACTATTGCTGCTAACATGATCCAGATATGGCCACACAAGGTGTTCGTCGGCGTCTCCGCAGTCATTCGACTTTCGACTTTCGACTTTCGACTTGAGACCAAGGTAGGCCAATCGACCAGAACCGCAAGCGTCCAGACACCGAGTCAGACGGCGTTCGCGACTGTGGCCCGCCAAGCAGCATGCTTCCGTCTCATTGGGGTCAACCGACCGCCTCGGTTGAGGCTGGTGCAGCTTCGAGATCGCCGTCTCCGACTCGCGGGTCGAGATGACATCCGAGCATCGACCGACGAACAGACTCTCGGTCCCGAGGCTCAGCGGGCGGCGCTGGCGCTCTACTGCGAGCGTCATGCCCTCACGCTGGTCGCCGTTCACGCGGATCTTGGGGTGTCTGGTGCCGCGCCGCTCGACAAGCGCCCAGGCATGGTGTCCGCGCTCGCCGCGTTGGCCGAGTTCGGCGCTGGCGTCCTACTCGTTGCCAAGCGCGACCGATTGGCGCGTGACGTCATGAGCGTCGCGGTCATCGAGAAGGCTGCCAGCAACTCGGGTGCTCGAGTCGTGTCGGCTGCTGGCGAAGGCACCGACTCCGAAGATGCGGACGACCCGACGGCTCAACTGATGCGGCGGATCATCGACGCATTCGCCGAGTACGAGCGGCTCGTGATCAAGGCGCGCACCAAGGCGGCGCTCGCGGTCAAGCGAGCACGCGGCCAGCGAACGGGCAAGCTGCCTTTCGGCTCCGGTGTGGCGGACGGTGGCAAGACGCTCGTCACGGATCCCGCCGAGCAAAGGGCGATGGAAGAGGTGCGGGCGCTACGGGCTAGCGGGCTCAGCTTCCGCAAGATCGTGGCACGGCTGAACGCCGAGGGCGTTGCTTGTCGCGGCGCGAGGTGGCACCTGACGACGGTGTCGATGATCTGCCACCTTCAAGCGGCTTAGGCGGATCGTTCCCAACCGGCAGCGAACCGGTGTGGAGCGAACGGCTCGGGTGCCGGCGGGCCATACATAGGAGGAAGGGATGGGCGAACGAGCAGAGAAAGCAGTCAGGGTGCCCATGACTCTAATCGAGGTGCCACCGCGCTCGTTCCCTTGCTGCAAGCAACCGCCTGGGGTGATGCGGTCAAGTGGAACGAGACGGCGCTTGTCCGACTGGCGCTGTCTCGAGGACTCGACGTGCTCGAGGAAGAGCTCGCTGCGCGACCGGTCTCGAACTCGAAGCTGGCTGCGGCGAAGTCGAAACGGTGACCGAATGCACGCCAGGCGGTCGAGGCTCGTTGGCCCGGCGGTTGCCGTGTGGACCATAGGAGTCTACGGTGATCGGCATGATCGACAGAATGCTGAAAGAGAAAGCCGCGCACACGCCAACGACCGGCTTCACTGTCGTCGGGGTCGACGGCTTTGCGATCCCCGGCGACGGCGAATCGCTCTACACCATCGCGCACTGCGAGACGGCCGAAGAAGCCGAAGAGATCGCGGCGCGACACCGGACCGCCGACGGGGACAAGATCTACGTGTACTGTCCAGCGCCAGCCCAATGAAGTCGTTGCCAAAAAAACGTGGCGGACCTGACCTCGTGACGTTCGCCAGCCCACTAAGGCCGCGACCGAAGAATCCGGGTCAGGCCGTGCTCGAGAGCGTTCGCCGGATGCGAAGCGGCGATAGTCACCCGCGCGTTCACAACCCCGTTGAAGGCTCGGCCGAGATCGCCGCCCTGCGCGCCAAGCTTGGGCTTACACAGGCGGCCTTCGCTCAGCGCTTCGGACTCTCAGTCGATTCGCTGCGTCAGTGGGAGCAATGGCGGCGCGTGCCCGAGGCTCAAATGATGGCGTCGCTCGTCGAAGCCGAAGGGTTGCCGCCACGTAGCACAAGCCCATCGCTCAAGTAGTCTGACTCGAGATTCCGCGGTGGCAGCGGCGGCCAGGGCTAACTTGCGAAGATGAAGGCGTCGGTCGAACTTTCGCAGGATGCTCCGATCAGGAATGAGCCTCCCGAGGTCACGAAGGGGAGTGCTTCTAGCAAGGCATATTTGGTCAGCGCCGCATCGTCATGGGGCGCAGCTCGTGCTCCCCCAGGCCCGGTATGCGATAGAACGCGACCGTGCCAGCGCGAAGCCCTGACGCCATCGCCGAGTTGGACGCCGCCGTCGATGGGTGACGCGAAAGCAACCATCACCCCGACGAACAGCGGATTCTCCAAGTGGGCCGAGCGCAATCCTGGGCTGGCACGGAGAATCAAGCATGGCATCACGACTCGCATCTCCCCCCGCTGGCACGGCGCTGCCGCTTCGCCTTATTCCGCTCGCCAAGTGGCCGGATTACCACAGTTGGCCATCGGTCGCCGGCCTGCGGGCGTACGTGGCCGCTGCCGAACGGATCGGCGCAGACGCCTGGATCCGACGGGTGGGCCGACGCCTGCTGATCGACGAGCTCGCATTCTTGGCATGGGCCGCGGACGGCAGCATCGACAAATCGCGCCGAGGTGCCACTTGAAGCCGCCACCGCCGATGTTGTCCCGGCAGCTTCCGCCGGAGTGGGAGGATGCGTGGGGCGCGAGCCACCCACGATGCGAACGTTGCCTGGAGCGGTTCTCCACGTCCTTGCCGGCGTGAAGGATCGCCCAGATCCATGGCTGCTTGATCGATAGTGCTTTCATAGCGTTCCCTCGCATTCAGACTTGGAGCCGCCTCAGCGCGCCAGCCTCGATGAGCCGCTCGAACTGGAGCGTGACACGCTCTGAGAGCACGCGGTCGTCGATGAGCACGCCGACCTCGATGTTCCGTTGCTGCGCGGCCTCGGTAAAGTTCGCGGAGGTGACGAAGGTCTGGCGGTTGTCGATGACCACGCACTTCGCGTGCAGGACCGCGTGCTCGTGCTCGTCCAGATCCAGCGAGCGAGGGTCGTAGTAGACCTCGGGCAGGCGCTCGCCGGGCCACACCAGATCTCGCAGCCGCTTCGCAAACGCTCGTTCGAGGGTCGCGGCCGGGGTGTCGTCGCCGTAGTTGCGCTTGACGTTGACGATCACGCGTACGGCTAGCTTCGGGTCCGCGTCCATACGCTCGGCCAGCTCGCCGAAGATGGCCTCGGCTTTGACGCCCTGGTCGAACACGAACGTGACGATGAGCACGCTGTGCTTCGCCTGCCTGAACAGGTCCTGCACGACCACCGACGTGTCCCGGCAGTCGACGTGATCCAGCTCGGAGGGCGACCACACCAGCTCGATGCGGTCCGATACGATCTGGGCTGCGGCTCGCTCTTCGGCCAGAAGCGCCAAGGTCCGCGCGATGTGCCGTGCCCCCATGCCATCGATGTGCATCTCGTTGAGCAGCGCAACCACCGCGTCGAGGTGCTCGTGTGGAGTATGGGGCGCCAGCGCCGATCGGTTGTACGGCGGTGCGAGCCGACCGGTTCGCAGCCCCTCAGCCAGCGCATCGAGGGCTGCTCTCCCGAGGCGCCGTAGGGCGTGGCTCATGCCACGTCTCCGAAGAACGCGGCGTCGGGCGTCGCCACTGTCGGGACGACCAGCGCGCGATCGAGCATCTCGTTTCGGCGCTCGCAGCTCGTCTCGGCGATCAGCAGACACCCGTGGCACGCGGCGCCATGCAGGAAGCGCTCTTCGTGCAGGTCGGCCGGGCCGTGCTGGGCGCACACCGGATCGTTGGAGCACAGGCGACCGAGTTCGAGCGCGCGCTCCAGGTGGCGACCGATGTTCTTCCCCATGTCGACGAGGCCACCGAGCGTGCCTTCGGATCCCGGCGAGCCCGTGTACAGCAAGATCCCGTACCCCGACTCGCCCGCATAGATCCGCTCCCGGATGGCGCTCGCAGAATACCCGCAGTCGAGCGACAGCGCCGTGATCATGAGGTGCGCCAGGGAATGCAGCATCATGTAAGGCAGCCCCGAGAACGTCGCGGTGTCCTTGCCTTTGCGCTGCTTCCAGACCTCGAATCCGCCGATCAAGTGCTTCGCGCGGGCTTTCACCCCTGGCCGCTGGAGCCATGCCGCGATCGCCGCCGGGGCGAACGACATGAACACACCCTCGCCCCGATTCTGAGTCGCCGGGAGCCACGTCAGCTCGCGCGACAGCGGCGCCAACTCGATGTCGAGGTCCAGCTCGCCGTTCACGTCCGGCATCGTCGCCTCGAAGCGCGTGAAGCCGACCTGGGTCGTGACCTCTCGCAGCCGATGGACCAGCACGAGCCTATCGACTTTGCCCTGCGCCGCTCCCGGCAGCGCTCCGATGGGGTGCGCACGGGCGTAGAAGTCGCCCTCGGGCTTGTCCTCGCCGAGGCTCGGCTTCTGGGTGAGCAGCGTCTCGATCTCCGCCTGCTTGATCCCCTTTTGCTCAGGCACTACGCCTTTCAGCCGCCGCTGGACCTCGTCCCACACGACCCCATCGGACAAACCCTCCAGGGCGGCAGCGACCTTCTCCTTCTTTCGATCCCTCTTCACGTCCTGCTCGGACTCGGCGTAACGCAGGTAGTCCTCCCACACCCGATCGATCGCCTCTTTGAGCGCCTCGTCCGCATCGGGGATCGAGATCACCCCCATCGTCTGCGAGAAGTAGGCGTTCGACGCCGCTCGCGTGAGGAGCCGATTCGGCTTGTCGCACTGCTGTCTAATCCGGGCTCCGAGCCAGGGCTGCCTGCCGCTGCACATCCCGAGCACCGATCCTCCCGGCACAGCCGCATCGGACAACGGGCGCCTCATCCCGGTCTGCTCATCGCGCACGAAGATGTCGGTGAAGTCGTTGCCGGCGCCGCCCTCGTCGAACCAGAGGTCCCCGGTGTGGGGAGTGTCCAGCTTGTTCCGAGCGAGCCCATACCAGTTGAGGTCGCTGATGTGACCGCGCACGCACGCCTGAACGAAGCGCACAGGCACGACCGGCCGGACCTTACGATCACGGTCGAGATAGCCGCCCTTCACGAGTCGTTCCCAGGGCACGAGTGGTCGTGTCCGATATAGGCGACCGTCCGGCGCCGTCCATTTCTCGTCGACCTGCCCGAGGAACCACGTCGGGAACTGGAGCGCTGTTATCCCCGTACGCGGCGCTGCCGGATCATCTGAGTCCACGGGCGGCGCGAACAGCTTCAGCTCGCTCACGCCGAACCGATCGCATAACCACGCTTCGAGCCGGTTTTCGTAGATCCGCTCCTTGTCGCCCTTCCACAGATCAAGCCCGCCAATGAGCACCGAGTGCTTGGGCAAGTCGACCATGGCCCCCGGCCCGAAGGTCGTGAGGACCTGACTCTGTCGCACCTCGCCCGTCGGCGGCACGTTGCGCTTGCTCATTCCGCTTCCTCCTCGACGAGGTTCCCGTCGGGCGTGTGCAGCCACAGGTTCACCGTCGGCTCAACGTCGCGAAGGCTCCGGTTCGCTTTGAACTGCTGCGCCTCCTTCGTTTGCTTCGCCAGCTCAGGATCGAGCGGCGCGAACAGGAGCGGCGGCGCCACGCCCACCTCTCGCTGGTACTGCAGGTCTCCCTTCTTCGTCGCGATCGACGCCCAGGCATCGAGGAGCCCGGTCACCCGGTCCTTCACCTTCTTGCGCAGCGCCTCGGCCTCTTCCTTCCCGAGCTGCGTGTCATGCCCCTCCGCCCGTCGGGAGATCACGTCGGCCACGAACGCGAGCTGCTGTCGGTAGTGGTTGATCGCAAATGCTCCGCGCGGCGCCGTCATCCCGCGACAACCAAGTCGTGCGAGCGCCACCGTCACCCCAGCCATGCCTCGGTCGATCGCGCGCGGCGAAAACGGCGTCACGCTGGTCGCCTCCACCGACCGATAGAAGCTCACGTGCCACGCCTCGAAGCGCTCGTAGTGGCTGCGGTCGCGCGGGCGATGCACGTTGAGCAGCGTCACCACCAGACCGGGGCGCTCGTCATCGCGTCCGACACGGCTCGTCGCCTGGATGTATTCCGAGGCCGTCTTGGGCTGCCCGAGCACCACCATGAGGCCAAGGCGGGTGATGTCGAGGCCGACCGAGATCATGTTGGTCGCGAGCGCGACATCGACCCGGTCCTTGTCGAGGAAGCTCAGCGCCAGTCGTCGCTTCGTGTCCGCTACCTCGTTGGTGGTGACGCGACTCGTCAGCTCGAGTGGCGCCGTCATACGCAGTCGGTTGGAGAACAACCCCGTCATCTCGTCGACCCGTAACCGGCGCGCCCCGTAGTCCCCAACGCGCGTCGACACCTCGTCCTCGACGATCCGACGACTCCCTCCCAGCTCGCGCAGCGAGTTGAAGTACCCGAGCAGCGTCATGTACGGGTCGGCCGGGTTGTCAGGGTTCTTGGCCCCTCCTGCCTCGTTCCATGCCTTCTGGGCCGCCGACATCAACGCGAGGTAGGTGCGCAGCAGCACGACCTTGAGGTTGCGGCCCTGGGCTGCGATCCCCAGGTACGTGCGCGCGTTCTTCTCGTCGCGTCCGACCGTCTGGGCGAAGAACGAGTCGCGTCGGTCCGGTCCCGGAGGCGGGAATATCTCGACCGCCGAGCGACCGAACAAAGCCCGGATCTGCCTCTCCGCACGGCGCACAGTGGCGGTCGAAGCCACGATCTTGGGTCGCGTGCCGCCGACCTCGAAAGACGTGCTGGCCAGCGCGTCGATCGCCGTCTCGTAGAGCCCCACCATCGTGCCGAGAGGCCCCGAGATGAGGTGCAGCTCGTCTTGGATGACCAGATCGGGCGGAGGCAACCGCGTCGTCAGCGGCTGACCGACATTGCCATCACCCGGCCCATAGAAACCCTCCGCGTTGTATCGCTCGACGCGCCCGAAGAGCCCCGCCGTGCTCCCGACCCAGGGTAGGTTCGCGAACTTGTCGACCGTCGCGATGACGAACGCCGGAAGCCGCCGGTAGATCGGCTCGTCGACCGACAGGATCGGGATCCCACGGTCTTGGCGACGCCCATGGAACTCGCACCTGCGATTGACGCACATGACGCGGAGATCGGTCGGCGAGTCGCTGTTCGGGAACAGCTTGAAGCTGTCTTTGCTGAACTTCCAGCCGCACCAGGGGCAGTTCTCCAGCGGTACCGGCGAGGGCTTGTGCCCCGTGTCGTTCTGGAAGGCGATGGTCCGGGCGCGAGCGCTGTAGTCGTTCTTGTCGCCCTTCTTCCCCATGACGTTCGGCGTGGCCGCCTGCCCGACCCACAGCCCGATCTCGAACGGCCACTTGCCCAGCTTCGTTACGTCGGACTGCCGCTCAAGCTCCAGCGCACACATCAGCGTCGCCGCGCGCCCGAGCTGGTCGAGCGTCAGCAACCGCAGCGTGTACCGCATCAAGACCGACACGCCTGCCGATTGAATCGATGGGTCGCGCAGCCGCCTCAGCACGATCGCGAACGCCGCGAGCCCGAGGTAGGCTTCGGTCTTGCCGCCGCCCGTTGGAAAGAACAGCAGGTCAACGACCTTCCGGTCGTCGTGCGTCGGATGCGCCGTGCCCGCGAGGTTCATCAGCAGGAACGCGAGCTGGAACGGGCGCCATGCGGGCGCCTGCACATCCTCGGGCTTGGCCTCTGGCTGGTCGTGACAGAGCCGCTGACGGATCGCCTTCGCGATCGCCCGGTTGGCGATCCTGAAAGCTTCGAACACCTGCGCTTCGTCGAGCGCATTGAGGCCCGCCTGGATCCGATCGGCGACCCGCTCCGCGTTCACGAGCAACGTCTTGGCCACCTCACGACGCTGAGCCTCGTTAGGCAGCGTCTTACCCTGCTCCGCGATCCACGCCTCATAGGCGCTCACCATCGGGCCGACCATCGTCCGCACCGCTGCGCCCGACTCCGCAGCGGCCAACGCCTCCATGCCGAGCTGCACGTCGTCGAGCCTTCGCGGCACGACCTTTTCGACATCGGCCGTCGGCATCCAAGCGCTCTTCACTTCGCGGCACTGCCCCCCGGCGTCCTTCACCGCCAGCGCGGCGACGTTGTGTCCTACGCCGTACTCGACCGCGTCGCGGTACTGGAGATCGGCGACCTTCTCGTCCCAGTCGTCGCTGCTCTGACCATGGAGATCGGGGCGGGCCACAAACGGCTCGTGGCCTCTCAACGTCAGGTCGGGCTGGAAGACGTAGGCTGCATCACGCCGAACGTCGGGCGCTGGCGGGCGGTAGTTGACGAGGAACACAGACACCGACCGCGTACCGTGGGCCACGAGCCCCGAGTCGGTCACCCGGCGCACCGACACCACGACCTTGAGATCTTCATGTCCGGGCAGTCCAACCGGCGCGTGCGTTCCCTCGGTGAGGGCAACGGGCGTCTCGACTTCGCGCGGCATCCGCTTCCAGCGTCCACGCCCAGTGCGCTCGGTGGGCTCGGCCTCGGGCACCACAACCCCGCCATGATCCTCCTCGGCGGCCTGCCCAACGGGCGCGTAGTCGGCCCACGCAACCTTGACCGTGAGCTGCGTCATCGCCGCTGGCACCAACACCGAGAGCCCGAGCGACGACGGGAACATGCCCTTCCTCGCCGAGGCGACCTCTGGGGCTTGGTCGTCATCCGCCGCCACAGCGCGTCCGACCTGGTCGAGACCATCGTTGCCGTCGTCATCACCCTTCTGCGTCGCAGGCGCCTCGTAGGGCACGAGGAAGCCCGTCAGGTACCACTTCGAAGGCGCGATCGGCAGGACCTCCTCCTCGTAGGCGGCATGCGCCGGATGGTCCGGTCGTGGTCCTACCAGGTCGAGCCTCAAGGCATCCATGAGCCTCGCACGCACGTCGACCGGGGCATGGTGACTCGGACTTTCCGATGTTGTGCGGGTGGTCATCGTACCTCGTGTTCGGGGTGGCCGACTTCGAGCTTCATAGCGTAGTCTGAACGCATCGACGACCCGTCGGGCAAGCACCGACCTTGGGGCCCCGTGGGCCGCCGTCCAGCCCTATCCCCGCCGCTCCGAAGTGCTTGCGCCGGACGGCGGCGCGGGAGCTTGACGACCGATCCCAAGGTCGCTACCTTCCACAGCGACAAAACCCGCCAAGGCTATGCGCGCAAGCGTATCCTCAAACCGGCGGGTTACTCATTTCTGGGGTCGAGAGCAACGCGAGCCCCGTCGCGCGGGTCCACCTCGGCGCACGCCTGGAGCCCCGTTGCATGGTGACGCGAACGTTCTCGAAGCTGGCCACGACGCACGCCGAGCAGGTCGCCCTCTTGCGGCTTCGGGGTATGTCCGTCCCGGACGAGGCACGTGCCACGTTCTACCTCCAACACCTCAACTACTATCGCTTGGCCGCGTACTGGCTGCCGTTCGAGGCCGACCACACGACCCACGCGTTTCGACCCGGCACGGACTTCGACAGCGTGCTCGGGCTCTACGTCTTCGACCGCGAGCTGCGCCTCCTCTTGCTCGATGCGATCGAGCGCATCGAGGTCTCGGTCCGCTCACGCTGGGCCTATGAGCTTGCCCACGCCTACGGGCCGCATGCTCACCTCGACCCTTTGCTCGGCCGCAGCCTCCCTCACTGGCACGTCAACGTCAGGAAGCTCAAAGAGGAAGTGCATCGATCCGACGAGACCTTTATCAAACACCTGCGGTCGACCTACTCGGAAACGCTCCCTCCGATCTGGGCGGTGTGCGAGGTGATGTCGCTCGGGCTCTTGTCGCGCTGGTACGGCAACCTCCCCGCCACGCCGGTGCGCCGGGCCATCGCGTTCACCTACGCCATCGACGACCTCGTTCTGGCGTCGTGGCTCCACCACCTGTCGACCGTCCGCAATGTCTGCGCCCATCACTCACGCTTGTGGAACCGCGACTTCACGGTGACTCCGAAGCAGCCGCGCACGAAGCCCGTGACGATGGCGGCGTTGTGGCAGCGCGGCTCGCGGCGCATCTACAACACCTTGCTCCTCGTGTCGCACCTCATGGAAGTCGTGGCGCCGGAGTCTTCCTGGCGCAAGCGGCTCGTCGAGCTGCTCGCACGGCAGGAGCCGCGCCCGCCCACCATGGGATTCCCGCCGGGTTGGCAGCGGCTTGCGCATTGGCAACCCTGAGGCGTTAGCCTTCCTGATCGCGATCGAAAGGCGAGGTTACGCGCCAGGGTGGCTGGCGCGGCCTTGGCCTCTTCGCGGTTGGCGCAGGGGCTGGGCTTCGCGGCGTCCTTCTTCGGTTTGGCGTCGGACTTCGGGCCGGCCTCCATATCTTCGAGATTCAGATCGAGGAGGCGGGCAAACACCGCATCGTTATCTCGAAGCGATTGAGCGAGCTCGCGTAGGGCACTGCCCCCATGTGCCGTCACCGAGGCGCCCCATGTCCATGGTGTCGAGATAGAGGAGCTTCAATCGTTCGTCCTTGCCCCGATCGATGCTCAAGAAGTGCTCGCCGCCAAGGCAGCCGACACCTACAGGCTCAAGGCGGCGACTCGGGGCCGCATCGCCTTGTCGAGGCGGCTCATCGCGTCGATGAGTGCCGTTTGGAGGGTTGGCCAGTCACCGACGGGTGATCGGTAGCCGCCTTCGACGGCTATACAGATGCGGCTGCTGTCGCTCGCCGGCAGCTCCTGCCAATCCAGCGCACCACCGAAGTCCTGCTCGATCGCGGTCTTGTGAGCGAGCAGAGCATTGAACGCCACCTTGTTCGTCGCGGTCTGACCGCTCACAGCCGTAATCCACAGCTCGGCGCGGGATTTGTGCTGGAGGGCTACATAGTTCAGATAAAAGCCCCCTCGGCCGCTGCTGCCACTTAGGACTTGAGAGGTTGTGGGGTTGCGGCTTGCATGGATCGAGGAATGGATTTTGGGATTTGATAACAGGGCCTCCCAGAACTTGAAACGAAGCTGGTGGCGCTCCGCGAGCCCCTCCTGCTCGGCCTGCTTCTTCGCCCCAATCTGGGTCTGATACTCCGCCGTCTCTGGCAGGGGGATAATCTGATCTACGTCCAGGAGCACCGTACCGTCGTCCATCCTGTACGGCTTGAGGCGAACGCAGCGGATGTCGAGGTTGAACTCGTTCAGCCACATGACGCAGGTGGTCAGCTCTTTGCCGAAATCCGCCGCCGCCAACACGATGCGCGTAGCTGGCACGAACTCGTCCTCCTCGACGCCGTCCAAGCCGATGAAGGCGTGGATGGCAGCGCGCGCGGCGTCGAGGTCGGGCTGCGCCTTGTTCCTGAAGCTGGCGTAGGTGTTGACGAGCTGCTCGAAGGTCATGCGAGCGACCATCGCGGCGTAGCGCAGCGCCTGTAGCTCCATGTGGCCGCCGTCCTCCGTGCGCTTCAGCTCGACGACGACGAGGTTGGCGTCCACGTCGATGCAGAGAAGATCGATGCGCCGCG
>Ga0105049_10009096_pt1 | contig 11457 bp, 6 predicted proteins | sample MAT06_FD_78087 | JGI IMG/M metagenome (GOLD analysis project Ga0105049, IMG submission 78087) | Freshwater microbial communities from Lake Fryxell liftoff mats and glacier meltwater in Antarctica - MAT-06 | ecosystem: Environmental > Aquatic > Freshwater > Ice > Liftoff microbial mat | place...
GCCAGCGAATCACCACGGGTACTTTGGTGGCGGGGGCGATGAATGTGCCAGGCAGTGACACGGCAACGGTTTCGACGGCGGCTCCGGGTAGTGGACCAAAGCGGCGGATGAGTGGCGTCATGCTGGGGGCCAAGGCAAAGGCGGTAGGCGGCGTCAACTGCCACCAATCGATAGAATAGCCACGAAAATCGCGGCCATCGACGCGCGTGCCATATTTGTCCAGCAAAAAGCGCACGGCATGGCGCGGATCGGTATCGCTTTCAAACCATTGTACCCAAAAGACACGCTGGGCGTGACCTGCCCATGCTGCCAACTGTTGGTCGAGCGTGTTAATGTCCACAAACAGATAGCGCGCTGGCGCGGCTTCTGGGCCGGCAGGGGTGGCCTGTGCGTCAATCGTGTAGCGCTGGTAGTAAAAGCCAAAGGGATATTTTTGGTCCACCAAAATCAGGTCGTTGGGGCCAGCGGTCTCGCTCAGCCAATCCGTCACCCCGGCGATGTCCTCCCGGCCAAAGCTGGGATCGTAGAAATCGGCTTGCAGCAACGGCAGCATCCCGACGGCCAACACGACCAACCCCGCCACCGTCAACAGCCACCAGCGTCGGCCCCAGGCGGCCAGGGCCAATCCCAGCATGACATAGAGGGCCGGGGTGACAAAGCTGCTGTAGCGCACATTAAACGCACCGCGATCCAGCACCGCAATGTAATAGAGGGCAAGGCCACCCACCAGCCAAGCCAGCAGAAAGCTGTAATGGGTATGGTGCGTGGCGAGTGGTGCGTCGCGGGTAGCCATAAGATGCAACAAGGTTCCCAGCAATACCAAACCCAGTATCACCCAAAGCCAGTTGTTACCATTGCCGTTGAGCATCGCCGGATCAAAGGCATAGCCAGCAATATAGGCTTGCCAGTTTTGCCAGAGATAATCGCCCAGACTAGGAATGCCCAAGTTCGGATTGGCATAGCCAGGAATTTGGCGCAGCGCAATGGGCAGGATGGGCACAAGTAACAGTGACATGGCTATGCCAGAAAACAATACACTGCGCACCGCACGCCACCGTTTGGGCTGGCCAAGCGCTACCACGCCCCACCACACATACCAGGCTACCAAAATAAATACGGCGTTGTAATGGGTCAGCAGGGCCAGCGCCGAACAAAGCACAAAGGCGAGATAGTGCTGGCGATTGGCGTTGGGCGGTTGATCGCTTTGCCAATTCGCTGTAATGCGCAGGAGAAAGTAGGCAGCCGCCAGCAACAGGGCAAAGCCGACCGTATACATGCGCGCTTCCTGGCTTTCGGCCAGCCAGAAGGGCGAAAACCCGGCGAACGCAAAGGCACAGAGACCAGCTATTGGCGTGCCAAAGCGCCGGCCTAGTGGATAAAGTAGCACGGTGGCTATCATCGCCGCGACGACACTGAGTAGCCGCGCCCCAAAGGCAAGCAGGATTGGCTCTGTCAGTGTATGCAAGTTGAGCGCACGCAGCCACCAATGTAAGAGCCAAAAGTAAACTGGCGGATGAATATCCAGTTCTGGCGCGGTGGCAATCTGGGCGAAGGGACGGAGGGCAACATCAATATTGCGCGCTTCGTCCCACCAAATGTTTTGTAATGTTAGCGCGTGCAGGCGCAGCGCAAAGATGCTTAGCAGCAGTAACAACAGCAATAGCCGTTGGCCCGCTTTCGATGGCAAAAGAGATGACATGGATTAGGCTTTGGTGAGTGGATAGTCGGGATTCACCCACTCGATCAGGGTGGACCAGTTGTCAGAGGCAGAATCTTCGAGGTAATTTTCGATCAGGCCACGCACGCGGAAGCCATTGCGCAATTGAAAGGAAAGGGTGGCATCTTGCAATTCGCCTACCACCACGCGATCCACATACTCCTGCACCGATAATTTTCCTTTATAAGCCGCATAGCCAGGAATTAGCCCGCCGCCGACAATGCCCCGCCGACCGTACCGGCGCACCAGATCCTGGCGTACGCCATAGATGCGTTTACCAATGCCCTGCCCGCGGTACGCTGGGTGGACACTGATATCGGCACCGTAATAGTATGCGCCGTTTGGATCATGGCGTGTAAAGTAGAAACCGTCACAGATCGCTTTGAAACTGTGATTGGGGTGGGCAAAATCAAAATCAATCCAAAAACCAGAACCCTGACCGATAACCCGCTCGCCCTCTAGCACCACAATTTGCCCCTCGGCAAAGATGCGATATTGGCTGGCAAAATGGTCTACATTCATCAATTCATGGTCGCCCAGCGTGGGATAGCAGGCGCGCTGCAACTGCGCTAGCTGGGCAAAGTGTGCGGGTTGGATGGTGGTTAGTGTGATGGTCATGCGTCACTTGTGATTGGTCATTAGCCGTTAGCCATTGATGATTGGTAACGATTACGCCAAGGTTAAATTTCATTACCTGCTGCGCTGAATTCATTCAGCGCCTGGGATAGAAAACGTGTTTAAACACGTTTCCCGTCGCAGGTGTTGAATTCATTCAATACGAATTTATCGTTGTCGTAATCGTTACGATGATTGTATATGTTTCTTGCAAATCATCAACAGCTACTCATAAAACCTAGCGCATACTCTTGCCAAAGTTGGTGCCGCTGGCAATGTTCTTGCGGCGGCTAAAGGCTTTGGCATCGGTGTAGGGATGAATGATAACGTTGCGGCCAATCGTCAGATTGTCTGGCAAAGTTGTGCCTTTGCCCACGACTGTCAAACCGGTGTTGAGTTGTTCGGGCAATTCTTTGTTGGGCGTATTGTCATCGCCGGAGCCGACCAAGGTGTTTTGACCAATCGTAACACCCTTGTCAATGATTGCACGATCAATCACCGCGCCACTTTCGATCACAGTGTCGCTCAGGATAATGCTGTTGCGCACAATGGCACCCTCGGCGATGTAGACCCCCGGCGAAAGCACACTGCGCTCGACCGAACCATTTACCTGACAGCCATTCGAGAGAAGATTGCCGCCAACTTGGGCGTGGGGGCCAATCTTGGCCGGGGCTCGCTCTTCGCTGCGCGTATGGACAATCCATTCGGGATTATAGAGATCCAGCGCCGGTTCTTCGGCCAGCAAGCTCATATTGGCTTCCCAATAGGCTTGCACTGTGCCCACATCGGCCCAATAGCCGGGAAAGGTATAGCCGTATAAGGCGCGATCGCTCTCGACCATGGCGGGCAACACATGCCGCCCAAAATCGACGTAATTTTCATTCTGGAGCAGTTCGGTCAGCACCGATTTGCGAAAGATATAAATGCCCATAGAGGCCATTGTTTCGCGGGCACGTCGTGGTTTCTCTTGGAAATCCAAGATCCGATCATCGCCACTCAGCGAGACTATGCCATAGCGGTGGGTTTCGTAGATGTTGACCCGGCGTACGCCAACCGTGGCATCGGCCCCGGTTTGGATATGTTGGCGCAACATGGGGCGGTAATCCATCAGATAGATATGATCACCGGCCAAGATCAAGACATGTTCTTCCGGCTGGCGCTCAACAAAATCCAGATTGCGCCGCACGGCATCGGCATTGCCCTGTTGCCAATCGCCCAATGGCCCGCCGCGATAGGGTTGGAGCAAGCGCAAGCCACCGCTGGCCCGATCCAGATCCCACGGTTTACCAATGCCAATGTGATTGTTCAGACTTTGGGGCCGATATTGGGTCAGAATTGAGACATTGTAGATTTCGCTGTTGACACAGTTGCTCAGGGGAAAGTCGATCAGACGGAATTTGCCGCCAAAGGGTACCGCCGGTTCGGAACGTACTTCGGTCAACACACTCAAACTTTCGCTGGAGCCGCCGCCCATGATAATTGCAAACGCTTGCGCCATGGTTTACCTCGCACATAAAAGCGAATAAGGAATGGAGAGATTCAGGGAAGACAGGATCCGGCTAAACGGTTTTGCCATCAGCGACCAGTTTGTCTGCCGGGTAGTCGCGTTCCTCGCGGCCACTGTTGATCAGCACATTGCGGCCAATCTGGGTACGCTCTGGGATATAAGCATTTTTGCCCACAACCGTGATACCGGCAAAGAGCTTATCGGGCATCAGCGCATTGGCTACCGCTTCGTCGCCGGTGCCGACCACCGCGCCCGCACCAATCACTGCTTGCTTGTCAATCACCACTTTGTCCAACAACGCACCAGGACCAATCCAGGTATCGTTCATGACCACACTATCTTTGACCACCGCGCCAGGGCTGACATAAACACCCGGGCTGAGGATGCTATTCGTCACCAAGCCACGCACAATACAACCGTTGGAGATCATACTGCTGACAATCTTGGCTTGTGGGCCAATCTTGGCCGCAGGTCGCTCTTCCGACTTGGTATGGATCGGCCAATGGTCCGAATAGAGATCCAGCGCTGGATTGGGCTGAAGCAGCGCCAGGTTGGTGGACCAATACGAGTCGATGGTCCCGACATCGACCCAATAGCCTTCATATTTGTAGGCGAAGACATTGTCGCCCGCGGCAAGCATGGCCGGAATCACATGTTGACCAAAGTCCAGACGTGGGGTCTCCGGGCTGTTTTCGTTGAGCCGTTTTTGCAAGCTATGGGTATTGAAAATATAAATGCCCATCGACGCCAGATTGCCTTTGTCGCGATCTTTGGGCTTTTCGTGGAATTGCACAATCCGTTGATGATCATCCACCTGCATGATCCCGAAGCGATTGGTTTCTTCCAACGACACAGGCATTACGGCAACCGTCAGATCGGCACCCCGTTCCCGGTGATACTCGATCATCGGTTGATAATCCATTTTGTAAATGTGATCCCCCGAGAGTACCAAAACCGTATCTGCCCGGTTATCATCGACAAAATTCATATTCTGGGCAATCGCGTCGGCTGTGCCGCCATACCATTGCTGCCCTTGGCGGCCTTGGTAGGGATGCAACATGCGCACGCCACCCCGGCTGCGATCCAGATCCCACGGTTTGCCGATGCCAATATGTTCATTCAAACTATGGGGCAAATATTGAGTCAGCACCCCGACGGTATAGATCCCACTATTAACACAATTGCTCAGGGTAAAGTCGATGATGCGGAATTTGCCGGCAAAGGGAACAGCCGGCTTGGCCCGCTCTTCCGATAGCACGGTCAGGCGTGTGCCGGCACCGCCAGCCAGAAGCATTGCAATCGTCTTGTATGAGGACATAGGCACTCTTCGTTTCGGTAGGCAGGGTGGGCGCTCACTGCGCTGCAATCGGCAAGGCGACAGACCGCCGATATTGTGACGCCGCAGGCGCTACAAATGATGCACAATGAATGATTGGTACATGAATGCTTGGTAAGTGACTTGGGTCGAGTACGTTGGTGTTGCAAATATAGTAACGCAAAGTAGAAAAATCTTCAACTGTACTACTTGGCCGATATACAGATGATATACAGACGATGTACAGAGAGTGGCAAACCCGCTCTATCGCATGTGCCGAAGGTGCATAAACGCGCGCAAATTCAACCAATTGTGTGCTGGATTGGCCCCAGATCGGACAAGGATCGGCGGATTGGGCAGAACGAATAAAAATCGACCATAAGAATATTTTTGCGAAATACTCTGATCTTGTTATAATCCTTGTTTGCGAATGCGATTATACTCCGGTTTTCAAACAAATGGTTTTTCTGCCGCGAGAATAGAAAAATATTTAGGTTCATGATTAGGAGGGAAGCGTGCTACAACGCCAAACCCAGACTGCAACTTTCTGGCGCGATCAGTTTGAAGTGACGCCAGAAGATACTGATTTTTTGCACAATTTACTGTTGGATGCACAGGCACCGCAAACCCTTACCCAATTGGCTTCCGCGCTGATTGAAGAGTATGTGCGCCGTGAAGAAACAAAAATTCGCTCGGAACTTGCCAAAGGTGCGGTTTATCTCCCCAAAGATCATTATGCAGTTGGTCAAAAGGTGGTCTTTCCAGCATTAGACTTTACGGTTGGCGAAGTCGTTGGTTTGCGCGAAGGACAAAACCCAGAATTTGGTAATTTTGAAGTTATCAAAGTTCAATTTGTGGATATTGCCCGTGAATTTGCCGCCAATTTATCCCGCCATCGGCTGAACCAAGGCAATGGCAATAATCCCTTGGATCAAGACTCACTGCTTTCTGCCGTTGAAATCTATTCACTTTATCAAGAAGAAATCAACGACAGCATTCTTTATGCATTGGAAGAGGGTGAGCGCAGCAGCGCGTTTGTTCAAGTGGACAATACCTGGCTCTTGGCAGATATGTTGGCCGACATTCACATTGGCTATATCAATATTGCCGAAGCCATGATCGAAGTGCAGGCAAAGCCGCTGAAAACCAATCAACTGCTGAATGAGGTTGATTTGGGTAGTTCCGTAAGCTCGGTAATGCGCTCGATCAGTCTTGATTATGCGCTTGGTCAGGATCCACGCTTTGATCGCGTGACCAGCAATGGCGACAATTTGTGGTATCTGCGCCGCTTGGAGCCCGAACCTGTACTGACGACCCCTGCGCTCTTAAAATATGCACCATTGCCCTACAATCGCGCGCTGCTAAGCGTCGAGTTGTTGCAAATTGAGTGGGAACTGGACGACGAGTGGGGCGAAAGCGGCCTTAGCAGTGAAATCCCGCGCATTGTCCCGACGATCACCATCACACTGACCTATCCACACTGGCGCTATGGTACCTTGCCGCTCAATGGGCGCACCGTCAATTTCTTCCCGGTATCGCAACGGGGAAAGTCGATGGTTACGCTGGTGGATGGCCGCTGGGGCACACGCTATACAGGCTGGGTGATGCATGAGGGGCGCTATGTCTATGGCCTTACCAAATGGATCGAAGACCATGCCCTGCCCGTAGGTGCTTATATTACGCTGGAACGCACGAACAATACGAATGAGATCATCGTCGATTATCGCACCCGACGTGCCAAACGCGAGTGGGCACGCATTGCAACGGCTGATCCGGAACATCAAGCACTGCGCTTTGAGATGAACAAGATCCAAGTCGCCTGTGAATATGATGAATATATGATTGTGGCCGAGAATGAGCGAGGTTCGATTGACCAACTGCGCAGCCAGGTGCAGACCAATGACCCCGGCTTGACCCTGATTGTAGAACAGATCGTGCTGGAACTGATTAAGCTGAATCCGCAAGGTACGGTACACGCCAAGAGCGTGTATAGCGCGGTCAATATGTTGCGCCGTTGCCCCCCAGGGCCGGTCTTCTATGCGCTAATCAGCAATCGCAAGTTCCGGGATGTCGGCAATGGATTCTTTGCTTTAGCGTAATGTAGGGTCATCGCTCGAATTGTGGCGAGATGTGCCATGTCGCAATTCGGGATCGGTGTCTGTAACTAGGGAGATTCTCTATGACACAAACTTTATTGCGCCATAAACTGGCCCGTTTCCGCCCGTCACCCGATACGAAGTTTCACATTGACTACGAGTGGTGGGAGACGAATAATCGGAATTTCCGTCTCTATTTGCGCGATCAGCTCTGTGATGAATGTCGCAAGCGCTTTAGCAATCACCTAAATACGGAAAATGTCGATTGGGTGGATCCAGATACCGGCGAAGTCCGCCAGACCGACGCGCTGCGCGAATGCCTGCGCACGCGCTGTGCCAACGATCCCGAATATATCAATGAACGCTTGCCACTGGTGGCTGCCTGTTTTCGGATCTTTCTAGCCAATAACAATACGCCGCTTTCTTCGAATGAACTAAACCAACTGTTGCCTTGGAAGGGCCCTGATACCATTCTCAAGGTGCTGAGCAGTAACCAAAATTATCTGGGCATCCGCCCTGCATGATTGGGTTCGTCAGCCAATCGGCTACGGCATGTTACGCACCAGCGGCGGCCAGCAAGGATGCTGGCGTTCCCAGGAGAGCGTTCGTGACATGAAAATCTACATCTACCAAAACAGCCGAGAGCCATCGCTCTTGGCTGTTTTTTATATTATTGGCCCGGTTGAGATGCACAAGTGGCTGGAATCAAAGCACAACTTTGATCGGGCAAAGGCTCTGCCTCTACCGTAAGTGGCCCGAGGAGCAGCTCATTGTCGCTGCCTTGGGCGGTTGCCTGTTGCAAGGGTAGCCGTGCGCCGCTGGCTGGCTCATAGAGACCTACGGCTAGGGTAATGGGCATCCCCACCACGGCCGTTGACGGAATTTCAAGCGCGCGCCATTCTGTGAGCGCTGGTGTTATCTCGCCGCTGGTTGGCGCTGCCGCCATCTGAAAGAAGCGCGGTGGGCCGTCGGCCTGGGTCACGGTTGCTCCAGCCTGACGCACATGCACAAAGGCTGCCAGATTGGGTGGCCAATCTATCAACGTGTTGCCACTCCAGGCCAGCTCTAGATAGAGCGTTGCGCCGGGTGTAATGGACGGTGGTGACCAGAGCGTAAGCGTCAACGATTGGTCTTGCAACAGAAAGTTTCCCCGCGCTGTCAACTGCGTTTCACGCGGCGCTGATTGATTTTGTGCTATGGCGGTTGCTACAAGCGGGTGTACCTGTCCCTCCCGGTTGCGTTCAAATAGGGATACCAGTGTTGGCTCGCCCTCTTCCGATGTGACGCGCACACCCCACTGGGTTGGCAGGGACATGGGCAATGTCTGCAAACAAATGGTTTCGCCCGCTTGCCACTGGGCTGGTGGAACCCATAGCAAGGCGGGCGGTGCAGCCGCAGACATGGCATAACGGACCTCGCCCGCGGGTGTCACAAGCTCCAGTTGGGGCGTAAACGGTGCCGCGGCAAATGCCGGGCCGACCGTCCAACAGGCATTGACGCTGGTCTGCCGCCAGCGTGGCCAATCGATTGCCTGCGCACCCGCGAAAATCAGCGTGGCATCGATTGGTGGCACCGTGGGGCTGGGTGCGCCGCGGGCAAAGTTATAAAACGTATCTGGTATCTGTTTTGTGGTCAGGCCACGGCGTAACAGCAGAAAACCATCTTCCCCATCTACAACACCCCATTCGCCGGCCAGCAGCGTTGCGATGGCCCCCTTGACATCACCCGGGGCCATGTCGGTGTTGGTGGTCACGTCCAGCAGCGCCCAGTCGGCTTGCCCAGGTTCGCCCAATTCGGGCAAGCCCAGGGGAAATTGATAGACATAGCGTCGATGGCTGACATGCGGATGGACAGCTGCCGTTGCTGTCACTGCTGCATCTGGCGGAATCTGCGCTACAAAGTGAGCCAATCGGCGATGATGTGCTGTAATCGGGGTTGGATCATAGCGGGCGGCGAGTGGCCCCCGCCCTGCCTCAAGATAGGCTTGGGTGCCCCAAAGCAAAATCCAGAGCGTGCAGGTCCAGGCGATCAGCGGCCGTAATGCTGTGCGCGCGTTGGTAAAGAGCGACGCCAAGGTCATTGTGCCGATGCTGGCCGCTGCCATGTGTTGATAGCTTGCCGAACCACCCGCTGTATAACGGCCAAGCACGCGCCACAGCCGGCCCAATCCATAGGCCGCGCTGATGGCAAAGTAGGGAACGAGTGGCGCGCTATAGTGAAATTCGCCATAATATTGGGCTGGATATGCGCTGAGTAAATTTGCCAATAACAATGGCAACGAGAGAAGAAGAATCTCCGGCGCAAGCAGGCTCAAAAGCCCAAAAGGTGCCAATAGGCCCCACAGATAGCGCACACGGACTGGCTCGGTCGCCAACTGCCAAACGCGCCCCGGTTGTGTGAAAAAACTTTTGAGAATATCGGCGGGCGAATCCCCGAGTGCGCCATAGCGGCCAAAATAGACACTCTCCGCCGAGTCGTAGACCTGTACTGCATGGGCCGGTACGATGACAAAGGTGGCCAGATAGAACCAGACCAAGGTTGCAAGCGTAACCAATGTGCCGAGCAATAGCCCCAAACGTTGCGCTTTGAGCTGTTGCAGCTTGTTTTGCAACGTGTCTTGCACAAGCAAAAATCGCAAGTCCAACCGCCACAATTGCCACGCACCCAGGCCAGCCGCCATCAGTGCCATCTCTTCTTTGACTGCGGCGACAAGCAATGTCGCCAGGACAAAGTGCCAAAGCCGGCCTGTTTCGATCGCCCAAAATGCCCACAGGATCAAGGGCACGGCCAGCGGTGCCGCATGAAATTCGCTGAGCACGGCGGATTGCAGTTGCGGCGCGAGCAGGTAGGCAATTGCCAGCGCCAGCGCCATTGGCCGCGTCATCTGGCGCAACGGTTCCATCTGCCAGATTTGCGTGCGTTCACGCGGGGAAAGAATCTTATCCAGCCGCAACAGCGCAATCGCATAGAGCGGCCACGCGCCAATCGCCACAAAAATAACCTGGAGCAGCAGCAAGGCGCGCACATCATTCCATAACCAGAGAAGCGGGCTGACCAACGCCAGGATCGGCTCTACATGGTCGGTCATGCGCGTAGCCACAAAGCCATTGTCGGTCATTTCGACAAAGCGGCCACGGCTACTGTTCCAGACAGCCTGATCAATCTGGCCCAAGTCGGCCTTGTGTGTGCGCATACCCAGGTGCTGATCAAAAGCGAGGCCGGTGAAAATAATGATATAGAAGATGATCGCTAGCAGTAGCAAGATCTGATAGCGGTCAATGGACGGGTGGCGCGTGGCAGGTGGCGTGGACATAGGCGCTGGCGTTAGCGGCCAAGGGCATTGGTGGCGACTTGGCAGACCAGCTGTGCCTGGTCATCGGTGAGTTGTGGATACATGGGTAAGGAGACAATTTCCTGTAAAAGCTGTTCTGTATGGGGCATCCCATGGCAGATAATGTTGCCTTGTTGATATGCTGGCTGTTGATGCACGGCTGCCGGATAATGCAGGGCAGTTGCCACACCTTGGCTCTGCATTGCTTGACGGAAGCGCTCGCGTTCCGCGACGCGAATCACGTAAAGATGATAAACATGCTGACAGCCTGCCTCTTCGCCGGGTTTACCCACAGCCGCGGGCAGATGGGCGGCATACAAGCCGGCAATGTGGCGGCGGGCCTCGTTCCAGGCATTCAAATAGCCGAGCTTGACACGTAGCACTGCCGCCTGTAATTCATCGAGACGACTGTTCATGCCTTCGCTTTGCGAGATATAGCGCGCCTGAGGTGTCCACCCATATTCGCGCAGACTGCGTACGCGCGCCATCAACGCTGCGTCGCGGCCCACCACGGCCCCACCATCGCCGAGCGCACCCAGGTTCTTGGTGGGGTAGAAGGAAAAACAACCCAAATCGCCCAGCGTCCCCACCGTTTGTCCGTTGTAGCGCGCGCCATGGGCTTGCGCACAGTCCTCAATCAGCAGAATTCCACGGCGAGTCGCCAGCGCGCGCAATTTGTCCATGGCTGCCGGATGTCCATACAGATGCACAGGAATGATCGCCTTGGTGCGTGCGGTAATCGCCGCTTCTGCTGCTGTCGGTGACATGGTATAGGTGACCGGATCAATATCGACGAGCACGGGCATTGCCCCGGCTAGGCGAATGGCGGCGACGGTTGCCACAGCCGTGTGCGAAACGGTAATCACCTCATCGCCC
>Ga0105049_10009097_pt1 | contig 11456 bp, 8 predicted proteins | sample MAT06_FD_78087 | JGI IMG/M metagenome (GOLD analysis project Ga0105049, IMG submission 78087) | Freshwater microbial communities from Lake Fryxell liftoff mats and glacier meltwater in Antarctica - MAT-06 | ecosystem: Environmental > Aquatic > Freshwater > Ice > Liftoff microbial mat | place...
GATGTCTGGCCGTATGCCGTCGAGGTTGGCTCGCCACTCCCCGCCGCCCCGTTCGGCCTCCGCCGCGGGCCAACTCTCATGGTCGATCTCGAAGCGACGTACACCGAAGCGGTAACCGACCTGGGCATTCGGTGATTCAGACTTGGCTCGAAGCCCCATGCGCGAGGGAACCCACATGCCGCTACTCGACCACTTCCACCCGCCGCTATTCCCCACGCACCGCTGGGAATCCTTGCACGCGCGCTGGGCCGTGGCCATCGCCGACGCCTTGAACGACACCCTCCCCGCGCGGTTCTTCGCCGAGACGCAAGTCCACCTTGGCTCGCGGGTCGAGGCCGACGTGGTGGAGTTCGAGCAGGTCGCGCCGGACAGCCAAAGCGGGGGAACCGCACTCGCCACCTACGCCCCGCCACGTCCGGTCCTCACCTTTCAGGGACCGACGGAAGACGACATCACGGTCGAGGTACGCGACCGGGAGCGCGACGCCCGCGTGGTCGCCGTGGTCGAACTCGTCAGTCCGGGGAACAAAGATCGGACGGAAGCGCGGCGTGGGCTGGCCGCGAAGATGGTCAGTTACCTGCGGATCGGGGCGGGCCTCATCGCCGTGGATATCGTCACCAGCCGGAGTGGGAACCTGCACGACGAACTCATCGCGGTGCTTGGCCTGGCCGCCGATCACCAACTAACTACGCCCACGGGACTCTCGGCCGTGGCCTACCAACCGGGGGCCGACGGCACCGATCAGGTTCACGTTTGGTTCGAGACGCTGACGCTCGGTTCGCCCTTGCCCACGCTCCCACTCGCGGTACAGGGCTTCGGGTTCGCGCCCATCGATCTGGAGGAGACATACACCGAAGCCTGCCAGCGTTCACGAGTCGGCGGTTGAAGCGTTGTTGTCCCAGCATGACTCAGATGAGAGGAACCCACATGCCGTTACTCGACCACTTCCACGGCGACACACAAGATGATCTCCCCTGGCCGACGATGACGATGGCTTGGGCGGTCGCCATCATGGGTTGGCTCAACCGCACACTGCCACGCGGGGGATACATCGCGCTCACCGACATCCGCACGTGGTTGCAGGCTGAAGCCGACGTCGCGGAGTATCGGCAAGATGACACAGAAGCCGCCATCCACGGCCGGAACGGTGCCGTCGCCACGCTGGTGGAGGCACCGTCGGCGCTCGTCACGTTCGCGGCCACATTTCCCGAGGAAGCCGTGATCGAAATCCGGGAACGGCGGGGCGGGCGGACACTCGTTGGCGTGATCGAACTCGTCAGCCCGGCGAACAAGGACCGGGCAACCGAACGCGAATCATTCGTGGCGAAGTGCGTCGCGTATTTGCGGCGTGGGATTGGTGTTGTGATTGTCGATATAGTGACGACTCGCCATGCCAACCTTCACAACGAACTCATGCAGGCTATCGGCGGGCCGGAACCACAACTGATGCCCACCACGCCCACCTACATTTCCGGCTACCGTCCCGTTCACCGCCGGGCGACGCACGCTAACGAAATCGAAGCCTGGCCTTACCCGGCAACGGTTGGCCAACTCATCCCGGCCGTGCCGCTCGGCCTGCGTGGCGGGCCAATCGTCCTCATCGACCTTGAAGCCACCTACATGACCGCCATCGAATCCACCGGGCTTTGACTCAGCGCGGTTCGCGGAGCAACTCGCGGTTCGGGAGACCGCCGGGGAGCATGGTTTCGCCCACCAGAGTGAAGCCGAGTTTGCGGTAGATCGGCACGTTCGCGGCGGGCATCGTCTCCAGGAAGATCGGCATTTTATCTCGGTCGGCCGCGTCGAAGATCGGTCGCAGCACGGCTCGACTCAATCCCTTACCTTGCGACTCGGGCCGCACGCCGAGCAGGTGAACGTACCAGTGCGGCCGCGTTCCCAAGTGCTTCGCCCGGATCGAGTCGAACGCCGCCCCGAGGCGAGCGAACCACCACCCACGCCGAAGCCCAAGTCGCCACATGAACGATAGCACGCCGCACCGGATATACGCGAACTCCGAAGGCCACTCGTGCCCCGGCGGCAACGCACACACCACAGCAGCGCGATCTTCGGTTGCGTACACCCCACCAGCCTTCACCGACACCCGGAATAGCATCCGACAGAATGCCGCAGCCACCCGGCCGCGCCGTTGGGGATTCGGACACAGCGCCGCGAGCATCTCGTAATCAGCGAACGCCGCGGCCAACGTGGCCACTGCCAAGGGTTCATCAGCACGGGTGAGTTGCTCGATGTTCAGGGCTGCTTCCTCATACGTGACGCTCGGTTGGGAATCCCACTTCTACACCCCAGCGGTGGCAACCTCGACGAGGTTGTCGAAGAAGGTTGCGCCGCCGCCGAAGTCGGTGGTGGCGGTGCTGGTTGTGGTGTTGCAGTTCGCGCCATCGTCGGTCCACTTCCGCCACCACAGGCCGAGGCTCACCACGACGCCGGGCTTCACCGTGTCGGCGAGGATGGCCCGTGCCCGGAAGCGGCCACGGTCGTTGAAGACTTGTACCATCGCGCCGGCGGTGATTCCTCGCGTTGCGGCGTCTACGGGGTGAATCTCGAGGGTGCGTTCGCCTGCCGCTTTGCGGAGCGCATCGACGTTCACGAAGGTCGAGTTCAGAAATTGCGGTGCCGGTGGCGTGAGCAGTTGCAAGGGGAACTTCGCGGCGAGTTCGGGCTTCGTCTGCGGGTCTTCGTGCGGCGGAACGTAGTGCGGAAGCGGATCGCGGCCCGCACGCAATTCACGCTCCGAGTAGAGTTCGCACTTCCCCGATGGCGTCGGAAACTTCCCCTCGGCAAACGGTGCCCAGTTCGCGGGAAGGTTGAGTCGCACGGGGCCGGCCTTCGTGCTTTCCAACGTCACACCTTGCAGCGGCGAATCGCTGTTCCGACGCTCTTCACCTAAAACATCGCGTGCCAACTCTTCGTCGGTCGCCGCGAACAGTTCTGGCTCAAAGCCCATTTCGGCGGCGAGGAGGCGGAAAACGTCGGTGTTGGGCTTCGATTCGCCGATGGGGGCGATGGCGGCGTTGTTCGCCTGGACGTAAAGGTGGCCGTAGCTGCCGTGGATGTCAAAGTGTTCGAGCTGCGACGTGGCCGGTAGCACGATGTCGGCGTAATCGGCGGTGTCGGTTTGGAAGAGATCGTGAACGACTGTGAACAGGTCTTCACGCATCAACCCCGAGAGAACCCGCGATTGATCGGGATTCACCGCGGCGGGGTTCGAGTTGTAGACGTACAGCGCCTTGACGGGCGGCCCAGGTAGTTCGCCGTGTAGGGCTTCGGCGAGGTGAACCATGTTGATGGTGCGGGTGCCGCGTGGGATCAGGTCCGGCCGGGCGAGGGCGGCGTCGTCGAAGTCGTAAGCCTTGCTCGTGCTGAGGAGTGCGCCGGCCCCCGCGTGTCGCCAGTCGCCGGTGATTGCGGGCAGGCACACGATGGTTCGCACCGCCATACCGCCGCCGCCGTGCCGTTGCAGACCGTAGTTCAAGCGGATCAACGCCGGCCCGCCGAACAACTCCTGAGACCGGGCATATTCCCGCGCGAACGTCTCGATCTCCTCGGCCGACAAGCCCGTGATGTGCGCCACGCGACTCACGGGGTACTCGCTCAGCGCACGCTCGCGGAGTTCCGCTGCTCCGACCGTGTGATTGCTGAGGTAAGCGCGGTCTTCCCAGCCTTCGCGGAAGATGATGTGCATGACGCCCAGCGCGAGCGCGGCGTCGGTGCCCGGGCGCACGGGGAGCCACCAATCGGACTTCGAGGCGGTCGAAGACTTATAGGGATCGATGGTGACGATCTTCGCGCCGCGTTTCTTCGCTTCGTGTTCGATGCGCCAGAAATGCGAATTCGTGACGGCGGTGTTCGACCCCCAATTCACGATGAACCGCGCGTTCACGGCGGCTTCGGGGTCGATCATCGCCCGCGTTCCGAGCGTGACATCGCAACCGGCAGCGCCGGCCGTGGCACAGATCGTGCGGTCAAGGAGCGTGGCCCCGAGGCGGTGGAAGAAGCGGCGGTCGAGGCTCGCGTACATGAGCTTGCCCATCGTGCCGGCGTAACTGTACGGCAAAATGGCTTGCGGCCCGTGTTCGGACGAAGCAATGGCGCGAAACTGGTCGCCGATTTCTCGAATTGCAGTGGCCCACGAAATCCGCTCGAACTTGCCTTCACCCTTGCGGCCGACCCGCTTCAACGGGAATTGAAGACGGTCGGGGTGGTAGACGCGGTCGAGGTAGTTCGCTACTTTTTGGCACAGGAAGCCACGGGTGAAGGGGTGATCGCGGTCGCCACGGAGTTCGACGGCGCGCCCCGTGCGGGGGTCAACGGACACGACCATCCCGCAAGTATCGGGGCAATCGTGCGGGCAGACGGCCTTCACGGTCAATAATTCGTGACGCATGGGAGTGGTTCCGCAGGGTGGGATGGCGATATGATAACATCGTGAGCGGTGAGCAAGGAGTGGAAGAGGGCGGTTCCGGTCGAACCGGCCGCGCGGGCTACAAGTCCGGCACGGTTTGAATTTCCGGTAAACTTCAAATCGTTCTCTTGCTATCCTCCGCCGCTACCGCATGATTATCAGGCACCACCCGGGAACTCGGCCCGACTCGCCTCGCTTGCCATTCGCCAAGCGGGATCGGGTCGCTCTCGTGTTTGCGTACCGGGAAGCACCGGGACGAGGACAGCACATGCCGGCCCCGACGACCGTGCCCGAATTCCTGGACCTCGTCCGGCGCAGTTCGCTGCTGCCCGATAAGAAACTCGACGACGTGCTGGACAAGCACCGCAAAGCGGGGACGCTGCCCGCGGCGGTCGATCAGGTCGCCAACGTGCTGGTCCGCGAAGCGCTCGTCACGTTCTTCCAGGCGAAGCAACTCAAACTCGGGCGCTACAAACGCTTCACCATCGGCTCGAAATACCGGCTCCTCGAACTAATCGGGGCTGGCGGGATGGGTGCGGTGTACCTGTGTGAACACACCCTGATGCGCCGCCTGGTCGCCCTCAAAGTGTTGCCCGTTGAGAAACTCGAGGACAAGTCGAACGAGGAGCGATTCTACCGGGAGGCACGGGCCGTCGCCGCGCTGGACCACCCGAACATCGTCCGCGCTTACGACATCGATCATTACGAGAAACTGCACTTCATCGTGATGGAATATGTAGACGGCACGAGCCTCCAGGAGATCATCGCCCGGTATGTGATGGAGAAGAAACACTTCGACCCGCTTCGCGCGGCGCACTACATCGCGCAGTCGGCCATCGGCATGCAGCACGGGCACGAACTCGGAATGGTTCACCGCGACATCAAGCCCGGCAATTTGCTGCTGGACCGCATGGGCGTCATCAAAGTTCTCGACATGGGGTTGGCCCGGTTCTTCAACAAACAGCAAGACAGCGTCACCGAGAAGTACGACGACAAGTGCGTGCTGGGCACCGCGGATTACCTCGCCCCGGAACAGGCGGTCAGCAATGTTGTCGACATTCGAGCCGACATCTACGCGCTCGGCGGCACGCTCTACTTCATGCTCACGGGTCAAACGCCCTTCCCCGACGGCACCATCGCGGCGAAACTCGTCGCGCACCAGACACGCGATCCCAAACCCGTGGAGACGTTCCGTTCCGACGTTCCTCCGGGCTTGCTGGCCGTGCTGCGGCGAATGATGGCGAAGAACGCTGCCGACCGCTACCAGCAACCGATTGAGGTCGCCGAAGCGCTGGCTGAGTGGGCGGACCAATCAATCACGCCGCCACCAAGCCGTGAGATGCCGATTCACTGCCCGCTCGTGCAAGCGCTGGCTGGCCCAGGGGCCGGGAGCGGGTCCGGGGCACCACTGGCGCGTGTGCTGTTCGGCAACACTCGCGGCGTGTTCGCACGAGCCGGGAGCAAGTCGAGCGCCATACGATCTGGTCAGGCTCCGGGGGGAAACCCACAGAGTACATCGAACTACCCCGCGATTGGCGGCCCGGAATCGAACCCGAACTACACCAACCGCGACGGCAATGTTCCCGTCAGCGCCCCGGTTTCAACCGCCCGGGCAAGCGCCGCCCCCACGGCTCCACTCCCACCCCGTTCGCGGCCTTCACTGAACGAAAGTGGGCCGCATTCCGTTGTGGTCATTGAGGGGAAACGAACCGCCCTGTACGTTATCATCGGTGTGCTGTTCGCGCTGTTGTTCGTGGTGGGTGCCATCGCCGCTTACTACATCGGCAAGGGCGGAGACGCGAAGTCCCCGACGACCCCGGATACCCAGAAGTCGCCGGCCGACCCCAAGGGCGGCGAAACGGCCATCGACCCCCCAACACTCGACGAGCCAGCCCTCACGCCCGCACAGGCTGCCGCCGTCGGCTCCGGCGCGACGTTGTTGGTTGAGTTTGAGGTCAAGTCCGTCGGCGGGAAAGCAATTGCACACTTGAATTCGCAGCCCGAGTTCAACGAGAAGGGCAACTTCGCGGCGGATGTACAGCCGAGTGCCTATAAAGAGACAGGCAAGACGAAGGAACAGGTATTCGAGGAGTTCAGGGGCAAAACGATCCGGGTCCGGGGCAAACTCGTAAAGGACACCGAGAAGGGCACAGCCGGCATTGAGGTGAGATCGCTGCATCAGATACTCATTGTGCCCTGATTCAGACAACCTAATTTACGCAGTTCCTCCGAAGCGGTCGGCGAAAATCTCTCCCGCTGGCCCAGAGTGTGGCTTATAATTCGATTGATTCGCAACCATTCCTGCGATGCCGCAAGTGGCTACATTCGTTGCAACTTGCAGCATCGCAGGAATGGCCGATGTAGCCGGAGAGGAGTTCTAATGCCCGCCCCCGTTAACGCCAACGAACTTCTGGACTTGATCCAGAGGAGCGGGGTCGCCGACGAGCCGAAGCTCCGCGCGTACATCCAGAAGCTCACCGCCGGCGCAGGCGTTCCCACCGATCCGCAGAAACTCGCCGGGTTGCTCATCCGCGATGGCCTCCTCACCTACTTCCAGGCGGAGCAGATTCTCCAGGGGAAGTACAAACGATTCACCATCGGCAAGTACAAGGTGCTTGAAAAAATCGGGGCCGGCGGCATGGCCCAGGTATTCCTCTGCGAACACAAACTGATGCGTCGGCGGGTCGCCATCAAGGTGCTGCCCAGCGCAAAGGCCAATGACCAGGCCAGCCGCGATCGGTTCTACCGGGAAGCGCGAGCCGTCGCCGCCGTCGATCACCCGAACATCGTCCGGGCTTACGACATCGACCAGGACGAGAACCTCCACTTCCTCGTGATGGAGTATGTGGACGGCACGAACCTTCAGGACTTGATTAAGAAGTTCGGCCCGCTCGATATAACCCGTGCGTGCCACTATATCTACGGCTCGGCCGTCGGCCTCCAACACGCCCACGAGATGGGCCTCATTCACCGCGACATCAAGCCGGGGAACATCCTCATCGACCGTTCCGGCGTCGTGAAGATTCTGGACTTGGGGCTTGCCCGCTTCTTCCACGACGACGACGACCAACTGACCCGCAACAACGACGAGAACATCCTCGGCACGGCCGACTACCTCGCCCCCGAACAGGCGATGGACAGCCACACCGTGGACATCCGGGCCGACATCTATTCGCTCGGCGCGACGTTCTACTATCTACTCACGGGAAGCGTTCTGTTCCCCGAAGGCTCGGTGCCCCAAAAGCTCATCTGGCAACAGAACCGCCAGCCCGCGCCGGTTCGGTCGCTGCGGCCCGAAGTGCCCCCGGAACTTGTCGCGGTCGTCGATCAAATGCTCGCGAAAGACCCGGCGAAGCGGTTCCCGACGCCCAACGATGTGCTGGCGGCGCTCGCTCCTTGGGTGACCACGTCGATTCCGCCGCCCGCAGAAAAGGAAATGCCTCCGGTCTCACCCGCCGCAGGTGGTCGCGGCCCGGTCTCGATTGCCAGCACGACCGTGCAGGCCGCAGCCGTGGCCTTCCCGCGAATCTCTGATCGCGGCACGCTACCAGCGCCGGTGGCCGCGGTGGCTCCCGTCATCACGCTTGCTCCCCAGGCCACGCCCGCCCCGTTCCCGGTGGACAACCCCGCCGTTTGGGAATCGCTCGACAACGCTACCGACACACAGAATCTCGACGAAGGCGACACTGACCGACCCGTGTCGTCGGCACCACTCTCAAGTCGTCGCCGACATGCCGCCCCGGTCCCCGGCGGTGCCTCACGCTTCAAATTGTACACTGTGCTGGGCTTGCTCCTCGTGGCCGGCAGCGCCTGCGGCGTCTACTTCGCGTTCTTCGACAAGCCCACGCCGGAACCCATCGGCCCGCAAACGGGGCCACGCACGCTCACGGTCACCAAAACAAGTGGCGACCACATGTACCCCACGCTGCGCGACGCACTTAGTCGCGCGAACGCCGGCGATACCATCCTCATCACGGAGCAAAGACTGAGCGAATCGAACCTCAAGATCGACCGAACTCGGCACAAAGACTTGACGATTAAAGGCGCAACACCTGACGGCAAACCACCCATCATTGAGGCAAGCACGGGTGGCCGGCCCATCCTTGATGCCGAGAGTGTGGAGGGGTTTAGCCTGCGGAACGTCGAGTTCGACGGGGCGAACAGGGTCGATGTCGCCGTTCAGATCAGCGCGGTTTGCCCAGGATTGCAAATCGAGAATGTGACGGTGCGGAACGTGAAATCTGTCGGGTTCCGCCTCTCGAACGCCAGCGGCGGTGAAGGCCACACCATCGTCCTCGACCGTGTCCGGGTGGTGGTGAACGCACCCACACAAACGGGAATTCAACTGTTGGCCTCGTCAAATGCGGATAGCCGCCGGATCGTCATTCGCAACAGCCGGTTTGAAGGTTTAACCGCCGGAGGCGTCGGCACGGGTATCCGCATTGATGGCCCGGCTTCCGAACTGGAGATCACCGGGAATCGCCTGTTCAACCTGGACGCCGCATTCCTGTTCGCCAAGGTTCCTGCCGGCAAAGTGTTGAAAGGCCAGATCACCTCGAACACCGTTTACGGCTCGAAGGCCGGGTTGCACTTCGACACCACACCGCCCGTACCGAACCAACCCTTCGGGAATCTCGCGGTAACCGTCGCCAACAACTACTTCGCCAAAACGGGCGAGATCGGCAAGGCCGTCGGCCCTACGCCACCCGCCGGCCCGACACCGATCGACAACGCCCAGAGTGAGAGCGGCAACGGGAACTTCGCGCTGAACCCCGTCGCGGTGCCGAACAACCCGCAACTCCCCGCGCCGGACCCCAACACCGACGCCACGTTCCTCCGCTTCCCCAGTGGCCCGCCCGAAATTGGCCCTGGGAAGAAAGTCGGCGCGCCCTGAGTTACTCTTTCCGCACGCCAGCGACGGTTACCGCAAAGCCCAACATTGCCTTCGCCTCGCCGGCTGCCACCGGCCGTTTCACGGTCGCCACGAGCACGCCGTTTCCCTTGTCGAGAACCTTCACCGTCGCATCACGACCGTTGTTCGGCCAGAGCAACAGCACGGCGGGGTGACGGCCTTCGTTCAACTTGCTGCTGATTTCGATGAGCTTCTTCTTCTCGATGAGTTCGTCGTCCTTGTCCTCGGCGGCTGGGCAAATGAGGCAGAAGTCCGGGTGTGGGGATGTGCCGGTGTGGTCGCCGATGTCGGGCTGCACGGCGAATCGCAGCGTGTAGACGCCGGCGGCGAGTTCTTGCTTGCGGTAATCAGTGAACTTCGCGGGGAACTCGATGGCACCCACGCAAGTGCCTTCGGGAATCTCGCGGTATGTGAGACCGTTCTTGACCTGCTCCTCGGTGGCTTTCACGGGAATCTCAGTGCGGAACCACACCCGCATCACAACGGTGTCGCCATCGCGGACCACCAGAGCGTTGGTGTCGAGCAATTTACGAATCGGTTCCGCGACCTTGGCAGGCACCTCAACCTTCTCGACCTTCGCGGTAAACTTCGGCTCCGCAACAACTGCGAACAGAGGGCACAGCGCGAACGATAACACAATTTGCATAGGTTGGATTCCTGATTGAGAGACCGATTACCCCGCCACTTTCTCGCCGAACCGCTCGATGACCTTTTGCCAGACCTTCCCGCTCACGTCGTTGCCTTGGAGGAACAGCAACTGCTTGAGGTTATCGAGATACGGCGACTGTGCCAGCGCTCGGGCTGCGTCGTTGTCGAGGTTGTTGTAGCGTAGGTCGAGCGACAGGATGCGAGTCGCCCCACGGTGCCGGGTTAGAACGTTCACGCCCGCCGTCGTGACTACCGGCCGGCCGTAGGTGCCCAGTGTTCTGGGCAAGAATTCAAAATCTCCCTCTTCCGCCCTCTGTGCCTCCGTCCATTCTTCTGGTCGAACCGTATCAACCTGGCCGGCGAGATTCCACTCCATCACGTGTTGGATGAATGGCAACCCAAAGAGGTTGCGAAAGTGTTCCGGGCGCAGACTGGAACCCGCGCGGACGTAGAGCTTCGTCTCTCCGAACCACGAGGGGAACAGCTTCACAACCGACCATCGGAAGGCGATCAAGTCTACAAAGCTCTCGACAGACAGTTGAATCCCCCCGTAGACTTCTTCGTGCCAAAAGCCACGGCTGACACGGCAGCCGTGCATGAAGGCAGGCTCCGAGGAGGGAACAACGAGACGAACCAATTCGGTCTCTCGTCCCCTTAACGCGGCCACCTGAACCGCGTCGAGAAAGTCGTTCCGTGCGGACAACTCGCACTGCACGCGAATCAACTCCGCGTGCGCCTCGTTGCCGTGCTCCTCAAGGAAATCGGCGTAGACCAATCGCGCCGTGTCGTCTTCGGGGTTGTCGAAGATCGCGCGGAGGAACGCTTCGTGTTGCGAGAGCAAGTCCATCACAGTAGCCCCGTGCGTTCGTCGAAGCCGAACATGCGGTTGAAGTTCTGCACCGCGACACCACTCGCCCCGCGAATCAGGTTGTCTTCCGCCGCCAGTACCAACACTTTGCCGCGCACAACCTTCACGCACACATCCAGGAAGTTCGTGTGAACCGTGTCCTTCGTGGCCGGCGGAGTGGTTCGCAATCGCACAAACGGCTTCCCCGCGAAGTAACTCCGATACAACGCGACGAGTTCGGGTTCGGTCACGGTCCGCGTGGGGGTCGCGTAAATCGTGCTGAGGATGCCGCGGTCCATCGGCATCAGGTGTGGCGTGAAGATCACCGACACAGGAGAGCCGGCGAGGTCCGAAAGTGCCTGCTCGATCTCGGGGGTGTGCCGGTGCGAGCCGACCGCGTAGGCCGACACACTTTCGTTGCACTCGGGAAAGTGCGTCGTAAGCTTCGGCGTTCGCCCTGCCCCGGACACGCCGCTTTTGCTGTCCACAATGATGCCGGTCAATTCGATGAGGCCATTCGCCACGAGCGGCGCGAGACCGAGAATCGCCGTCTGCGGATAGCAACCCGGGTTGGCGACGAGTTTTGCGCTGGCGAGCTTCTCCCCCGCGAGTTCCGGCAACCCGTA
>Ga0105049_10009098_pt1 | contig 11456 bp, 10 predicted proteins | sample MAT06_FD_78087 | JGI IMG/M metagenome (GOLD analysis project Ga0105049, IMG submission 78087) | Freshwater microbial communities from Lake Fryxell liftoff mats and glacier meltwater in Antarctica - MAT-06 | ecosystem: Environmental > Aquatic > Freshwater > Ice > Liftoff microbial mat | place...
CAGGTGCGCGTCGCGATGCGTGGCGGCGCGTGCCTGGTCGCCGAGCTCGCCGTGAATCAGGCTGAGCGCGTAGTGGGCCGTGATGTTCTCGGTGTCGATGGCGAGCGTGCGGTCGAAGGCCGCCGCGGCCTCGCGCAAGCGCGCGGCCCGGGCCTCGGTGCGGGCGGCGCCGCGTTCCTGTTTGGCGCGCTCGAAGAGTGTCTGGCCCAACTCATTCAGCACCTCGTAGTCGCGGCTGAAGTCGAAGCCGCGTTCCGTCAGGGCCGGTGAGCTCGCGCCGAGCGCGGCCGTGAAGTTGGCGATGGCCTCGTCGAGATGGCCGTTCTCCTTGTTGACGAGGCCATTCATCCACGCCACGGTCCAGGGCGGGGCGCCGGCCGCGGTGGCGCGCCGCAGGGCCTGCGCCGCTTCGTCGAGCCGGCCTTCCTTGTGGTACACGCGCGCCAGGTTGAGCGGACCTTCGGCGCGGCCGAGCCGCTCCACCTCTGCAAACGCCGCCTCGGCCTGCCGCAGCTCGCCCTTGTCGCTGCCCACGTTGCCCTCGAGCAGCAAGCCGATGCCGTAGTCGTTCCAGCGCTCCCAGACGGGTTGCGCGGACGCCGCCGCGCCGCCGCCGGGCAGGGCCTGCGTGTCAGCAGAAATGGTCGTGACCGGCAGGTCGATGCGGTAGTCGTCGCCCTTCGTGAAGCGCATCATCGTGAGGTCGAACTTGCGGTAGAGCAGCCGCGCCTCGAGCGTGATCGGGCCGGCCGCGCCCTTCGGCACGTCGAAGGCGTAGTGCACGACCTGCGCGGCGCCCGGCGGAATCTGCTTGTCGTAGAGCGGCACGTAGATGTCCTGCACGTTGCGGCGGTCCACCTTGCGGCCCTGCCGGTCCAGCATGTAGACGTTCGTGAAATGCGACCACGGGTCGACGCGGCCATCCGGGTCAAGGGCGCCGCTCTGGCCAATCACGGTGGTGCCGGCCTTCACCGTGACCTGCACCCACACTTCGTTCGAGTCGGCGGTGCCCTGCGTGAAGTGGTGGCCGACCGTGCGCGTGCGCACGACCAGCTCGGCCAGATAGCGCGCGCCCGGCGTGAGCGCTGGCGTGGTGCCGTCGAGCGGACCGAGCAAGCGGCCCGAGACGGTCCCGCCTTCACGCAGACCGAAGAGGTCGACCGTGACCGACTTGTCGAGAAACGCCTGCTGCGCCGCGATCGTCTCCTGGTCGCCGCGCAGATGCGGAATCGCGGTGTTGGCGCCGGTGAAGCGATGGTCGTGGATGCTGAGCGCGCCGCTCGCATCGAAGGGCTGCGCGCCGAAATCGCGCGACGGTGTGAGCGGCATGTGACAGCCCGCGCAGCGCGACTCGGCCTTGGGCGGATAGTAGAAGCTGCGGGCGCCGCGGCCCGACACGCCGCTCAGGATGAAGCTGTCGTAGTGATTCTGTCCGCGCAGGAACTCCTTGTAGTCGTTGAGCGCGCCCGGAATGTGCACCTTGTGGCAGGTGGAGCAGAACTCGGGCGTGCGATGCAGCGGCTTCAAGAACGTGGTCTTGTGAAACGCCGGCTTGGCCTTGATGAGCTGTTGACTGAGCGCGCGCAGCGTGGCGTTCTCGCTGAACGCAAACGGGTAATGGCGCGGCTCGCCAATCGTGTAGTCGCCGTTGCCGCGCGTGCTGTTCACGCGCTCGATGGCGTGGCAGGCGGTGCACGTGATGCCGGCTTGCGACGTGAGGTCGCCTTCGGTGTCGAAGTCGGTCTGGCCGAACGCCCCCGAGAAGAGCGGCACCGGATCGTGGCAGCCCGCGCACCAGCGGCTGCCGTCGACGTTGCCGTCGCGGGCCAGCATCACCTTGCGGGTCTCTTTGACGCTGGCGGCGTAGACGGGATTGTTGAAGGAGCTGAAGCGGTGCGCGCTCGAGAGCCAGCCCCGGTGCGCGTCGCTGTGGCACTCCGCACAGTAGGTGTTGTCCATGAGCGCGCCGGCTGGGATGGGCCGGCCCGTGGCCGTGCGCGCGAGTGATGGTCCGAACGTCTCGGGCGCACCCGCCAGGTCGGGGGCGCGGCTGAGGCGCACGTCGGCCACGGCGGTGACGAGCACGACGGTGGCGGTGGCCATGGCCCAACCCCACGCCGCCCCGGCTCGCAGCGGATGTCCCCGGCGGCGATGCTGCAGAAAGGCCCACGCGCTGGCGAACGGCACGATCACGTGCAGCCAGTAGGCGGTGGTGCGCGCGACCGGCTGGCGCAGCTCGAGGCCGGCCACGCGCATGAGCGCCACGCCGGTCACGAGCACGACGGCGGCGAGCACGGCGAGCAGATAGCCGACGCGGGCGGCCCGGCGATTGGGATGGGTGCGGGCCGCCAGGGGATGGGCCACGGCGAAGACCACGAACGGCGTGAGCACGAGCAGCCCCACGCCGAGGTGCACGAGCACGGCCCACTGATACACGTAGCCCTGGAAGCTCGCGCCTCTGGCCCATTCGGTCGCGGTCACGCCGCCGAGATACACGGCCGTGGCGGTGAGCAGCGCCACGCATGCGTAGACGGCGTAGAGCAGCCAGCGCGTGCCGGAACCGATCACGGAGTATCGCGAACCCGCAGGCAACGTCATCGGCCGCTCGCGTCGCGAGTGTTGAAGGCGTCGTGCAGGCGCCGCCGCGCCGGCGTGTCGACCCCGGGCAGCGGGGCCACGGTGTCGCCGTCCTTCGTGTAGAGATCCATGTCCTTGCACCAGCCATCGGCTTCGAGCACGACGCGGCGCGTCCAGCCGGCGGGCACGGCATCGCCCGGCGCGGCGAATTCGAGCCGCACGTCTTCACCGGGCCCGAAGATGGCCAGCGCCGAGTCGGCGGCCGCCACGAGCGCGTCGACGGCGCCAAAGCGGGTGTAGCGGCCGCGCGGATGCCGCGTATCCCAGAGCGGGGCCCGGCGCGCATAGTCGTAGTGCGGCGTCCGCTGTGGTCCGGTGGTGCGCGTGGCAAAGCCGCTCTCGCGCAGCGTGGCCGAGAGGAGCGGCAGCCGCCGCGTGGCGACCTGCGGCGCGGGCTCGGCGTAGACCACGCTCACGCGGTCCCAGAAGATCTCCTGCGTGGTGCGCAGGCGCAGGGCGGACGTGCCGGCTGGCAGTCGCGACAGCGGCAGGGTCATCCGGCGGGGCATGCCGGCAGGGTAGCCGAACTCGGGCGCCACGGTGTGCCAGCGGCCCGCCTGATCGCGGGCGTCGAGCGAGGGCGGCGCGAACGTTGCGCCGGCCTGCCACGCGGCGAAGACGGTTTGCGCGTAGGGATACTCCACCCAGCCGTCGAGCATCAGCACGGGTTGACCGGGTCCGCGGTCGAGCGGCCGGTCGAACTCCAGCTCGAGAGTGTGGGGCGCGGTCAAGCCGATGAAGCGCGGATCGGCCGCGCCAGGCGGCGCGGCGCTGTGGTCGGCGTCGGCCACGTGAGCCGTCACGTTCTGGCCGCGGTCGTTGATGGCGCGCGCCGGCCGGCGCTCCTCGCGATAGAAGAGCGGCGCGCTCGTGGGCATCGGTCCGGCAATCGCCTTGCGCTCATCGAGCGCCATCTGCCAGCCGGGCGGCAGGTCGTAGGCCACGAGCGAGGCGCGATCGAGGTAGGTCACTTCCTCCATCGGCTCACCGATCACGAGGGCATAGCGGCCATCGTGGGGAGCGATGCTGCCCTCCGGGAACAACACGTGCTCGCGTGGGAACGGCGCGCTGTACACCCCCGGCCGCTCGAAGAAGCCAATCCCGCCGACGCCGAGGATGTCGGTGACAAACGCCATCGACGTGCCGTTGAACGCGAAGAGCACGGGACAGCTCGAGAGCTGGCGCTGCGTCTCGGCAATGACATGCCGCTGGCCGGCGGCAAGCGCCATCTCGGTCTGCAAGACGCCGTCAGGCCAGACGAGCGACACGAAGTCGGCCTGGGACGCGCCGCCCAGGCCCACGGCCACCGGCTGCAGGCTCTGCCCCGGGCCCGAGTGGCCAGCGGCCGTGTCGAACGCCGTCCAGCGCGAGCCGACGCGTACCGCCACGCGGGTGCCCACCCCCGACACGTTCGACCGCAACTGGTCACTCGCGCTGTCGCGACCGGTGACGGCGAGCGTGGCGTACCGGTGACGGCCTGGTCCCGGCGCCCACGCCACCACGCCGCCATCGCCGACGCCGACGACTGACGGACCCCGGGCAGGATCGAGTGTGGCCACCGTCCATCCGCGAACGGCGACGTCCGCGGTGAAGGCCGCGGCGGCCGTGGCCGTGCCGTCGGCCGTGACATCGAACGCGGCCCAGCCGCCGCCCTGGGTGGCCAGCACTTCGAACGCGCCGTCGCCGTTGGTGTCGGCCACGGCCAGCCGGGCGCCGCGTTCCGCCGCAGCGCTCGCCAGGGTGAACGGCTGCCACACGCCCGCGGCGTCGGGGGCCCAACGCTCGAGTCCGCGCGGGCCCGTGGTGTAGAGTTCGGCTTGCCCGTTGGCATCGAGGTCGGCGCTCACCACGGCCGCAAGCGGTGCCGCCGCGAACGTGGCGAAGCCCGGAGCGGAGCGATAGTTCCACACGCGGTCGTTGACGAACACGTCGTGCGGCGGCACGGCGTTCAGCACGACCAGGTCGTGGTCGCGATCGCTATCGAGGTCGACGAAGGCCACGCCCACCGAGCCCCGGCCGGGACCGGCCACGCCGGCGGGCCCGGCGGGCCCGGCGATGGGGCGGAACGTGCCGTTGCCGTTGTTGTTCAGCAACTCGTTTGGGCCAGCGGCGTTCGTGAGCCAGATGTCGAGGTCGCCGTCATGGTCGGCATCCACGAGCGCGCCGTCGGCGCCGTCGAGGCGCGGCGTGGCTGCGCGACTGCTCGTCGTGACGTCGCGCCACACGTTCGGCGCCGTCTGGCGCCAGATGGCGGATCCGCCATTGCCGCGCACCAGGACGGCGTCGCTGCGGCCGTCGTTGTCGAGGTCACCCCACAGCGCCGCGCGCACGCCAGTGACGGTGGCCAGTGGATGCGTGAGGTCGAGACGCCAGCCGCTCTCGCTGCCCAAGAGCACGGCATTCGGGGTGCCGCCTTCGAGGACGTGTGCGGCAAAGACGTCGAGCCGCCCATCCCCGTCGATGTCGGCCACCGTGATCGAGCGGGTGTCGGCGCCCGCGGCCCGCCAGCGCGCGCCGGGGGCCGTCGTGATGGTCGCGGCCGGCAGGAAGCGCGGCCCGTCGGGAAGGGCGGCCGGCGCCACCGGCACGTCGACCGTGATGGCCATGGCCAGCGGCCCCATGCGGGTGTACTTGAACTCGGCCATCTGCGCGCGCGGATCGCCGGCGAGGGACTCGAAGCGCCTCAGCATCGCCATGGCGTCGGCGCGCCGGCCGAGCCGCTGGAGGGCTTGAAACCCGCCGTAGTAGGCGCTGCGCAGCAACGGGTTGGCCGCTTGCGCCTTCACGAACCAGCCGAGCGCGGCATCGGGGTCGCCGGCGAGCTGCGCCTGACCGGCGAAGTAGGCCGGAAACGCGTCGCCCGGGGCGCCTGCCGCGACAGCGCTCAAGAGCGGAAGCGCGTCGGCATCGCGTCCGCCGTAGAGCAGCAGCAAGCCGAGCGCGTAGTGCGTGCGTGCTCCCACCACGGGGTCGGGCAGAGCGGTGCGGAGCAGCCGTTCGGCTTCGCTGCCATCGCCGTCACCCTGACGGTTGATGAGCGCGAGGGCGAGGTTGAGCGCCGCCTCGCGCGACTGCGGCTGATCCTCGACGGCGGCCGCGAACTCCGCCGCGGCGGCGGCGAAGTCGTAGCGACCCATGTGGGCCACCCCGCGATTGAGCGCGGCGACCAGCGCCTCCGGCGCCGGCGGTGGCACGGGCGTGTCGCGCTGACACGCCGCGAGCGCAAGCACGGTCGCGCACGCGACCAGCACTCTCAGCAAGGAAGGCATCAGCACGCGAACGTGGGCGTATCGCATGCCCGTGGCGTCAGCACGTGCGACCTAACGGACGGTGGCGGCGAGGGACGCGGCGTCAGCCTGTTCGTGCGCGTGATACGAGCTGCGCACGAGCGGGCCCGCCTCGACATGCGCGAATCCCAGACCGAGGGCGACGCGCTTCAGCTCGCGGAACTCGTCGGGATGGTAGTAGCGCGTCATCGGCGCATGGTCGTTCGACGGCCGCAAGTATTGCCCGATCGTGAGAATGGCCACCCCCACCTCCCGCAGGTCCTTGAACACCTGCTCGAGTTCGTGCGCCTCCTCGCCCAGGCCCACCATGAGGCCGGTCTTGGTGGGGATGCCGGGCGCGTAGCGCCGCGCACGGTCGAGCAGCTCGAGGCACCGAGTGTACTTTCCCCCAGACCGCGCCATGCGGTAGAGCCTGGGCACGGTTTCGGTGTTGTGGTTCAGGATGTCGGGACGCGCGTCGAGCACGGCGCGCAGCGACGACTCTTCGCCCTTGAAATCGGGGATCAGCACCTCGACTCGGCAGTCGGGCACGCGGGCCTTGATCTCGTGAATCGTGGCCGCGAACATCGACGCGCCGCAGTCGGCCAGGTCGTCGCGATCCACCGACGTGACCACGGCGTACTTCAAGGCCATCGCCTGCACCGCTTCGCCCACACGGGCCGGCTCGTGCAGGTCGAGCGCCGCGGGGCGTCCGTGCTTCACCGCGCAGTAGGCGCAGGCGCGGGTGCAGACATCGCCCAGAATCATGAACGTGGCCGTGCCGTGGTGCCAGCACTCGCCGATGTTCGGGCAGCGGGCGTCCTCGCAGACCGTGTTCAGCTGCAGGTCGCGCATGATGCCCTTCAGCCGGAGATAGTTCTCAGAGCCAGGGGCGCGCACCTTCAGCCAATCGGGTTTTGGCTCGCGGGGGCGGATGAAGTGCAGCGGGGCTTCCACAACTCCATGGTATCTCGTGATCTCACGATCGGGTGATCAGATGATCTGGCTGCATGCATCTGGAGATCACCACTTCACGTCATGGAGTTCACTTCCTGCGCAAGCCACCCACCAGATAGCCGGAAAACGCCTGCCCGATCTGGTTCGGGCTCATCGCGCCGGCCGGATCGAACCACGTGGGAATCCCGTGTACGGCGCCCATCATCGCAAACGCCGCCATCTTCGGGTCGCCGCGCCTGAACTGACCCTGGTCCATGCCGTCCTGGATGATGGCCCGCAGGCCGCGGTCGAACGCGTCGCGGCGCGCGATTACCTTGCGCAGCAGGGGAGGCGAGAGGGCGTGCAGGTCCAGCGTGAGCGCCGCGCCCTGCAGCTCGTCGAGGATGAGGTGCACGAAGGCCCGCACGAGGGTGCGCAGCTTGACGTCGGGCGCCGACGTCTCGGTCTGTACGTCCTGCAGCAGCGCGAGCAGCACGTCGAGTAGAGATTCCCCTTCGTCATCGCCAGTGCGCTGGCGATCTCAGCCACGCTGGCACCGTGGTAGCCGCGCCGCCGGAAGGCGGCCGCGGCGCTCTTCAGGATATCGAGGCGCCGGTCGGCGCTGGCCAGGGTGTGAGCGACGGGTGGCATCGGCACGGCGGCGCGGCGGCGCCCATGGCCGTCACTCTAGCACAGCGTTGAACGACCGTTCGAAGTGGGGTAGGCTCGACGCCGCATGACACACGACGGTCGACCACTCGCGGTGCTTGGCGCCGGCACGATGGGCCACGGCATCGCCCACGCGGCGCTGACCGCCGGCTATCCCACGCGCCTCTACGACGTGGCTGAGGTGCCGCTGCAGAAAGCCGTCGAGGTCATCCGTGCCATCTTTGCCAGGAGCGTGGAGCTCGGCAAGGACACGGCTGACAATGCCGACGTGCGGTTGCGGTTCCTGTCGACGACGACATCCGTGGCTCAGGCGGTGCGCGATGCCGGCGTGGTGATCGAAGCCGCGCCCGAGAAGATGGACCTCAAGCTGGCACTGCTGGCCGAGGTGCAGGTCCATGCGCCGGCCGATGCCGTGATTGCTTCCAACACGTCGGCGCTCAGCATCACCGAGATGGCGGCCGTGCTCGATCGGCCGGGCCGCATGGGCGGCATGCACTTCTTCAATCCCGTGCAGAAGATGAAGCTGGTCGAAGTGGTGCGGGCGCTCGAGACGAGCGACGACACCGTGCGCGTGATGACCGAGGTGGCCGTGGCGATGGGCAAGGAGACGGTGCTCATCAAGGAGTCACCGGGCTTCATCACCAGCCGGATCAACGCGCTCATCGGCAACGAAGCCTTCTACATGCTGCAGGAGGGCGTGGCCTCGGCTCGTGACATCGACAAGGCGCTCAAGCTCGGGCTCAATCATCCGATGGGGCCGTTCGAGCTCGTGGACCTCGTGGGCCTCGACACGCGCCTGAGCATCCTGCAGTACCTGCACCGGACGCTCGGCGAGAAGTTCCGCCCGTGCCCGCTGCTCGAGCAACACGTGGCCGCTGGACGGCTCGGTCTCAAGGTCGGGCAGGGCGTGTTCGACTACTGAGCTACAGCTACTGGGCGACGATCGTGATGCGGCCCTGCAGACCAGTGGAGGTCGGCAGGTTGTGGTCGTGGAAGCCGCAGACCCGCACCGTGTTCAGATTGCCGCTGGTCTTCGACTGTCCAGGCGCCAGGAGGCCCACCTGCGCGAGCGGTGGGCAATCTTCGTGACTCGGGTGCGGGTCGGATGACATGTCGTGGCTGCGCGAGTTATTGTTCACGAAGGTGACACGGCCGCCCTGCGTGACCGTGACGGTGCTCGGGCTGGCCACGCCGTTGGCGCCAATGATGATCGTGGCCGAGGACGTCGCGCCCCCCGTGCCACCGGTACCGCCGCCGCCGCCGCTGGGCGCCGTCGGGCTGCTTCCCCCGCCGCCGCACGCCATGGCCACGGCTGCCGCCGCGCCGATTACCGAGAGCGAGAGTAGGTGTCGCATGTGCAGGGCTCCTGGTTACAGTGTAGACCGTTGCGCCCGGGTCGACGCGACCGGCGGTGTCAGTAGAACTTGCGCGACAGGTTGAAGCCGATGTACCAGTCGTCGGTGCCGCCGCGCGCCATCTGCCCGAACGTGGTGCCGAAGGCGTTGCTGAAGTTGATCTGGAAGTTGTGGCCGCCGGCCCGCTTCTCGATACCGAAGCTCATCTGGTGGTTGCCCGGGTCGAAGCCGTTCACCCGCGGCGTCACCTCGAACACGCCGTAGACACTCGCCGTGAGCCGCACACGTGCGCCCAGGCCCAGCATGACCGAGTTGTTGTCGTCCACGAGTTCGCCCGGCAGCGGGTTGGTGTTGTTCACCCAGAACGGCTGGGCGTAGACGGCCGCGCGGTCGGTGAACTCGCGCGACACGACCACGCCGAGGCCAGGCGAGTAGCTGTCCCTGAAGTTGTTCGTGCCTTCAGCGCTGCCGAAGACGTCGATCGACAGCGGAAAGGTATCGTCCTGACCCTTGACCTGGCGCTGCAGCAGGAACTGGATGGTGCGGTTGTTGGTGCGATGCACGGCGATCTGCGTGGACTTGAACAGGCCGTAGCGATACTCGAAGCCGATGTTGGCGCCGCTGTCGAAGCCGAAGAAGTCTTCGGCCAGGTTGGTCAGGCTGCCTTCGCCGAGCGGACGGCCGAAGCGGTGTGTCATGCGAAAGGCGCTCTTGTGGCGCGCCAGGCGCAGGGTGGTGGGCAGGCCCACGATGGTGAAGTCAGGCTGCGCCCGGTTCACGTCGGTGTCAGGGTCGTCGTCCTGTTCAGCGTCGGCCACCGCGTCGACCGGGTCGGCGTCGCCAGGACCGGTCTCGGCAGGACCGGCGTCGGCGGGGGCGGTCGCCGCGCTGTCGGTCTTTTTCAGTGCGTCCTTGGGATCGTTCAGCGGCGCCGCGACCGCGAGCGGGGCGACGCCGAGCGCGACGGCCAGCGCCAGGGCGGAGGTCGAAACGAATGATTTCACGGTGGGCTCCTGTTGGGATTGTATTGAGGACGCGCGGCCTAGTTGTTGGCGGCGCCTTCCTTGATCCAGCGCCGGATGACGAGCATCTGCCCCTCGGTCAGGAACGGACCATTGTTGCGCGGCATCCGCAGGCCGGCGATACCGGCAGCGCCCTCGAGCTTCTTCACGAGATAGCTGTTGTCCGGGTCGCCCGGGATGACGAGGGTTTCGCCAGACTTCTGCACGCTCGGACGTCCGACGAGCGCCGCAAACGACGCACCCTCGACCAGATTCAGGCCGGCGGCCGGGGTGCGGCCGACGCTGGTGTGGCACTGGATGCAGGACTGTCGTCCCGAGGAGTCCTGGGTGCTGAAGATCTCCTTCTGAATGCTGGCGAAGTTGGGCGCCAGGTTGGGCGTCGGGCCGGTCAGGTCCGACAGGTTCTCGTCACAGCCGGCGAGCATCGCCGTCACAGGAAGCACACACGCTAGCAGGCGCAGATGTCGCATGGTCTCGGGCCTCGGGAAGACTTACTTGGATGCAGCCGCCACCACGAGCGAGCCACGCATGTCCGCGTGGCCGGCCTCGGCGGCCGTGAACTCGATGGTGGCCGCGCGACCCGCGCGCGGCACAAGGGTGTTGACCTCGAACGTCTTCACGATCGGGGTCTGGAGAGCCGCGTGTGCCGTGGCGGGGTCCTTCCCATCATTGACGTATGCCAACGCTTCAGGGAGGAGCGCTATCCCCGTCGCGGCAACAGTGACGAACACCAGCAGCGTTCGTAGGAGTCTCATCGTGTGGGTGCCGGCCGCCCCGCCAGTCGAATGATGCCTACGACTGCAAGCGGGATGCCGTGTGTGGGGAAGTGCCGAGCGCGGGTTCTGCTGAGGTATTCGCGCGAAGAGTGCAGAACATCCAGACAACTGGATTACGTGCGACGTAATCGCTCACCTCGGGCGTAAGTCCGGTCAATCGATGCGATGCTTCGGTGGTGAGGGCGACCGCCGTGCCCATCACCCACACCGTATCGGGCGTGAGCCGCGGGCTGGTCGTGAGCACGACGGCGCGCTCGATGGTGCCGCCGTCGGCCAGCGCGAAGCGGCCCTTCTGGGCCGACTGCGCGCTGGTGAAGGCACTGGGCGCATGGCTGAAGAGCTCGGCCTCGATCAGGGTGTCGGGAATGGCAGCGCAGTTCAGACCTTGATGAGCGGCAGGTGCCGCTGCCGGCTGCGGTCGTGGATGGCGCGGGCCACGAGGTCCTTGCCGGTGCCGGTCTCGCCCGTGAGCAGCACCGTGCTGCCCAACTGGGCCACGAGTTCACTATAGTGACCGCTATGCGGAACGAGGTGACGCTGCGCCAACTTCATGGCGCGCCCGGCCCGCCCGTCAGCGACGCGTCAGCTTGCGCTGCGCGTCCTGGTAGCGCTTCGAGGTGGCCGGCACCTGCGCGTAGGCCGCCTTGGCGCGCTCGTCGTCGCGCAGCCGCCGTTCATAGAGTTCGCCGAGCAGCCACCACGCGTCGTTCGGGTTGTCGGGATAGCGGGTGGCCAGATCCGTCCATCCGCGCGCGGCCAGTTCCCACTGGTCGGCATCGGCATAGCCCGAGCCCA
>Ga0105049_10009102_pt1 | contig 11452 bp, 7 predicted proteins | sample MAT06_FD_78087 | JGI IMG/M metagenome (GOLD analysis project Ga0105049, IMG submission 78087) | Freshwater microbial communities from Lake Fryxell liftoff mats and glacier meltwater in Antarctica - MAT-06 | ecosystem: Environmental > Aquatic > Freshwater > Ice > Liftoff microbial mat | place...
AAATCTTCTACGCGAGCGGGTTCGCGTACCAAGATCGAGGCACTTTGGTCGCGGCAAATTGCAAAAAGCTGAGGGTCGCCGATGAGCCCCGCTTTGACGACCTCGGCCAAGCCACTCACGAAGCCACGCGGCGACTCGGTGCTGAGGAGATCCACATCACACAGCACGCGTTTCGGCTGCCAAAAAGCCCCGACGGAGTTCTTGGCGTCCTTGAAATCGATAGCTGTTTTGCCTCCAACAGCTGCATCCACCATGGACAGAAGCGTTGTTGGCAGTGCCACCCACGCCACGCCGCGCATCCAAGTGGCCGCCGCAAACCCTGCCATATCCGTGACAACGCCACCTCCTAACGCCACCACCAAGCTCTTGCGATCCAGCGCGTGCGCGTGTGCGGCATCCCAGATTTGGCTGAGCCCCGCCACGTTCTTGTGGAGTTCGCCTGGCTCAAGTTCGCACACCCCCACCGCTCGGCCCTGGCTGACGGCTGCCAAGACCTCTGATCCGTGGAGTTGAAAGACTGTCCGATCCGTGACGAGCAGGGCGGAGGTGTGGGCTGCCAAGAGATTGGGCAGGCGCTTCACGAGCAGACCCCGGCCCACCTCGACCGCGTAGGAGTGCTCCTCGGCAGCCACGGCTATCGGATCGGTGCGCCAAACCTCCAGCACCTGTTCAACCAACGACCCAACATCAGCGTCATCGGTTTCGAGCACGGCATGTGCCTCGAAGTAGCTGCGGGCGCGGATTTCGAGCAGGGACTGGGCGCGTGCTTCCACGTCAGCACCTTCTAAGAGCGGCCTTCCTCCCTTTGCGGCGACGCGCACAGCCACCGTTCGCGGACTGACCATCAACGTGACCACGACTGCGTCGCGCAGCGCGCGGACTCGCACGTCACGCTGGAGCAGCGCCCCGCCGCCAAGCGCCACTACGGGAGGACTTGGGAAACGCGTTTGCCAGCCGTTGAGCAGCGCTTGCAGTTGCTCTGCTTCGACTTTGCGGAAGGCGACCTCACCGTGTTCTTTAAAGAACGCGTCGATGCTGGTCTGGAGGATCGCTTCGATCTCACTGTCCAGATCTACGAACGGACTGCCCGTACGCTCTGCCAGCCTGCGTCCAACACTGGACTTGCCGGAAGCCATGAAACCGTTCAAAAGCAGGGGTCGTTGCATCGCTCGATCCGAAATTGCGGGGGGTATGAGAGGGGTGGTTGGGACTCTCTACGCCGTTCGGCCACAGCCTGGAACTGGTTCGAACTAAAAAGCCCGCGCGTAGCCAGTCCGCCGGGTGTGTGGCACACTCAGGCCCTGCCTCATGTCTCTTGTGTTCACCAAGTACGAAGGGCTCGGCAACGATTTCATCGTGGTCGACGCTAACGCTGCCAGCGTAACGCCCGAGCTGGCACGCAGCTTATGTGACCGTAATTTGGGGATCGGCGCCGACGGCGTGCTCCTGGTGTTGCCTGCAGAAAGTGCCGAAGCTCGTGCCAGAATGCTGGTTCTCAACGCCGATGGCTCCCGCCCGCAAATGTGTGGCAACGGGCTGCGTTGCGTCGCGCTCCACTTAGCCCTGAGCGATCAACAGTCGAGCGTGAGCTACAGCATCGAAACCGACTCTGGCCTGCGGCGCGCAGACGTGGTGCGCGACGGAACGCGGGCGGAAGTGAAGCTTGGGATGGGCAAAGCGCAAATCTTGGGCGAGCGCCGGCTCCAGGTGGATCGCGGGCAGTGCACTTTTCTTGAGGTTTCTGTGGGCAATCCCCACGCGGTCACCTTTGAGCCAGGCTTCGATACGATCGCGATTGATCGCATCGCGCCGCTGGTTTCTTCGAAGATTGAGGGAGGTGCCAACATCGAGTTTGTCGTGTTGAAGGATCCGGGACACCTGGATCTGGTGGTTTGGGAGCGCGGGGTCGGGCGGACCTTAGCTTGCGGCACTGGGGCGGCAGCAGCGGCGGCAGCGGCGGCTGTGACGGGCCGAATCCCCTTCAATCAGGCAGTGCAAGTGAAGCTCCCGGGCGGCGTTTTGGAGCTGATCGTGCACGAATCAAGCCTGGAGGTGGATCTGAGGGGGCCGGCACGTCAGGTGTTCAAGGGCGAAATCAACCTCGGTTAGCTCTGCTTCATCGCTCAAAATTCGGCCCAATTGGCCCTGGCATGTTAGCCGCCTACGGTATGCATGAGGACCGATCTATTTTGGGTGAGCCCGCACGTGACGCCCGGACCGAGTTTGTCGAAGGCTTCTCGCGCCGGTTGGTTGGCCTGCGTGAGGCACTCTCTGCCCTAAAGTCGCGCCCGGACGACAAATCCATTCGAGACCATCTCCAGCGCCGACTCCACGCAGTCGCCACGGCGACTCAGGTTTTAGGCCTCTCCAGTGCGTCGGAGGCTCTGCTCGACGCCGTGCGTCTGCTCGAGCAAACCGCGCGATCGGGCGTCAGCCCCGAACAGCTCCAGACCCTCACGCGCGTGCTCGAAATTGTGCCCCAATTGCTGCACGAACGCCCTCCGCCCGCAGCCGAGGAAGTGCCCACCGCGAGCCCCATGCACGTGCTGGTCTTCGGGGCGCCGTTCATCGTGGCAGGCCTCACCGAGGGCCGCCGACGCATCGAATGTTTCCTGACCGAGGATTTCTCTGAAGCCCTGGAGCACCTGCGAACCCACGGCCCCAACGTCGCCATCGTGGACAGCGGCGCACGCCAAGCGCGCCAGCTGATTCGGGCGATAACCAGCGACGGCTCAACAGAAGCCATCCCCGTGCTCGTGCTCACCCCCCCCGGCGAGGGCAACGACCAGCACTTTATCCAAGCGGGGGCCGCCGGCGTCTTGCGGCTGCCGTTGAGTCCAGAAGACCTCAGAAAAGCCCTATTCTCCTTCGGCACCGTTAAAAGCTCGGGACTGAGCCAAGCGGGACTTGGCAGCCTGGACCTCCAAACACTCTCCAAGAAAATCGCTGAAGAAATCCAGGCGGGCCTCGTGGATTCTGCGCTCACCGACACCGATGAGCTCGCGATCGATTTCGGACAAGGGAGTGAGGTCATCGCGGCCGTTTGGGGAGCGTTAGCCAAGGTCCGGCAGGTCGTCGCGCTCGCCTCCTCGGGGCAAGTGCGGTTCAAGGAAAGCGGCCCGCTCGGTGGCGTGGTGCTGGAGAGCCTGTCGAGCCGTGGTGGAGTCGCACGCGACGCTGGGAGTTCATCCCAGGTTGAGCTGAAGGGTCGTAAAGTTGTCGTGGCGGACGACGATCCCGCCATCGTCTGGCTACTCTCAGATGTGCTCCGAAGTGTCGGGATGCAGGTGTTTGAAGCCAAGGATGGGGAGCAGGCGCTGGAACTCGTTCGGGATAATTGGCCTGACCTCCTGATCACCGATGTCGTGATGCCGAAGCTAGACGGACTCGAACTGTGCCGTCAGCTGAAACGCGACATCGCAGTGCGCGACGTGCCCGTGATTCTCCTTTCCTGGAAGGAAGATCTCCTGCAGCGGGTTCGCGAGCTGGGTGTGGTTGCCGACGGCTACATCCGGAAGGAGACCGACGCTAGCACCTTGATGGAACGCGTGCGCGAAGTCCTGCGTCCCCGGGCCCGCGTCGAAACGCGCCTCTTAGCGCGCGCCCCCGTGAGTGGGCGCCTCGATGGATTAACACCTCGTTGGTTGCTGGATAGTACGCGGCGGAACCTCGAAAATGCTCGAATTCAGCTGCGAGATGCGGCCTACGTGTACGAAGTCGAGCTGCGTGAGGGCGAACCGGTGACCGCGACACGAACCAACGGCGAGGGGATGGTGGAGCGCGGCCGGGGCATGCTGCGCGCCTTTCTCGGCGTGAGCGCGGGTCGCTTTGAGGTAAAACCAGAGAACACTCCGCTTGAGCGAGAACTATTCGGCTCCCTCGAAGAGCAGATCTTGCCACTCATTGATGCTGCACGCGAGATTGCGCACCAGCTGATCTCCTCGGCGTTGCTCAATATTGAACGCGTTGAGCTCGATCGCGACATGGCTTTAGGCTACCTAGCCTCAACTCCCCTCTCCGCGCGCCTTCTCACCGAACGCTTGCTCGCTTCAGCTTCACCCCGGGAACTAGTCCTTTCAGGTGAATTTTCGCCAAGTTCAGTGCATTCGGTGCTTTGGGATCTCAATCAGCACGGCGCCATTCAACGGCTGGATACCGTGGATCTTTCACTCTGTGTGCCGGAGGTCGCAGCTGCTCCCTATGGCTTCAGTTTTCAGCTCTCTCCAGAGCCGCCAAGAGCGTTCCCGCACGCAAGCGATGCCACGTCTTTCCAAACTTCGGAGCTCACGCCCGTTGATTTGGGGTCCGCGCTCGTCAGCTTGGCAGCCAACGACAGCCCGGAACCTGCGCCCGTGGCCGCGGCGGTTCAGACGCACCGAGAAGCCAGTGTTCCGAGCCCGGAACCCAGCGATGAAAGCCCTGTCGATGCAGTGATCGCAGCTGAAGCGATCGGCTTTGGTGGGACGCCGGATGCCCCGAGCACTGAAGCCCTCTGGCCAGGCGACACCGACGAAGTTTCACCGGCAGCCCCGCCCGTCGCGAACGGGGACGCGAAAGCAGAGCCGTTTCCAAGAAACCTCAAAAGTCGGGCTAAACATTGGGCAAAGGCCATCGCTCCTCCGGCGGCGGCGGCAATGGTTGCCTTCGGCTTGGTTCGCTACCTGGTCGTGCCGAGCCTACAGCCAAGCGCGGGCGACAACACGCTGCCGAATGCTGTGCCGCAGACGGCGGCAGCCGCGAAAGGACCAGCGACAGGCAGCGAACCGGCAGGCGCGAAGCCACTCGCCAAGGCCGCGGCTAGCCCCCCGCAAATTGAAGTTTTACCGCCACCGGAAGGGATCCCGGTGCCCCAGGGATTGGGGCTGCTGCTGCTTGAAACAGGTGCGCGTCACAGCTTTTACCTGGATGGCGACTTCATCGGTGTCGGCCCGCGGAGGTACGCCCAATTACGGCCCGGACAGCACGAGATCAAGCTCCAGTTGGCGAGTGAACAACAGACCTTCAGTGTCACCATTACGCCAGGGAAAATGACACGCGTGCGACCCGCCGAGGGTTTGGCCACTCCGGCTACTCCTTAGGGCCAAGACCGAATACAGTCAGAGCCATGCGCGATGGACAACGCTACCAAGTGATCGAGAAGATCGCCGCCGGCGGCATGGCGGAGGTGTATCGCGGGGAGAGCGCCGGCATCGAAGGCTTTCGGAAACAGGTTGCGATCAAACGTGTCCTCACCAAGCTCTCCGCCAATCAAGAATTCATCGAAATGTTCCTGGATGAAGCGCGCTTGTGCGCGTTTCTGAATCACTCCAAGTGCGTGCAGGTCTTCGATATCGGACAGGCAACGGGCTCGCATTTCATCGTGATGGAGTTCGTGGACGGCGCGGATCTCAAAGCCGTGCTCGATCATTTGGCTAGCCAGAATCGCCGGTTGCTGCCCGAGGTGGCATTGCTCATCGCAGCTCAAATTTGCGAAGGGCTCGCCTACGCACACGATTGCAAAGATCATCGCGGTGAGCCGCTCAATATCGTGCACCGCGACGTCTCCCCCCACAACGTGCTGATGACCAAGTACGGCGAAGTCAAGCTGGTGGATTTTGGCCTGGCCAAGGCCAGCTCCCACCTTGCGGACGAAGATGAGGGCATGGTCAAAGGCAAATTTGGCTATTTGGCTCCGGAAATCTGCCTAGGCAAGGGCGCCGACAAGCGCGTGGATATTTTCGCTGCGGGCATCTTACTTTGGGAAATGTTAGCCGGTCGCCGGCTGTTTCTCGGTGAGAGCGATCTGGAAACCTTCAAGCTGGTGCGCGCCGCCGAGGTCCCCGATATTCGGACCATCCGCGACGACGTGAGCGCGGACGTCCAGGCTGTGCTCGCCAAAGCGCTCGCTAAAGATCCGGAGGAGCGTTTCCAAACAGCCGATGCCTACGCCGCGGCACTGATGGCCGCCTTAGTTCGCCTGGGGCGGCCTGCCTCTTATCAAGACTTGGCAGAGATCGTGAAGGACACAGCGGCTGCGCGAAAGCCTGCGAAAAAAGCCGAAAAGGCGGACGCCAGCGCGTTTATCGGCGATGTGATCATTGAGGCGCTGCACTCCTTTTCGGATGGGCACGTTGAACGGGTCGCCTCTCGCCTGCCCTCCCGAGCCGTCCGCTCCCGGGCCGCGGGTGCGTTCGAGAATCCGGCAGACTGGAACCTGGATGACATGCTTGGAGATTTCGGGGCTGATCCCGCGCAACCGGTGGTGAAGCAGAGCCCCATCGAGCCTGTACCGCAACCGCTCATCGCTGCACCCAACCCTGCCGCCATGGCGCCCCCTCCGCCGCCGACTCGCACGGCGGGATTGCCCAGCATGAAAGCGTCGCACGAGCCCGTTCCCAATAAAGTAGGGACCATGGGATCCCCCGCGGCCGCTCCACCCAAGGCACCGGGAGCAGAAAAGACTGGTGCGTGGTGGAAGCGTTGGTGGGACGCCTAGCCAAGCTGTTAGAAACCCGCACCCCCGCCGGGCGATCCCGGCGAATGAGATAGGTGCGCCATGTTCTCCTGGTTTGAAAGTCGTTTAGATCCTTTTCCTCCGGCAGAACCGACCCAGCCGCCGAAGACACTGCTGGCATTTTGTCGTCACTACACGGCAGGCGCTTGGCGGCCCATTGCCGTGATGGCGGCGCTCACGTCCCTCATCGCGGTCTTCGAAGTTTCGATGTTTTCCTTCCTCGGCAACATCGTCGATTGGCTGGGAAAATACCGACAGGCCACGTTCTTCACCGAAGCACGCACGGAGCTCCTGTTGATGGCGGCGGTGGTGCTGATTGCGCTGCCGCTGACCGTCTATGTTCATTCGAGCATCATTCACCAAACGCTGCTCGGCAATTATCCGATGCGGATCCGCTGGGCGGTGCATCGCTATTTGATCCGACAGTCGATGACCTTCTTTCAACATGAGTTCTCGGGGCGTGTCGCCACCAAGCTCATGCAAACGGCCCTCGCGGTGCGCGAGAGCGTGATGAAGCTGCTGGATGTTTTGAACTACGTCGCCGTCTATTTTCTGGGGGCTGTGGTGATTGCTGCTCGCGCTGATTGGCGGCTGATGTTGCCGTTTTTGGTATGGTTGGTGGGCTATGTGGGCCTGCTACGCTTTTTCGTTCCTCGGCTGCAAAAGGTGGCAGAAGAGCAAGCCAATGCCCGCTCCGTGATGACGGGGCGCATCGTGGACAGTTACACGAACATCGCGACCGTGAAGCTGTTCTCGCATACCAAGCGCGAGGAAGCCTACGCTAAGGAGGGAATGCAGGAATTCTTGGGTTCGGTGCACCGCCAGATGCGCCTGATCACCTTGCTCTACATCACGCTCTACTTGCTCAATGCTTTGCTCTTGTTCAGTGCCGGTTGGCTTGCGCTCGGGCTCTGGTCCCAAGGGGCGGTCACGATTGGCGCGGTGGCCGTTGCGATTGGGCTGATTCTGCGCCTGAGTGGCATGTCCCAGTGGATCATGTGGGAGGCGTCTGCCCTATTTGAAAACATCGGCACGGTGGAAGACGGAATCAGCTCGATTTCGCTGCCGCGCGTGGTTGAAGACCCACCCGACGCGCCTCTACTCAAGGTGAGCGAGGGGCGAATTGAGGTCCGCGATGTGCACTTCCATTACGGCAAGGGCAGTGGTGTTTTAGACGGCGTGAGCTTGCAGGTGAAGCCGGGCGAACGCGTTGGAATTGTGGGTCGCTCCGGCGCCGGCAAGTCAACACTTGTAAACCTGCTATTGCGATTTTATGATGTCGAGGGCGGGCAGATCCTGGTCGATGGTCAGGACATTTCGAAAGTCTCGCAAGATTCGCTAAGGGCCAATATCGGCATGGTGACGCAAGACACCTCGCTCTTGCATCGTTCGGTGCGCGAAAATATCCTGTACGGGCGCCCCGACGCGACGCCGGAAATGCTCAGAGAAGCCTCTGATCGAGCCGAAGCCTCGGCCTTCATCGAACAACTTTCGGACCCGAAGGGCCGGCATGGCTACGATGCGCATGTTGGCGAACGGGGAGTGACGCTTTCAGGCGGGCAACGTCAGCGTGTCGCGATTGCGCGGGTCATGCTCAAGGACGCGCCCATTCTGATCCTTGATGAAGCCACCTCGGCTCTGGATTCAGAGGTCGAAGCGGCCATCCAACAGAACCTAGGAAAGCTGATGGCTGGCAAGACGGTGATCGCCATCGCACACCGGCTCTCCACCATCGCAGCACTCGATCGCTTAATCGTGATCGACCAGGGGAAAGTTGCCGAGGAGGGGACGCACCAGGAACTGATCGCGAGTGGTGGCCTCTACGCTCAGCTGTGGGCTCGCCAATCCGGAGGATTTTTGGGAGCTGACCGGGCTGACCCCGACGTGAACGCTGCCCAGTAGCACTCCCAAAGCAGGAGAAATGGCGGTGTTTCGCAATCCGCAGCGCGTAACGTGAAGTATGCCTTACTCACGCGGTGAGCCGCTCGCGCAGCGCTCGCTCAGAATACTAGGAGCGCACGCAGATCATCGGACGTGGCCTTGTCGAGCACGTCGATGGCCTTCATGATTTCCTTCGCATCTCCGACAGGTAGCCGGATCTGAAAGCGCACATAGAGATCGCCGACCTTCTCGCCGCGCTTAACGCCACGCTCTTTTAGGCGCAGCACCTGACCGCTCTGCGCCTTTTCTGGCACGGTGAGCGTCACGTCGCCGGAGGGAGTTGGCACGCGCACTTTGGCTCCGCGATAGGCTTCCCCGACAGAAATGGGCAAATCTAAGTACAAATCGAGGCCATCTCGGTCGAAGTACGGGTGGGGCTTCACGCGAATCGTGAGCACCAGATCGCCCGGTGGGCCACCGTGCGGACCCGGGGCGCCGTGACCGCGGAGGCGAACCTTGTCGCCGTCGGCCGCACCGGGCGGGATGCGAACGGTGAGCTCATCTCCCTCATCCTGCACCCGCAACTTGAGGTTAACTCCAGTTAGGGCTGCCGCAAAATCGACCGTCACCTCGCTCGTGACATCCGAGCCTTTCGGAGCTGCGCGTGGACCCCCTTGTTGTGCTGCCCGCGCTCGCCCGCCAAACAAATCCCCAAAAAGGTCCCCGATGTTGGCACCGCCGCCGCCAAACATATCCTCAGCGCTGCCCGTTTCATTCCCGCGCCGAAAGCGCACTCGTCCGCCCCCGGCACTCCTATAGGCTCGCGCAGCATCGGCATCGAAACCTTCGCGCAAGCCATCCTCGCCAAAATCGTCGTAGAGCTTGCGTTTGGCCTCATCGCCCAGGATCTGGTTGGCCCGATTGATCGACTTGAACTTGGTTTCTGCGGTCTTGTCGTCCGGGCGTTTGTCGGGATGAAATTTGGCCGCGAGCTTCCGATACGCCTTGCGAATTTCATCGTGCGTCGCGGTCTTTGGAACTCCCAGTTCTGCGTAGTAGTCGGCCGCCATCTGTCGAGGCTCAAGCTAAGGCGGCGCTTAGGGCTGAGCAACGGGCTTTGCGCGCTTCCGTCCCGAAGTTGGCCGGATGCGACAGTGAACGACCAGTGAATCCACCCAGCTGAGCCAGCCTTGTTCGGCAAAATCAGGGCAATAGGCGCTGATCTCAAAACCGTTGTAGTGGAGCAGGGCCTCCATCTCTTGGGGAAAAAACTGGCGATGGGTGAGCGGGACGTCCCAGGCTTCACCCGTTTCAGGTTCGTACTCTGACCAGACGAGCAGCGTTTGCCGGAAACGCTCGTAGAAAAAACGTTCGGAACTGCGGATCTTCAACTTCGTCACCGGATCCACGAAGTCTGGAACGCGATAGCTGCGATTGGGATCGCGACCGAGGTCGGCCGGCTGCGGCAGCGAATAATCGAAAACGAATTCGCCCTTGGGCGTGAGGTGTTCTTTCACCCGTGCCAGAAAGGCCTCCATGTCGGGCCGATCGTACAGGTGCAACATCACGTTGAAGGGCGCGATCACCAGCGGGAAGCGCCGTTTCAACTTAACCTTTCGCATGTCCCCACGCCGCGCTGAAACCAGGCGCGCCACGGAAGGTTCCTCAAGCTTCAGCTTTTCCCTCAAATCTGCCAGCATCGGAGCTGAAAGGTCGATACCGGTGATGGCCACGCCTTGGCGTGCGATCGGCAGGGCCACACGCCCGTTACCCACACCGTATTCGAGCACGGGGCCTTTCGAACGCCGGGCTAACTCCACGTAATAGCCGACGTCTTGTAAACGACGCCGGTAGGCCCTCGTGTAATACGCAGGGTTTTCGTAGTGGGCGAGCGAGCCGAGTCCGTCGGGGCGCGCGAGCGCCTCTAGACTTCGGGGATGTGGCGCTCTCTGCGAAACGTCAGTACCCGGCCAGCGCTTGGGTCTCGTTGATGAACTCGCGCAGAACTTCTTCGGTATCGCGATGGAAGCGCACCTTGCCCGCTGCGATCTCGCGCAGAGCAGTGACTGCACACTTATTGCGAGATTGGACCAGCGTGGGCGTGCCCTTCATGAGGGTGCGAGCTCGGTGGGCCGCCAGCACAACCAGTGCAAAGCGATTTTCCTCGTGCTCCAGACAATCTTCAACGGTAACGCGTGCCATATGTGGGGGTGCGAAGCTAGTCGACGGCCCGCGCTATCGCAAGCGCCTTGGGCGCTTGAAGGGCTTCAAGTGCCGGATGCTTGGGCGCAATCAGCCGGAGCTTCTCAGCAAACAGAGTCGCCGCGTGGAAGTCTTGCAGCGAGAAGAGCATGAGCGCATGTTCAGCTAGTTGCTCTTGGAGAACCTGAAGTGTCCCAGCGTCGCGGGACCCAGGTTGTTCAGCGAGAGCCACTACGCGGCTGAAAGCCTGATCGGACGCGAGCGCGGCGCCCTCACGATCGGAGCGCCCCAGAGCGTGAGGCGAAAATCCTACCCAAAAGCCATGCGGCACCAGGTGCTCCCGCAATCTCGGGTCCCAGGTGGCATCGAACTGAACAAACAGTGGTCGCTCCACTGCGAGTGAGGACAGTGTGAACTCGGTGGGTCGTCGGCTGAGCCGCAGATCCCGGACCACAGGACCGAGCGCGGGCTCCGAACGCACGAGATCCTGGCTCCCGCTCCAGCGCTCCAAGGCTCGGAGCGGTGCGACGATCAAATCTGGACGCTGTCCACCGATCTCGCGGGCGGCCCAGAGGTGCCAGGCCAGCGCTGAGTTATTCAAAAGCAGCACACTTCCAGGCGGAAGATCGCTCAGCGCCTCATCGGTCCAAGCCTCACTCGCGACGTGGTCGCGACGTCCCGCCACGTGGGTTGAACGCTCGAAGCCGAGCAGCGCCAGTACGAACAGGGTCGTCACCAACAGCCCAACACTCTGGCGCGCCAAAGGGACACGCCAACGCGCGAGCGTGGAGGCAGAAGCCGCTCCAGCGCCGGCGAAAATACCCACCGCGCTCAAACCCAAGAGTGCAAACGGCGCAAACGGATCGATGCCGAGCA
>Ga0105049_10009108_pt1 | contig 11449 bp, 9 predicted proteins | sample MAT06_FD_78087 | JGI IMG/M metagenome (GOLD analysis project Ga0105049, IMG submission 78087) | Freshwater microbial communities from Lake Fryxell liftoff mats and glacier meltwater in Antarctica - MAT-06 | ecosystem: Environmental > Aquatic > Freshwater > Ice > Liftoff microbial mat | place...
ATTTCACGTCGGTGTCGCTTCCGCCGAAGACAAACAGGATGTAGCCGCGGCTCTCTTTGACGCGCGTGGAGCTGTATCGCCACACCTCGCCCCCGGATTCGAGCTTGCTCTTGCTGTTGGGCGTGCCTAGGGCAACGGTCACGTCGTCGCGCGTGGAGACCCCCGCGCGGATCGAGTCGAGCGCTTCGGCGCTGACGACCGTGCCGGTGGTGGTGGTGTTCGACGTCCGGCCCGCGAGGCACCCGCCCAGGGTCAGTGCCCCCGCGATCGCCATCGCGCACACGCCGATACGAATCACACGCCCCGACGCCACCCACCTCGTGAATAACCTCGTCTGCATTGTCCTGCTCCTGAAAGTTTCGTGCGCCGAGCGCGTCCGCCAGTGGCTCCGCGAGTCTACCAGCGGCCCGCGTTCACGCTTCACTCATCTGCACAACCTCGAACGGAACTCACCTATCATCCATCATGTCCGGGTGGGCGGAAAATCACTCATTGACTAATCGACTTGCGCCGATCGCCGCGAGCATGGTCATCCATGGTTTGCTCGGCCTCGTAGTCTGGCGTGTACCGCTCTCACCTTCGGCTGGCGACGCCAATTTCCCGCCCCGCTTTGACGAACGCGTCATGCTCTTGGATGACCTGCCGTCTCTCGCAAACTTAACGCCCGACCTGGCGACATCCCCCACAGACTCCCCCGCGCCCGCGTTGACAACGCTCGGTTCGCCGGTTGCCCTCGCCCCCATCCCCGATCCGGCAATCGCCGCCGTCCCTACTCCGCCACGACGGATCGAACTCGGCGACCCAGATGCCAAGTCGGCCCCAACCCCGAACTTCCTCTCCTCCCAGCGCGATGGCGAGCACAACGCCCCGCTGGCTTCCACGAACCAGGCCCAGCTCTCACGCGAGCGCGACACCAGCGGCGACGGCCGACCCGTCTCCCCGGCGCTCACGCCGCAGGCCTCGTCGCCACAATCCTCCCCGTCCGCATTCGTCCCGCCCACTCCCTCGGCCAGCGCTCCCCCCACGACCCCGGCCGCGAACATCGCGCCCACGCCCGGAGCCGCGGCTCCCTCCCCGACGCCCTCCACCGCGCCGCTCAGCGTGACGAGCGCCCCTGTCGCGAAACCCGTCGTCCCTGTCACCGGCATCAAGTCCCCGACGCGCCCCGGCGAAGAAGACGCCACGCGCGAGCAAGACGCCACGAGCCCACCCCGAGGCGAGCCCGGCCAGCGTGACGCTCGCGCAACACCCGGCGAACGCGACCCGCGCCCGATCCCCACAGTGCCCGCCGCGCCGCTGTCGTCCCCCGAGCCTCAACGCGACACGCCGCAGCGCTCAACGCCGTCGCAGGCTTCCTCACCCGGTCAATCACCCGGCGCGATGGCACCGGTGTCGCCGACGCCGCCGTCAAAGCCCCCCGCCGCGGCACCCCCAGTGACCGCGCCGCCCGAAGGCGTCAAGGATCCTGCGTCCGGCGTCGCCCCAGGCGAACTCCGTCCAGAGATCCGCCCGCGCGAGGAACGCACCGAAGCCTCCCCCGCAAAGACCGATACCAGCATCACCGGCGGTGCCACCGCGCGCCCAACCACCAAGCCCGCGACCGACGCGCCTGTCGGCGAGACCACCACGCCAGCTCCAACTCCATCCACTTCCCCGCCGACTCCCGCGACCGACGCAGCTCCCGCAAACGCAACCGCAAACGCCCCGGCTACCCCTCCTTCGCCCGCTGCCCCCGACGCCACCGCCAAGCCAGCGGCTCCCGGCGCCGAGCCCGGCACCGGCGGCAGCCCCACCGCCCGCCCGGGCGACGCCTCCAATCGCGAGGCCGACGCGACCTCGACCGTCCGGCGCTCCGGCACGTATAGAAACGGCCGCATCGATGTCGGCCAAGGGCTCGAGATCCGCACCGCCCGCCCAAACCTGACGCTTCTCGCTCGCGCCTCCACCGCCCCGCGCGCCCCGCTGGCCGAGGTCTACTTCGACCGCACCGGAACCGTCGTCGATGTCAAACTCGTCGAGTCCTCCGGCTACCCCGTCGAAATCGATGAACCTGTCCGCACCGCCCTCTATCGCTGGAGAGCCCGCGGCGCCACGCTCGACGAGCTCCCCGATTCGCCCGACGCCCGCGTCGTCATCAACATCCGCGTCTTCCTGTTTTGATCGCGTGCTGATCGCGCAATCTTGACACGCGCAGTTGAGAAATCTGACAACGCCGAAAATGGCCATGCGTTTGCCCGTGCGCGCACCTGTGCCAATGGCGTGGATTCGCCGTTGGCGGGCTCGGCCGCACGCCGATCCATACCATGTCGCCGCCCGCTGAACACTCCGCGCCTATGACTCCCGCCAACTGACTCCCGCCTATGACTCCCGCCAACTCTCGTCCCGAACCTGCTCCCCCACGACGCTTATGACGGACTCTCGTCCCACGCTGGCGACTCAGACCCAACCGGCCCCCGGCGCATTCTTCCTAGGCGAGTACCTTCGCAACCCCACGCAGATCGGCGCGTTGGCTCCAAGCTCGGGCGCGCTCGCACGCCGCATGCTCCGCGATGTCGACCTCGCCTCAGCGAAGCTTGTCCTCGAATACGGCCCCGGCACAGGCGCGTTCACCAGCGAGATCCTCCGCCGCGTCTCCCCCAAAGCTGACTTCATCGCGATCGAACTCTCTCCCCGCTTTGCCAGCGTGGTCCGCTCCAAGCACCCCGGCCTGCGCGTGCGCGAGCGCTCGGTCGCCGACGTCGAGTCGGTGCTCCGCGACGAATCCCTACCGGATCGCCAGAGTGTTGACGCGATCGTGTCGGGCCTGCCTTGGGCCTCGTTCCCCGAGGAGTTGCAGCGCGACTGCCTCAGCGCGGCCGTGCGCGTGCTGCGCCCCGGCGGCGTGTTCGTCACCTTCGGCTACCACCTCAGCTCGCTCCTGCCCGCCGCTCGGCGCTTCGCGCGTGCGCTGCCGACGCACTTCGCGGGCGTCAGTCGCAGCGAAACCGTCTGGCTCAACCTCCCGCCCGCCTTCGTCCTGCACTGCACCAAGGCAAGCTGAGCAACGCTGCTCGCGTGCGGTCGTTGGTCACGCCGAACGCTGGCGCGATACGATCGGCCCTATGCCATCGGACCCCGCGACCAATCCCCAGACGAACGCCCCGACCCCCCCGTCCCCCCCGTCCCCGCTCGCCGGCGTCAACCCGCCGCCGCCCGATGCCCCGCCCCACCGCCTCGAAGCCCAGCGACGCGCCAACCGCGATCAGGTCTCCAGCGAGCTCAAGCTCCCGGTCTACGGCGAGCGCATCGACAACCTCACCTCGCTCGCCAGCGCCAAGGCGCGATACGACTCAACCGCCGACAAGGCTTACAACGACGCCGTTGCCAGCGCCAAAGCCGAAGCGAAAGCCGCGGGTGCCGGGGCAAACGCCGCGAGCGTCATCGACTCGCGCCCGGTGGTGACGGTCGCGGGGCGCGTGGTGCTCTCACGCGACAACGGCAAGCTCGTGTGGCTCACGCTGCGCGACGACACGGGCGACCTGCAGGTCGCCTGCTCGCAGCGCGATTGCGATGAGCGTTCGTTCAAGCTTGCGAAGCTGACGGACCTGGGCGATATCGTCGTCGCGTCCGGCCCGCTGATGATGACCAAGACCGGCGAGGTCACGATCTGGGCTTCATCGCTCACCACCGCGGCCAAGTGCCTCTTGACGCCGCCAGAGAAGCACGCGGGCCTGACCGACCCGGAGCTGCGGTATCGCCAGCGCTACGTCGACATGTGGGTGAACCCCGAGACCACGCAGGTGTTCAAGTTGCGGTCGCTGATCGTGAGCGCCGTGCGCGAGCAGATGACGCGCGCCGGGTACATCGAGGTCGAGACGCCGATGTTGCAGACCCTGGCCGGCGGAGCCGCGGCTCGCCCGTTCAAGACCCACATGAACGCGCTGGACATCAGCCTGTTCATGCGCATCGCGCCCGAGCTCTACCTCAAGCGCCTGCTCGTCGGCGGGCTGCCCAAGGTCTTTGAGATCAACCGCAACTTCCGCAACGAGGGCGTCGACAAGCAGCACAACCCCGAGTTCACGATGCTCGAGGCGTACTGCGCATTTGGCGACGTGGACACCGTCATGCGCCTGACCGAGGACTTGATCCGCTCGGTGGCCATGGCTGTGAGCGAGCAGGCGACGACGCCACCGGGCACCTCAACCCCTCGCGGCACGCTGCCGTTCGGCGACCTGATGATCGACTACACGGCGGCATTCCGTCGCGTGAGCTACGCCGAGCTGTTTCGTGGTGCGCTGGGCTTTGAGATGACCGACACGCCGCGCGTGCTGAGCGAAGCCGCCACTCGCCACATCAAGACGCGCACGCCCACCGGCCAGCCCATCAGCACGGTGCTCATCGTGAATGAGTTGTTCGAGACGTTCGCAGAGAAGACCGTTGACCCGGGCGTGCCGACGTTCATCACCGGCTACCCCAGCGCGATCAGCCCGCTCACCCGCCCGAACGCGCAGAACCCCGAGATCGCCGATCGCGCCGACCTCTTCATCGGCGGCATGGAGATCGCCCCGCACTACACCGAGCTGAACGACCCCGACGTGCAGGAGGCCAAGTTCCGCGAGCAGCTCCAAGGCGCCGACGAGGGCAAGAGCGCCGAGGAGCAGACCTTCCGCACCTTCGACGCGGACTTCATCAACGCCCTCAAAGTCGGCATGCCCCCGGCCGGGGGCATGGGCCTGGGGATCGATCGCCTGATCATGCTGATGACCAACCAGCGGACGATCCGCGACATCGTGCTCTTCCCGCTGATGAAGCCGGAGTGAGCGTGGGCAATCCTGGCGTTATGGGGACCCGACGGGGGGCACTCGGGGTACGTCAAAGTGTTCATCTGACGAGGCTGGGAGCGCAACCGCCTTGATACAGGATTGATCCTGAGGTATGATTTCGACGCGAGATATCAAGGAATTACCGAGAAATCACCGAAGACTCAGTCGCTTCACTTGAGTCTGGATGACTTCGGCCCGGTCGCCACCTTGATACGCTGGAGCTCTACATGTCACGATTGGACGCGGTGATCCGAGATCTTCCGGCGTGGGTTCGCGCAGGCGAGCTTGGTGTCGTCTCGTATCGCGTCGGATCGCACGCCGACGTCAAGGACGTGATTCGGCTGGCGATTGACCTGGAGTCGGAGCTTCGACGCGAAGCGGCCCACGCCCGATTTGCTCAGTGGGAGCTTACGAATCATTCCAAGTTGCCGTTCAAGCTCCATTGGAACACGTTCGTGCTTCCCATCGAGCGGATGTCGCGCGATCGGTTCTTCGCCAGAACCTCGGTGAATCTCGAGACGATCCTCGGCGCGCCTGGGATCAGCGACGCCGCTGCACTCCCGACGGAGTCCGGCAGAATCCAGCTCTCGTTCTAAGCCCGCGTGCGTCGGAGTCGCCATGTTCCCAGCTTCCGGCGCCCCGCTCGACGTCATCGCTTGGTACGTTCAAAATCGCGACTGCGAGCTCGCAGAGCCGAAGTTCGGATTCGTCATCGAGAAAGGCAGCTTCGTCGATCTGCGGGCCCGCACGATCGAGTTCCGCTCGTGCGCAGACGACGTCGCGGCGGAGGGAAACTACCACATCGCGCGAACGCTCGCCGGCTGGTGCGCCGCGTTCGGAGTCGCCGCCATCCTGATCGCAGCGGATCGGCGCGAGTTCGATATCGATGAGCTCAAAGGCCTCCCGACATTGCCCAGAGGAGCGCTCAGCAAACCGGAGCTGGGCAAACTCGTCGCGGCGTACCTCTTTGTCGCGACCTCGACGGACCGCGCTCGCGACGCGGTCGATGAACAGTTGATCCCCGCGGACATGCCCCCGGACGAGCAGGACCGCTGGCGGCAGTTCCAGCGTGATCACTGGCGCACCGTCAAGCGTCAGTTGGCGTCAGTGCTTCAGGTGCTCGCCCGCGCCGGCCCGCGCGGCTCCGGCGGGACATGACTGACGTTTCCACGCTTCTCGGAGACTCCGCAACCCTGCGGTAGACTGGGCCCATGCCTCACGACGAGCAAGACACTTCGAATCTCCCGGCAAAGCCGCCGCCGCCCGCCGGTGCGCCGGATCGCGATCGCGCGCTGCTGCAGGCGTTCCTCGCCGAGCGCGATCAGGAGTGTCCGTCGTGCAAGTACAACGTGCGGGCGCTCACCGCTGATGTCTGCCCGGAGTGCAACCAGCGGCTCGAGATGCGGCTCGCACTGGTGGAGCCGCGGTTGCCGGGCTTTGTCGCCGGGCTCATCGGGCTCTCAATGGGTTTCGGCGTACACGCGATGCTCGCAGGGTGGTTCGTAATCATGTACGGGTCCGGAAAGTGGGCGCCATTCGGTCCGCCGGTTCGAGATTTCATAATCCTGGTTGTGTCCGCGGCCGGTCTGAGCGTGCTGATCTGGCTCTGGGTGCGCAATCGCGGACGGCTCACTCGCGCTTCGAGGCAAGTCCGCTGGGCGCTTGTCGTGGCGACGTATGTCGTCACCCTCGTGACGTTTGGGATCTTTGTTTCCGTCGCGAGATGATGAGGAAAGAAAAACGCCCGCGTGCGGATGCACGCGGGCTGTGGTTTTTGCTGTGATTTCGGTCGCCCGCCTTTGACGGTTCGACCGAGCGGCGAATCCCTTAGTTCGAGCAGCCGTTGAAGAAGATGCTGAAGAACAGGTTGTAGTCGCCCTCGGTCACGCCGTTGTTGGTCGTGAGCGGGCCGAAGGGAGGGAGCGGCGAGCCATCGTCATTGGCGATATCGGTCGCGCTGCCCGAGTCAAAGAACTGGCCGAAGAACAGGTTGTAATCGCCCTCGGTCACGCCGTTGTTCACACCGCCGGGCTGGCCGACGGGCGGCAGGGGCGTGCCGTTGTCATACGCGATGTCCGCCGCGGAGCAGCGAGCGACCATCGGGCTGGCGATGATCAGCGCGTCAGAGTTATCGCTCAGCTTGGCGATGAACAAGACCTGGTCCAAGTTGTTGATGCGCACGCCGCCGGTGAACACCGTCGCCGCGGCGATATTCAGCGTGCCGATGTTCGAGTCGATCGTTGCTCCGTTGCCGATCAGCTTCACCAGCGAGGCACCGTCGCCAAGGTAGATCGCCTGGCCGTTGAAGTCGCGGGCGCGGAACGCGACCAGTCCCGACTCGCTGATCGCTGGCGGGAAGAACGCAAACTCCGAGATCGTCAGCGGCGAGACCGTCGGGTTGGCGATCAACGTGCGGGTGACGCCGTCAGCGGCGGTGCGGTAGAGATTCAGCGCCGGGGTGCCGGTCAGGCGGGCGTAGAACGCGAGCTGCCCCGCGTCGTTGAGGTCAAGCAGCTGCGAGATCGAGTTGAACGTTGCGTTGTTCGCCAGGTTGATCGTCGTCACAAAGCCCGACTGCGGCGGGGCGTTGTAGCGCCGGATCTGGCCAAAGCTGCTGGTGCCGCCGTTGGTGGCGTCCACGCGATCGGCGAGCTGGCCGGAGCCGTTGACCGTCGGGCTGTAGATAAACGTGATCGGAGCCGCCGCCGTCAGATACGTGAACTGCGTGCGGGTCGCGGGGGGCTGGATCTCATCGAGGATGAGCTTGACGTCCGCGCCAGCCTGCGCGCGATAGGCGACGCGCCCGTTATCGCTCAGGCGGGCACCGTTCACCGAGCCCGTCGTCCCTGCGGAGCCGCCAAGATTGAAGGTGTTGATGGGGCTGCCATCGAGGGCGTAAGTGCGTATGACGCTAGAGATATCGCGGATCGAGAAGATCCCGTTGCGGGCGTCAACCTCGCCGGTCAGATCGCCATCGGTGGTCGTCGCCAAGGTAATGATGGAGCCGTCCGCGGCGTTGTAGCGGATGACGCCGTCGCCACCCAACAAGCCGGAAAACCGGACGATGGCGTTGCCCTGGTCATCGATGGCGAAGTTGGCCGAGAGCTGCGAGTTGTTGGGCACGCCGATGGCGTTCGGCTGCGCGGCCTGCGTCTTCGTGCGTGCGATGACGCGGAAGGAATAGTCGAGGGTGGGCGTGCCAGCGAAGGCTGTGCCTGCGATCAGCAGGATCGCCAAGGGGGTGACGAGGTTTCGAACAACACGAGGATTGACGGTGGGCATGTGTGGGCTCTCTCAAAGGGCGGGCTCTCGCCCGCGGGACTGGTGCGGTGATTGCCGCGGATGCCTCAAGTGTCTCTCGGATGGGAGGCTTTGATCACCGCGCGCCGGGGGAATCCGCGTGCGAGTAAAGATCAGGACACCACCCGAGGGTTGATGGCGACAACTTAATCATGCCCGATCATCGCAAAATGGCAACGTTCAAAGCGCTCAACTTCCGAGAACTTCAGCAGAACTTGCCAAAAACTGTCCGAGAAGCAGGTGTTTGCCTTAAGTACGTGTTCGAGACGCGCCGGTTTCTACGGCGTGCTTGGTGCCAACACCGCTTCCGGCTGCCCCTTCCGTCGCCCGGCGGCGATCCGCTCCGGCGGCGGGATGCGGATGTTTCGCGCCAGGCCGAGCAACGCCAGGGTGCGGATGATGAGGTAGTTCAGGTCAAACTTCCACCACGCCAGGCCGTGACGGGCCGACGTCGGGAACGCGTGGTGGGCGTTGTGCCAGCCCTCGCCGAACGCCAGCACGCCGAAAATCGGGTTGTCGCGGCTCTCGTCCCGCGTCGCAAATGGGCGCGTGCCCCAGAGGTGGCAGACTGAGTTGATGCTCCAGGTCACATGGTGGACCACCAGCACTCGCACCAGACCACCCCACAAAAACCCGAGAAGCACCCCCCACCAAGTGCCTGTCAGCAGCCCGCCCAGCGCGGCCGGGATCAGCAGGCCCAGGATCACCCAGAGCAGGAAAGTTCGGTGTACGAACTGGACCCCTCGGTCTTTCAGAAGATCTGGCACATAGCGATCCAGGTTGACGGGATCAGCGTCGAAGAGCCAGCCGACGTGCGCATGCCAGAAACCAGTGAGCACCCCCCACACGCCCGGTCGATCCTCACCATGCGGCGAGTGCGGGTCGCCCGGGACGTCGGCGTGCTGGTGATGCATCCGATGCGTGGCGACCCACTTGATCACGGGGCCTTCGACCGCAGTCGAGCCGAACACCGCCAGAATCAGTCGCACGAACGGCTTGGCTTCGAACGATTTGTGCGTGAAGAGCCGGTGATAGCCCACGCCGATGCCGAGCGTCGAGAGTGTGTACATCACGCCGAACATGGCCAGGTAATACCAGTGAAACGGCGCGCCCCAGAGCAGCACGATCGCGCCAGCCAAGGCCAGAAACGGGATGATGACGACAGCCAGGACCGCGAGGCGAACGCCGAGGGTTGCCGGCGCGGCGGGGACAAAGTCAGAGGTGTCGGCGGAGAGATCGTTGGAGTGAGTGAGCATCAGTAAGTGAGAGGCGTCGTGCATGGCGAGAGGGTTCGAAGCGGTGGTGAGATCGGATTCATTCTAGCGGCTCACAGCAGCGTCGCTGCGAGGCTTGCCAGCTCGGAGCGCTCACTCTTGGTGAGCGTGCAGTGCCCGACGATGCGGAGGCCCTTCATCTTTTCGATGGCGTAAGACAGGCCGTTGGAGGCTTCGTCAAGGTACGGATTGTCGATCTGGCCGATATCGCCGGTGAGGACGATCTTGGTGCCGTCGCCGATACGGCTGATGATGGTCTTCACTTCGTGGGGCGTGAGGTTCTGGGCCTCGTCCACGATCATGAACTGGTGGGGGATGGAGCGCCCGCGGATGTAGGTCAGCGGCTCGAGGACGACCTTGCCACCGGCGATGAGTTTCTCGATGCGCTGCTCGGTGGAGAGGCTCTCAGCGTGCTGGTTGTCGCCGCGCCCGCCGACGGTGGCGCCGCGGGTCGAGAGAAGATAGCCGAGGTTGTCAAAGATCGGCTGCATCCAGGCGCTGAGCTTGTCGTCCTTGGTGCCCGGGAGATAGCCGATGTCGCGTCCCAACGGCATGATCGGGCGCGCGACCAGCAACTTGTCGTAGCGCTCTTCGGTGAAGACCTTGGCCATGCCAGCGGCGACTGCGACCAGAGTCTTGCCCGTGCCAGCGGAGCCCAGCAGCGTGACCATGCGGATCTCGTCGTCCATCAGGAGGTCCAGCGCCATCGTTTGCTGGACGTTTCGCGCCATGATCCCAAAGACCGGCTTGCGCGGGCCGGTGACGGGGATGAGATGATCCGTGTCGGCCAGTCGCCGGGCCAGGCCGGTGTGGCCCTCGTCCTCGCCATCACGCAGAATGACGAACTGATTGGCGTACACCTGACGCGTGCTGAGCGAGCCCTCCGGGCCGACGCCGGTCGCCAGCGCATCGCTGAGGCGGTCCAGCGGCAGCATGCGATCGTGGTAGAGTTCGTCGATTAGCCCGCCATCCACATCGAGCGTGGTGAAGCCGGTATAGAGCGTGTCGGTATTGACCTTCTGATTCTCGAAGTCCTCGGTGGTCAGGCCCAGCGCATCGGCCTTCAGGCGCGCGTTGAGGTCTTTGGATACGAAGACCACGTTCTGGCTGCCGGTGCGCTGCAGGTCATACGCGACGGCGATGATGCGATTGTCCGGCTTGTCGGCGCTGAGCACCGGCGGGCGCTCGTGCAGGCCGACATCGATGCGAACCACGCCGGAACGTCCGACGCGGTTGGACTTGCGATTGGCGGGATCGCAGGAATCGCCCCAGCGCACGCCGTCGATCAGACGGCCCATGGTGCGCAGGCGGTCAAGCTGGCGGATGGCCTCGCGAGCGTTGCGCCCGCGATCGCCGGAATCGCGCTTGAAGGTATCGAGCTCTTCGATCACCACCAGCGGGATGACGACCTCGTGCTCCTGAAACACAAAGAGCGAGTTGGGGTCGTGCAGCAGGACGTTGGTATCCAGCACGAACCGCCGGAGCGGCTTCTCGCTTAAAGTGACGGTTGAGCGTTTCGAGGCGGGCGTTGTGGGGGTTGATGGAGCGCTGGCGTCGGAACCGGCGGTGTCGCCCGATCCGCCTCGCGGAGCGCGGCCGCCGGTGGCCTGCTCCGAGACAAATCGAGAAGAGTGTGAGGAAGTCGCGCTCCGGGTGGTGGAGCCCGCCGTCCGACTGGTTTCGCCCATCTGCTCGCTCCTCAAGGATCTGCGTCCGTGCGGTGGAAACTGTGTCATCCGATGACGTCTTCCTGTGGCGGAGAACCAGCGGGAAGATAGACCACAATAACAAAAGTCTTCGGGCCGCACGCTTCTCCACCATCACCGAAAATCTACCCGCGGCAATCTGATACGCGTCGAACAGGCCTCAGGATCGTCAGGAACCCTCCAGACGGACGGTCCGAAAAGATCGTGTGAAGATAAAGCATCCCCTTCGAGCCTCTGTCGGTGAGCCTGAACAAGTCGGGGTCGAAGGCTCAAAGCGCGGCCTCGGCGCGCCGGCTCGCCCGTCGCCCTGCCAAAACGCTACGGTTCGGCATGTCTGTTGATCCTCGCCACCCCTGGGACGCGCCCG
>Ga0105049_10009109_pt1 | contig 11449 bp, 6 predicted proteins | sample MAT06_FD_78087 | JGI IMG/M metagenome (GOLD analysis project Ga0105049, IMG submission 78087) | Freshwater microbial communities from Lake Fryxell liftoff mats and glacier meltwater in Antarctica - MAT-06 | ecosystem: Environmental > Aquatic > Freshwater > Ice > Liftoff microbial mat | place...
ACTGGCTTTTCTGCACGCGGTTTGGATGGTGGTGAGCTTTCCGATTTGGCGGAACTTGCAGATCGCTTAAAGGCAAAATTGCAAACGCCAGTGTCTGTGCGCCGTAATCTTCAAACTGAGGTATTCGAAGAGCCTCAGCATGTGATTGTGTTGATCACTGAGCCTGGTTTGCAGATGTCAAACCTTGTTGTATCCGTTGACGACGACATGCTGGAGTTTTCTGCAGACCAAGACGCAACGACCTTCGTGGGGGAGGCTCTGTTACCTTGCGCGGTAAAAAGCGGCACGCTGTCGATGCTATGGCGGGCCGGAGTAATCGAGCTTCGTTGGGAAAAGCAGCTTCCTAAAAAGAAAAACCTGAGGAAGTCAAAAGCAAATACGGTAGCCGGCAGCGGTTCGATTGAGCAGTAAAATGTCTGGAGGTTCCCTGATTGTTTGCGAAGCCCGGCCGCAAGATTTGGGCAGATTTATTGCGCGCATTGACCCGCTTGATATGCAGCGCCTCAATCTAGCCAACGGCGGTTTTGCGGCTATCAGCAGTGAGAAGCGTCAAGTTGTGGTCCGCGTGATGCCTGCATTTCCGGCCCAGCGCGGCAAAGGGGCCATCCAAATTGATGCCGCAGTGCGCCAGCGCCTTGAGCTAGCAATAGGCGCGGCGGCAGCGATTGCTTTGGTCGACTGTGCGCCTGCGAAAGAAGTGTGGTTTAGAGTTGACGACGGCCTGTCGCTGCAAGGATCGGCGCTTGATTTTTTCGCAAATTGGGTGGACGGCCTGCCGTTGGTCGCTGGCACCGAGTTGAATCCAGTGATTAACGGAGTGGTTAGAAAAATCTTTGTTGACCGGATGCGTCCAGATTCACCAACGGTGGCCTTGCCTGAGACAGTCATTAAAGTGGATTCACCGCGGCCTCGTTCCGCGCAAAAAGAAGTTACTCTTTTTGATGACATTGGTGGGCTTGAGCGTGAAATAGAAAGCTTGCGCCAGATCGTCGAATTGCCGCTTAAATCTCCGCAGCTATTTACCAGCCTAGGGGTTTCTGCGCCGCGTGGGGTATTGCTCTACGGCCCGCCGGGCACCGGCAAAACGCTTATCGCGCGGGCGGTTGCTGCGGAAAGTCGAGCCACGTTCATCGCCATTAGTGCCCCCGAAATTGTGCACAAGTTTTATGGTGAAAGTGAAGCCAAGCTGCGCGAAATCTTTGATAAAGCCCGCAAGCAAGCGCCGGCCATCATTTTTATTGATGAAATAGATGCGATCGCTGCGCGTCGGGATTTGGTTCAAGGCGAGGTGGAAAAGCGCATTGTTGCTCAGCTTCTCACGCTTCTCGATGGCTTAGACGGGCGCGGGCAGATTATTGTGATCGCGGCGACCAATTTGCCTCAAGTGCTGGATCCTGCGCTTCGACGGCCGGGCCGCTTTGATCGGGAGTTGTTGATTTCTTTGCCGAGTGAACCGGCGCGCCGTTCAATTTTGGCGGTGCATTCGCGGAAAATGCCGCTTGCACCTGATGTCGATCTGGATGAACTCGCTCGTGAAACGCGAGGCTACAGCGGTGCCGACATCCGCGCACTTTGTCAGGAGGCCGGGATGCGCGTCGCCCAACGTGCAGCTCGATTGCCTGCAACTGAATTGGTGGTGAGCCATTTGGACTTTGAGTTGGCGCTGGCAGACGTCGTACCGACTTCAATGCGGCAAGTTGATATTGAGATTCCAAGTATTTCATTAGACGCGGTGGGTGGGTTAGAAGACGCGAAGCGCCTGCTCAGAGACAACATCTTGTGGCCGATAGAAGCGCCTGAGTTGTACCGCCATTTCAAGGTAAACCCTGCGCGGGGCCTGATTCTTCATGGACCACCGGGAACCGGCAAAACTCTGCTAGCCCGGGCCATTGCCAGCGCCGCGAAGGCAAACTTTCTTGCAGTTTCTGGGCCCGCATTGCTTTCGCGATACGTGGGTGACTCCGAACGTGCGGTCCGCGAGCTTTTTGCGCGGGCGCGGCAAGCAGCTCCCGCAATTATTTTCTTTGACGAGTTTGATGCCCTTGCGCCGGCGCGTGGACGCGTCGGTAGTAGTGAAGTGAGCGAGCGCGTTGTTGCGCAGCTGTTGACTGAGATTGACGGGCTGACGCCGCGCGCGCCGGTGTGGCTGCTAGCGGCAACAAACCGATTGGATTTGATTGATCCAGCACTGCTGCGTCCGGGACGATTCGATGCGCTTGTCCCTGTGGGCTTGCCAGACTCTATGGACTGCCTAGCAATCTTGCGGGTCGCTCTGCGTGAAAGGCCTCTTGCTGCGGACATCAATGCCGAGACACTGGCGTCTTTGTGTCAAGGCCTTAGCGGGGCTGAAATCGTCGCTCGAGTAGATGAAGCCGCCCTTTTGGCGATTCGGCGCACTATTGAAGCACCGGGTTCGCAAGCCTGTATTGGTCAAGCCGATATTTTGAGCGCATTAGCTCGTTCGCCTCCTGCTGGCTCGGCCTCCAAGTGATGTAGGTGAAACCAAATCGCCCTTTCAGTGAGCGGGCATCAATTTAGGGAAACCATAGAAATGTCCTTGGCCGAAACCACATCCGATGCCGATCAGGGTTAAGTGCTGTAGCTCGTTTTCCACACCCTCGGCAGTGACGGACATACCTAAGTCCAGCGCTAGGCGAATCATGGCTGACACGATCCGCCCTTCGCGGCCATCGCCGACGATTTGGGCAACGAACGACCGATCAATTTTGATCCCCACGATTGGAAATAAGCGCAGGTGCGATAGCGATGAGTAGCCTGTGCCAAAATCGTCCAAGATTATCGGCAGTCCGCTGCGGCTGAGTCGACTCAAATTAGCTTGTACGGCCCCCTCTTGCTTTAGCAGAGCAGTCTCGGTTATTTCCAAACGCAATTGTCCGGCGCGCACCCCACTGGCTTGGAATTGCGCCACCGTCTCATCGACCCAGCTGTTCTCAACTAAGGAACAAGCCGATACATTGACGTTAATAAATCCAGCCTGTGGGAACTGTTGTAAGCGAACGATGGCCTGGGCGAATGCCCATTTATCCAGCATTGGTGCGAGACCGGATCGTTCTGCCATTGGAATAAAGTCGCTAGGCGCGATGACCCCGTGCATTTCACTACTCCAGCGCATCAGCGCTTCGTACCCTTCAACTTCTCCATTTGCCAAATTGACAATTGGCTGATAAGCCATTGCCGTCAGCGACGCATTCAGCGCGCTACGAAGTTCGGTTTCTAACTGCAGCCAACGCACGTTGCCTTCGCGCATGGCGCGGTCGTAGACGACGATCTGCGCGGGCCCAATTTCCTTGGCGCGACACAGGGCGGTATTGGCGTTGCGCAAGCAAATGACGGGATCAGCGTTGACCGCAGCAATGCCGATGCACACGCCCATCGTGATGAGCTTGCCGCCAATTTGGAAGGGTTTCTGGATTAGCGAGGATACCGCTAGAGCAATTGCGCGAGCCTGTAGCTCGTGGTTAACGCCTGCAACTACTATTGCAAATACATCTTCACCTAAGTGGCCAATCAGAGTTTCACCGGGTAGCCCTGATCGCAGCCGATCCGCGACCGCACGCAGTAGTTCGTCGGAGTTATGGTAGCCAAGTGAGTTTTTAATCGCGCGGAAGCGGTCGATATCGAGCACAAGCAGAATGCGCCGCGGCGTTCTACCGAGGCCGAGCGAACCAAGCTGACGCAGAAAGTCGCCAGGATTCGCGAACGCTGTCAACGGATCCTGAGTGGCCAATGCATCCGCTGTTAAAGGTTCGCAATTATGTTCGGGTTCATGCCAGTTCATGCGGCAACACGCTCGCGAAGATGGCTCTGCGGTGGGGCGCTTTTGGTTTGCCGGAGCAAATAAATTTGAAACCGGAATTCGCGCTGACAGGCGTGGCCTGCCAGTGTGCAAGGGGCAAACCCACTGAGGGATACGGACATTCGATTTTCCTGGAGTTGCACAATGATCGGCATCAGCGTCTCAAACGCTGCCGGGCTATATCGTTGTGCAAGTGCGGGGAGAAGGCACTATGTCCTTAGTCTTAGCCGGATCCGCGAACCTTGCTAAGAATGCCGCGGGTGTTACCACCAAAGTAGAGTATCCGGCTTGATCCATACGGGTGACGATGGACCTATAGATCCATAAATTCATGGTTTTCTTCGCCAGAGTAAACAACGGCTAAAAGTGCAGGAGGAAGGTATGCATTTGAATAGCTCTCGTGGGTGGGAAAACACTTCGCCGCGCGCGGCCGCTGCTGGGCACAATTCCTCAGCAAGCGATGCTCAGCCGGGAGACAAGCTGCAAGTGCTGCCCGAGTTGCCATCATCTGCTATCAAATACCGAGTGCTGGTCGCCGACGATCATCCGTTGTTTCGCGAAGCGCTGGTGGAGTGTGTGCGCCGCACGATCCCTATAATCGAGATCCTTGTGGCTTGGGATCTCCAGACTTTGCAAGCAGCGATAACGTCTTCAACGGAGATCGATCTGTTGCTGCTGGATCTCAATATGCCCGGCGTCCATGGTCTGTCGGCGTTGGTGCACGCGCGGGCGCTGGCCCCGGGCATTGCGGTGATTACCGTCTCGGATGTGGACAATAACGCGCTCGTGCAGCGTGCGATTGGGCTCGGCGCCGCCGGTTTTATTGCCAAATCTTCGAGTATGAGCGCCATTGGCAAAGCGTTCAGCACGGTGCTTGCGGGCGGCATTAGCATTCCCGAAGGCGACAGCAAAGAACGGCATCAAGCGTACGGCTTGTCGGCCGCAGAAATTAATGCGGCACGTCGCGTCGGTTTGCTGACGCCCCAGCAGTATCGGATCGCAACGCTGCTGGGTAGGGGGCTGCATGACAGGCAAATCAGTTGGGAGTTGGGGATCACGGAAGCAACCGTGAAAGTGCATATATCGTCGATTTTGCAGGCAATGCGCGTGCGCAATCGAACCCAGGTCGCGCTCCTCATTCAGCTACTCGATTTTGAGGGTTCTAACCATCTGCCGGGCTGTTGCCATGAGTGCGGAACGTCTTAGCCGCGACAAGGTTCGTACCTAGACGCAGGACAGGTGTCGCTAGCAAGTTGTTCTGGCCCGCTTATTTGCAAACTCTCTTTGCCCAGGTGTTACCGGATATGATCAGCCCTGGACATTTATTCTGAGCGCAACGTGCCAAGCGAGCCGAATTACCGCATTGTCGTCGCCGACGACCACCCTTTGTTTCGCGAGGCGATCATATCCGCGGTGCGCCGCACTTTCCCTGACGCGGAGATATTCGAAGCCTGTGACCTCGCGAGCCTTCAGGCGCTGGATTTAGACGACGTGGATCTGCTTCTGCTGGATCTAAATATGCCCGGCGTCTATGGTCTTTCAGGGTTGGTACACGTGCGCGCGCAGGCACCAGCAGTTGCGGTGGTTGTGGTGACTGCGATGGAAGACTCTACTGTCGTGCAGCGAGCCATTGGCCTAGGCGCCGCGGGATTCGTGCCAAAATCATCCAGTCTTAATGAGATCAGCAAAGCACTTGAGACCGTTCTGGCGGGCAATATCAGCGTGCCAGAAAGGTTTGCCAGCCTTGCTTTGAAAGCAAAAAAATTATCAGCTACAGAGATTAGCGCGATCCGCCGAATTGGCACGCTAACGCCGCAGCAATTTCGAATCGCGGCGTTGCTTGCCGCAGGCATGCTAGATGAACAGATCGCCTGGGATCTAGGAATTGCCGAAGCCGCTGTGAGCGAATCGATATCGACGATTCTGCGCAAACTCAGCGTGCAAGATCGCACGCAAGTTGCGCTGTTATTTCAGGGGCTTGATTTCGAAGGGTTGTCCGGAACCGATGCCAAACTAGGTGAGGAAGTCGTCCGTGTTCTCTAGGGAATTAATATCGTAACTGCGGCTCACCGACTCCAGCAGCGAGCGTAAGCGCGCTGCGCGTAAAGGCTTTTGCAGCAGCGGAATACCGAGGTCTTTAGCGATCTCTTTGAGCTCCACACTGCGATTGGCGGTAACCATAATGGCCGCCGGCGGGCGTTCGGAATACAGATTGCGCAGCGCATTAATAATTTGCAGACCGTCTTCAGACGGCGTGTCATCGAACTGAAAATCGACGATCACCACGTCGGGTCTGGCTATTTTCGCCGCCCCCAGCGCGCTCGAAAGGTTGCTAGCTTGATCGCAGCTAACGTCCCAGCCGCGCATCAAAGTGATCATGGCATCCAGCACTTCGACATGGTCATCAACGCAAAGTACCCGCAGTTGGGAGAGACTATCCTGTGCGCGAACCGCAGGTAGTGCTGGCGAAATCACGTCGGTGCTGACGCGAAAATTCTCGAGGGTCAAGCTAAAGGTTGAACCACGACCAGGCTCGGAATTGACGCTTATTCTGTGCCCCAGTAATTCGCAGATGCGCACACAAATCGCTAAGCCAAGGCCCAAACCTTTTTCACCCCACGGCGAGCTGTGACCGCCACGCCGGAATTCCTCAAAAATCTCGGAAATTCCTTCGGCTGGAATGCCAGGGCCGGTGTCGACTACATCAATCCGCAGCTGCGCCCCGGGCAACCGGCGCACGCCGAGCAACACGCCACCGCTTGCGGTGTAGCGCAAGGCGTTGGAGAGTAGGTTTTGCAATACGCGCCGCAGCAGTCGACGATCAGTGCGTACGATCACCCGGCAGGGGCCGATTCGCAATTGCAGGTTGCGATGTTCGGCGATGGAGCTGAATTGATCCGCTAGCCCAACCAATATTTCGTGTAAATCCACGTCCTCAATGACCGCATACACCGCACCCGTATCGAGTTTGGCGACATCCACTAAGACGTCGATCACCTCCTCAGCACTCAGCAATGCGCTGTCGATGCGCTGCACGATGTGCAGGCTTACGTCTGACAAGTCGCGCTGCTCGGCCAAGCTTGAGGCAAAAATCCGCGCCGCATTCAGCGGTTGCAGTAAATCGTGGCTGGCGGCGGCGAAGAAGCGGGTCTTGCTGATTTGCGCTGCTTGTAGCGCCTGGGTGCGTTCTAAGACGCGCTCCTCAAGGCTGGCCAAAGTTTGGCGCAGATGTTCTTCCATTTGCTTGCGTTCGGTGATGTCTTGCACAGTGCCTCTGACGGCCACGCCCTTGCCATTTGCATCCATCGCGGTTTGGCCAATACCCAACACGGTTTTAATACCGCCGTCTTGGCACACGACGCGGTGCTCAAATTCAAACCCAAGCCCTTTTTCAATGGCGAGGTTTACCAAACGGTCAAGTTCTGGAAGATCGTCTGGGTGAATCTTGCTGCGGTAGGCATCGTACAGTTGCTCGGCAGGGGTTTCTTGCAATTCAAAAATACGGTAGTGCTCAGGCGACCAGGTGGCCTTAAAGGTTTGAAGGTCAAACTCCCAACTGCCAATCTTGGCGATGGCCTGGGCTTCGCTTAAACGTTTTTCACTTTGAATAATTTTTTCCTGTGCTTCCTTTTGTTCAGAAATGTCAAACGTGTAACCCGACCATAAAACTGATCCATCTTCGTTTTTTATTGGAGTAGAATGCCCTCTAAGCCACCTTATTTTATTATTTCTAAGTATTCTAAATTCCTTTTCCCAAGCGGTTAATGTTTGATAGGAGTTTTCTATATCGTTATACAAATCGTCAATATCGTCAACATATACAGTATCGAAAACTTTTGATGCATCACTCAATATTGCATCTGCATCAATTCCATGTATGTTTTTTACTTGAGAACTCATATAGATGTATTTTAACTTGGCATCTTTATCTCTTGAAAATTGATATGTATACCCAGGAATATTTTCCGTAATGCTTTTCAATCGCTGATGCAACTTATCCTTTTCAATTTCCAGTAATTTTTGCTCGGTGATGTCCTGCGAGGTACCTATCAGGCTCACGAGGTGTCCAGCCGCGTCATAAGTCAGCTCGCCGCAGCTTTCTATCCAGTGGACACCGCCGTCGGGCAAGACCACTCGAAATTCTTGCTTGAGGTTGCGGCGTTCGGCGATCGTCTGCGCCAGATCGCGGCGGATAAACTCACGGTCCTCCAGATGGATCATGGCCATAAACTGATCCAGATCCATTATCCCGTCGGCCGGATCGCGTTCAAATAGCCGGAACGTTTCCGCCGACCAAAAGCCTTTTTTATCGGCCAAAGGAAATTCCCAACTGCCGATTTTCGCGCGCCGCTGCGCGGACGCCAAGCTCGCCTCGCTCTCGCGCAAACTCGCCCCAGTCAGCTTTTCGTCTTCCAACACGCTCAAAAGTGCGCGCCGCGATTTTTCGCTCAGCGCCAGCAGCCGGACGGTTTCCTGTTTATTGGCCGACAGTTCATCGAACTGTTGTTGCAGCAATGACGCAACGCGCTGGTTTTCAGCGACTTGTCTGGTCAATTCGCCGGTATGCCTCCTCAATTCAAGCTGGGCAATCACTTGCCGCCCCAAGACGCGCAGCGCGGCCAATTGCTCAGGAGTCAAGCTATGCGGCTTTCGATCAACCACGCACAGTGATCCCAAGGCCTGGCCGCACTGCGTGACCAGCGGCACACCCGCATAGAATCGGATGTGCGGATCGGCGGTGACCAGCGGGTTATCAAAAAAGCGCGGGTCAAGCGACGCGTCGCGCACTTGCAGCACTTCGCTACTGTTTAAGATGGTGTGCGCGCAAAAGGCGATATCGCGCGAAGTCTCTGCTGCTTCTATGCCCACCTTGGCTTTGAACCACTGCCGCGCCGCATCAATGAGCACGACCAGCGCGATGGGTGTCTGGCAGATGTGTGCGGCCAGCTGAGTAAGCTCGTCAAAGGCTGGTTCCGCTGGGGTGTCGAGCACAGCGTATTGCCTTAGGGCTTCGAGCCGCTGCGTTTCGTTGGGCGGTAGCGGCGCTTTCATGGCACCTCGGGGCTGGCATAGCGCAGCGGCTGATTTTGCCGGACGAGCAATTCGTTCACCTCGCGCTTCAATCCCAAAACGCGATCCTCGCGGCCCAGCAATACTTCCTGCCAGCGTTGCAGCTCGAGCAGCTGGTTTTCGATTTCCGCTTCGGCGTGCTTGCGCTCAGTGATTTCCAAATGCGTGCCTACGACACGTAAAGGTTGGCCATGGGCGTCTCGCTCCACCACATTGAAGCGATCCAAAAGCCAAACATAGTGGCCCGCTGAATGGCGCGCGCGGATTTCTGCTTCACCGCTAACGCCGTCCGGGTTGAACATCACGGACGCTAGCAACTTTGCGAGTTTGTGCATATCGCTTGGATGCACCAGTGAATTCCATAGATCCATTCCCGGCGGTGGCCCGTTTGGATCGAGGCCCAGCATGGTGAGCCAGCGGTCGTTGACGGTGAGCCCGTTGCTTGGAACGTCCCAATCCCAAAAGCCAATGTCGCCGCCGCGTATGACTAATTTCAGCTGCATCGTGGTTTCTTGGTTAGCCTTTTCAATCAATCGCCGCTCAGTGACATCACGGATGATCCCGACGTAATGGCTTACGACCCCCCGAGCATCAGAAACCGGTGTAATCGTCATCTCGTTCCAGTACGCCGTGCCATTTTTGCGGTAGTTGAGAATTTCGCCATTAAATTCGACGAAGTTTTTTAGCTTCAATCGGATATCCATCACCATGAGCTGATCGGTTTCCGGCCCCTGCAGGAAATTGCAATTTTGGCCTATGGCTTCCCCGTCGCTGTAGCCGGTGATCGCCTTGAAGGCGGCATTTGCTGAAACAATGCGATGGTCAGCGCCGGTTATCAACACGCCCTGCGAGATGTTTTTGAGCGCTGTGTCGCTGAGGCGGAGGGCGGCTTCTGCCAATTTGCGCGCGGTGACATCGCGGATGATGCCGACGTAATGGCTTACGACGCCCGGTGCATCCAATACCGGTGTAATGGTCAGGTCGTTCCAGTACGCAGTGCCATCTTTGCGGTAGTTGAGAATTTCGCCGTTAAATTCGACGTGGTTTTTGAGCGCCAATCGGATCGCCGTCACCGTGAGCGGGTCGGTTTCAGGTCCCTGCTGGAACCTGCAATTCCAGCCCATGACTTCGGCCGAGGTATGGCCGGTGATTGCGCTGAAAGCTGCGTTGGTCCAGACAATGCTCTGGTCAGCGTCGGTCATCAGCACGCCTTGCGAGACGTTTTTGAGCGCGATGTCACTGAGGCGGAGCGAGCTCTCCGCCGATTTGCGCGCGGTAATGTCGCGCGTGATGCCAAGCGAGGCGCTAATCTTACCGGCGTCGTCACGCAGCGGGCTGGCGTGGGTCTCTACCCAGCGCCGGGTGCCTTTCAAGCCGGTGATCTGAAACTCCAAAAAGCCGGATTCACCTTGGAATACCCGCGCGCTGAGTGCACGAAACGCGTCGCGATGCGCCTCGTCCACCAAGGAATAGACGCTACCGTTTTCAATCTGTTGGAATGAATCCGCTTCCACCAAGCGCAGACCTGCCGCGTTCATTTCTAGCAAACAGCCATCGGCATTCGTCAGCTTGACGCAATCTGGTTCGGTTTCAATGATTGCGCGCAAACGACGTTCGCTGCTGGCCAAGTCGATTTCCACCTGCTTGCGCGCGCCGATGTCGGTAACCACGACACGAAGCTGCTGGATGCCAGGGTTGAGGGCCTGCGCCGCCACGAGCTTGACCCAAAAAGTGTTTCCGTCACTGGCGCTTAAGCGCAACTCTATGCCGTGCGATGGCTCGGCGGTTTGCGAGCTCGGCTCCTGTTCGGTAAGGATTTGTTTTTGAAAGAGATAAAAACTGTCTTGGTCCGCACTAAAGATAAAGCGGGTGAACGGCTTTCCGATCAAAGCAACCCGGGACACGCCTAACAGCGTGCTCAGAGTCAAGTTTGCTTCAACAATCGCGCCATTGTCAGCAATGCTGCAATAGCCCACAGGTGAAAAATTATAGAGATCCACATAGCGTGCACGCGACTCTTCAATCGCTAGATGGGCGTTGCGCAGCTCCTCGTTCTGCATTTCCAGCTGGACCTGGTGCACGCGCAGCTCGTGCAGAAGTGCGCGCGTGTCCTCCGCAGGCAGCACTGCCGAATTTTCCAACGAGCCGAATTTTTTCCGCACCGCCGCTTCAGCCTGGGCGCGCGTCACGTTACCGTCGTATTTTGGTTCCAAGATTCATCCCCCGCCTTGCGTTTTTGGTTGCCTGTACGGCGAAACTGTTGATTGTCTTGTCGCCGTCTCGGCACGCCTAGGCTGCCAAGCGCGCAACAAGTAAAAGATTGAAATACTTCTCTGCCACCTTTGCGGGCTTTGACACCCGCACGAATGATAATGCGACTTTGAGGGAATGATAATGCACAAGGACACCGCCCGCTCTGGGGCAGCCCAAAAATCGACTGCCTCCACCGAAGTAATGCCGCACAGCGCAAGCGCAGAAAATGCCTTCGCAATTGTCGGTATTGGCGCTTCGGCAGGCGGGCTAGCCGCATTCAGCGCTTTTTTCGCGGGGATGCCGAGCGAT
>Ga0105049_10009116_pt1 | contig 11442 bp, 9 predicted proteins | sample MAT06_FD_78087 | JGI IMG/M metagenome (GOLD analysis project Ga0105049, IMG submission 78087) | Freshwater microbial communities from Lake Fryxell liftoff mats and glacier meltwater in Antarctica - MAT-06 | ecosystem: Environmental > Aquatic > Freshwater > Ice > Liftoff microbial mat | place...
ATGGGTTTCCTCGACACCGATCTCTCTGCCGTCGGAACCGCAGTCCAGATCGACACCGGCCGAGGCGAACCGCTCCCCGCGGCCGTCGCGCCACTCCCCTTCTACAAGCCCGCAAAGGCCTAAACCAAACTTGCACCGGCCCCCCGGCCGGTGTCTTCCACGGTCTCATCAAGGGCCTTAACGCGCGCCGTTGCCACCAGAGCAATCTGCGCAACTCGCTTTCTCGTTCTTACTCCGTCTGACCCGGATCCCCAGTGTCCAGTCCCCAGTCTTTAGTGCCTTCCTCTTCCCTACACTCGAGCGTGTCCCGCCTCTACCTCGACAACGCCGCCACCAGCTTCCCAAAGCCCCCCGGCGTCTACGACGCGATGATGGCGTACGCCCGCGACATCGGCGCATCACCCGGGCGCGGCCAATACATGGAGAGCCGCGAAGGCGCGCGCCTACTACGCCAGTGCCGCGAGCGTCTCGCGACGCTGCTCGATCATCCATCGCCGCGCCACATCGTCTTCACGCTCAACACGTCCGATGCGCTCAACCTCGCGATCAAGGGCGTGGTGCGTGCCGCACGCCTGCGAACCGGACCTCACACTCCGATCCGTCTCGTCACCACAACCATGGACCACAACTCGGTTCTGCGACCCTTCGCCGCGCTCGCCGAAGAGGGTGCGCTGGTGGTTCAGGTGGAGCCAGACCGCGATACCGGGCGAATTGACCCCGTCGCGCTCGCCGCGGCGCTCACGCCAGACACCACCCTGCTCGCCATCAACTGGGTCAGCAACGTCACCGGCACGATCCAGCCCATCCACGACATCGTCGCGATCGCGCGAGCACGCGGCATCCCGACCATCGTTGACGTCGCCCAGGGCCTCGGCCATCTGCCCATCAGCCTGCGCGAGCTCGGCGCCGATCTCGTCGCGTTTCCCGGCCATAAGGGCCTGCTCGGTCCGCAGGGCACGGGCGGCCTCGCCATCCGCCCCGGCTTCGAGGACCATCTCGCCACCACGCGCGAGGGCGGCACCGGCTCCATCGCCGAGCTCGACAGCCAGCCCGAGTCCCTCCCCGAGCGATTCGAGGCTGGCAGCCACAACACCATCGGGCTCGTTGGCCTCTCCGAGGCCGTCGCGTGGCTCAGCGATCGCGGCGTCGCGTCACTTCGCGAACACGAGCTCGGCCTCTGCGCGATGCTGATCGACGCCCTCCTCGTAGGCGGCGCGACGCACGGTCGCCTCGATACTCCGCAGCACTCAAAGTCCGGCCCGCTCAGTGAACTGCACCTCCTCGGCTCGGCAGATCCGCACGCGCGTGTCGGCACCTTCTCCCTCGTCCATCGCACGCTCACCGCGCCCGAGATCGCAACGATCCTCGAGTCACACTTCGGCATCCTCGCCCGCGCCGGGATCCACTGCGCCCCGCTCGCCCATCGCACCATGGGCTCGCTCGATCATGCCACCGGCCGCGGCGCCATTCGCCTCAGCCTCGGCCCCTTCGTAACCAAGGCCGACATCGCCCGCGTGATCGAAGCTCTCACCGCAATCTGCGACGACGCCGCGGCGATCTCGGGCACCGTCGCTACCGAAGCGCTCGCTCGCTTCTGAGCACTTCGTTCCAGTCACTTCGAATCACCTGAAAGCTCCCCCGCGGCTACGCTCGCCGATCCTCACGCTCGTGGTGCTCTAAGGAACGCTGGCCACCTGCGCCACCGTCATTGGCTGGATGGTCCTGCGCTACGACCTCTACGACCGCGAGCCCTGGCACACGCTCGCGCTCGTGATGCTCGTCGGCGCCGCGCTGATGTGGCTCTCGGGCAAGGCCCAGGGCACGCTCATCCGCCTCGCCGCGGACTACACACCTTCCATCGTGGGCAACACTCTCTTCGCAACGCTCGCGGGCACGCTCGAGGAGATCGCCAAGCTCGCCAGCGTCGCGATTATCGCGGTGCTCTTCCGCCGCCACTTCAACGATCCAATCGACGGCCTGATCTACGGCAGCTTCGCTGACCTCGGTGCCGCGATCAAAGAGTCGATCTTCTACATGGGTTTCGACTCAACGACCATGATCCTCCCCGGCCAGGAACCCATTCGCCTCATGGGCCACCTCATCATGGGCGGCATCGGCGGCTTCGGCATGGGCTTCTGGGCCACGCGAGTGCGACTCTGGCCCCTCTGGACGCTTGGCTCACTCGCCTGCGCCATGATCCTGCACACACTCTGGGACATCGTCGCCTTCGACGCCGCGGATCATCTCGCCCAGTACAAGTTCATCAACGGCTGGCACACCATCGCCTCCGTCGCTCTCATGCTCGCTGGCATGATCGCATTCCGTATCATGGTGCTTCGCCGCAGTGCAAAGTCGCGTGGCGTGTTCCGGTCAGATGCATCACGATGACTAGACCGCGATTCGCGTCAATCGCTGAGCCGTCAGAGTACGGAGATTTGCCTCAAGAGTCGTGGCATCCAGTCGCTCACGCAATTGCTGCACGTCCAGAAGGTCCAGCCGAAGCATCGTGCCGACAAAGTCTAGATCTTTCTCGCGGCCCGCAACCAACTTCGAGATCGCCATGTCATGAGGGTCCAGGCAGAGTCCAACGACTCCACGGGCCCCATCGCTGACCAGGCGAATCAAACGGTTCTCCCAGCCCCTCGGAAGTGTGCATGTCTCCTTGGCGACCCCACGCGCGTAGTACCCAAAAGTGCTGTGAAATGGCGAGTTCTCGCCAATCGATCCATCAATCAGTTGGGCATCCTCCGGATCGCGCAGCGTGAAGACGTCGGCCTCCATCGACTCGCGCAGCTCGATCGACGCATTGGGTATCGCACCCACGATGGACTGCGATCCGACCACGACGATCTCGGTCGCGCCACAGATCGCGCCCGACGCTCGCAAGATGTGCTCTAGCTGTTCCCGCGTCACAGTGCTGCCCTCCAGCGAGCCCGCACTTCACTCTTGATCCGCCACACTTCCTGGGGCGTCAAGATCCCCGCGAAGGGCGAGTTCTGCCGCAGCCGATCTCCCTCCTCGCTCTTGTCCTTCAGAACCCGGACGACCTCCGCCAGCCCCCGCGCGAGGATCGTGCCCCACTCGGCGTAGCAAGCCATCAGCCCGGGTGAGTCCGCGTTCCGCCGCGACCATCGCGCGATGTTCTCGCTCGCAATCCGCACGAGCGACGGATCACGCTCCAACTCCTCCACGACTCGCGCGTGCATCGCGAGCGACGTCTCGTCCTGCAGCCTGTGCGGGTTCTTGGGCATCGGCGATGAGATTCCGCCCGTCATCACGCAAAGTATACGGGAAGCGCCCGCAAAGTCCGCTACCATCGCGCCACGTGCCCACCACGCTCGAATCCATCCTCTCTCCTGGCGGGCTCATCGCCCAGCAGATCGGTCCGCACTTCGAGGCCCGCCCCGAGCAGCTCGAGATGGCCCGCGGTGTTCTCGAAGCCATGGCCAGTCGCTCACACCTCCTGGTCGAGGCAGGAACCGGCGTTGGAAAGAGCTTTGCCTACCTCGTCCCCGCCATGCTCCGCGCCGCCGAGCGCGGCGAAACAGTCCTCGTCGCCACCAACACCATCGCCCTCCAGGAACAGCTCATCCAGAAGGACGTTCCCCTACTCCAAGCCCTCATCGATCCGCAGAATCACGACGATCCCGATTGGAAGCCCAAGGTCCGCCCCATCCTCGTCAAGGGCCGCGGCAACTACGTCAGCGTCCGCCGCCTTCGCCTCGCAAGCCAGCGTCAGGATCGCCTCTTCGCCGATCCCGCCGCGCGACGCTCCCTCCACGTCATCGAAGACTGGGCGATGTCCACCACCGACGGCACGCTCTCAACCCTTCCGCCCATGGAACGCGCGGGCGTCTGGGACAAGGTCCAGAGCGACTCGGGCAACTGCATGGGCCGCAAGTGCCCGACCTACGAGCAATGCTTCTACCAGACAGCTCGCAAGCAGCTCGAGAACGCCAACCTCCTCATCTGCAACCACGCCCTCTTCTTCTCTGACCTGGCCCTTCGCTCGCAGGACTTTGGCTTCCTCCCACGCTACGACCACGTGATTCTCGACGAGGCCCACGGCGTCGAAGACGCCGCGAGCGATCACTTCGGCGTCTCCCTTGCGGAGGGTCGCGTGATGCACCTTCTCTCCACGCTGCTGCACCAGCGCAGCCACAAGGGCTACCTCCCGCAGCTTGGCACGCTCATCGGCGAGGGCGACGGCGTGATGCGCGCCATGCGCCTCGTCGACGACGCCACCCATGCCACCCGCGCGTTCTTTGACTCCCTCCTGGCCCTGCTTCCCGGCTTCCGACGCGAACAGTCGCCCGAGGACGACGCCAGCGAGTCCTCCTGGATGGACCGCGGCAAGAAGCGCTCCTCACAAGGACCCGCAGACTCCAATCGCGCCGCCGGCACCGCACGCATCCGCCAGCCCGGGGCCGTCGCCAACGTCCTCACCCCTGCTCTCCGGGAACTCTCCCTCCGACTCAAGTCACTCCGCGAAGAGGTCAAGAACGAGGCCGATAAGTTCGAGCTCAACGCCTACGCCACTCGCGCAGAGATGATCGCAGCCGACGCCGAGATCCTCGTCTCGCAAGCCATGCCCGCCGCAGCATACTGGGTCGAGGCCACCGGTGGCGAGTTCTCCGACGACGATGGCCCCGGCGCTGGCCGACGTCGCGTCACGCTCGGCTGCGCACCCATCGAGGTTGCTCCGCTGCTCAAAGAGCGTCTCTTCAAGGGCGAGTGCTCCGTCATCCTCACCAGCGCCACCCTCGCGACCCGCGCCACCAAGGAAGACGAAACACGCGAGTCCGCCGAGACCGCCTTCGCACACGCCCTCTCTCGCCTCGGTGCGGAGGGTTCCCGCACGCTCCAGCTCGGTTCTCCGTTCGACTACGCAAAGCAAGTCGAGTTCTACGTCGACCCGATCCCCCTCACGCCGCGCGGCGGGGCCGGACGACGCCCGACATCTCGCCCCGGCCACCACACGTATGAACCCGATCCCGAGTGGTTCGAAGGTGGGGGAGTCGCGCAGAATCCGTCGGACCTTTCGCCCCTCGCCGCCGCCATCCTCCGGCACGTGCGCGAGACCGACGGCGGCGCCTTCGTCCTCTTCACGAGCTTCTCACAGCTCAACGCCTGCGCCGCCGAGCTTGCCGGTCCGCTCTCGCGCCTGGGCCTGCCGCTGCTCGCGCAAGGGCGCGACGGCTCGCGCTCGCACATTCTCGAGCGTTTCCGCGAGAACGAGGGCTCCGTCCTCTTCGGCGCCGCCAGCTTCTGGCAGGGCGTCGACGTGCGTGGCCGCGGCCTCCGCAACGTCATCATCACCAAGCTCCCCTTCGAGCCACCCGACCGCCCCATCACGCAGGCTCGCAGCGAACTCATCGAGTCTCGCGGCGGAAACCCCTTCATGGAAGACAGCCTCCCGCGCGCCGTCATCCGCTTCAAGCAGGGCTTCGGCCGCCTCATTCGAAGCAAGTCCGACCGCGGCCGCGTCGTCGTCCTCGATGATCGCATCATCAACGCGCGCTACGGCCGCCTCTTCATCAGCGCACTCCCCAAGGGCGTCAAGGTCCGCGTCGTCGGGAGAGATGGCGAGTAAACGATAATTACGACTCCGAGAAGTCGTACCCCGCCATGTACGTGCCTCGCTTCAGCCACGCAACCTGACGCAGGATGTCGTTGCAGAGCGCACTAGCTCCAAATCGAAAGTAGTCCGGCGTGAGCCAAGGCGAGCCCTCCCACCCCGGAACACGCACGACTCCGAGCGTCTCTTGCACCATCACCAGGTAGTGCAACGCCTGCTTCGAGGTCCTGATCCCGCCCGCGGGCTTCATCCCCACGATCCTTCCCGTGCTCGCGTGCCAATCTCGGATCGCCTCGAGCATCACGAGCGTGACGGGCATCGTTGCCGCCGGCTGCACCTTGCCTGTGCTGGTCTTGATGAAGTCCGCGGCGCCGAAGGGCTCGCGTGCCATCACGCCAAGCTCGTCATCCACACTCGCCATCGCCTCGATGGCGATATCGCTCGCGAGCCGCACCTTGTCCAACGTTTCGAGCTCGCCAGTCTCCAGAATCACCTTCAGGTGCGCCAGCGTCCCATCCGCCCGAAGGCACGCGTGCTTCACGGCCCGGATCTCTTCCGCAACCTCGTCGTACCGCCCCGCGAGAAACGCCCCGCGATTGATCACCATGTCGATCTCGTCCGCGCCGTCCGCCACCGCGCGCCGCACGTCCTCAACGCGCACATCAAGCGGATACTGCCCGCTCGGGAACCCAGTCGCCACCGACGCGACCTTCACGCCGCTTCCCTTGAGCGCTTCGATGCACGTCGCGACCAGACTCGGATACACGCAGACCGCCGCAACAGGGGGGATCTCAACTCCAAGGTCCGCGCCGACATAGGGCCGCATCGCCTTGCGGCACAACCCCCGCGCCTTCTCGACCGAGTCCTTCCCCTCCAGCGTCGTCAGGTCCAGCATCGTCATCGCCAGCAGCAGCCCGTCCAGCTTGCTCGCGCTCTTGATCGACCGGCGCGTAAAGCTCGCCGCCCGCTCGCTCGCGGCGACAGCATCAACAGCCCTGGCTCGTGCCCGAATCAGCGTCATGCCCAATCCTACGGACGCCCGCCGCTTGACCAGATGCGACCCCTACGCCCCAACGCGGATCGTCTCTCCATCAGAGCCAACCGCCACGCGCGGCCGCTCACTACCCAGCACCACGACCTCAACCGACCGCGACGGTCGCTGCCACTTCCCTTCACTCTCTGCCACTTCAACCAACCACCCATCATCATCCCGCTTCGCCCGATACGTCGTGATCAGGTACTGCCCCTCGCGATGCCCGAACCCCTCCCCTTGATCCTCATAGAGCACGCACTCCGCCCGCCCCGCGTCATCGGGCGAGACGACCAGCGTGAGTCGCTCGAACGCGCCGGGCACCGCATGTTGCGTGATCGGCCCCAGTGGAACAATCGCGCCCGTCCGAATCCGCATCCGCGGCAGCATTGGATCCCACACACGCGCCGCCCCGTGCGACCAGAGCGGATCAAACTCCCGCCACACGCCCCGCGGCATCACCGCCCGACGCCCATCCTCCCACACCGGCTCCACCATCACATCCGCACCGAGCAGAAAAGCGCGATCCTCGCTCCGAAGCCGAAGGTCGGTCGCATCCGCAAAGAACAATGGCCTCACGATCGGAAGCCCCTGTGTTGCCGCGATCCAGAAGAGCGTCGACAGATACGGCATCATCCGGTACCGGCGCTGGATCGCAAGCCGGCACGTTGCTTCGCAGCTTGCGCCCAGCGACCAGGGCTCGTGCCGCGCCGCGGCCTGCGTCTTGTGTGCGCGAGCAAACGGCAGCATCGTCCCAAGCCCCATCCAGCGCGCAAACAGGTCCGGCTGCGTCTCTCCGATGAACCCTCCAATGTCAGGTCCGCTGAACGGCTGACCCGATAGTCCCATGTTCAACGCGGTCGAAAGAGACCAGCGCATGTGCGCCTCGCTCGCTCGATTGTCCCCCGACCACGCCGCGGCATACCGCTGCCCACCGATGAAGCTCGCCCGCGTCAGCACAAACGGCCGCTTCTCGGGCACCAGCTTCTCAAGCCCCTCGCGCGTCGCTCGCGACATCAGCATTCCATACACGTTGTGGTACCGCGCGTGATCTCCATCGCCCCCGAGCGACTCATCCGCACGGTGACGCACATCATCCGGCATCGTCTTCCCGGCCGCAGGCCAGAAGATCGCGGGCTCGTTCATGTCGTTCCACAACCCATCAATCCCAAGCTCAACCAGCGGTGCCGCAAGCTCACCCCACCAGCGCCGCGCCGGCTCCATCGTGAAGTCGGGAAACGCGCACTCGCCCGGCCACACCTTGCCGTGGTACTCGTTGCCGTCGGCACCTTTCAGCAAGTGGTCCCCATCGCGCCCCTCTCGATACGCGAAGTACGCCGGATCCACTTTCAGACCCGGATCCACCATCGCAACTGCCCTGAAGCCCGCCTCGTGCAGCTCATCAAAGAGTGCCGCCGGTTGCGGAAAGCGCACTTGGTCCAGCGTGAAGCAGCGAAATCCGTCCATGCAGTCGATGTCAAGCCAGATCGCATCGCAAGGAATCTCCCGCCCGCGGAACCCTGCCGCCACCTCGCGCACAACAGCTTCGGACTCATAGCTGAACCGGCACTGGTGATACCCCATTGCCCATCGCGGCGGCAACGACATGAATCCCGTGAGCTCCGCCAGCGCCTGCACAACCTTCGAAGGGTGATCACGCTCGATCACCATCACCGCGGGCGACGCGCCCTCCACGCGCACATCAATCCCAGCGCGAAGATCAACCACGCACCGGCGCGTCGTCTCGATCACAACGCCAAACGCCGTTCCATCTCGCCGCACACCCAGAACCCAAGGGTGCGATTGATAGAGCGCGGCGGTCTTATCCGTGAAGTCGTACGCGTCATAGTTGTACAGCGTGGCCACCGTGCCATTGCGCAGCAACCTCCCCGCAGGCGCACCCGTCCCATACAGCGACGTTCCCGCACTCGTCCCTACAAGCACTCGCGCCGTCGTACCCACCCGAGAGAACCGTGGCCGCGTCCGAACGTCGCAAGTCGCACGCGCAGCCTCATCCGCCCCCCGCGGCTGCACCACATACCCAGGAAACGGCGGGAGCTCACGGCCTCGCTCCGCAGGATCACGAAACCTCGCGATCCCTGGCGCAACGCGCACAGGCGTGGCATCTACGCGCCCCGTCAATGTCTTAGATCTCGGCCGCGTGTGCTTGGGTGGCATGGGAGTTTGCGAGCGTAGCGAAGTCCCGGGCACCTCGTTCCAACCGGCAATCTGAAACTGGGTCAGTCGCGGCCGCGGTCCACATCGGGACCATCATCGCCCGCCCGCCTCGCGCCGAGAATCGCCCGGACCATCTCCTCGGGCATCGGCGAAGCACGGCACTCAGACCGCTGCTGTTCACACAGCCGCACGCTCGCCAGATAGCTCTTGAGGTAGGCGCGGCAAGGCGGGCAAGCCGCCAGGTGCAAGTCGAAAGTTGCCTTCTCCGACGCCGGAAGCGCACCATCGATGTAGTCCATCAAAAACTCAATGCAGTCGCGGCACGTGAGCATCGCTCGGGAGTTTCCTGCACAGTCGGTCATCCCTGCGTACCTCCTTTCCCGCGTGGCGCCTCATCAGCCGTGCCTGCCGCGTCCGTGAAATCCGTGACTCTTGTCTTGCCCGTCTTGCCTGTCCCATCCGCCAGCCCCGAATCGGCGCCATCACGCCCTGCCTCAATCCGGCCCAGCCGCGGCGCGAGCAGCTCGCGCAGCGCCTGCCGCGCCCGGTGAAGCCTCGTCTTGAGCGCGTTCTCGGTCATTCCCAGGACCGTCGCGGCCTCAAGCGTGTCAAGTCCTTCGATGTCGCGCAGCACCAGCACGATTCGGTAGTTCTCAGGAAGTTCTTCAATCGCCGCACGCACCAGCGCGCCGACCTCGCCCCGCTCCAGGGTCGTCCCCGGCCGCGCCTCCTCGCCCGGATCTGCCGGATCCATCCGCACGCGGTGCCCATCGTCCTGATACCTCGGCAACAACTCCTCGATCGACCGCTCCGGCCTCCGCCGACGCGTCCGCAGCTTCATCAGGCACGCATTGATCGCGATCCGATGCAGCCAGGTCGAAAGACTCGAGTCGCCCGCAAACTTCGGCAGCGATCGAAACGCCGAGAGAAAAGCGTCCTGCACCGCGTCCCGTGCGTCCTCCTGCTTGTGCAGGATCCTCAGCGCAGTCGCAAAAAGCCGCGGCCCCATCTCACGTACCAAAGTCTCAAACGCCGCGCCATCCCCGGCGCGCAGCCGCGCTAAAAGGTCCGCATCCGCCGCAGCCAGACCGCCGGGTTGTCCGCCGATTCGTGCCATTGTGAACTCTACGAAACCATGCGCCCAGACGTTCGGTTCCCTCGCGCCGCCCCCATCCCAAAGCGGCCACACTCCAACTCAGTCATTGGGCGTGCGCATCAACTTCCGCAGCAGCGGCGTCGCCGCGATGATCAGCACACCCGCACCCAGCGACGTCACGACAAACAGGAAGAAGAAGTCCCCCTGCCCGCCAAAGTTCCAGGGAAGCCTGATCTCACCCTTCTCGATCTGCTCCGTCAAGCCCGCGACCTTCCCACCCACGACATACGCGATGAAGCTCGAGAGGAACCAGATGCCCGTGAGCAGGCTCGTGCTCTTCGCCGGAGCCGCCTTGGTCACGTACGAAAGGCCCGTGGGCGACAGGAACAACTCACCGATCGTGTGGAAGACGTACGTCGCCGCAACCAGCCACAGCGAGGCCAGCCCCCCGTCCTTGGCCTGCACGCCCGCCCACACCATGAACATGAAGCCTACGCCAAGCCAGATCAACCCAAGCCCGATCTTCACCGGCTGCGGCACGCTCTTGTTCCTTCGCGCCAGCATCATCCACATCGCGCCAAACAGCGGAGCCATCGTCACAATCACGAACGGATTGATGTTCTGGAACCAGGTGGTAGGCACCATGAACGAACCAACCGTTCGATCAACCCGTTCGTCGGTGAAGAAGTTGATGCTCGTCGCAGCCTGCTCGAACGCGAACCAGAAGAACGCGTTGAAGAGCATAAAGATGAAGATCGAGAGCACCGGCCCACGGTCCCCAGTCCCCTGCTTCAGCACGAACATCACGATCCACCCAAGCGCCGCCGTGATCATCAGGCCCAGCGTCACCGGTTGCGTCAGAAACCAGTCAATCGGTCCCAGATGCCCAAAGTGGAAGAGGGCCGCAACAACACCCGCAATCGCAAAGCCGCTCAGGATGAACGCCGGCGCCACCGCCCCCGTGCGAGCGGGCGCATCCCCAATCCCCGCCAAGTACCGCGGCCGCGCCACCATGTAGATCGCAAGCCCAGCCAGCATGCCCACCGCCGCCGCGCCAAACCCATAGTGCCAACCGACGCGCTCGCCCAGGTATCCACAGATCAGCACGCCAAGGAACGCGCCGATGTTGATGCCCATGTAGAAAATGCCAAACGCCCCCTCACGCCGCGGATCACCCACGGGGTACAGCTGATTCACCATCACCGTCACCGACGGCTTGAAGTGCCCCGTCCCCACGATGATCATCACCAGACCGAAGACAAAGACCGACATCCCAAACGCACTGTTGTGCATCGTCCCCAGCCCAGAGATCGCCAGCACCACGTGGCCCAGCGCAATGAGCAGGCCGCCAACCACCATCGACCGGTGCGTTCCAATCAGCTTGTCCGCAATCAGACCCCCCATGATCGGCAGCAGGTACGCCATCCCGCCATACCAGCCGCTCAGGTTGCTTGCCTCGGCCTGCGTCCACCCGCGCCCAGGATTGAATCCCGGTGCGGCCCCCTGCGGCGGGTTCATCATCCCATCCACCGAGCACTTCAGGTACAGCCCCAGGATCGC